>Ga0209748_1001812_pt1 | contig 10500 bp, 10 predicted proteins | sample BarGraIncu00421A_FD_185490 | JGI IMG/M metagenome (GOLD analysis project Ga0209748, IMG submission 185490) | Arctic peat soil microbial communities from Barrow, Alaska - Barrow Graham LP Incubations 004-21A (SPAdes) (version 2) | ecosystem: Environmental > Terrestrial > Soil > Wetlands > Peat... | reverse complement strand
TGAAGCTTTATAACTTACGAATATTTCCAAAAAAAATGTAGGTTTGTAAATGAGAATTTCTTCTGTTAAATATAAATATTTGATCTATGAAAATGATTCAGGATTTTAGTTTCAAAGGAAAGAAAGCAATAGTCAGGGTCGATTTCAATGTACCCCTTGACAAAAAAACTTTTACAGTAACCGATGATACCCGCATCAGGGGAGCATTACTGACAATTAATAAAATTCTTGATGATGGCGGATGTCTGATCCTGATGTCTCATCTCGGGAGACCAGAGGGCCGTATGGAGAAATATTCACTTAAGCCTGTTCTTCCGGTTCTGGAAAAACTGCTTGGTAAAAAGGTACTATTTGCAGATGATTGCCTTGGAGAATCAGCTGTGAGAATGTCAGCAGCTCTGAAACCTGGTGAGATTCTGCTTCTTGAGAATGTGCGTTTTTATCCGGAAGAGGAGGGGAAACCCATTCTCCCTGAGACAGTTACCGATGAAGAGAAGAAAGCTGCAAAAGCTGAGATGAAGATCAAACAGAAAGAGATGGCAAAAAAACTGGCAGGTTATGCAGAAATATATGTCAATGATGCATTCGGTACAGCCCATCGTGCCCATGCAACAACCGCTGTAATGGCTGATTTTTTCGATACTGACAAAAGAATGTTCGGTTTTCTCATTAACAGCGAGCTAGCAGCAATGGATAAGGTTCTTAAGGATCCCAAGCGACCATTTACAGCAATAATGGGTGGGGCAAAGGTTTCAGATAAGATTATGCTGATTGAAAACCTTCTTAACAGGGTTGATAATCTTATTATCGGAGGCGGAATGACCTATACCTTTGTTAAAGCAATGGGAGGTAAAATCGGTAAATCTCTTTGTGAAGAGGATAAGCTGGATCTCGCATTGAAACTCATTGAAAAAGCTAAAGAAAAGAAAGTCAATCTTTATCTTCCGGTTGACAGTCTTAATGCTGATAAATTTGACAATGATGCCAACACAAAGGTTACATCTGTAGATGCTGTTGAAGATGGATGGATGGGTCTGGATATTGCAGAGAAAACTATTAAGGAGTTTTCTTCTGTTATTGAAAATTCGAAAACAATTCTATGGAACGGGCCAATGGGAGTCTTTGAAATGGAAAAATTTTCAAAGGGAACAACTGCTATTGCCGGAGCCATCGCAACAGCCACATCAAAAGGAGCATACAGTCTTATCGGAGGTGGCGACTCTGTTGCTGCAATCAACAAAAACGGGCTTGCTGATAAAGTAAGTTATGTTTCAACCGGAGGAGGCGCCATGCTTGAATATATGGAAGGGAAAAAGCTCCCGGGCATTACTGCCATCCGTGGAGAATAGAAAAAGAAAGGGCTGCATTAAGATGCGGCCTTCTTTTTCATCTAAATCTGTTATCTTTGCATTAATTATGAAAAGGGGAGTATTAATATTGCTGGCATTAGTATTGATTCTTCCGGGATGTACAAAGAAAGAACCCACACGTACATCAGGAATTGATACCATCGATAATATCACCTATTTCGCAACAACTTATTATAACTTTGCTTTTTCATTTTCCGGCGCAAAACTTGTCTCTACAAATATTACTCATGGATGGGATATTAGTATATTCGTATTTACTGACATTGTTGGGACCCCAAGATTAACGCTACAGGCAGATAATCTGAAACCATCATTCTTTAAAGTTGGTGATTTTCCGGATGAGGCAACAGCAAAGACCGCCTTCGATAATCTCAAAACAGTTTCTGTATCACAATGGCTGGATATGGCTGATCCAATTGGTGCAAACCAGGTCTGGATTTACAGATCAGGGACCGACACTTATACTAAAATCAGGATCGTCAGCACGGTTAATGAAACCAGGCAGAGTATCCCATATGGAGAATGTACTTTCCAGTGGATTTATCAGCCTGATGGGTCGTCAACATTCCCTGGCAAATGAGAACAGATTGGCGGGATAGGATTTTCAATATCAAAAATCAAAGTGACTTTTGGGAAACTGCCCTGGAAGTCTTTAATTATCAATACAATAAAAACACTGTATACTATGACTTTATATCAAGTCTTGGTAAGGATGGTTCTAAAATAAAAACTCCTGACGAAATACCTTTCCTTCCCGTTGAATTCTTCAGGAGTCATAAAATTTTAACCGGTGATCTTCCTGTCGAGATGATCTTTGAAAGTAGCGGGACAACCGGGGTTGCTACCGGGAAGCATTTCGTTAATGATTTAAGTTTATATGAAGAGAGCTTTCTGAAATCTTTCAGTCTCTTTTACGGAGAACCAGAGGAATTTCTCATAGCTGCATTACTTCCATCATACACAGAACGAGAAAATTCTTCACTTGTTTATATGGTTGATAATCTGATAAAGAGGAGCAATAATTCTAAAAGTGGATTTTACAAAGGGGACTTTAAAGAACTGATTCATACAATTAAAAAAGCAAAAGAGGAAAACAGAAAAGTTCTTTTACTCGGTGTCAGCTTTGCATTACTTGATCTGGCAGAAAATCATTCACCTGATCTTTCCGGAGTTATTGTGATGGAGACTGGTGGCATGAAAGGAAGAAGGAAAGAGCTTACCCGTTCGGAACTTCATTCCATCCTGAAAGAAAAATTAAATCTACTTTCAATTCATTCGGAGTATGGGATGACAGAGTTATTAAGTCAGGCATATTCAAAAGGGGATGAAATATTTTATTCTCCGCCATGGATGAAAGTTGTTATCAGAGATCCACAGGATCCCCTCGCCCTTTATTCTGAATCCGGAAGAACCGGAGGGATTAATATAATCGATCTGGCAAATATAAACTCATGTTCCTTCATTGCTACCAGCGATCTCGGCAAACTAAGGGAGGATGGCGGGTTTGAAGTTCTGGGAAGGTTCGACAACAGCGATATACGAGGCTGCAATCTGCTGGTTGAGTAATCTGCCCCCTTATAACCCCAGTTTCGTTCTAATGGCCAGAGGTATTGCCGCTTTATTAACCATTATAAATAAGGTTTTGGCGCGAACATAACTTTCAGACATATTCAGGTATCCGCCAAATGAATTACTTTTGGGTCCCCATGAGTTTTTGGTTATATAGTATTTTGTTCCGTTTTGATCTTTAACAATTCCTGTCAGATGCATCGAATGGTCATCGGTAGTTGTAAAGTTCTCGTAACCAGCCTGTCGCATTTCCTGTGTCACATTTGATTCAGGGAAAGTTGCCACACCCTTCGATTGTGAAAATCCTTGCTCACTTACATCCCCGTCCCAGTTAACTGTGTAGCCATTATTCAGCGAAAAATCCATTATCTCAATCATTTCATCAAGAGGTACATTATAGAACCGTTCCATTCTCCAGTTGTCGGTTATTTCCAATATTCCCTGTGTATAAAAGGGGAAGTGAGTAAAAGAGGTAATTTCGACATAGTCAGCCGGATTGATTCCGAGGCTCATGGTAAATGACTTTGGTGTATAGTTTAATCCTTTGTAAGTAAACGATTCAGGTACCTTTCCCAGGTATGCATCAAGAACTGCATTAACTATCTGGTGATATTGATCGCTCTCCTTTTTCCGCTGAACAGGAACAGCAGCAATTGCATTGATGAAGGCTTGTAATTCTCCATGGTAATGAGTTGAAGATCCGTAATTGAGCCCGTTGTAAACCTCATCCGGAACTATCCCGGATTCAGTAAAGACTCGCATCCAATCGTGAGCAAGACCACTTTCTTCAACATTCCCTTTCCCCTGCCTCAGGTAGTTGTCGCTCAATTTATCAATTAAATTCTGTCGAACTATGAACATCTCGGAAAGATCATATTCTCCTTTGCCCATCCGAAGCAGTTCCGACTCGATGAATGAAGTTGTTGCAAAACACCAGCAAGTATTTGTTCCAGCCTGATCTTTAACAGATGTAGCTTTTAACTCCAGAAGAGGTGTAAACTTAAAACCTTCTTCAGTTTTTTGCGGACCAGCAGGAACTGGATTTTTCTTTTGCGCGTATGACGGGGCAATAAAAAGTGATAGAATAAATGCCAGTAGGATACGGGTTTTCATATTGTAAGAATTTATTAACAGAGTAAGTCCGGGATATTCAACAAGTCCGATAAATAACGATGCTAAGCTAGAAAAATTATGGAGAATAGGAATTGATAAATAGCGGTATGAATCAAAAGTAAATCCATTTTATGAATATTATGTTGAAATAAGCCGATAAATATCTCATGGATTCTATATCCCAGCAATCAGATTATATGAATGATCAATCCAGGAGAAGACTTCTTTATCAGGAACAGATCCATCAAATAAAACAGTGTTCCAGTGTTTCTTATTCAATTAGATTTTAACTATACTATGTAAATAGTAGAAATACAAACCGATAGTTAAAAATTAAATATTATGATAGAATGAATGAATATTATGATAGAGCCAGTTAATCCAGTTATCCAAACAAAAGTCTGGACGAAGAGAAGTCCTACTTTGCAGACAAGAGTATTGAAATATCTAATCCTGCTTTGCTGCTTCCGGAATCATATTCTCAATTTACTCCGGTTATGGTGCTAAGCTTGACTGGATTTTCCACATTCCTCATAGTGACTATATTTGACCATTCGAAAATAGTTACTTTTCATCGATATAACGACTAATATCATCAATACTAAGACTTGGTACAATATTTGCAACAATAACTTCAGGATAGTATTAATAGTACTACCAGGTTTTAATTGATAATTTGACTTGTTCTTTTAAATAATGAAACAAAATTATAAACACGCAACCAGAACGAGTATAGCAATAATCGCTGTTTCTCTGGTATTAATGTGCAAGAATACAAATGCCCAGCCAGGTTATCCTCCCAGGTTGCGGATGCCACCTTACCGTTCAGTCATTGTTCCGTATACCCCCACACAAAATTACCGGCAAGGTTATAACCAATATAACCAAACGGGCGGCGTTCAGCCTTTCATAAGCTTCAGCATACATTTTGATCCTCTAATCAGCTGGTTTTCAACTGACAGTTATGATACCCGCCATGACGGGGTGGTTCCCGGATTTAATTTCGGCATTTCACATAACAGGTATTTTAGTCCCAACTATTCCTTTTCTTCAGGGATAAACATTATTAAAGCCGGCGGAAGACTTATCAACAGAGAGACCACCCATTTCGAGCTGAAGAATTACAGCAGCGCAATTTTTACCGTCCAGCCCGGAGAAGCAATTACATATAGAATAACCTATCTCTCCATACCTCTCGGCTTAAAACTCCAGACAAACCAAATCGGTTACGGGAGATTTTTTACTGATCTTGGATTCGCTCCGGAAATCGTAATCGGAGGCAGGGCAGACATACCATCACTTAATATAAAAGGAGGCAATGCTTCGCCGGAACTGAACATATTCAATTTTTCATTCCATATAATGGCGGGTATGGAATATCCTCTCGCTGGAAATAATAACTTTATTGTTGGTATTGGATTTGACAATAATTTATTTGACATTACCAGGGATAACGGAGATCAGCCATCGAATGTGGTTACTCAGAAAGTGTTATCATTCCGGATAGGGATGACCTTTTAACTAACAGATTAAGAATTAAGATGTTTTTTTGAAGTAAGAAATCCTGGGAATGTAATGCTTACCTGTAATCAGGTCATAAGAATGATCGATCCACGAAAATACCTCCTTATCAGGAACTGTCCCGTCAAAATTTATTGTGTTCCAGTGTTTCTTATTCATATGGTAACCCGGGGTGACAGAGGAGTATCTTTCCCTGAGGTCAATAGCAAGAGCCGGGTCACATTTAAGATTTATACTCAGGTCACCATCAAGGTTTACCAGTGCAAATATTTTTCCACCGGCTTTGAAAACAAGTGTATCGATTCCAAAAGGAAAGCTTTCAGTGGCACCTTTTTTTGATATACAATATTCTCTTAATGTTACTACATCCATAATAAGTCTATTCTATTTTTGTACTTAAACCCAAGCCCCTTCTTATCCTCATGTACTCACCCCTTTGTGTTCCCCCTCTCTCCGCCAGCCGGCGGAAAGAGGAGGAAGTTGCTAAGATACAGTGTATTACGCCCCCTCTTTGCAGAGCAGAGAGGGAGATGGGGTGAGTTCATCTAAGTGTCGGATAAAAAGCCCCCTCAATATGATCGATCTGATATGATTCGCCTGTTTTAATGATGGTTATAACATCGAAACGACCCTCCTTATCTACATTGAACTTTTGCAGGTACCCATTGGCTGCCCAGATTATTGATTTCTGTTTTTCTTTGGTAACAGCAGTGGCAGGATGCATCTGAAAGTCATCATTCCGTGTTTTTACCTCAGCAAATACAATGAAATCCAGGTTCTCAGCAATGATATCAATTTCGTGTTTTCCCCATTTCCAGTTCCGGAAGAGTATTTTAAAACCTGCTTTTTTCAGGTGATCTGATGCCAGATCTTCTCCTTTTTGACCCAGATTATGTGATTCAGCCATGGACGGTGTGTTAAATCTCGATCAGCTTATTTCTTATTGCAAACAGGATAAGACTCGCTGTATTTTTTGAGTTCGTTTTTCCGAGAAGGTTTGCTCTGTGTTTATCCACAGTTCTTTTACTTATAAAAAGAGTCTCAGCGATCTCCTGGTTAGAGAATCCTTCACATATTTTAAACAATATTTCCTTTTCTCTTTTTGAAAGGTTTGCCGATTTACTTTCATGTTCCCGGTATTTGATCTTCTGAATGACATGATAAAGCAACTCCTGTGAGAAATAGCTGCCTCCTTTTCTGACTGTAAGTATTGCTTCTTTAACTTCTGAAATGTCTGAATCTTTAAGCAGGAATCCTTTGGCGCCGGCATCAACCATTTTATAATAATACTCTTCCTCTCCATACATTGAAAGAGCAATAATATCAATTTCCGGACATAATTTGAGGCCTTTTCTTGTTGCTTCTATCCCGTCCATTTCAGGCATATTGATGTCCATAAGGGCAACATCTGCCTGTGTATTCTTTAGAATTTTCAGAAATTCTTCACCATTTGATGCTTCTGCTGTCACCTCAAATTCAGGGAAAGCATTGAGTAGTATTTTTAATCCGTTACGAAAGAGCTGGTGATCATCTGCTATTATTATCCGTATTTTTTCCATTTTTAGATAATTCCGATTTAATAAGAATCAATCAATCAATTTGATAAGAGCACTTGTGCCTTTTCCCGGAGTGCTTTCCAATATAAATACTCCTTCAACAGTTTTTACACGAGTCTCAATGTTTGATAATCCCATGCCTTTTGTGTCTTCCTTGCTTAATGATGATGTGTCAAAACCACGGCCGTTATCATAAAATTGCAAGGTAACAAATTTTTCGTGTTTGTTTAATTCTATCTCAATCCTGGAAGCTCCGGAATGCAGAATTGAATTATTAATCAGTTCACAGACAGCGCGATAAACAACCACCTCTTTATCGCTTTCAAGTCTCTGGGTTTCCATATTCGACTTAAAATCAATTTCAACGGTTTTGGTCTGATTAATTTTAGTGGTAAATGCACTGATAGCGCTGGCCAGTCCAAAGTTAGACAGGACATGCGGGCTCAGATTATTTGAAATGTCTTTGATTGTGTTGATAGCTTCATTTACCAGATGGTTGGTATTATTAAGGATCACCGATCCCGAGGGATCTTTGATTCTATCAGTGAGTGCGGAAAGAGACATTTTTACAGTGGAAAGGATAGGTCCAAGCCCATCGTGCAGATCTTTTGCAAACCTTTTCCTTTCATTTTCCTCAGTGTTTATTATAGCATTTATTACTCTTTTTTCAGAAAGTAACCGGTCTGTCTCAGCTCGTTTGAGGGAGTAAAATATTTCGCGGATGAGAATAACACCACCTATGATCATTACAGAAATAAGAATTCCAATCCATTCGTCTATCAGCTGCCAGGTAAATGAGGGAGTACCACGGAAATATTCAAAAAGTTGTATGATCTTACGGACAGCCATAAATACAAAGGAAAGTGAAAGCAGTATCCATGAAAGCCGGTATTTGGTAAGCTTCATGAATCTCAATGCTATAGATGCAGCAATGATCTGCAAAACAATTGAGATAATAAGGGCAATAAGTCTTACCATTGTCGATCAGGTATTCTTATACAAAAGTAGAAGTTAATTTATCTATTTCACCAACAGACAGAGATAAATTAAAGGCACAAAATTTTTGCCCCTCAATCCCGCCTAAGCGGGAGCAGGGGGGTATTGTCTTTGCGCCGTTTTTATTACCTTTGCCAATTCGAAACCGGCATTTATGAAAGTATTATACAACCTTGCGATCCTTATCTTCTCCGCACTTGCTAATCTTATTTCCCCGTTTAATTCAAGAGCATCATTGTGGGTTAAAGGAAGGAAAAAGTGGGCAGAAAAAATTGCAGATAATATAAAACCGGGAGATCGTATTATATGGATTCATTGTGCCTCACTTGGTGAATTTGAACAGGGAAGGCCGGTTATTGAAGCGATAAAAAGAGATATGCCGGTATTTAAGATTGTACTTACTTTTTTTTCTCCCTCCGGATATGAAGTAAGAAAGAATTATGACAACGTTGACTATATTAGTTATCTCCCCTCTGATACCCCTGTAAATGCCATAAAGTTCATTGGCCTGATAAAACCGGAAATTGTAATATTTGTAAAATATGAATTCTGGAATAATTATATATCAGTACTTTACAAGAACGATATTCCACTTTATCTTATTTCAGGAATATTCCGTCCCGCGCAACATTTTTTTAAATGGTACGGGTCCTTTTTCAGAAGTATGTTGATGAAATTTGAAAGAATTTTTGTACAGGATCAACTGTCATTCGATCTTCTTTCCGGAATCGGGATAAAGAAAATTTCTCTTGCAGGTGATACAAGGTTCGACAGGGTAATTCAGATAGCAGGTACAGCCAGGGATATTCCTCAACTTGAACAGTTCATGGGAAGTGAGAAGTTATTTCTGGCAGGAAGCAGCTGGAAACAGGATGAGGAGATAATTACGGAGTATATCAACAAGTTCCCGGACAAAATGAAATGGGTCTTCGCACCACATGAAATAGATGAATCAAATATCGAAAGACTTGAAAAGCTATTAAAGGTAAAGTACATTAGATTCTCGGAATTTAATGAAGGTTCTGCCAATGCACGAGTACTGATTATTGATAATATCGGGATGCTTTCTTCTGCTTACAGGTATGCATATATTGCTGCTATTGGTGGTGGATTTGGGAAGGGGATCCACAATATTCTTGAACCGGCATGCTGGGGAATACCGGTTATATTTGGTCCAAGATATAAAAAGTTCAGGGAGGCTGTTGAATTAATTAATGAAAATGGGGCAATGACATTCGATTCATATGGAAAATTTTCAGGAACTCTTGACAAACTGTTAACAGATGAGCTGTTTTACTTAAAATCTGCAAAAACAACAGTTGATTATATTACTAAAAATGCCGGAGCCACGCATAAAATATTACTCGAAATATCTCGAAAAGATATCAACAGATTATACTCATAATTTGTTAAAAACTAATCTTTTCTAAATTGATAAGGATCATTTAAAGAGGCGTAAATTGATCCCCCGGCTTTAACAATAATTTATTACCGGTATAATCAAATTATCAAATATTTACGATAACCTTGTCTAAAACTTATTAATCCTTAATCCTAATTTTATGACGAAAACAAAACGTTTATCAGTGATGTTGTTGTTTATGTTCGTATCACTTATGATATACGGACAGGGAGCTACGACGTCCGCTTTGACCGGAAGGATAGTAGACAGTAAGGGAGCGGCGTTGCCCGGAACAACTGTTTTTGCTGTTCATGTTCCTTCGGGAACACAGTATGGTGCTCTTACCAATAATGAAGGTTTCTTTACCATTCAGGGGATGCGCCCCGGAGGACCCTATAAAATTGAGGTATCATTTATAGGCTATTCGAAAAAAACCTTTACCGATATTAATCTTCTGCTTGGTGAAGCATATACTCTCAAAACCGAATTAGCAGAAAGTTCTTCCGAGTTAGAGGAGGTTATTATTGTTGGATTTAGAAAATCAGCATTAGGTACAGAAAAAATGGGAGCTACCTCCAACATTAATAAACAGGAAATGGCATTGATTCCTTCATTGAACCGAAGCCTGGGCGATTACACCAAACTTTCGCCATATTCAACTGGTGCCGGATATGTTGGCCGTGAAGCCTATACTACAAACGTTAATGTCGATGGTGCTAATTTCAACAACAACTTCGGCTTGTCGGGAAGTAGTATGCCTGGTGTTTCAGGAGAACCTATTTCAATGGAAGCTATTGAAGAGATTCAGGTTGCGGTTGCTCCTTTTGATGTGACTCAATCTAATTTTACCGGTGCAGGTATAAACGCTATTACTAAGAGTGGTACTAACCAGTTTAAAGCTTCAGTTTATGCTTTCTATCGTGACACCAGTATGGTTGGGAAAAAAATCCGGGATACAAGACTTAAAGTTTCA
>Ga0209748_1001811_pt1 | contig 10500 bp, 9 predicted proteins | sample BarGraIncu00421A_FD_185490 | JGI IMG/M metagenome (GOLD analysis project Ga0209748, IMG submission 185490) | Arctic peat soil microbial communities from Barrow, Alaska - Barrow Graham LP Incubations 004-21A (SPAdes) (version 2) | ecosystem: Environmental > Terrestrial > Soil > Wetlands > Peat... | reverse complement strand
GCCCGCGCTTCCGCCGACCACGGGCCGCAGCCACGCCTGCGCGAACGCGCCGTACACGGCGATGGCCGTCAGCGCCAGTGCCCCCAGCAGCAGTCCGACATCGTACGCCGCTGCCGGATCGGGCAGCACGAGCACGAGAACGGCGACCCCGAGTGCGGCCGTCGGGTCCCGTCTCCGCCCGGCGACGCTGGCCAGCGCCGATGCGCCGGCGGCGATCGCGGCGCGCATCAACGACAGCCGCAGTCCGCCGGCGACCGCCACGAGCAGGACCGCTGTCACCGTGACCACGGCCCGGCCGCGACGGCCGGCTCCCAGGACACCGGCCAGGCGCCCGGCCACGAGGATCAGCGCTGCCAAGTGCAGGCCCGATGCGGTGACCGCCCAGGCGACGCCGGCGGTCTTGGCGTTCTCGAGCGCCACGAGCGCGGCACCGGCCGCGGGCACGCCGAAGAGCATCGACGCGAGCAGCGCGGAACCGCCGGAGAGACCGGAGAGCGTACTGAGGCAGCGGGCACGCCAGGCCCCGACCACGCCGAGCGGGCCGGCGGCCCACCCCGTCACTTCCGCGCGCCACGGCCCGGCACGGATCGCCTCTCCGCGCCTGAACGCATCCGCCGAGTCCGCCTGCCTCACGAGCGCTCGCAGACGCGCGCTGAGACGCACCCGCGAGCCGTACGCCGGCGGCGCTGCACCTTTCGGCCATGCGACGGCGGCGGTCAGGCCCCACGGCGCCGCGTCCAGCCGCACGTCGACCGTCGTCCCGAAGAGACCCGTCCGGGGATCGGCGCTCACCGTTCCGGTCCACTCACCCGGACCGGCCGCCTCGAGGCGCGCGGCCGTCGTCCCCGCCCATACGCCGTGGGCCGACGCGATCGCGAAGGCCACGGCGCACGCCCACAGCACCGGCCGCAGGGCGCGGGGGCGGCCGAGCAGCGCCAGGACGGCGAGCACGGCGACCGCTCCGAGCGCACACCAGTACGCGACGGGACGGCCGTCGAGCCAGCAGCGCAGCGCGGTCTCAGTCCCCGCGAGCGACGACAACCACACGGCGGCCGCCACCCACAACAAGGGCGAGATCGACGGACGGACCGTCCCGGAGCGCCGCGTCGCTTTCACCCGGCCGTCACGAGGTCCTTCAGCGCCTCGAACTTGGACGGCCCGATCCCCGGCACACGCAGCAGGTCGTCCACCGTCCGGAAGGGCCCGTTCTCCGTGCGGTCGGAGACGATCTTGCTCGCGGTACTGGGACCGACCCCGGGAAGCGTGTCGAGCTGGGCCTCGCTGGCGGAGTTGAGGTCGACCTTGCCGGGTCGCGCGGTTCCCGCCATACCGGCCGTTGCCCCGACAGCACCGCCTTCGCCTTCCCGGGGCACCGCGATCTGCTCGCCGTCGGCGACGACACGGGCGAGGTTGACCGCCGCTTGGTCCGCCGCTCCGAGCAGCCCTCCGGCTGCGGTGACCGCGTCCACCGCGCGAGAGCCGCCCGGGAGCTCGTACACACCCGGGCGCCGCACCTCACCTACCACGTGGACCGTGACCGTCGCCACGACGGCGGGCGTGACGCCCGGCGACGCCTCGCCCGACGGACGCGCCGCCGGCCGCGGCCCGAGCGCCGATACGTCACCGATCCCGGCGGCTCCGAAGGCGCCCGACCACCACAGGCCCGCGGCGACGGCCACCGCGACGGCCACACCGGCCCACGTTGCCGCCCGGCCCGTCGACGGAAGGCCGTCGAACCCGGCGCGGCAGGCCAGCTCCTCCGCCCAGTCACGCAACTCTCTCAGCACAAGAAGGACGCCCCCTCCCCGCGGATTGCGGACGAAGGGGGCGTCCTATGGATCCGATACCGGCTCGCCTCATGCGGACGAGCACTCCGAGGGTGCCGCAGCCGGCTTACCGGCGTCCTACTGTCTCCTTGTGAGGGCTGTCGGACACCTAGCCCGCGACGACGCTCACGAGCTTGCCCGGCACGACCACGACCTTGCGAATGGTCTTGCCCTCAAGGTGGAGAACGACGTTCGGAAGCGCGAGCGCCGCGGCGACGATGTCGTCCTCGGCTGCGTCGATGGCGACCGTGAGACGATCGCGCACCTTGCCGTTCACCTGCACCGGCAGCTCGACCTCGTCGGCCACGAGCGCGGACGCGTCGAACTCCGGCCATGCGACGCGGTGCACGGACCCCGACCGGCCCAGGACCGTGCTCCACAGCTCCTCGGCCATGTGCGGAGCGAAGGGCGCGAGCAACAGGGTGAGGTCGGTCGCTGTCGAACGCAGCAGCCCGAGGTCCCGCGCGCCCGCCGGGACGTCACGGCGGTAGTCGTAGACCGCGTTCACGAACTCCATGACGGCGGATATCGCCGTGTTGAACTGGAAACGCTCGATGTCGTCGCCGCACTTGGCCACTGAGGCCGCCACAGCGCGCCGCAGGGCCTTCTCCGCGGGCCCGGGCATGTCGGGTGCGTCGACGGCGAGCGCGGTCTCCTCGGCGATCTCATCGACGAGCCTCCACGCGCGGTTCAGGAACCGCCACATGCCGTCGAGCCCCTCGTAGGACCAGTCGAGGTCCTTGTCCGGCGGCGCCATGAACAGGATGTACGCGCGGAGGGCGTCCGCCCCGTAGCGCGCGATCATGTCCTCCGGTGCGACGACGTTGCCCTTGGACTTGGACATCGTCGCTCCGTCGAGTTTGACCATCCCCTGCGTCAGCAGGTTCGTGAACGGCTCACCGAAGTCCAGCAGCCCCATGTCCCGCAGCATCTTCGTGAAGAAGCGCGAGTAGAGCAGGTGCAGGATGGCGTGCTCGATGCCGCCGATGTACTGGTCGACCGGCATCCAGTAGCCGACCTTCGCGGGATCGAACGGCGCGGAGTCGTTGCGAGCGTCGCAGTAGCGCAGGTAGTACCAGGATGAGCACGTGAACGTGTCCATCGTGTCGGTCTCGCGGCGCGCCGCTCCCCCGCACTTCGGACAGGTCGTTTCGTAGAAGTCCGGATGGTCGGCGAGCGTCTCGCCCTTGGTCACGTCGACGTTCATCGGCAGCACCACGGGGAGCTGGTCCTCGGGCACCGGGACGAGGCCGCACACCGGGCAGTGGACGGCGGGTATGGGGTTGCCCCAGTAGCGCTGGCGCGAGATGAGCCAGTCGCGCAGGCGGAAGTTGACGGACTCCTCGCCCAGCCCGCACTCGGCGAGCCACGCCGTCACCGCGTGCATCGCCTCCGACTTCTTGCCGCCGCGCATGCCGGTGAACGCGCCCGACTGCACGAGCGTTCCCTCCGCCGCACACGCGACGCCCCACTCGACGTCCTCCAGCACGCGCTCCTTGACGCCGCCGAGAGCGGGCAGCAGCGGATCGTCGTCGGCGATGACCACCGGCGGGATCGGCAGGTGGTACTTGCGCGCGAACTCGAAGTCGCGCTGGTCACCACAGGGCACCGCCATGACCGCGCCGGTGCCGTAGTCCATGAGGACGTAGTCGGCGACCCACACCGGCACCTTCTCGCCGTTGACCGGGTTGACGACGTAGCGGCCCGTGAAGGCGCCGGTCTTCTCCTTCTCGCCGCCGGCGCGTTCGACCGCGGACTCGCTGGCGGCCTTGGCGACCACCTTCATGACCTCGGTCTCGTACGGCGTTCCGGCGACGAGCCGGCCCACCAGAGGATGCTCGGGAGCGAGCAGGAAGAACGAGCAGCCGAACAACGTGTCGGGCCGCGTCGTGAACACCGTGATGCGTTCGGCGGTGGGCTCACCGTCGGCGTCGCAGAGCATGAAGACAACGTCAGCGCCCTCGCTGCGGCCGATCCAGTTGGCCTGCATCGCCTTGACGCGCTCGGGCCAGCCCGTCAGGCCGTCCAGATCATCCAGCAACTCCTGCGAGTACTCGGTGATCTTGAGGTACCACTGCTCGAGCTCGCGCTTCTCGACCTTGGACTTGCACCTCCAGCACACGCCTTCGCCGATGACCTGCTCGTTGGCGAGCACGGTCAGGCACGACGGGCACCAGTTCACCGGGGACGAGCGGCGCTCGACCAGGCCTCGCTCCCACGCTTTGAGGAAGATCCACTGGCCCCAGTGGTAATACTCGGGATCGCAGGTGCGCACTGCGCGGTCCCAGTCGTAGCTGAAGCCCATGCGGCGGAAAGACGCAGCCTGGGTCTCGATGTTCGCGTACGTCCACGTCGCGGGATGACTGGCCGACTTGATGGCGGCGTTCTCGGCCGGCAGCCCGAACGCATCCCACCCGATCGGGTGCAGGACATTGAAACCGCGCATCGTGGCGTGTCGGGCGACGACGTCGCCGATCGTGTAGTTGCGGACGTGCCCCATGTGGATGTCGCCCGAGGGGTACGGGAACATCTCCAGGACGTACTTCTTGGGGCGTCCGGAGTCCTCGGTGACGTGATAGAGGCCGTCGCGTTCCCAGCTCTCCTGCCACTTCGGTTCGATGGCGATGGGATCGTACTTGGTCACGGCGTGCCTCCGCACGGGATCTCAATGGTCTCGTGCGGAGCATGATAGCGAATCCGCGCGCGGCGGCCCCGTTCCTACCCCAGCGGGTTGCCGAAGTACTTCCAGTAAAGCTTCCAGAACGAGGTGTTGCCGTGGAAGTGCGGCGTGTAGCGGTAGAGGGAGTGCGTCGACGCGTTCGACGGGTAGACGGCCGAACCGTCGATGTTGAGCGAGATCCCCCTGTGCCACGAGTTCCGGTTCCGGGCGAGGGCCCGCGCACCGCCCCAGATCTGGTTGCCGAAGCCCTGATAGCTGGAGATGGTGCGCGAGTCCATCTTGCCGCAGCCCATCGCCCAGTCCAACGCGTACTGCGAAGGGTCGGGGCGCGAGATCAGCGACTGTTCCTTCTGGAGCGTGACGAGGATGACCTTCGGGCTGACGCCCCACTCCGCGGCGGCGTCCGCGATCATCTGGGCCGCGGACTTGGTCACCCCGTAGTGGTCCCGGCCCGAGTACCCACCGAGGCCGCCACCCTGGTGCTCGAGGAACGCCTGGATGCCCGCCGCCGTCAGAGAGCCTGTGGCCAGGAAGTTCTTGTCCGAGATGATGGTGTTGGGCTCGTAGGGAAGAGGCGGTGCCGGAGTCCCGTCGTTCAGGGCCGCGGCGGCCGCAGCGGCGGCGTCAGCGGCCTCCTGCTCCTTGACCAGCCGCGCGAGCTGCGTGCCGAGCGAGCGGATCAGCGCCTGCTGCCGCCCCACGGCGGCGTTCACGATCGCGAGTCGAGCGTCGGCCTGCTGGCGCAGCGCGATCAGCTCGGTCTCCCGCTGAGCCTGCTGCTGGAGCAGGAAGTCGGCCTGACGTCTCGCCGTCGACAACCCATCGAGGAGTTGCGAGTCGGAGTCCTGGATGTAGGACACCATGTCCATCCGCGAGAAGAGCTCGTCGAGCGTCTCGACCGACAGCAGCGCCTGCAGCATCTCGTAGCCGCCGGACCGGTACATGGTGGCGACGCGCTCGTCGAGCAAGGCCTGGCGCGATGAGATCTCGGACTCGAGCTGCGCGATCGTGGCATTGGTCGAATCGAGGTCCGTGCGGGCGACGTCCAGCTCCGATCCGGCCGTCTCATAGTCGGCGAGCGCGGTGGTCAGCTCGGAGCGCGCCGCAGCCATCTGCGACTCGGCCTTCGCGACCTGTGCCCGCTTCGCCCGGATCGTCGCGGTGCGGGTGGCGGCGGAAGCGGGCGGCACAACGGAAGCCACGGCCACCAAGGCCACAGCACACAGGATCAGGGCGAGTATCGCGTTTCGGGCCTTCGTCGCATCTCCCGGAGCCGACGGCAGGGCGCACACGAACGATACACCGAGTACAGGCTCCGGCGCCCGACGCGGACCGTCCGCCTACCTGACGGTGATCCTCCGGCTCGAGGACACCGAGGCGGCGTACACGGTCGTCGCCGCGAAGCGCACCCGGAAGTACCAGGTGCCCCTGGCGGCCGGCGCGTAGGTGTAGTACCAGCGATGGCCGCTGGTCGTATAGCGAACGGAGAGCTTGTCCCAGTGGTTCGAGCCCGGCCGCTTCGCCCACACGACGACATGGGTTCCCTGCCGCTGCGTCGACGAGATGGTCCCTGAGAAGCTGACCGGATGCCGGCGCGTCACGCTCGTGCGGTTCGACGTTATGGTCACCCTCGTCGCGATCGGCACGACGACGGGCGGAGGAGTGACGTCGGACGCCGAGACCACGAACGTCGCCGAAACGGGGACTTCGACATTGCCTCGGGCGTCGACGGACCAGAACTCGATCGTGTGCGTGCCGCAGACGGAGACGTCGAGCGAGGTGCCCTCCGCCTGACCGCCGGCATCGAGCCGGTAGTACGTATGCGCCACTCCCGATCCGCCTTCGTTGTCCGCGGCGGCGAGGTGGATGGTCGCGAAACCGACGTAGGACGTCGTGACGTCCGAGGTCGTGACGGGCGGCGTCGCGTCGACGGGGGCGAGCACGACGCTCTTTGAGCGGCTGGCGCTCAGATCGACGGTGAACGTCTGTGAGGCGTAGCCGGAGCGCGTGTAGGTGACGCTGTAGCTGCGCGCGGGGATGCCCGCGATGCTATAGGAGCCGCCGGCGCCGGTGACACCCGAGGCGACGCCGCCCACCGCGACCGAGACGCCCGCGAGCGGGTTTCCATCCGAGCTCGTGACGGTGCCCGACAGGGTGACCGTGGTCACCACCGGCGCCAGCGAGACCGACACGGTCTTGCTGGTCGCCAGATCGACCGCTTTCGATTGGGTGGAGTAGCCGGAGCGCGTGTAGGTGACGTTGTAGTTGCCCGCCGGGATCCCCGGGATGCTGTAGGCACCGCTCGCGTCGGTGACTCCCGAGGCGGCGCCGTCCACCGCGACCGACACGTCCGCGAGCGGGCCTCCGGCCGAACTCGTCACGGTGCCCGAGAGCGTCGACGTGGCGACCACGATCGGGTAGATCGCCCGGATACCGGCGATGTCCCCGCTCGCCAGCGCGCGCTTGCCCGTGTTGCCCTTGGAGCAGTAGCCGTACATGACCTGGGCCGAGTCCCCCGCGTCGTACAGGTCCGCAAGGGACAGGGTGTGGCCGAGCTCGTGCGTGCCGACGGTCTGCAGGTCATAGGTCGACGAACCGCCATCCGTGGCGAATCCGTAGGTGCTCACGTTGAACGTGATGTCGAACTCGAAGATGTGGTCCGTCATGGGGTTGTACCAGTAGGCACAGTCCGCGAGCGCCGTCGGGTCGCTGGTGGCACCGGCTCCCACGACGTTGAAACCGTCCTGGGCCGTCGAGGACCTCCCGGTCGCTCCCAGGTACGTGAAGTCCATGGCGGAGCCCGGGTCGTTCTCCCACGTCTGCGCTGCAGCCTGGATCGCGGCGGCCGCCCCTGCCGGAAGACCGGAGGCGTTGACGTAGTAGCCGACCGGGAGGCTCCCGCCATCCCAGTGGAGGCCGTCCCATCCGTACCCGCTGAGCGCGCTCTCGACCGCCGATGAAAGACCCGAGATCGAGAAGCCGAGCGTCTTCGCGACCGTGACCGGAGCGGTGACGGCAACGGTTCCGCCGTCCTTGTCCGCGACGTACGCCGTGGCGAAGTCCCCGGCGCTCAGGTCGGTGAACACCTCGGACCACATGCCGATGCCGCCGACCTCTCCGCCCGACATGGTGAAGGTGACAGGGACGGCAGCGCCGGCACCCGAGGTGTCCGAAAGGCGCACGTCGGTGACGACGGCCCCGCTGCCGGGCACGATCCGCACATCCAGGGCCACCACCGTGCCGGAGACAAGACGGCGCGCCCCCCCATCCTGGCCCGCGGCGAAGGCAGACGGAACGCCCGTCGTCAGCGCGCACGCGAGGCCGATGCTGCAGATCGTGACCAGAAGTCGGACTCGTGCGGTCATGCTGTGCCCCCGAGATGACGTGAGCGGACGGGACGATGCCCTCGCCGCGGGTGTGGAGCGCTCACCGCGCGGTCGGGGCTTCTTCACCACATGTATCGGCCCCGGGCGGGTGCCGCATGAGCGCTGCCCACCGTGGGGGCGCGGGCACGAACAGGGCCCACCGTCTTCACGATGGGCCCTGCCGGAACGCTCGTGCCACAGTCCCGTCATCGACGGCAGACGCGGCGGGGGAACACCGCCGGGCGCGCCGGCTCCGCCAAGAGCAGCCTGGTCCGCTGGGCTAGGCCCGAAGCATCCTGTCCAGTTCGGTCGGGTCCGCCGTCAGAGAAACGTCGCCACAAGTGGGGCAAACGGCGGCTCTGACACCGCAGCGACCTGCTGAAGAGATCCGCTTCCCTTTCGACAACTCGACCCGATACACACCCTGTGCGTAGACGCTCAAGTCCTCGACTAGCTCCGAATCGCACTTCGAGCACTTCCGCATCTTGTACTCCTAGAATCGCCGGATAGCCTGCGCATTCAGCACTGTGAAGAGCGGGAGCGAGCCAGCGTCATCGCAGTCGAGCCATCTGCGGCAATCTACTCTGTGCCTAACGTTGGGCGTACAGCCCGCGCGTCGCGCGATTCCAGTCTATCCCAGCGCTTCTGCGCGTCGGGTTGATGCGCTTGCTAGAACGGGCCTCGATGACCTAAGCCGCAGTCCCCGACCACGGCCGGATCTTCGCGAGTTCGCCGGCCAGACGCTCGTGAGCGACTTCCGTATCACAGGCGATTTGGGCACGCAGCCAGTAACCCTCCGACAAGCCGAAGAAGCGGCATAGCCGCAGATCTGTGTCCGCGGTGATCGAGCGCCGTCCGGCCACGATCTCGCCGATGCGCTGTGCCGGTACGCCGATCTCCTTGGCAAGGCGGTACTTCGTGATGCCCATGGGCAGCAGGAACTCCTCGAGCAACAGCTCGCCTGGGGTCACGGGTGCAAGTGCGGTAGTCATAGTCATCACCTCTGATGGTAGTCCACGATCTCGACGTCTTCGGGTCCGGCGACGGTCCAACGGAAGCAGACACGGTACTGGTCGTTGATCCGGATGCCGTGTTGACCTGCCCGGTCGCCCCTGAGCGCCTCGAGCCGATTGCCCGGCGGCACGCGCAGGTCGTCGAGCCGGCCGGCGATCTCAAGCTGCCTGAGCTTGCGGCGCGCCACGGACTCGAAGGCCACGAAGCGCTTCACACGCTTGCCGCCTGCGAGCGCAGCTGTGTCGGCGTCACGGAATGAAACGATCATGCGAGAATAGTAACGCCGCGCGTTAATCTCGTCAAGCGTTACTATCGCCGGAGATCCAGCCGGAAGACGATTGTGGCCTCGTTCCAGCGTGGTGCGCATGAGGAGACGCCCACGCGCTTGGCGGGGATCTGTGGACGCACCTGAGGCAGGCCACCAAGAAGCGGCGCAAACGCTACGGCGCCTACGACTCGAGAGGAAGAGTCGCAGGTAAGCGGCACATCTCCGAGCGTCCGCCCGCCGTCGAGGACCGGTGCGAACTCGGTCGCTGGGAGATCGACACGGTGATGGGCAAGCTGGAGCGCCACTGCGCCGCTGACGCCAACGCCCGCGTCATCGAGCTGATCGGGCGTCAGCGCGGCCAGGTGCTCACCATCACCGCCGACAACGGGACCGAGTTCCACAGCTACAGGCAGATCGAGGCGGCCACCGGAGTCGCCTTCTACTTCGCCACCCCGCACCACTCCTGGGAGCGCGGCACCAACGAGAACACGAACGGGCTGATCCGGCAGTACTTCCGAAGAAGACGAGCCAGACCCACGTGACCCAGGACGACTGCGACCGGATCGCGGCCAAGCTCAACTCACGGTCGCGTAAGCGGCTGGGATTCAAGACACCGGAGGAGTGCTATGTCGCAGGCAGGTAGGCGGGAGAGAAATCAAGCTAAGTGGTGCAGTTCAAACTTGAACTTACGCACCCGCCGGTGCCGGCCTCAGCAGCAAGATCGAGCACAGAACTGAGATGAGCCCGGTGACGAAGTAGCCGACCGCTGGGACGTTGAACATGAAGATCAGCTCGAAGCCGCACCAAAGAAGCAGGAGTGTGCCGGCGAAGAGCGTGGCGAGGTACTGGTTCCCGCTCTTCCGCAGCAGCGTCACCGCCGTAACCGAGTTCGGGACACCGAGCACAAGCAGCATGGCCACGCCAATCCAGAGGAAGTCCTGGAAGAAGACGCGCGCCAGAGGCAACCCCTGAATGACAGGAAGGAGCGCTCCAGCTTGTAGGAGGTGCCCGTCGGGTCCGGCGATGAAGAGCACGCCGCAGACGAGACCCGCGAAGCCGTTCAGGATGCTCACAACAATCAGGAACCCCCGGGCCGCTCTCCGCATCGGTCCCCCCAGCTTCGAAGTGCCTAACGTGCGGCGCTTCAGCGGCGGCCGCGCCGCATTCACGTCAGCCTAGCGAGAACCGGAGTCCGCTGGAAGCGCCTGTTCGGCGTTCCCCCCCAGGCTCGGATCCATCAAACGCTCGCTGCGCCACACGCGAACGACGATGACAACGGCTGCCTCACGGCGGTAGACAATCCGAAACGGCGGAAACTCGAGTTCGCGAAGCCACGGCGTGTCGAAC
>Ga0209748_1001808_pt1 | contig 10512 bp, 7 predicted proteins | sample BarGraIncu00421A_FD_185490 | JGI IMG/M metagenome (GOLD analysis project Ga0209748, IMG submission 185490) | Arctic peat soil microbial communities from Barrow, Alaska - Barrow Graham LP Incubations 004-21A (SPAdes) (version 2) | ecosystem: Environmental > Terrestrial > Soil > Wetlands > Peat... | reverse complement strand
TGATCTTGACTGGGGAGTGCCTGTACCTGTTGAAGGTACAAAAGGGAAAGTTCTCTATGTCTGGTTTGATGCCCCTATAGGTTATATATCTGCAACAAAAGAACTTACTCCCAATTGGGAAAAATACTGGAAGGATAAGGGGACCAAGATGGTTCATTTCATAGGAAAAGACAATATTGTGTTCCATTGTATCATATTCCCTGCAATGCTTAAAGCCGAGGGTAGTTATATACTCCCTGAAAATGTTCCGGCCAATGAATTTCTGAATCTTGAAAACGACAAGATATCGACTTCAAGAAACCGGGCAGTATGGCTTCACGAATACCTTGAAGATTTTCCGGGAAAACAGGATGTTCTGAGATATTCGCTTTGTGCTAATGCACCAGAGACAAAAGATAATGATTTCACCTGGAAAGATTTTCAGGCACGAAACAACAACGAACTTGTATCTATTCTTGGAAATTTCGTCAACCGGACCCTTGTACTTACCAATAACTATTATGACGGGAAAGTTCCTGAAAGAGGCAAAACTGATTCAAATGATGATTTTGTTTTGAATGAGATATCTCGCTTAAAGGAAAATGTGGAAACCAGTCTTGAAACATTCCGGTTCCGTGAAGCTCTAAAGGAGGCTATGAATCTGGCACGACTTGGCAATAAGTATCTTGCTGATGCAGAACCCTGGAAAGTTATCAAAACCGACCCGGAACGTGTAAAAACAATTATGAATATCGCCCTGCAGATTACTGCAAATCTGACAATTTTATGCAATCCTTTTTTGCCATTCTCGATGGGAAAATTACGGGGCTGGATCAATTTCAATGAGTTGAAATGGAACAATGCCGGCAAATCAGATCTGCTTGCTCCTGGTCATGTTATTAATAGGCCTGGATTGCTGTTTGAAAAGATTGAAGATGAAGAGATCACCCGGCAGATAGATAAGCTTCTTACAACAAAAAAAGCAAATGAGGCAGCCGACGCAACAACTACACCCGGAAAAGAACCTGTAACTTTTGATGATTTTACCAAAATTGATATCAGAACAGCAACTATTCTTGAAGCTGAAAAAGTCCCTAAAACCACTAAACTGCTTAAACTTAAGATTGATACCGGCATCGACATCCGTATCATAGTATCAGGTATTGCAGAGTACTATGAACCGGAAGCCATCATAGGTAAACAGATATCAATTGTGGCGAATCTTGAACCACGGAAGATTAAAGGCATTGAATCGAAAGGTATGATCCTCATGGCTGAAGATAAAAACGGAAAATTAGTTATGGTTACTCCGACAGGTAAAGTGAGTAACGGGAGTATGATAAAATAGTTATTTCTTCCGTAAGACCCAAGTCCCCGGAAATTTTTTTGCGATGCTGTCTTTTTTGGTGTTAGCTGTACTCAGATCATTGCACGTCATGGCACAAACTCTGTAAAAACCGTTACCCATAGTTACAATCTCAGGTACAAAGCCTTCTTCCTTCAACATATTTACCTGAGAAACAGCATTTGCTTCTGATTTGAAACTTCCTGTAATCAGGATATAAGCATTCGCTTCAGAAGCAACAGGTACTACAACTTCCGGAGCAGATGGCTTTTCGGAAATTGTTTCCATATTCTTTTCAATTTTTAGTGATTCGATATGGTTGCCCTCATCCACAGCTATTTTATTATTTTCAAATTCAGCTGTTACGAGTGGATTCATAGTTGTTGTTTCTACCTTTGCTTTGAAGAGATCTGTTTTCAATGGAACCACAACAATAAGGGAAAGAAGAGGAATGATTACTGCTGCCCTCCAAAGTATTTTTCTTATTGATGCCTTTTTTACAGGATCTTTTTCTGTATGCCTGATGATCCGTTTTCTTACATCATATCCTTCAAGTGGTAAACACTTAAAAGATTCAAGTCCGTAAGAATCAAGATGATAGTTTGCATTTTTATAAGGTTCAAACTGAACATTTCCTTCATGGTTGTTGATAAAGCTTCCGATATTATCAAAAACAACCTTTTCTCCTTTTTCAAGTTTTCTTCGAATATCAGAAACAAATTCTTCGACCAAATTTCTGGCATCGCTATAATTGATCTCAGAAAAGCTGGAGATTCTCCCTACAAGTAGGCCATCATTATGATTCAGGTTCCTGTTAAAAGATATCTGCTTTACAGGGGGATAAAATGTGTCAGTACTTCTGTCAATTTGGGCAGGAGTATAGTTTCCTATGAAGCCACCAAACCCCGGCACAATAACACAATCATGTCCGAATAATAATTCCCGAATAAAAGCTGTTACATCCACTTTGAAATATTCTTTTATTAATACAAATTTAAGAAAAAATAATTAACCACAATGAATGATACAGATCACTTGACTTTTTTCATTCCTTTTTTCGCCCCCGACTCCCCATAATTTTAGCCCCCGACCCCCCATGTGGTGGGGCCGGGGGGTGAGTTCATGAGGGAATAGACAAGGGGAAGTGCGGAAATTCTTTAAAAAAATATTATCTTCGTGTTTCCAAATTTTGGCATGAAATGAGAGAGATTCAGATGGTCGATCTTGGGGCTCAATATGAGAAAATCGGATCGGAAATAGATAATGCTATAAAATCTGTTATTGTATCAACAGCATTTATTAAAGGTCCTGATGTTAAATTATTTGAAGAAGAGCTTCAGGAATATATGGGTGTAAAACACGTTGTTTCATGCGCAAATGGAACTGATGCACTTCATCTGGCTATGATGGTTCTCGGTCTGAAACCGGGAGATGAGGTTATTACAACAAATTTCACCTTTATTGCAACAGTTGAAGTTATTGCCTTGCTTGGCCTAAAATTAGTTATAGTTGATCCGGAACCCGGAAGCTTTAATATCTCTGTTGAAGCTGTCCGAAAAGCTATTACACCACAAACAAAAGCTATTGTTCCGGTCCATCTGTTTGGCCAATGTGCCGATATGGAGAATCTGATGGCGCTGGCGAAAAAGCATAATCTGTTTATTATCGAAGATGCCGCACAGGCAACTGGGACAGATTATCTCTTCAAAAATGGAACCACAAAAAAAGCAGGGACAATCGGGCATATTGGGACAGCCTCATTTTTCCCATCCAAAAACCTGGGGTGTTACGGTGATGGTGGTGCACTATATACAAACGATGATACTTATGCCAAGAAGCTGAAGAGCATCGCCAACCATGGAATGAGAGTAAGGTATCAGTATGATGATATTGGTGTTAATTCAAGATTGGATACAATTCAGGCTGCTATCCTCAGAGTTAAACTTAAACATCTTTCGAAATTCAATGCAGCACGAAAAGCGGTTGCCGACCTGTACGATGAAGCATTTGCAGGATGTCATTCAATAACCGTTCCGGAAAGAGTAAAATATTCTACTCACATATTTCATCAATACACTATCAAGGTAAGAAACGGGAAAAGAGATGAATTGAAAAAATTTCTTGAGTCAAAGAATATCCCTTCGATGGTTTATTACCCTGGCCCTCTTCATATGCAGGAAGCCTATAATTATCTTGGATATAAAGAGAATGACTTCCCCGTTACAACTACTCTGTGCAAAGAGGTTCTGTCTTTACCGATGCATCCTGATATGGAACACGAACAGCTTGAATATATTATTCATAATCTACTAGAATTCTTCGATAATTAAATATAATGGAGAAGGAGTATTTTGTACACGAAACAGCTGTCATAGATGATGGCTGCAAAATTGGAAAAGGAACAAAAATATGGCACTTCAGCCATGTTATGAAAGGTTCGGAAATCGGTGAAAACTGTAATATAGGTCAGAATGTCGTCATCTCACCAGGTGTAAAACTAGGGAAAAATGTAAAAGTTCAGAATAATGTCTCACTCTATACCGGAGTCATTTGTGAAGATGATGTATTCCTGGGTCCGTCAATGGTATTTACCAATGTCATCAATCCCCGAAGCGCAATTGTCAGAAAAGACAAGTACTTCACCACTATTGTTGAAAAGGGCGCCTCAATAGGAGCAAACTCTACGATTGTCTGTGGAAATAAAATCGGGACTTATTCATTTATTGGGGCAGGTGCAGTTGTTACAAAAGATGTTAAACCTTATGCTCTGGTTGTTGGTAACCCTGCCAGACAGACCGGATGGATGAGTGAATACGGGCATAAACTTATTTTTGACAATTCCGGATTTGCCTCCTGCCCTGAAAGCGGAGAGAGATACAAAATTGAGAATGGTAAAGTTTCTAAAATATTTTAGTATTTTTATGCGCCTTTATAGCATATTAGTATGAAAGAGTCTCCAAAAAACTTCGGGATAATAGGTGTTGCAGGGTATATCGCTGTCAGACATCTTCATGCAATAAAGGAAACAGGCAACAACCTCCTTGCCAGTCTTGACAAGTTTGATAGTGTAGGGCGAATTGATAGTTATTTCCCTGAAAGTGATTTTTTTGTAGAGTTTGAACGGTTTGACAGACATTTTGATAAACTCAAGCGAACAGGAACCAAAATTGATTACGTAAGTATCTGTTCTCCGAATTACCTACACGACTCCCATATCAGATTTGCGTTGCGCCATCAGGCTGAAGCAATCTGCGAAAAACCTATTGTCCTCAATCCTTGGAATATAGACGCATTGCAGGAGATTGAAAATGAAACCGGTCGTAAAATCTATACTGTTCTTCAACTTCGTCTTCATCCAAAAATATTGGAACTGCGGGAGAAGATCAGGATTGGACCTAAAGGTAAGATTTATGATATTGATATGACGTATGTAACCAGCCGGGGAAACTGGTATTCAATTTCATGGAAAGGAGATATTCAGAAATCAGGAGGAGTGGCAACCAATATTGGTATTCATTTTTTCGATATGCTTGGCTGGATCTTTGGCAATACAAAGAAAAATATTGTTCATCTCTTAGAACCAGATAAAGCTGCCGGATATCTCGATCTTGAAAATGCACGCGTTAGATGGTTCCTCAGTCTCGATTATAATGATATTCCTGATACAGCTAAGGCATTCGGACAGAGGACTTTTAGGTCTATCACAATAGATGGGGAGGAGATAGAATTTAGTGAAGGATTTGCCGACCTGCATACATTGACCTACAAAGAAATATTGGCCGGAAGGGGATTCGGCCTTAAAGAAGCTCGTCAATCAGTAGAGACTGCTTACACAATCAGAAATTCTAAACCTGTCGGAATTCAGGGAGACTATCATCCAATTTTAAAAACAATATAAGCTATGTACAATAAACTTATTAATAAAGAGACGAAACTTTCAGTCATTGGCCTTGGTTATGTAGGCCTGCCAATCGCTCTTGAGTTTGCAAAACAGATCAAAGTCATTGGCTTTGATATCAAACCCGCAAGGGTTGAACTGATGAAAAAGGGCATCGATCCAAGTAATGAACTTACCTCTGAAGCATTTGAGAATACTGATATTGTTCTTACAAGTGATCCTTCGGAATTAAAAGCTGCTTCTTTTCACATTATTGCGGTACCTACGCCTACTACGAAGAATAATCTTCCTGACCTTACACCTGTACTTAAGGCATCTGAAACAATTGGCAGAATCTTAAAAAAAGGTGACTATGTAGTCTATGAATCAACCGTTTACCCTGGATGTACCGAAGACGATTGTATTCCTGTACTTGAGAGGTATTCTGAATTAAAATGCGGGATTGATTTTAAGGTTGGTTTCTCACCCGAAAGAATAAATCCGGGCGACATTAATCATACTCTGACCAAAATTGTAAAAGTGACGAGCGGTTGTGATGCTGAATCGGCTGAAAACATCGCAAAAACTTATGAATTAATAATCAAAGCAGGCGTTCACAGGGCAAGCTCAATAAAGGTTGCCGAATCGGCGAAAATCATTGAAAATACCCAACGCGATATTAATATTGCTTTTATGAATGAACTTTCTATTATCTTTAACAGACTGGGAGTCAATACATATGAAGTACTAGAAGCAGCTGGAACAAAGTGGAACTTCCTTAAGTTCTATCCGGGACTGGTCGGAGGCCATTGCATTGGTGTCGATCCTTATTATCTTTCATTCAAGGCAAAAGCGTTGGGATATCACCCTCAGATGATTGATTCGGGAAGGTTCATCAATGATAGTATGGGCGGATATATAGGAAAACAGACTGTCAAAAAAATAATTGCTTCCGGTAAGAATCTTAAGGGTGCATGTGTTCTGATAATGGGTATTACCTTTAAAGAAGATGTTACGGATATCCGTAATTCAAAGGTCATGGATATTATCAATGAGCTTGATGATTTCGGAATATCAGTCGATGTTATCGATCCGGGAGCGGGAACACAAGAGGTTAAAGAAGAATATCAGATTGATCTGAAAGAAAAACCTTCAGGAAAATACGATGCTGTAATACTGGCTGTAAGTCATAAAGAATATTTAAAACTGGATGAATCTTTTTTTACTCCTTTACTAAATAATGATGGAATTATTGTTGATGTGAAAGGGGTCCTTCGAGGAAAAATAAAAAATCATACTTACTGGAGTCTGTAAATGAAAAAGAAAATCCTGGTAACCGGAGGAACCGGATATATCGGTTCGCATACATCTGTCGAACTTATTGAAAAGGGATTCGATGTAGTAATAATTGATAACCTGTACAACTCTGAAGCAGATGTAGTCGATAAGATTCATAAGATAACCGGAGTTAAACCTCATCTGGAAGTACTCGACCTGTGCGACCAGGAAAAACTTGATAGATTCATTAAGAGACATAAAGATATCTCAGCTATAATTCACTTTGCCGCATATAAAGCTGTGGGTGAGTCAGTTAATAAGCCCTTGGAGTATTATCGGAATAATCTTTTATCATTGGTTAATCTCCTGGATGTAATGAAACGGTATGGTATCCCCGATCTGGTATTCTCATCTTCCTGCACTGTCTACGGACAACCGGAAAAGCTTCCCGTAACTGAGGATGCTCCGTTGCAACCGGCCACTTCCCCTTACGGTAATACAAAACAAATAGGTGAATCGATTATAAGGGATACAACTGTCTCTGACAAAAAAGTTAAAGCAATTTCATTAAGATACTTTAATCCGATCGGAGCACATCCATCGGCTCTTATAGGAGAATTGCCAAGAGGAGTTCCGGAAAATCTGGTACCATATATTACCCAGACCGGATATGGCTTAAGAGATGAACTCAAAGTTTTCGGAGATGATTATAAGACCCCCGACGGATCATGCATAAGGGATTACCTTCATGTTGTCGATCTTGCAAAAGCACATGTTATTGCTATAAAAAGACTTATTGAAGGTAGAAGCAAGACAAATTATGAGATCTTTAACCTTGGTACCGGTAATGGGGTTTCAGTTTTCGAGGCGATAAAATCATTCGAGCGTGTTTCGGGAATTAAATTGAAGTACAAGATTGTAGGTAGAAGAGCAGGTGATATTGAAAAGATATGGGCCGATCCATCCTTTGCAAATAAAGAACTGGGCTGGAAAACTTTAAGTTCCCTAGATGAAGCAATGAAAACAGCCTGGGATTGGGAAAAAACCATCAGGAATAATAAATTATGATTCTAAAACGAACAATTCTTATAACCGGTGGTGCAGGATTTATTGGATCACATGTTGTCAGAAGATTCATTGCCAAATATCCTGATTACCTTATTGTTAATGCCGATAAGCTAACCTATGCCGGCAACCTGGAAAATCTTACTGATATCGAAAAAGAAAAGAATTATAAGTTTGAAAAAACTGATATCATTGAAAAACAATCTGTTCTGGATCTTTTCAAAAAGTACAATTTTGACGGGGTAATTCATCTTGCAGCCGAATCGCATGTCGACCGCTCAATAACCGGCCCCGATGAATTTGTTTTTACTAATATCGTCGGAACTGTTAATCTGCTTAATGCTGCTCTTAATAGCTGGAAAAACGCATTCGAAGGAAAACTTTTTTATCATATTTCGACTGACGAGGTTTATGGTTCACTCGGAAAGGAGGGCCTCTTCACTGAAGAGACTGCATATGATCCCAAAAGCCCGTATTCGGCGTCTAAGGCAAGCTCCGACCACATGGTAAGAGCCTATAACCATACATTTGGAATACCAGCAGTGATCTCTAATTGCTCAAATAACTACGGGCCAAACCAGTTCCCCGAAAAACTCATACCTCTTGCAATAAACAATATTATAAATAATAAGCCAATCCCGGTTTACGGGAAAGGAGAGAATATCCGCGACTGGTTATATGTTGAAGATCATGCTTCGGCAATAGATCTTATCTATCATAGCGGAAAGGTTGGGGAAACATATAATATCGGTGGAAATAATGAATGGAAAAACCTTGATCTGATACTACTTCTCTGCAATATCATGGATAAGAAACTTAATCGCATTGCAGGAACTTCCGAAAAACTTATAACTTATGTGAAAGACAGACCCGGGCATGATCTGAGGTACGCAATTGATTCTTCAAAATTAAAGGAAGAACTTGGATGGTCTCCAATACCTGAATTTGCTGAAGGTCTTGAAAAAACTGTTGAATGGTATCTCTCAAATACCAAATGGTTCGAAAGGGTATTATCAGGAGCTTATGGTAAGTATTACGATCTTATGTATTCAGGCAGATAACAACCAGAATTACAGGATTCTTTTCATTCGCTTTATCAACTCCTCACCAAGAGCTGCTTTCCGCTTGATATGTTCCTGTATTGCTGCTACTACAGAATTTGATTCAAACTCTCCTCTTACTTGCTCAAAATCGAGCTTTTTAACTTCATCTCCCCCATCAATGCCAAAGCCGGTCATCGATGAAAGGGTAAATTCCTTCCTGGCGTCCTCATAAAGAAGGTTATCCAGATCGATAACACTCTTTTCCCATTTTTCAACTATACTGATAACATTTTCCGCTGTTATACTATTAACGGAAATTCCAATTTCTTCTTGTATCCTTTCGCAGGCCCATGTCCATTCCCAGTCATAATATGAATGGTGCAATCCTATAAATGATTTTGCCAATACTTGTAAAGAACTAACCTTTCCTGATTCAACATCATTCAAAAGTTTTTCAATCTCATTTTTGGGCGCTATCAATCCTGCCAGATCAACCCACTCTCCACTTCCCTGAGGCTGGTCGGGAGTAAGCCGATGCTGAAGCTCTTCATTGGTTCTGAATTGCCTGTTTTCAAGCCGTTTTATTAATGAATTACCAAGGAACTTATTAATGCCGGTTTGATAGAGTTCTATTCCGCGTTCAAGAGATGTTCCCGCTATCTTCATGTTGCTGTAAGTAAATGAAGAAGTTCCTGTTGGTGACTCCGTTCTAAGCTTTCGCAAAATTTCCCTGCCTTCGTACATTTTACGGATTGTATAAGGGCTGAGAAGATTAAAGTTTACCTGATCTATCTTCGAAGTATCTTTCCTCCTGTCACGTGCAGGCCATTTCTGAGCATCTCTTATGGTACCGACGCTTCTCAGATTAATTCCGGGAACAAGTATACTCTCATCATTACTTTCAATGAGATATGAAAAAGGGAGAGAGGAAGTATCCAGATTCTTATAATGGCGGCCCATTATCAGTGTATAAGGACCGATACGAGCAGGCCATAGAAGATATGAGTCACTTGTAGTTTTGGAACCCCGTTCCATTATTCCCTGGTGAATGGGGCCCAGTTTGTACATATGGTTACTCTGGTTTGAACCGCTGCCAGCATTCATAAATGAAAAGATCCCGGCAATAAGCAGTGTTGATTTGTGGTGAGTAACCGTATAGGGTCCGGCAAATATTGAACATGCCTCTCCATGATATCCGCCGCAGTTGGCAAAAAACAGAGAGTTTTCTGCAGAATAATGTTTTGCAAGTATGCAGCTCTGCCCTATAAAACACTTATCAATCAGTGTCGATTCTGTAACTATTGATCCCGAACTGACAATAAAATGTTCCATTATCACACCCGGTCCGATAAAAACAGGATCTGCCGCAGAACTGTTTATTGATCCTTCATTAAGCGTCATTGCTCCCTCAATTTGACTGAAAGGGCCGAATTTTACATTACGAATATTACTGCAATTGAAAATTCTGGAGCTTTGTCCGATGGTTCCTGTTCCGGATGAATGAGATAAAGAATAATCATCAACCATCTTCTCAATTATTCTGACTGCATCGTTCCGGTGCCGGTAGAGAGCAATAATGTATGCCTCATGTGCCGAAAGCCTGTCCCACATTTTAACTGCCCTACCCCCGGTTTCATTCAGGACATTAACTGAGGTTCCGTTGCCAAAAGTCGAAATGCCTTCTGTTCGTATTTTCCCACAGTTCTTTATAACAACCTTATCTTCAATATTATAATTTGCAATATAATCGCCAATATTAATAATTATAACATTTGATCCGATAGTGCAGTTATGCAGTCTGGCGTTGAGAATTCCGCTTGGAATACTAATACCAGATTCATCAATAAAGGGTTCTTTGAAAACTCCGAGGGTGATGTCACCTGAAAAAATAACATTAATACAACGTGACAAAACCCTCTTTGACT
>Ga0209748_1001807_pt1 | contig 10515 bp, 4 predicted proteins | sample BarGraIncu00421A_FD_185490 | JGI IMG/M metagenome (GOLD analysis project Ga0209748, IMG submission 185490) | Arctic peat soil microbial communities from Barrow, Alaska - Barrow Graham LP Incubations 004-21A (SPAdes) (version 2) | ecosystem: Environmental > Terrestrial > Soil > Wetlands > Peat... | reverse complement strand
AATTGTCCGTTTGTTACACCCAAAGAAAGAGCATAAGGCGTCTCCAATCCGGTTCTTACCGGCACTACAGGATATCCTGTTCTGCGGACAGTATTATAAGCCTCATAGTTATTTGTGACAAATGAAAGCCATGCCTGGGTGCATATCTTTCTGAAATTATCTTCCGTGGTTCCGCTCAGACTGGCTTCAGCCGTAGCCAGGAAAGTAGTAATATCAGTCGCGGCCACACCCCATATTCCCATTGCAGCACTTATACCAGCTTGGTAATAAGTATTGGCGTCAGTGGTGGAAGCTGTTCTTCCGACACCGTAAAGGGCTGCTTCAGCTTTCAGAAAACAGACTTCGGGATAGCATAATGAGAACGAAGGCAGGTCTTTGGCATACATTAAAGGTTGCCAGGAACAAAGTATGCTATCCGGTAAAAGTGCGCGCGCAGCAGCAGTAATTCCGTTAGGAACACCATTATATTCGCCGTGCTTGCCGGTTATAGCAAAAACAGGCAGACGCGGATCGCTGGTATTTTTCAGTTGATCTATCAGAAGCTTGCTGGGTCTGGAACTTTTTCCTTCATTCTGAAATACTTCATACCAGCCGCTATACAAGTAAACCTGCGTTACATTGAAATTCTTAATCATAGCATTATCTGCATTGCTTTCCATAAGCGGTTTTGCTAAACTGGCAGTTATTGCAGTTGCAGCACCTGAAGCATCGGCATAGCGCATTCTCATAGCCAGACGAAGTCTGAAGGAGTTTGCATATTTTATCCATTTTGTCAGGTCGCCTCCAAAGAATGGGTCAGCAGCTCCATACCCATCGGCTGCAGTTCCTGTCTCAAATACGGTAATACATTTCCCGAGCTTATCGATCATATCATGATAGATAAACTCCTGGGTATCATACTTAGGATTCAGTATGTTATAAGAGATACCTTTACCTCCTTCCGTATAAGGAATAGTGCCCCACAGATCAGAAATTTTAGTGTAAGTAATGACGGTCAGTACCGTGGCCATTGCATTACGAACGGCGTTTGGAGCAGTACCATCAGTTCCTGTGATCTTAACGATATTGTTGGATTGGGCTAAAGAAACAGAAAAGAGATCTCCCCATGCAATACCCTCATCATCAGTATCATAATTCATCTCATACCTGTCTTCAGCGTATGGAGTGTAATACATATGAGCCCAAGCTCCGGTGAACATCAGCTGGCTTCTTGAAGTAAGCTGCCTGGCTTCTGACACCGCCCACTTGGCTGCATTTGTGAACAGGTACTGATCAGGTACAGATGTTAATGAATTCGGATTATTGTTAATGTCCTGCAGTTTTGTGCATGAAACAAGTAGTATACAGACAATAATCGCAACATTTTTTAAATTAAATATAATATTTTTCATTTTAAAAGCTTTTTATGATAGTTGGCTATAATGTTACTTTTAAGCTGAAACCAATGCTTCTCGCAGTAGGCATCGCATGAGATTCCACACCTTGTCCGAATGTTGTACTGTTGTAGGTACTTTCAGGATCAAAGTCTTTGCTGGCTCTGTAAAAGAAGAAGAGGTTCCTTCCTATCAAAGAAACAGAGATACCCTGGAATGGTGTCTTGCTGAGAAGTGATCTCGGTATTTCATAACCTATTGACAACTCCCTTAATTTAACAAAGCTGCCATCATTTAAATATTGTTCTCCGACACCTTGTCCGAAGTAGTTCTCCGGGTTCACATATATTGAGTTCGCTGCACCCGTAGAAACCCATTTCGTTCCATCGTTAGTTGCCGAAACACCTTCAGCTACATACCCGCCTGTAGCAGTCCATTCAGCCGGTGTCTTTCCAGCCGCTATCCTTGCTTTTTCTGATGCATACCAACCTTCACGTCCTTCAAGAGATCTTACAGAAGTGCCATAAGCATCCATGTAATAATTTGACAGAGATATGAAATCACCGCCTTTACGGATATCGATTAGACCATACACTGAAATTCCTTTATAAGTGAGTGTACTGCTGAAACCACCTGTCCAGTTGGGGTTGATATTCCCTATTTTATAGTAAATGCTGGTTGTCCCGTCTACAATAGGAAGCCCGGTTGTTGAGTTTATCATGCGGTTGCCATTTGCGTCGCGAAGCCATCTGGCACCATAAATATCGCCATAAGCCCCTCCCGGACGACTTTCAATACTGACAAGTCTGTCTGCTCCATGGATATAGGTACTGATACCTTCCATCAGGGACACACACTTTGATATGTTCTTTGCAAAATTGAAAGACATGTCCCAGGTGAGATCGGTTTTCTTAAGAATTGTTCCTGAAATTAAAAGCTCGATACCATGATTAGCAATCTCACCGGCATTCATCGTCTTGCTGGATGAACCTGTAGCGCGTGAAATCGTGGCACTCAGGATCTGGTTCTTTGTACTTTTAGAATAATAAGTAAAATCAACACTTAAACGGTTATTGAGGAATCGCAGATCGGTTCCAACTTCTGTTGAAGAGGTTAACTCAGGTTTGAGGTCAACAAGCGGAATTGTGCCGGCTGATATTGCTGCTGTCGGCTGTCCATTATAGTTGTCAGCATTAAAACCATAATAAATCAGAGTCTGATAGGGAGAGGTATCGAATCCTACCTTTGCGTACGATCCTCTCAGCTTGGCGAATGATAATATGTTATTGCTGAGACTTGGAAACGCGTCAGTAACTAAAAAACTCAATGATGCCGAAGGATAGAAGTAAGAATTGTTACCCAGTGGCAAAGTGGAAGACCAGTCATTACGGGCGGTCAGGTCAAGGTACAGGTAATTCTTGTACGAAACCTGGCCTAAAGCATAAAGTGACCTGTATTCCCTCCATTGTATCCAGTAACTTGTACCTGGGCTTGTGGTATTACTTATTACATAATAGTCAGGCACTTTGAATGTAGTACCTGACTGATACATGTAATTATATTTCTGATCCCAGATACTACCTCCAAGAACAATGGATCCATTAAACATCGGGCCGTTTTCTTTCTTTATTGTTAAAAGAAAATCATTTGTTAATTCCTGCGTGATTTGCTTCTGTTGTTGCATATCACCGATCAGCCTTACCTGAGTTCCCATCGCGCGGTAATAGAGCCAGTCTCTGTTATTTCTGTCCAGATTAGACCGGATCTGAAGATTAAGCCAGTTCGTGAAATCATACTTCAATGATATCATTCCGGTAATCCTGTTTATCTTATCTTCTGTCCGTTCCCTATTTATAGTCCAGTACGGATTTCCTTTATATGTATCTGATGTCCAGAGGTTCTCACGTCCGGTAGGATATGCTGCCGGGTAAATAATATAGTTCTCTGCATCAACTGTTCTGACGTTTCGTGGCATGACCGTAAAATCATAAGCCGGGTTGCCCTGAAGGTCAGCCATCTGTACCCTGTTAGTAACAAAATTGTCGGAATAGGTCACTTTTGCATCCATAGTGAGCTTATCAGACAATTTTGCCGTTGTACGCAGGTTCACCACTTTTCTACTTACGTCATTCGTTGGTTGAAGACCTGCGATGTTATCATAGGTGACCGACAGACGGGTAGTGATTATTTCATTTCCACCGGTCAAAGCAAGGTTGGAAGAAGATGTCATCCCAGTTCTGAAGAAATCCTTCTCATTATTTGGTTGAGGGGAGAAAGCCTGAACATTACCTGTCCAGTCTCTTACACCCTGACCCTCCATTTTTGGGCCCCAACTGCCGTCAACACCTGTGTTCGTAAGAGGAATTCCGTCTGTTCCAATAGGTAAAGTTCCTCCCGTACCCTGACCATAAACATTTTGTAAAGCCGGCCATACTGAAGGCGTATCCCATGTATTCATAGTACTAAGAGTAACTCCAATTCCCTTTCTTGCTTTACCTGCTTTTGTAGTAATAACGATTACACCGTTTGCAGCACGCCCACCATAAAGTGCCGAAGCATTCGGGCCTTTAAGTACCGAAATCGATTCAATATCTGCAGCATTAAGGGATGTTGAAAGCCCATCACCCTGGTCAATACCACCATACCGGCCAGCCTGACCATACTGCATATTTTCAATAGGTACTCCATCCACAACATACAATGGCTGGTTATCACCGCTCAATGAATTAGCTCCGCGGATAACAACACGTGAAGAACCGGCAACACCACTGGCATTACGGTTGATCGTGACTCCAGCAATTTTACCGGAGAGTGTATTGATTACGTTGTTTTCCTTGGTTCTCTCAATATCAACAGCCTTTACCTCCTGGATAGAATATCCCAAAGCTTTCTTTTCCCTTGTGATGTTAAGAGCAGTTACTACTACTTCATTAATTTGAGTAGCCTCAATCTCCATTACTACATTAACTACACCAGATGCATTTATCGGGGCTTCAACTGCCTTTCTTCCGACAAAAGTAAATGAGATAGTAGCAGCATCTCCAGGTACATTCAGGGAATACTCACCATTGCCATTGGTTACAGTCCCTAACTGGGTACCTTTTACAAATACTGTGACTCCGATAACAGGAGTGCCATCTTCAGCGGCAGTCACCTTACCTGTAACTTTTCTTTTCTGTACTGTGTTGTTCACATCCATTTTGGATGGATTTCCTGCATATCCTGTTTTAAGGCACAGGATTTGCAATGAAATAAATAAAAACACAGTAATTGAAACAAGTTTTAAGAATTTTCTGAAACAGATTTTCATGGTTTAAATTAGTTTAAAGGTTTATAAATGAAGTTCTCTAGAAAATCCAAAGAATTAATGCTTGAGTTCTTTATTATATATAGGTATCGTTTATAGCTCTTCACCAATATATAGAATATGATACCGGCATTAAGATGAGTCTCTTCCTATTCTGAAAACATTAGTTTCCATATTTGTATTTATTATAGTTTTCATAATATCCGCCTGTACCATTATAGTTTGTCGCTGAATTAATCTTACACAATCGTTTGTTTTTTTAATAAAGAGTACTTTTACACTTAATAATGAAGCTCATTAACAGTTTAAACTACTATTTTTGATGATGTTAGATAAATACGAGTATATTGCTGTGGCTTATTAATATTTAACAAGCCGCCTCTTTCGGAAAAACCCTTGTCAGGTACTTTAAGAATTAAACATTTCATTTGTTTGGCATTGATTTTGACAAGCTCTTTCAATTTTAAAGATCCAGCGTACAAACCTCTGACTCCCGGGTTAAAATAAGCCTTCTGAGGAAAACAACAATCCCCGATTTCTTCTGTACTTTTAAGATTCAGGATGAAGAAGAAAATCATTCACTCCCCGATTTATTCACCTTATGAGAATTAAAAGAATACTTTCCTATTCTCATAAAACTATGAAATTTCTTTCATCCAATACCAGAATTCATAATTGGTAATTACCGGCCAAATCAACTATTATCAAGGCCTTCTTCATCTGTTTTCGCTCTGGAAGATCAGGGAACTAAAACATATTTCAGCCGATAAAGACAATTCATGTACCAAATATAAAAAGCAATTTTCATTTATGCAAACGTTTGCGTAAATATTTTTTAAACTTTTATCATTTTGTTAATGAAGAATCGAATTAATGAGCTGCCCGAACTGCCAGATTATTTGTAATAAATAATAGATATATACATTATATATTATATGACTATCGGGTATCAAGAATAAAACAAATACATATATCTACATAGTCTGACATCCGATGCCAATTTGTTATTTTCTCTGCAGAATGGAAAAATCCTCCATCAGTCCATAATCGAGCAGTTGGTAATCCTTCCCTGCAGGATAACTCTTTACATTCCTGAACAGCCACGGCGAGACAAGTCCCGGACTAGGGTTATTAAAATGCGGCCCAAGAAGATTCTTCAGGCTGCCGATCACTGTAACATCTATTTTATTGACACCCGGTTTTATAAACTCAGTCACATCCGACAAGCAGGGTGGGAATGCTATTACATTTGCAGGAGTTCCATTAACAGTAACTTCTGCTATTGTACCTTTCCAGTTGCCAAGTCTTACCAGGTATGGCCCATCAGGACTTTCAATATTGAACTCTTTACTGTAAGTTACTCCCCATGAATAAAATGGCATTCCCTGTTCCTTCCAGCTGCCAGCTGTTAATTTTTTAACAGGAGCTTCTATTTTCCATCCTTTATCAGCAGGTGTGACTGAAAAATCACCAAGGATATAGATGGGTTCGATCTCATCATTGACTTTCATTGGAGAGGCATTAAGCGTAACCGTATTGTCTCCCTTTTTAACAAGATTGCCAATTCTGAAAACGCCAAACTCCCTGTCGAGCCACCATTTTCCCTCTTCTGCCTTCACTTTATTCCCGTTCACGGTTACTGTCCAGAGGTAAGGCCGTTCGACAACAGCTCTGAAACCGGAGAAATCGAAATTCCCTTTTAAGTCAAAATGATATGTGGCTGTAAACCCGGTATTTATACCAAATGTATCACGATCCATCGTTCGGTTTTTAAATTGAACGGATGTATTCCATGGATTGCCGTTTTTAAATCCGTAATACTTGTAAACCTTATCGGCTGCAGAGTAATTATGCATATCATTCGTTGTCTCACCTCCGACTTTAAGATCACAGAATTCGATGGTCATAACATTCTCCCTTTCCCTGGATATTTTCGAAGGAGAAACAGAAGCCAGAGGTTTAAGATCCTTCGGCTTGTATGGTGTTATATGTCTTTCATTATAAACTTTTGGAACGAACAATAAAAGGCTTCCGGCAGGCGACATGGAGAAGTCGATGCCTATTGAATCACCTTCCTGTGACCATGGGTAACCATTAACCTCGCCGGTAAGAGTATTTAATTCATTAGCTGCCGGCCCTTTTACCTTAAATGATCCGGATGCCTGTTCTGTAAGGCTCGAGTTGACTATGAAGATAACCTGTCCGTCGGCGAGCATCCTTCTATTATGATAAAGGTCTCCGTATTTGAATTTTGAGAATTTAATACCTGCATCCGCGAAGTATTTTGAAATTATTGCGGAGTTAAGCTCAGTTTCATAGTGGATCTTTCTGGCATTTTCTGCAAAGAAATTAATTAATTGCCTGTTCTCAGATCCATCGATAAGTGATGGTGCAGAGAATGTGACCAGGGAACCTCCTTCTGCGACAAATTTCTTCAGAAGCTTAAATATAGGAAGATCAAGGTTTTCCATCATCGGAGGAAGAACTACCGTTGAATAAGAGCATTGTCCGACAATGAACCTGCCTTTTCTGACAGAGCCCATGTCTTTAATAATATTTTCTGATCCGAGGTCATATTCGACCTGGCTCTTCTCAAGCTTTGTTATAAAGTTCTGAAAGGTCTGCCCGATCTCGCCCGACTTATAGTTGGGTTTAATGTATGAATCATATAACCAGGATGATGTTGTGGGCTCCAGAATAAGGATGTCATTAACCTGCTTTCCCGATGACAATGCCATTGATAGTCTTGCAAAGTGATCGTTTATATATTTATAGTCGTTCCACCATGGCTCATGATAGTCAAATGATTGCGGGTAATCATATTTTCTGGCTCCTGCAAGAGTAAAATATGTAAGATGCTGGTTCATCAGATTCACCCCGAGTGCATATTCCCAGTCGCCAAGCCTTTTCATGTCAGCGAATGTAAGTTCCCATCCGGATCCGCCATATGTCTCACTCAGCTTTCTCTGTCTTCCTGTCTGGTTTGCAGCGCTTACCAGTTCTTTTACAGACCTTATATTCCCAAACTGAGCGTTCACTGAAGAATCGTTAAACTGGTTGAAGAGCATGTCGATGGCAGGCTGCTGATGCCAGGCGTACATTGCCATATTATCTCCGCCTGCACGCATGCTTGGCCAGGAATGCTCCCAGTAATGGCCGGTGAATTTCATCCCGTTTTTCTCGCACCAGGCGTTCCATGGTTTGGACCACCTGTCGACAAAAAGCTGAAGCAGTGTCTGTGTATAGTTGTGACGCACCTTTTTCCAGTCACAGACCTCTTCATAAAGAGAAGGCAGCTGGGTCCTCAGATCATAATGCCATCTCTTCTCAAATACGTCAAAAAGATCAGGAGTGAAGCGGATTCCTCCCGGAGAAGCAATTTGAGGTTCGTCAGTGAACGTGCCCGGCACTGTTTTTCCGAATTCAGTACCGACAGCTTTCTTGTAGCCGGTCATTGTCACATCAATAAACTTCTGGGTCACACCTGGATAAAGAAGGTCGACATAAGTAAATCCTCCATACCAGTCACTTTTGCTATAATATGTTTTCGAGAAAAGAAAATATTTGCCCGTTTTCCCCTTTTCATTTTCAAGGGTTGAAGTTATGTTGATATATTTCCCGTTTTCCTCTTTGAGGCATAAGTAATATCTAGAGGCAGTATCAGGAAGTGTTTCGAATTTTGACATATTAAGTCCTTGTCCCTGATTATAAGATTCCGGCATCTGGTCGGGGACATGTCCGCCTCCAAAACCACTTGGGTACGAGTCCTCGTCGTAGATCCAGATATTCATCCCCAATTCTTTTCCCTTATCCACCGTATATTTAAAGAGATCAAACCATTCATCTGAAAGATACTCCGTTATTAGTCCTGGACGCGGATGAACAAATACCTGAAGGCTTCCCTGTTTTTTGAATTCGGTGAGATAATGATCTATCTCCTCTTTCGTTATCTTGTAATTCCAGACAAAGAAAGGAGCAGTTGTATACTCCGCCGAAGGTGCTTTGAATTCAGCAGAAAACGACTTAAAGTCATTGATTTTAATTTCGTTAACGATAGGTTTGTTGCATGAAGCCAGAAGAAGAGTTGTGAATAAAAGAATAAAATATATTGAGTAAGGTCGGAATGGTTTCATGGTTTGTATTTTTAATTGATCAAGTAGCAGGTTGCAGGTTTATTAAGGCATATGAAAATTGGGAAATCAGCAAATTTGTATAACTTCCATATCCAGCAGGTCTCCGAGTTTCTTGATTTTTGAGGTAATATGGCCGACACCAGCAGCGCAGTGATGAGCCGGCCCGTAACTGTTCCAACTGTTAACAAAGTTTTTAACTCCAACCGGAAATTTATAACGGCTGTTCGTATTGCCGATCTCAAGAATCGGTCCAGGAACAGACATTCCCTCGGCGCAGAGGAGCAACAATCTGCCATCGGCTTTCTGAACGACTGATAAAAGAGTAATATCCCCGTGCTTTACCGACATTTCGACTGACAAACCCTTCCCGACTTTCCCGTGATATACTTCAAGCGGCTTCACTTTGGTTTTGCCCTCTGCAACAGCCAGGTGCCCCGGGCCATCATGACCCATAATCACAACATCGTCCTTAAAATCTAAAGCATAATATTCAGTGAATGATCCACCTGCACCAAAAGAATCCATAATCTTCATTGCCTGAACATTCTTTATCTCATATTCACCTGCGACAGGAACACCATGTGATGTCAGAAGGGAGTTAGCAAGAATTATCGAGCTTATTGCATCTTCGTTTTCCTGCACACCCGTACCACTGTAGAAATAGGCAATCGATCCAAGGTCATGATCCTTTACTAGTTTGTCGAGCGCAATGGATGTGCGTGCTGACTGTTTAAGTTCTGCCTCTGAACACGCTTTGTCAATATCAAACTCTTTACTGAATAATTTAAGGCGATCTTCAATCTCTTTAGCCGTTACCTTTCTTCGTAAAGCTGAAAGCTCATCAACTTCAATCATATCAATATGGCCGCCAAATGAAGCGAGCTGAAGTGTAAGGTCGGTGTAGACATCAAGCATGCCTCCATAATAGTGACCCATGCAGCCCAGCCTGTTGTGAGCCATGATATGGGCGACCTTTGCAGCCTCCGCCCATTCGCTCACTTCGCTCCAAACCTCTTTGTCACCATGCAGAACACCTGTTATCTGGTGAAATTTAATTCCTGCCCTGATAAATACATTTGCGATTTCCGGAACAGGGCAGGCGGAGACATTTGCGAGCCATTCGCCGGTCATTTCAGTCCTGTCACTGAGCCTGTTGAAGGATTTATAATCGATAGCCTTTTCAGGAGCCAGATTAAGTATTATAACCGGAACTTTTACTCTCTGAACAACGGGGAGAACAGTTGCGGAGAGGGCGTAGGTTGTAACATAGAGGAAAATAATATCGACATCGGCCTGTCTGAACTTATGCCCTGCTTCAAGTGCGCTTACCGGATTATCAATTAATCCCAGGCTGACAATGTCGGAATCAAAAACTGAAAGCTTGTTTTTTACTTCTTCAATGTACCCCTCAAGGCGTTCCTTAAGTCCTTTGAATTGTGGCCAATAGGCGTCAAGACCAATTCCGAAAAGACCGATTTTAAGCTTATATTTATGTTTCATATTATGTTTTTTTACTCCCTTTCATCTATCTCTGGGGGAATGATAGCAATGTCTCGGGATTTTCTTTCAAGACTTCAGAACTGGTGCTCACCAGTCAATCTATTCTTATCAAATATTTACTCATTTGTTCTCCTTCTTAGTGTTCGGGGAACTTAAGGAAATGATGACCGATAAAAATAATTTATGTATCAAACTTAAATAG
>Ga0209748_1001805_pt1 | contig 10518 bp, 8 predicted proteins | sample BarGraIncu00421A_FD_185490 | JGI IMG/M metagenome (GOLD analysis project Ga0209748, IMG submission 185490) | Arctic peat soil microbial communities from Barrow, Alaska - Barrow Graham LP Incubations 004-21A (SPAdes) (version 2) | ecosystem: Environmental > Terrestrial > Soil > Wetlands > Peat... | reverse complement strand
GACCCGCGACACAAGACCGCGACCGCACCGGCGTGAAGAACGCCGGTGCGGTCGCGGTCTTGTGTTCAGGACGTACGCGAGCCCGTGCGGGTCCTGGAAACAGAAGAACCCCTTGCTGAGCAAGGGTTCTACCACGTAGCCCCGACGGGATTCGAACCCGCGCTACCGCCTTGAGAGGGCGATCAGCCCACCTGTCGACTGTTGATGATCGGGGCTGAAAATTGTTCGGGTGAAGGGATTCCAATACTGCGTAATGATGGTGCCGGATGGTCATTTGCGGTCCTGATGTGTACCCAATGTGTACCCGACGCACGCATGGATTCTGGAGCGACCGTCGGCTAGATGCCCCACCGTGAGTTCGAGGCCTTAATGACGGACCACGACCTCACGGCGTGGCGACCTCGCCAAGAACCAGCGTCGACCCTTCAGTGTCGACTCTCACTCAGGGGGCGATTGGCGCCGACTCCCGATTGGCCGTCCGCGCGGGAGATCCACAATTTCGGTCCGACCGAACACTATGCGAATGACGTAGGTCTGAACGCTGCATCCCGCCGCGTGTGCTCGGTGTTTGAGTTCCTCGCGTTCCGCACCGCTCATCCTGCACATGACACCAACGCTGCGCTCGGCCGACCGATTCGCGTTATCTGCTGCCATGCGAGCCATGCAAGCACACCAGCGACTTCGCGACTTGAGCGATTCGGCGTGTCTCAAGAACCGCAGGCTCGAGTCCTGTCGCCCCGACCATTTCCCTCCATGCATGGACCCTGACTAGCGAGGATGCGAGCGACGGCGCCCGGACGCCCTTGAGCGCCGCCCGAGCCACCACTCGTCGGCGGGCCGCAGCCAGATCTGGTTGAAGCCCTGGGAACTTTGGGCACCCGCAGCCTTGCCGGTAGGCGAGCCGCCTGCCGAGCTGGATCTTTCGGGTCACGGCCTTGCATCAGCGCCTCGTCAGGTATGGCCCGTCCGCCGGGTCGCGGCCAATGGCGGATGCAACCTTCTGGGTCGTGAGGCCCACGCGGTTCGCGACATCGGCAAATTTCTGTCCGCCCGGTGCCCCGTCGAGAAGGTCAGGCCAGAGTGCGGTCACAGATCCACGCAGTCCGCTCAAGGAGTGGAGATCTTCTTCTGTCCATGGAGGCGGTGGCAGCGTGCCGCTCCGGACCCAGGCATCGATCACAAGGTCGCCGAGCCAAGGCGCGCGCCGTCTCGGGTGAGTTCTTCTCAGACCTCGGCCATTCGGCTGGCGGACCCAACTACGAGCGTTCGCTCTGGTGGCTCCCGCCTGGAGCCGCCTACTGAGTGCGTCCATCCCCGAAGGGCTCGCCCAAGTGGGCGGCCTCAGGGACACGGGCGACGACCCTGCTGTCGGGGGGCGCCCACAGGTTCCATGTGCTCGGCGGCGGACCTCTTCGCCACGATGACTGGACAGACTCTGCCCGTCGCAGACCTGACCGCCTTGCTTCCTGTCTAAAACGATGCAAGAAGCTCTTGCTCTCGTTCCCACGGTCAGGCATTGACGGCTCAGCCCTCCAAGCCTATCGTTGCGCCAAGAGAAATTATAACGTTTTAACCGCTCCCGAACCAACTGGAGGGGGCGCACATCCGCCGGGTGCAGCTTGCAGCGGCGTGGGTCCTCACCGAGGAGTGTGTGTGTTTCCATGATGTACAAACCAAAGGCTTACAGGCGGGCAGCGCCCGTGATCACGCTGGCGGTGCTGGCACTGACTGCCTGCACTACGGCGAGCCCGAGCCAGTCAGCGTCGTCCTCTCCCAGCGGCAGTTCCCAGAGCCTCACCGAATTCCAATCCGTCGTCACCGACGCATCTGCACCCTGGACCAAGTGGGAGGGCCCGGCCTCGACTCCGACACCGCCCAAGGGCCTGAAAGTCGCGCTCGTGGCCTGTGCAGGCACAATCGCCGGTTGCGTCGCTCCACTCGACGGAGCCGCGGCGGCAGCCAAGGACCTGGGCTGGTCCACGACGATGTATGACGGACAGGGCGACCCGGTCACGCAGAATAAGGTCGTCACCCAGGCGATAAATAGCGGCGCGGACGCCGTGCTGTTAGGGGGCATAGACCCAGCCCAGATCGGTAGCGCCTTGGAGTTGGCGGCGTCCAAGAAAATCCCTGTCGGGGACATCACTCAAGGAATCGCCCCTGGTAAAGGCATTGCCTTCGACGTCGGCGCCGACTATGTGCAGTCAGGTGTGATTATGGGTTCCTGGATCGCGGTGGACTCTGGTGGCAAGGCGGTCGTGCTGCCCACAAACGACAAGGAGTTCGCGAGCACTGAAGCGATCGTCAACTCGGCCATCGCGACCGTGCAGAAATGCACCGGGTGTCAGCTCAAGGCGACCCAGTTCTTCACCGGCTCGCAGATCGGTAATGGCCTGGGGCAGCAAGTCGCATCGGCGCTGCAACGGCAACCGGACGTCAACTACGTCATCGGCGCCTTCGACCCCGCTGTGTCCGACATGGTACCGGCGATCAACAACGTCGGTATCGGCAATCGTGTGAAGATCATCTCAAACGTCGGCCTCATACAGAACCTTCAGTTCATCGCTGACGGCAACGTGCAAGCAGCCGATATCGTCTACGACAACACCTACGAGGGTTACGCAGCTGTCGATCAGTTGATCCGGGTATTGACAGGCAATCCGCTGTACAAGAACCCAAAGGCCACCGACGAACGCTACGCATACAACGAGAGCGTTCCCCAGCATCTGGTAACGAAGGCCAACGTTGGTGACCCGACGAAGCTGTGGACCGCGCAGAACGGTGCAGTCGACCAGTACAGGAAGCTGTGGGGCATCAATCGATGACATCGAGGGGGAGGCTGTCGGTGAGAAATCTGTCGGTGTTCTTCGAAAGCAACCGGGCACTCGACAGCCTCGACCTCGATGTTGCAGACGGGAGTATCGTGGCGCTGTTGGGCGCCAACGGTTCGGGGAAGTCGACCGCAGTCAAGGCACTGACGGGGATTAATGCGATCCAGCCCGGCGCCGAGATTCAGCTCGGCGGCTCCATCCTGGCGCTGGACGCGATGAACCCTGTGGGCACCCAGCGACGCGGCATTCGGGTGGTGCACCAGGAAGCGCCACTCGTGCCCGATCTCACCGTGGCCGAGGCCATGGCGGTCAACCTGGGTTTCCCCACTACCGCCGGCCTCATTAGGTGGAAGGAGTTGGCTCGACAGTGCGAGAGCCGTTTGCAGGCGTTCAACATCGATATCGACTCGCGGCGGCTTTGCAGAACCCTGAACGCTTCCGATAGGGCCCTAGTTTCCCTCGCGATCGCCCTCAGCGACATTCCCGTGGAATCAGCGGTGTTGATTATCGATGAGGCTACCGCCTCGCTGTCGACAGGAGACGCGGCGAGGTTCCTCAAGTACGTGCGTGAGGCGGCCGACCGGGGTCTCAGCGTTCTGATGGTCACGCACCGTCTCCCGGAGGTTCGTGCCTACTGCGACGAGACGGTCGTCTTGAGGGACGGCTTCCGTGTGGCTCAGTTCGACCGCCAGTCGTTTGACGAACGCGCCGTGGTGCACGCCATGGTGGGGCAGGGGGCCCAGCAGCGCGAGGCTTCCGGGAACCCGCCGGAGCGAGCTGTCTCCCACGAGGACCTAGGGGTGACGACGCTCACCGGTGCAGGCTTGGGAGCAGTCTCGTTCCGCGCCGGCCATGGCGAGGTGCTCGGGATCGCGGGACGGCCTGGCGGCGGTGCCGCTGAACTGCTGCGCCTACTCGGGGGGGTCGACCGTGCCGCCGAGGGAGGAATAACGCTCGGGGGTGAGCCTGTGGTCGTGCGCTCTCCGCGTGACGCGGTCGCCCTGGGCATCTTCTATCTCTCGGCGGATCGCCTTACCGAGGGCGGCGTGGTGACGATGTCGGTGGCGGAGAATCTCACACTGCCCCGAGTCGAGCGCTACGGCCTGCGGCAAGGGCGCGCCCGAGCTGACATCGAACGAATCATGGTCGAGCTCGACGTGCGTCCTGCAGACCCCGATGTGCCTTTTGGGAGCCTTAGCGGGGGCAACCAGCAGAAGGTTTTGCTGGGTCGATGGCTTCTACTCGAACCGCGGGTCTTGTTGCTCGATGATCCGACTGTTGGGGTGGATCCACAAACTCGCGAGGTGCTGTTCGAGGTTCTTCGCAAGCTCGCTGGTGGGGGCACCATCATCCTGCTGCGGTCGAGCGAGCCTGAACAGTTGGCCCGCATATGCGACCGAATCATCGTCGTTCGCGACGGGGTCATCGTCGATGAACTCGCTGGTGAACACGCAACCACGGAGGAGATCAGTCTTGCCACCTATGCCTGAAGTTGGGTCGCCCACTCACGGTGCCACAAGCAGCGAGACCACAGACCAGCGCCACACCATCTCAGGTGGTTTTGACGCTCGCCGGTCCGCAAAGGGAACGCTCACAGGGCTCCTTCGCCGCCACGTCGTGCTCATCCTGATTGTCGCGCTCTGCATCCTCTTCTCTGTACTTGCCCCCACGACGTTTCCCACCATGGCAAACCTCCAGGGACTTGCCCTCGGCCAGGCAGTCAGCGCGCTGCTCGCCCTCGCGGTGTTGCTGGTCGTAGTTGCTGGGGAGTTCGACCTTTCCGTCGGGTACATCCTCGGATTTTCGGCCGTGCTCTCCGCGGCGCTTGCTGGGCGGGCTGGCATTCCAGCGGTGCTAGCGATTCTGGCATCGCTGGCCGGGGGTAGCCTGCTTGGATTGCTCTCCGGCACCCTGACTGCTCGGCTGCGGGTGAACTCATTGATAGCAACTCTCGGGGTCGGGCTCGCGGTCAGCGGCCTTAGTGTGGGTGTCAGCGGTGGCCAGATCCTGTCCACCAACATTCCACCGCTCATCCAACATCTTGCGCGCACGCCCATCCTCGGGGTCGGCTCGGCGTTCTGGTTCGTGCTCGTCGTGGCAGCTATCATGTATGTCGTCCTGACCAAGACACCGGCTGGCCGCAAGCTCTACGCGATCGGCGGATCAGAGGCCGTTGCGCGCCTAGTTGGTATTCGCGTGCGGCTGATGAAAACACTCGTGTTCGTGATCGCAGGTTTCCTCGCGGCGCTGGCAGGCGTGCTTCAACTTGGCTTATCGGGAGCCGCAAACCCTTCCTTTGGCTCGAACCTGCTGCTGCCGGCGTTTGCCGCAGTGTTCCTTGGTTCGACAACGGTACGGCCCGGGTTCTTCAACGTATGGGGAACCCTTCTCGCCATCGTGATGCTGGCCGTCGGCTTCTCCGGGCTGAGCCTATTGGGGGCGCCCTTCTGGGTCGAGCCAGTCTTCGATGGTATCGCCCTGATCATTGGCGTTCTCCTGTCAAAGTGGAGCGTCCAATCTGCCCGCACGCGCGGCACCAAAACCAAGTAGGAGGACCGATGACTGACACGAAACTCGAACTATTGTTGTGCGGCAACGGAATCAACTTCCAGCAGGGCGACCTCGCCTTGTCGACAATGGCACTGGTTCGATCAACAGCCGCCGACGGACGCGAAGTGCGCACGGTCATCGACACCGGGCACATGGGCATGCGCCGCAACATCCTTGAGGCTCTAGCCCGGGCCGGCCTGAGGCCCAGCGACATCGACTACGTGTGCCTCACTCACGTGCATTGGGACCACGTCCAGAATGTGGACCTCTTCACACAGGCGCAGATCGTTCTGGCTGCGGCAGAACTTGAGTCGATCCAGGGGGACGTTCCGAGGGATCTGGTGACCCCCGCCTGGACCCGGCACCTCCTTTCTGGCAGCCGGGTGCTGCCGGTCACGCCCGGCGACTCCGTCATCCCCGGCATCGAGCTAATCGATGCTGCCGGCCACACCCCAGGCTGTTTGGCCTTCGGTGTGGTTGAAGGCGGTGTCCGGTCGGTGATCACTGGCGATGCCTTGCCCTGGGCGGAGGTGGGCCGTCTTCGCCAGAGTGCTTTGGTGTTCTGGGACTTGGAGGCGTCGCAGAACTCAATACTGCGGCTCCTTGAACTGGCGGACGTGTTCTACCCCGGGCATGACCGGCCCTTCCGACTGGTCGACGGCCGGGTGGATTACCTGCTCCCGTACGACATGACAATGTTCGGCGCAGACCCGTCCACAGACGGCCTGAAGTTCGGTTCACCACCCATTCTTGCGACTATCGACCTAACCGATGGCGAGCCCGTTGGGCCCAGGTGGACCAAGGCTGAGCTCCTTCTGTGAATTCAGACGGGAGTTCGATGACGAATGCAGTGAGCATGCGCGACGTTGCTCTGCGCGCGGGCGTATCGATAGGCACGGTCTCGAATGCCCTTAATCGGCCCGACCGCGTGTCGACCACTAGTCGGCGTCGCGTGCAGGCCGCGATCGAGGCGCTGGGATTCGTCCGTAACGAGGCTGCCCGTCAGTTGCGCCGGGGCGAAAGTCGTACTGTGGGTTTTGTCATGCTGGATGGAAAGAACCCGTTCTTTATGGAGGTCGCCAGGGCGGCTGAGGACCGCTTAGCCGAGGCCGGACTTGTGATGACGTTAGGCGATAGCGCTCGCGACGTCGACCGCGAGCGAGGATACCTCGACCTGTTCGAGGAGCTCCGCGTCCAAGGAATTTTGATCTCGCCTTACGGAAATGTGGACGAGCGCCTCCAGCAGCTCGCCTCCCGAGGGATCGGCGTGGTGTTGCTCAACCGTCAAAGTTCGGACGGCAGGTTGAGTTCAGTCTCGGTGGACGATGTCGCTGGCGGACGTCTCGCGGTAGAGCACCTGGTAGCGCGGGGACGCCGAAGAATTGCCTTCGTTGGTTCCGAGGACACCAGCCAGTTCGCTGAGCGCTTGATTGGTGTCCGGCAGGTGATCGCCATGAATCCTGACGTCTCCCTTGAGATTGTCGCGATCGCCGCCCCCCGCGTGCTCGAGGGTCGAAAAGTGGGTGTTGAGATAGCCAGTAGGGCACCGGCAGAGCGGCCCGATGGCATCTTCGCAAGCAACGACGTTGTCGCCATGGGACTTCTACAGGGACTGACGGTTGGACCGCAACCTATTCGGGTACCAGATGAGATCGCGCTGATCGGCTATGACGACATCGACTTCGCCGAGAGCGCTGTAGTGCCGCTCACGTCCGTGCGTCACCCGGGTGTGACGATCGCTGCAAGGGCTGTCGAGTTGCTCCTGGCCGAAGCAAACGATCGCGACCGGCCCAAGCAGCAGGTTGTCTATCGTCCCGAGATCATCGAACGCGCCTCCACCGGTGCCCCCAGCTAGGCGGGTGGCGAAGTGAAATATCGATGGAGCCTGGCCGCTCCTAACGGCAGTATTCGACTAGGGCAACGGACAGCTACGGAGGAGCGGCCGATCTTGGTTGTGGGTCAATCAGGCCGGCCCAACTCCCAAATGGAGACCATGTTGTGAGTGTGAGCATGCGTGATGTAGCGGCCTTGGCGGGAGTTTCCATCGGGACGGTCTCCAATGTTCTCAACTCTCCCGATCTTGTGTCGAGGGCAACCCGTGAGAAAGTCCGGTTGGCGATCGATAAACTTGGCTGGGTGCGAAATGAAAGCGCAAGGCAACTGCGGGCTGGGAAGAGCAGCTGGGTGGGAATGGTGGTGCTTGATGTAACGAATCCATTCTTCACGGATATCGTTCGACACGTGCAGGACCTAATCTACGAAAAGGGGTATTCGGTTCTGGTGGGCGACAGTGCGCACCTAGTGGTCCGCGAGGCGAAGCATCTCGAACAGTTCGAGCAGCAGCGTGTGGGCGGTATTATACTGGCCCCTGTAGGCGAGATTAGCAGTGATGCACATCGGTTGCCGAGTCACGGAATTCCGGTTGTTCTCATCGATCGGGCCGCGGAGTCAAGTGGGTTTTGCTCGGTGGGTGTAGACGACGTTGAGGGCGGACGTTTGGCTGTCCAACACCTGATTGATAAAGGTCATCGCCGCATTGCCTTCGTAGGGGGTCCGGATTCACTCGTTCAGATCACAGACCGGAGGCGAGGCGCGGAGTACGCCGAAGCTGGGTCGCGCGGTAGTGCCGTTCTGACGGTCGTCGACACGCCGGCGCTTGACGTCGCGTCTGGCGCCCAGGTCGCCAGACGATTCGCGTCGATGCGAGGAGGTAGGCGACCCACAGCCGTCTTCGCGGCGAACGATCTATTGGCGATAGGGTTGCTGCAGGGTCTGGCGCAAGCTGGTCTGAGTGTCCCTAAAGATGTTGCGATCGTAGGCTACGACGACATCGGATTCGCCTCCTCCACCGCCATTCCACTCTCCTCTGTCCACCAACCGCGGGCTGAGATCGGGCGCCAGGCTGTCGAGATGCTGTTTCTGGAAATGAAGGCGAAGGCGGAATCCAGGGCGCATGACCAGAGCTGGTCGCCGACGACCCAGACGGCGCGGCCTTTGCCTTGAGCCGCGGGCGGGAGCCGGGAGCGGCCGATACCATCTCGGCATGGCCAATCGCCTTGCCGACGAGACCAGCCCCTACCTGCTCCAGCACGCACACAATCCCGTCGACTGGTATCCGTGGGGTCCGGAGGCCCTCGCCCGAGCCCGCGAAGAGAACAAGCCGATCTTCCTCAGCATCGGCTACGCGGCCTGCCACTGGTGCCATGTCATGGAGCGCGAGAGCTTCGAGGACGCGGCCACGGCCGAGGACCTGAATCGGGACTTCGTCGCGGTGAAGGTCGACCGCGAGGAGCGACCGGATCTGGACCAGGTCTACATGGCCGCGGTCCAGGCGATGACCGGCCAGGGCGGCTGGCCGATGAGCATCTTCCTCACGCCCGACGGCAAGCCCTTCTACGGCGGAACATACTTCCCGCCGCAGCCGGCCCACGGTATGCCGGCCTTCCGCCAGGTTCTCGCGGGGGTCGCCCGCGCCTGGCGCGACGAGCCACTCGAGGTCCTGGCAGCGGGGTCGCGACTCGTCGATGCGCTCGTCCAGCAGCAGGCCGGCCCGGCGACCGGTGATGCGCCGACGCGGGCCCTGCTCGACACGGCGACGGCCGCGATCGAGGCGAGCTTCGATGCCACGAACGGCGGGTGGGGAGGCGCTCCCAAGTTCCCGCAGCCGATGACGATCGAGTACCTCCTTCGGCGCGCGGCTACGACCGGCGACCCGCGTGCGCTCCGCGTCGCGCGGCGCAGTCTCGATGCGATGGCCGACGGCGGGATCCACGACCAGCTCGGTGGCGGCTTCCACCGCTACGCGACCGACGCGATCTGGCTCGTGCCGCACTTCGAGCAGATGCTCTACGACAATGCCCAGCTGGCCCGGGTGTATATCCACGCCTGGCAGCTGACCGGCGACCCGCGCTATCGCGAGGTCGCGGAGGGCACTCTCGAGTACTTGGCCCGCGAGCTTCGTCGCGACGACGGGGTCTTCGCGGCGAGCCAGGACGCCGACACCGAGGGGGTCGAAGGTGCGACGTTCACCTGGACCGCCGCCGAGATCCGCGGCGTTCTCGGGGCCGACGCCCCGCCCTTCCTCGAGGCTTACGGTGTCACCGACGGCGGCAACTGGGAAGGAACCAACATCTTGTCGCGGGTCGTTCCGCCGACCGGCGACCCGGCCGCTGAGGTGGGTCTCGCCGATGCCCGCGCGCGACTGCTCGCGCACCGCGGGGCGCGACCCCAGCCGGCCCGCGACGACAAGGGGCTGGCTGCCTGGAACGGTCTCGCGATCGCGGCCTTCGCCGAGGCCGACGCCCTAGGGAATTCGATGTACGCCACAAGGGCGATCGTCGCGGCCCACCAGGTCCTCGAGGGGCTGCGCCGCAAGGACAGCCGCCTCAGGCGCTCGTGGAAGGACGGCCGATCGACCGGCGAGGGCGTCCTCGAGGACTACGCGGGCCTGGCCGACGGCCTTCTTGCCCTGTACGAGGCGACCTGGGACGAGCGCTGGTTTGTCGCGGCTCGCGAGCTCGCTGACGTGATTCTCGACCACTTCGCTGACCCGGCGGGCGGCTTCTTCGACACGGCCGACGATCACGAGGCGCTCGTCACTCGCCCGAAGGACGTCCAGGACAACGCCGTCCCGGCTGGCGGCTCCATGGCCGCATCAGTCCTGCTGAGGCTTGCCGCGCTCACGGGCGAGGCGCGCTACCGAGTCGCGGCCGATGGCGCGCTCGCGACCGTCGCACCCTACCTCGCCCGCTACCCGACGGGCTTCGCGAATTGGCTTTCGGCGGCCCACCTGGCCGTGGAGGGGATCGATGAGCTGGCAATCGTGGGATTCCGCGAGGACGACGCAACCGCGGCGCTCGCGGCGGTCCGGAACGAGCGTTTCCGGCCGACGCTGGTCTTCGCTGGCTCGATTGCCCCGTCCTCATCCGTCGTCCCGCTGCTGGCCGGTCGCGAGATGATCGACGGCCGGCCGACCGCCTACCTCTGCCGCGACTTCGCCTGTCGCCTGCCGGTCACCGACCCCGCCGCGCTCCGCGAGCAGCTGACCGCCGCGGCGTCGACGCCGCGGTGACCGGCGTCTCGATTCGTCTTCTCGCGCCCGATGACGACGCGGCGGCGATCGGCGAGATGGAGGACC
>Ga0209748_1001803_pt1 | contig 10522 bp, 7 predicted proteins | sample BarGraIncu00421A_FD_185490 | JGI IMG/M metagenome (GOLD analysis project Ga0209748, IMG submission 185490) | Arctic peat soil microbial communities from Barrow, Alaska - Barrow Graham LP Incubations 004-21A (SPAdes) (version 2) | ecosystem: Environmental > Terrestrial > Soil > Wetlands > Peat... | reverse complement strand
AGTGTTTCAGCAGGACGGCTTCGATTTCTGACCAGTCGATAATTTGATTGATCTTTTCCATCATTTTAAGCGAGCGGTTATGTTCCATAGAGGTCATAAGATCGACTTCGGCGAAGGTCATATTCCGATCCATTTGTTTGTATCCCATATCTCCTCCCAAAAGAAATTTGATGGTGGGAATATGGCAAAAATATAGTTATTTGTCAAGTGATATCGCATATTTATTATAATTATTCGCAAATTTTGTGCTCGTCTTTTTCGCTGGATTATCCCCCGAGAAATTTAAGAGGTATCCACGGATTAATGGTCCCAAGACCTTCATTCTGAGGAAGGTCCGGGTCTGGGAAATTCAGGTGGTGGTTATGCAAAGGTCTCGTTATTAGTCGAACAGATTTAGTTTGTTGTAAGATGGTTCTTTGAAAACCGGAATCACCTATTTTGCAGGTCTCTTTAGCTCCTTGAAACATAATCGCTCTTTGTTTCGCCCAGAGTTGTCATACGAAAGAACCCATTAAAAAGGTTTTTGCGGATAAAGGATATTTTGGAAAACCGAATCGCGAGTTTCTTGCCCTGAATAAAATAGAAGACGGCATCATGAGAAAAGCAACAGCAGGGACTGAATTGACTGAATATGAAACAGCGCGCAATAAAGCAATTTCCAAAGTCCGGTACATCGTGGAGCAGTATTTCGGATTAAGCCATTTATACAACAAGGCGTATCGGGCGAGATTTCCCAAATTGATCAAGAATGCACTTGATGCGCTGTTCCGGCAGATGGCTTTTAATCTCTTCCGGGCTTCAAGAATATTCAAACCAGCATAGAAAAGGAGGAATATTATCAATTCCAGGGTGCAGTAAAATCTGCCCAAAATGTAACCATTTATGGAGGTAAAATGAACTCGTCATAACCCTTTCAACTGATTCGGGACCGATTCATCGGCCGGAATCGAAACGCGATACTCGAAAAAATTGGGAAAAACCTCCATCACTCTGAAATAAGCCGTTGTTCAAACCTCTCGGGCTACCAGCCACGCTGCTTGCGGGCCTTCGGCGTAGCCTTCAACTTCGATGGCACTTTGCCGAAGGCGAATTCAATTAGGTGATAATCCAAAAAGGGCGCACGCACTTCCAGCGAGTTGATCCTGCTGGCGAGATCCACCTTTCCAAGGATATCTTTGGAGAGGTAGTTTTCAAGATCCATACGGGTAAGACGCTGCAGCACATCTGCTCCGAAATAATCCCGAGCCTGAAGGGGGGAAGTGGGAAAGGGAGATGCGCGGCAAAATCGTGGCTGTAGAGGCTTCCCTGCCAAAGGTAAAGAGAGAGATCATAATACGCATTTACTTTTGCTTGTACCACACCACCCGATTAACATAGTCCGTGTAGCTCAGGATTATCCGCAGTACTTTTTTGGAGAGAGACATCACTGTCGTAGTCCGGTACCAGCCGAAAAACACGCCTTTCCGGGGTATATTGGGCGCGCACAATGTCAATGGCTTCGAGCACTCGATCCGCCTGAACTCCACACATGATCAATGTCCCCTCGTCCATCCCCTCGGGACGTTCGTGTGCTTGGCGGATGGTGACCGAGGGGAAGTTCAGAATGGAAGATTCCTCGGTAATTGTCCCACTATCAGAGATGACACAAGCGGCATTCATTTGCAGTTTCACGTACTCAAAGAATCCCATCGGCTTCAGAAAGCGGATGCGCGGATCGAGTTGACAGAAAGTTTGTTCCGTCAATCTCTTCTGAGTACGTGGATGGGTGGAAAAAATGATGGGTAAATTGAATTTCACGGCAATGGCGTTCAAGGAGGAGAGAAGGTCATTAAAGTTTTCCTCGGAGTCCACATTCTCCTCCCGGTGGGCACTCACCAGAAAGTACTTTCCCGCCATCACATCAAACCGCTCCAACGCATCGGATACTTTGATCTGTTCCAGATAGTGTCCGAGTACTTCTTTCATAGGTGAACCAGTCTTGATGACCATCTCCGGTCGAAGTCCTTCATCAAGAAGATAGCGACGAGCATGCTCGGTGTAGGTCAGGTTTATATCGCTAACATGATCGACGATTCTTCGGTTGATCTCCTCAGGCACACGCTGATCAAAACAGCGGTTTCCGGCCTCCATGTGAAATATGGGAATCTTGCGGCGCTTGGCGGCGATAACGGACAGGCAACTATTCGTATCTCCCAACAGGAGTATCGCATCCGGCTTCTCAATTGCCATCACCTCATCGGACCGAGCGATGACATTCCCGATAGCTTGAGCCACCGATCCGTCGGCAACGTTTAAAAAATGATCGGGTTTGCGAATTTCCAATTGCTGAAAAAAGATTTCGTTTAACTCGTAGTCATGGTTTTGTCCGGTATGAACTAAAACATGATGGGTGTGTTGATCCAACTCATGAATCACCCGGCATAACTTGATGACTTCCGGACGAGTTCCGACTATGGTCATGATTTTGAACGGCATGGATTTAATTTCCTTTATAAATTTATTTCGGAATTCAATTCTTCAATCATCACCTCCCAAGACGGTGGTGAATAATTAAATTCCCTGCGAAAACGGGTGGAATCGAGACTCCGGTCGCAATGAAAGATTTCATCCGGCAAGATCTCCACATCATGACCCAATTTTTTCCGGAACAGCAGGAGCAGGTCATACTTGGTGATGGGCTCGCTGGAAACCTGGTAGACCCCGAAGGCTTGCGGATAGTGCATCAACATTCGCTCGATAATCCGGGCCATCTCCAATGTGGTGAAACCGCTGAAAATGGCGTTGCGGAAACCTTTCACGTGCCCTTTCTGGGCCAGAAACCATTCCAGCAGGCCGCTTTTTCGGGTCAGTTCGCGACCTATGATGGAGGTGCGTAAAGTCAAGCAAGACGGATCGTGCACTTCGCCGAGGAACTTGCTTTTCCCATAAAGATCTTCAGCATCTGAAACATCGCTTTCCTGGTAGTTCCCCTTTCTTCCCGAAAAGACGCAATCGGTGCTCAAGTGAATAAGCCGTGCGCCGATGCCCTTGCACAACACGGCCAGCCTGTGGGGTAAAAGCGCATTGATCTCCAAGCTAGGGATACTTTCCTTTGCGTCCGGCCTTTGCTTGACAATCCCGACTGCATTTATCACCGCCTCAGGCCGAAAATCGGCTATTACCTCTACAAGCCTTTCCAGTGAACGGATATCTATAGCGTCGTACGTATTTTCTCTAGTGAACATCCCGAAAGGAGCGTACGCGTCTAAATCCTGACGCAGGGTGACTTTTACCTCATGACGGGGTTGCAGGTGTTTCAATAACTGGTGCCCGAGCATGCCGTCACCGCCGAGAATCAATATGCGCAACCGACACCTCCGCTAAGTTCCTGTTGAATAAACTCCAGGTTCATCAGTTTTTCCTTGATTTCCGGCACGCTCAACCGTTGGGTATTGTGGGAATTGTAATCCTCCAACAGCGAAACCTGCTCCTGGCCTTCAGTGAAATACTTGCCGTAATTCAAATCCCGATCGTCAGGGATAATTCGGTAATATCCGCCGTGGTCTTCCGCCTGGGCCATTTCTTCACGGGTTAGCAGGGTCTCGTACAGCTTTTCCCCATGGCGAGTACCGATGACACGAATCTCATTCTCTGCGTTAAACAACTCTCGAACCGCCAAAGCCAAATCCATGATGGTGGATGCCGGAGCCTTCTGCACGAAAATATCGCCTTGGCGTGCATTACTGAATGCATACAGAACCAGATCGACAGCATCATCCAATGACATAAGAAATCGAGTCATGTTCGGATCGGTCAATGTAAGCGGCTTACCTTCTTTAATCTGTTTGACAAACAAAGGAATTACCGAGCCACGAGAGGCCATGACGTTACCGTAACGTGTGCCGCAAAGTATTGTTTTGCGATCATCCACACTCCTTGCTTTTGCCACCATCAGTTTCTCCATCATAGCCTTGGAAATTCCCATGGCATTGATCGGATATACGGCCTTGTCGGTACTAAGCAGGATAACTTTTTTTACATTGTTGGCCAGCGCTGCATTTAATACATTCTCCGCACCTAAAATATTTGTTCGTACAGCCTCCATTGGATAGAATTCACAGGACGGTACCTGTTTTAATGCTGCCGCATGGAAAATAAAATCAACGCCACTCGTAGCAAATTTTAAACTGTCGTAATTGCGGACATCGCCAATATAAAACTTAACCTTTTGATTATTCAACTCAATTCTCATGTCCTCCTGTTTTTTTTCATCACGGCTGAAGACGCGAATCTCCTTTATGGCTGTATTAAGAAACCGGCTTAAAACGGCATTGCCGAATGAACCGGTACCGCCAGTGATCAGTAATATTTTGTTAGAAAACATGACACATCAATCTCCTTAAATTAAATAAACTATTTTTATACCCTTCAATATTTTCAAATATTTTTCTAGATATATACGTAATATATTTCTTGTTATTTGTAATCAAAAACAAATCAGTCCGAATTTCCGGAACCATCAGTTTATGTTATAACTATTCAGACTCGAAAAGCCAAGGTTCTTGGTAAAATTTATGCAACGGGCTCAATTTCCCTTTTTTTGTCATTTGTTTCGCTATTTTCGGCTATTAACACTACTTTTGGATATGAGTTTCCAAGACTTTGGTTATCCCAATATCCTTTATCGATATGCATGCAGAACCTGATTTCTTAGTTTAGTCATTGTTCGTAACTGCTCCTACCCCATTCTGACTCAGGAGGGAAAGGGTTTCCTTTGCCCATGGCACGAAAACGATACATAAGAGATCTGGCAATAATTTTAACTAAGGATGTAAGTTTCAAGTTAGAGTAGGCTTGATATAAATTTTGCGCTGCATATGCTGCATCGAATATATTGTGAAGATTGTATGTGTATCCATCCAGGAGAAATGCGCTTGCATTAATGCCACTTCCTACAAAGAAGGATCGCCCCCGTTTTCGATATGCTCGGCAAACTTTTTCCCGGAAATACTCGGCCAAGCCGTGCATTTCTGCAATCTGGTTAAGAATCTTCAGTTCGCGGCAGATTCGCTCCTCTCCATACAGTCCATGTGCAAGTTCTTTTAATCCATTTTCCAGCACTTGTCGATAATCTATCGACGGAAATTCGCCCGCCCATCCGGGCAAATCCTTGGCCGTAAGCAAATAATCCACTGTCATTAACGTAATCAACGGCGAATAGGGTTGTGATGCCAATTCACGATGCATCGGTGTTAATGAAATATTTTGAAAGAACATCTCGGATGCTTTTTTTGCTTTTTCATCGTTCGACAGATACGCTTGGCCCTGAGAATCAGAAGATAACCCATAGATTGAAAACGGTTTGCCGGAAAAAGCATAGCGAGAGACCTCGCCAGCCAGCACAATTCCTGAATAGCCATCCGGAGTCGGGCAGGAATAAAAACGTCCATCTACGGAGCGCTTACGAACTCTGTCAATTAGTGCTGTGGATGCAACTCCCTTAACATAAAACATAGGCGATTCAAGGTCGGTTATATAATTAAGTTTCTCGACTTGCCGACACAAGAACTGATGAGAATCAATAATTTTTATTGCATTACTTCTACGATAGACGGCTAGTTGTCCATTTAAATCACGGACATTTGGATATACGTATATAGGAGCCGGCCAGGCAAGCAAATCCATGCCTGTATCACGCAATACGTCCCACATGCTGTTGATTCCATCGGGCAACAAGCCATCATCTCCCCCTAACGCAATTACAAACCCAGGCTTCACTTGGCTTAGGGCAAATTCAAAATTGTCTCGCATTCCAACCCCCGTGCCGGGGGAGATATACCGAATGCGTGAATCACGGTGCGCTGCATCCTCAATAACTTCGCGGGCATTATCTGTGCTGTCATCATCCGACACAAGCACTTCTAATCGTTCATAATTTTGCATCATGCAAGTTCGCAAAGTGTGATGCAAATATTTTGCCCGATTTTTGTTCGGAATAATTACAGTGAAAAGGGGTAAGGCATCTTTACTGCATTGTTTTGTCATTCTAATTTCCTTGTTTAATCATTTCGAAAACCATATAGCTCGACATCCTTTCGCCACCCTACAATCAAGATACTCATCGCTATCCCCGATCACCGTTATGATGACGCTCAATCACTTCTTCATATAGACTTATGTGTCGTTGGACGTACATCGGGAACGCATATTCACGTTCAGCAATCTGACGGGCTTGTCTGCCTAGTTCACTCCGTAGGTCATCATCATCCAACAATCGCTTAATTGCCCCTGCTAAGGCCACACTGTCCTTTGCGGGTACGGCAATTCCGCCCAGAGGAGATTTAATAACGTCCGGCAACGCGGTTCCCTCGAAAACAATTACGGGTGTACCACAGGCCATTGCCTCCACAGCCATAAGCCCAAAAGCTTCTTGAATCGAGGGCATCAGAAACACATCTGCCGCGGATAAAGCAATGGCAAGATCCTCACCATCAACCCAGCCCGGTGTAATAACGCTATACCTTGGCGACAAAATCTTAAAGCCCTTGCCGTCTTCAAATATCAGCAAGCAGGTCGGTTCTTGTGGCTCGTAAATCTTTAGAGCCGCCATCAACCAGTGCATGCCCTTGATCTTTGTCCATGTAGATTCCAGCCCAACATCTCGGAAGGCGATTACTTTGTGATCCTGAGCAATGCCAAGCTTCTTGCGGCACTCTATTTTGGATCTTGGCTTAAAGACCTCCAGGTTAATGCCAAAAGGAATGCGATGACAGGGTAGCTGACGTAACAATGGACTTTTCTCAATTCGATCGTGCATCCATTGAGATGCGACAATCAATGTCATATCTGCGCGCTGATAAACCAATTTTTTTATTCTCCAATGCAGAAAGGGGGCGTAATGTTGAAAAAGTGATTTAAGCCTTGGATGGGGACACCGGGGTGCACATCCGGTCAGCCAACGATCACACTCAAAAGAATGTACACACCCTCCCGTAATTGCCCACGGATCGTGGATCGTCCAAACAATAGGCTTTTGGCGGCTCAGCATGGGCAACGACAAGACACTAAGATTGGTGGAATTGTGAATCAGATGCAGATGGACAACGTCTGCCCGTTTGAAGTAATCCTTGTTTGGCAAAACCCAACCACCAAATCCAGCAAGACCATCTAAACCTACTCTACCGCTTATCCTAATAGCGGTATTAGCTAAAGAGTGCAATACATGATTGCCGGGAGGTATTAGGTGCACATAAGAGCTTTGGCTTAACTTAGTCCAGACCGCCATTTCCACATTATAAGAATTGTCGAGCGATTGCTGCATATAGTAGCCGGTAAACCGTCCACCAACGAGATCAGTGTTACTGATATGCAAGATATTCACGCGGTGCCCTTATAAAACTATTAATACTATTGTGGATCTAAAAATCCAGATGACCAGAGATTTAACTGAACAATTTTTTATTTGCGATAAACAATTGGCGGCTCTTTGCACGACTAAGTATCAATTTCACTTTTTTTATCATGCCTTAGTTAAAAAATTACAACAGAACAAAAATAATATAATGATATCATTATTAATTCAGATAACCACGCCTTGTTTTTAGAGTAACTTTAAGATATAGTCGATTATCTCCATGCGGATGCGGTCGGGATTTGTCTCCACATCAAGGCGTGTCAGGTAAGCTTCCGCTTTTTGTACTATATCTGTTTTCTTGCCGTTTTTTTTTGCTTTCTCGATCAATAGTTTCAGGGTAGTGCCATAACGGATATCATCAATCGCTTCACGATAACCCTCCCAAGCAATGGTATCGACAACCCCATTTACGGTAGGGTAGACAAAGCAATAAGCCTTCCCAGGGGCGTTGAAATCGTTCCACGAGGAACTATGCATATAAGCGTATGTAGCAGCTCCATCATAGTTTGCTTTCCAGAGAAGAAAACCATAGTTTTTCCGAAAAAGAGCAGGGTTTTCCGGTCCTGCTTGAGGGTTGCCATAGCACCAAATCTTATGACCGACTGAATGCCATTTAGCTGCTTCTTCTTTCATTGGTTTGCCAGCAGAGATAAACAAATCCTGAATATCGCCCGCCAATTCAAAATTGCCCTGCTTATTATGCCATACACCAGCCCGGTATCCGGAAGCAAAAATTTTACCACCAGCTTCCCGTACTGCCGTCCATGCAGACCGCTGTGCTGTTACTTGTTCATCTTTTGCCTCGTCCTGGCCGTAGAAATAGACATCAGAAATCCCATAAGATTTGAAAATATCTAACACTTCTTTGACACGGATTTTTAACGATGCTAACTTTTCCGGAGGGATGGGGAGCCCTTTCTTTAAACCTAGAAAATCACACTCCAGCATTCCTGGCAGCCAAAATGCCATATCATAAAGAGATTGTTTTTCCATCCCCACTTTATGCCTGATATCAAGGTATTCCTTGAGCAATCTATAATCCGCTTGGTATTCAATAGGGTTGGTTACTCCGTGGCTGAACATATCCTTCAATTCTGCCGTTAGTTGTTCTTTGCTTTTGTCACTAGCCGAAATTGTTCCATCAGGGTAATCGGAGCTAAGTTTTGAAAAATAGTAAACGGAACTGGTAAATTCCTTGTTTGAATCATAGTAAGTTTTCGGAGATGCAAGCTTAAAGGGAAGGACTCGAAGTTTTAAAGTGATAGTGCCCAGTTTTTTACCCCCGGAAGACAGGTTAATGGCGGAGGTATAGACACCATCTTTAGCATCTTCTGGCACCTTCACCGTAACCCAGAACTGCTTGTTAGTCCATGCTGGGATAGTTACCGGTAAAAGCACTGGGCTGTCCTTGATAGGAAACTCTTTTACTCTTTTAACGTCTTCGCCACCCAATTGTGGCCCACCATATTTTGCGGCTTCTTCAGGATTACTTATCCAGCTATACTTTTCTCCTTCCGGAAAACTTAATTTAAGATAATTCTCTTTTTTTTGAGTATCAACCTTCACCAGTGTGTCATCGTTCAACAGAAGTTCCGGGACAAGAGTTTTGGTTCCTTCATGGAACGTACCACTATGCCAATCTATTCCGGTTTGATACCAGCACTTAATTACCTTGATGTCTATACTGTATGATGGAATCTTTCCCCGTGTCCTTTTCAAATCGCTTATCTTGAATGTCAGATCATGCAAGTCAGACTTGGTGTGAATTACAAAACTGGCGGGTTCGTATTCGCCCTGGGCTGCCACTATATTAATTTCGTTTGAGATTTCACCTGGCACAAATGGGTCGTAGGGTAATACCTTTATACCTCCAATGGGTGAAACAATAAAGGTGGTTAAATCTGGCCCACTAGTAATGAGTATAATACGGGCAATAATATCATTTATTTGTCCTACAATACAGTCGCCCTCTTCTTCTTCCTTGATTTGGAGAGCCCCTTCTTTTTTTACTTTTTTTATAAGTGTTTCCAATACATATAAATTTATCCTTGCTGCCAACATTTTCCTTGTTTGTTCAGCAACATCTGGCGAATCTTTTGCGATAGTGGAAAACAATTCTTGTTCAAGTACAGTTACTTCGGTTAAGGCTTTCTCCCAGCCGCATATTTTTTCTTTGTACCTTGCCTGATCTAATTTTTCAACTCTCGCCTTACCGGCCAATAAGAACATCACCACCAGACTTAATACTATAGCACACAAAATTTTTTTCTTTGCTAATATCATAAACACCTTTCCCAAATCACTGCAAGAAACTTAAACATCGACGGAGACCTTTGTAAAATTTGCAATATCCGCGAGGCAGCAACTGGATTTTTCTTAAAAACCAAAATTTATCTATATACATGATATTATCACAATATTAATTGTCAATGACCTAGTATTTGCAAAGGTCTCAAATCAGCAATCCGCCAATTAACCAATTGGCCTTGGATTCGTGCCATTTTAAAAACATAATGAAATAAGAATCCAGACCACCCCTTTTTTGTCTCCATACATTTCTCAATAAACATTTATCAAATACAAACTACTTGCAAGCACTTAGGTTAAATTATTTGATGAAGTTATTGATATAATATTCTTTATATTTCTGTGGGTTTATCAAATGGATCCCATCTCTGAAATTGCTATCATCGAGATAAATAATATTTTTAAAATAATTTTTAAATTCATCACTCAGGTTATTAATCACAATTTCGTTTTTATTCATATTTTCAATTATGTGCCTCTTGCTTAAGGGTGTCGGCGTTGGAATAACAATTACCTTAAAACCGTGCTTAAGCGACAATTCTTTAATTTTAATTAAATATTCCGCTGAAATAGGGGACATGAATGTATAATTAATTTCATCTTTTGAAGCAAAGTCTGGTGTCCAATTAGAAGTTAAAATAAAAGGGTACCTACTAAATTGGTAGTATGGTATTTTATGTATTTGTTCCATCACTGTTTCTGTAAACAAGCTATAATACTCATCTTTGTAAAATGGTTTCAAAAAATAGTGGTACGTATATACATTGTCTAAATTATTTAAAAAGCTAAATGGCGTAAAAAGCAGATAAACAGTATCAACGT
>Ga0209748_1001799_pt1 | contig 10534 bp, 12 predicted proteins | sample BarGraIncu00421A_FD_185490 | JGI IMG/M metagenome (GOLD analysis project Ga0209748, IMG submission 185490) | Arctic peat soil microbial communities from Barrow, Alaska - Barrow Graham LP Incubations 004-21A (SPAdes) (version 2) | ecosystem: Environmental > Terrestrial > Soil > Wetlands > Peat... | reverse complement strand
GCTCGTTGGACTGGGCCGGCTCTTGGCCGAGTAGCACCACGCAATCCAATGTCCGCTTGCATGCGGGGCCCTCAATCCGAGTTCGGTGTGGATGGAGTCGACCGGACGCCGTTGTCAGAGCACCTGAGCGGACTGGCGGCGCAGTTGGAATGGGTGCTGCCGCGAGGGGCAGGATCATCTTGACTCTGGACGGCGTCATCGGGCGCCGGTGCGCTTGGAGTCGCGGGCGTGGCCTGGTGGAATGGGGGCAAGCAGTGCGGGGCAAGTTTCTCGTGGGAATGGTGCTCATGGCATACGCGATTCGCATTGCCCGGGTGGCATGAACGAATGGATCTTCTACATTGAAGTCGTGAGCTGCAATCGACTCAAGGTATACGAGAGCGCGTCCTCGACTGAAGCGCTCTACGATCTGACCAAGCAATAGCCTTCGCAACTGAGCTGCTGACCAGCCACGACATAGTGAACGCGAAACGGGGGCTTAACTTGGACATTATCATCGGTCTCGCCATACTCTTCGCGATCGGATGGGTCGTCAGCAAGAGCAAGGTGCTCAGCGGGCTTCTGAACGCTCTTGGCTTGGCAATGAACTGGCTGTGGGGCAGCCTCTTCATCGGGTTTGGTGCCTGGAGCCTCTTCACGGGCGGTACGGAATGGTGGATGGCGCTTCTCAGCATCGGGGTCGGCATCTACTTCCTGATCTCCCCTAAGACCGAGCGGAAGATCGGTGATGCCGCGAACACCGCCGCCGTCGCTTTCGTGGATCACTTGACCGCTCCCGAGGAAGTGCTGGCTGAGGAGGTGGGTCCAATCCACGAGGATGTCGTCGATGAGGCGGACGATCGCGCTAGCGAAACCGCCGGCCCGACCTCTGCGGATGACTCTGCGGTTCTTGATCCATCGAGTGGGGCATCGATGTTCGCTGTTCACGGCGAGCCTCGTCCGCTGTTGCCGGAACTGGTTCAACAGCGCGTGCACAACGTCAAGACGGCCTACGACTCTTGGCTCGCGGCATCAAGCAACTGCGACACGTTCACCTTCGATGATGACCTTGCCGTGGCCAATGATGACCTTGGGGAAGCGCTTGATGAACTGACGGACGCGTGTATCGGGCTGCCGGAGGCGACAAGGTTGGCGCTCTCAACGCAGGCGCGTCACAGACTGCCCGCGCTCGAGGGCGATACGGCATTCTCGCGTCTTCTGGGCGTTCTGGACGCCGGCACCTAGCAAGCGTTTCGAGCAGATGCGCGGACGGTTGTCGTACTCGGGAAACCGTTGGCGCGCCGCTTATGAAACGCCCCGGGTTCCACGTCGGCTCGATTATGTGGAAGCCACGGTCTCCCGGGCGGCTTGCTCAGTGCGGTGCTCGAGCAGCTGCAGCCTTCCCGAGACCTCTGCCTTCTTCCTGCTCCCGAGGATGGACTCCGGTTCCGCAGACGCCCTATGCGGAGGACCCCGCAGGCTCTAACGCTCCGACTGGTCCCGGAGACGGGGGCCGCCCAGCTCGGCAGCACCGCGACCCGGTCCCGACATTGTGCTAGCCTCTCGTTGTGCTGGAGCACTGGGGAGCCTCCGGGGGGACACATATGCGCAGGGTGCGACTTCGTGACCGTCTGAAGTATCTGTTTGATGGACTAGTGTCTCGCGGCACGTGGGTGATGCTTGCGGGCCTCGCCGTTGCCACCTGCACGATCGTCGTCATAGCGGCGTCGCTCATAGCAGCAACGGGCTCCGCGCCCGAGGGCACGGACTTCTTCTCGCTGTTGTGGATGGGTTTCATGCGGACCCTCGACGCCGGGACCATGGGTGGTGATACGGGGAGCGCTGCCTTCTTAGGCTTCATGTTGCTTGCAACGATCGGCGGCGTGTTCATAATCGGCACGTTCATCGGCATCATCAACAATGGGCTCGAAGGCCGTCTCGACATGCTGCGCCAGGGCAGATCACTCGTCCTCGAGCGCGACCACACGGTCATCCTGGGATGGAACCTAGAGGTCTTCACAATCGTCTCTGAGCTCGTCATCGCGAACGAAAGTCGCAAGAGGGGCGCTGCGATCGTCATCTTGGCCGAGGAGGAAAAGGTCAAGATGGAGAGGGCGATCCGCGAGCGGATTCCTGACAGGAAGAACACCCGCATCATCTGCCGATCGGGCAGTCCCGTGGACCATCGCGACCTTGCCATCGTCAACCCGAGCGAGAGCCGATCCATCATCGTGCTGTCCGACGGAGACGACGCCGACATCAGCGTGATAAAGACGCTGCTTGCCGTCGTCAACGCGCCCGACCGCCGCGAGGACCCCTATGTGATCGTCGCGCAGATTACCGAACCGCCCAATCTTGATGTGGTTCGCATGCTCGGGGTTCGCGACCGCGTCATGCCCATACTCGCAAGCGAGGTGATCGCACGCGTCGCCGCGCAGACTTCACGCCAGGTCGGTCTATCGAATGTCTACACCGAGCTGATGAACTTCGATGGAGACGAGATCTACTTCAAGCACGAGGACGCGCTCACGGGAGTCCCTTTCGGTGATGCTCTGAATGCATTCGACTCCTGCACGCTGCTGGGCATCTACTCCCCCCACAGCGGCGTCACGTTGAACCCAGGCATGAACACGCCGTTCGGATCCGACGACTCCGCCATCCTCATCGCTGAAGACGATGATCGCATCCAGTTGTCGCGGACTTGGACACCCAACCGCGTTCAGGCCGCAGTAACTGTCGCTCCGACAACCAGAGTTGAGACGCCGGAGAGCGTTCTGATATTGGGCTGGAGTTGCGAGGCCCCGACCATCGTTCGAGAGCTCGACAACTACGTTCCTCGAGGATCGCGTGTTCACGTGGTCGCAGAAGTCGACGATGCGAACTGCGGGATGGATTCACTCTCCGCCAACCTCGTGAATCAGCGGCTGTCCTTCTCTCGCGGCGACATTCGCGATCGGGTCCTTCTTGAGAGCCTGGGCGCGTCCGACTATGACCATGTGATCGTTCTCTCGTACGGCCACCTTGGGCCGGCGAAGGCAGACGCGATCACACTCGTCACGCTCTTGCACCTGCGCAACATCGCTGAACGCGATGAAACGCCCTTCTCGATCGTCAGCGAGATGCTCGACGTGAGGAACCGGGAGCTGGCGGAGGCAACTCGCGTCGATGACTTCATCGTGAGCAAGCACCTCATCAGTCTGATGATGGCGCAGCTCTCCGAGAATGCCGCACTCGCCGAGGTATTCAGCGACCTGTTCGACGCCGAGGGCTCCGAGATCTATCTGAGGCCTGTGGTCGACTATGTAGAGCCGGCGATACCCACGGCGATGACTGCGCTGACGGACGTGGCCCGCCAACGCGGGGAGGTCTTCATAGGCTACAGGCTGACCGCCGACAGCCATGACCCCGGAAAGGGCTACGGCGTGCATGTCAATCCGGACAAGTCGCGCACGGTCACCTTCGCGGCTGACGACCACATCATCGTCCTCGCAGAGTCCTGAACGTGGAGCGGGGACACTGCAAACGGGCTGTTCCGCCGGTCCGATTGGCTGAAACGGTGCTGTCTCGATTGTGGGTGGGCAGCCGCGGAGGGTTGGAGATGCTGTGAAGTCCAAGACGCTAGTCGGATTCCTGCTTCGGCAGGCAACGCCGATCACTTCTCCAGCGCTCGGGAGTCCGAACGCCGTTTGCGTCGCTCGTCATCCATCCGAGGGGAACTCATGAACACGAATCGCGTGCGTTCGATCCTGCTCGCCACGCTTCTCATCGCGGCGCTGACGGTCGCGGCTGGCACTGTCTCCGGCTGCGGGCCGAAGGACCCGTACGTCGGCTCGTGGGGGACCTACGGCATGCTGCGCATCGAGAGGAGTGGCGACACGTACCTCATCCACGACACGGCCAACCCCTTCGGCAACGACTATCAAGGCACAGTCGAGAACGGCAAGCTGGTTGCGAAGGATGGGGTTCACTCGACGACCTTCACAATCGAGGGCGACTGGCTCGTGGAAGACGGCACGATGAGATTCGAGAAGAACTAGACGCTCCGGCTAGGGGGCGTAGGGCGCTGAGACCGGATTGCAGTCGAGAAGGGGGACACATGAACTGGTATGTCGGGGTCCTGAAGTAATATGCGGTCTTCAGCGGTCGAGCTCGTCGCCAGGAATTCTGGATGTTCTATGTGATCAACGTGGCCATTGCTCTGGTGCCTTCGATACCCGGCACTTGAGCGCAGACAGGGAAGGATACTGATGACACGACGCATCGCACTAGCTTGCACACTCGTTCTGGTTCTTCTTGCCCTCGCGGCTTGTGGCTCGACCCTAGCGGGAACGAGCTGGCAAGGAGTCATCGGTCTCACTCAAGTGACGGTGAAGTTCGACAGCGGCGATCAGTACACGAGCGATCAGCTCAGCAGCGGCACGTATTCGACTGACGGGGACCAAGTTACGCTCACGCCTTCTAACCAAGGTTCGACCCGCGTCTTTGCGCTGGACGGTTCGCTCATGCAGGGGACTGTTGATGGCTGGCCAGTCACGTTGACCAAGCAATGAGGGGAGTTCTGCCCTCGTGACCCACATCGGCTGGTACAACGCTAGGCGCCGGCACCGCTCACTCAAGCGCACGACGGGCGGGCAGACACGACGACGATCGCCGCTGCAGATGCTCGAGCAGTACGCTCAGGACGTTGCCCGGGAGACCGTGGCTTCCAAGTGATCGAGCCGACGTGAATCCCGGCGCGTTTCAGGTTCGCGGTGCGAAGTAGTTTCGGGTAGTTCCGCATAATCATTGTTGGGCGGACGAAGATGCCGGGCTCGATGCTATGATCGTCAACGGGGTTGGGGGAGCCGTAGCGCCTCAAGAGATGGACGGCCGTCGCAAGTCGAGAGGGGGGCTCCATGCAGCGTCGATTCCTGTCCGGTTGCCTTGTGGCGGCAATGGTTCTGGTCTGTGTGCTCAGCCTAGTAGCGTGCTCAGCATCTGATCAGTTCACGGGCTCTTGGGGTGGCGCCGGAATGATCAAGATCAGCAAGAGCGGCGACACCTACAAGATCCACGAGGTTGCGAACCCCTTCGGCCTGGACTACCAGGGCCATGTGGAGAACGGCAAGTTGATTGCGAAGGATGGGCCGGCGACCTTCACATTCACGGTCGACGGGAATTGGCTTGTCCGCGACGGCAACATGCGCTACGAGAAGAACTAGTCAAAACCCGAATCCTTGAATCGGTCACTCCAGACGTGACCAAGGCGGAAGGGTGAATCGTCCCAAGCATTTAGGAAGCACCGTCGCTTGAGAGGACGCAACTTGGACATCATCATCGGTCTGGCAGTACTTCTCGCCATCGGATGGGTCGTCTCGAAGAGCAAGATACTCAGTGGCATCCTGAACTCATTCGGCTGGCTGTGGAATCACTTCTGGGGGGCCCTGCTGATCGGAGCCGGCGTGTGGGGACTGTTCACCGGTTCGTATCAGTGGTGGATGGCACTCCTGAGCATCGCAGTCGGTATCTACTTCTGGATTTCCGCGAAGACCGAGAAGAGGATCGGCGGCGCGGTTGACGCTGCAGCTCTCACGTTCGTTGACCGGCTAACCGCGCCAGAGACGCGATCGGCTGAGCAGTTGGCTGACGACGCGGCTGGCAAAAGCGAGGACCCGGGCTCATCGGCCATTCAACAGCCGGGCCCAAATGTCCCAGACGAGCAGGATGTTTCGACGGTCGTGTGCCCATCATGCGGAGCTACCACTTCCGCTGATCTCTACAACTGCGAGGTGTGTGGCGCCGCTCTGGCGTAGTCCGCGCCGCGTAAGTTCAAGTTTGAATCGCAACACCTAGCCCTCTTGCGCTCACGCCTACCTGGTTTCGGTGTAGCAGTCCTGCGGTGTCTTGTAGCCCAGTCGGTTCCTCGGCCGTGAGTTGAGCTTGCCGTGACCCTCCCTTGCTCTGCCTTCGGTTGATGGCTTCGGCTGCGCCCTTCCAAGGTCAAGCTCGGCGATGAGGAAGCGAAGCATCGTTCCCAGCGGGCGCTTGAGCAGTACACTCAGCAAGTCGTCCGGGAGACCGTGGTTCCCAAGCAGTCGAACCGACGTGGAACCCGGGGCGTTTCACCGTAGAGACAGTGGGCGAGAAGGTTGATGATATGACCGAAGAAGGTAAATTCTTTGAAAACAAACGCAATGTTGCGATGGTTGCAATCGCAGGAGTTGCGCTGGCTGCAGTTCTTAGTGCAGTCGCATTCGGGAACAAGACTGGTGCAACAGATGAACGCCCACAACCTACCAATAATGAAGCCCCTGCGGGTGCAAATACTAACCAAGCACCCGCCCTTGAAACTCCAACAGGAACGGTTACCGAAAAAGGAATAGACTCATACGCTCAAGCTATGGAGAAATACGATAGCATGGGTATTGATGAGTTCGAAAAATTACCACGCGACGAAAGACTAGCCTATTCACAGTATTTAATAGATAAGACAGTTGACACTGGGGCGTACGATGTAGTTTATGGAAATAAAGAGTCAGAAGCTTATTCAATTCTTCCTCCCACGGTCTCGAAAAATAACAGTGGCCAAGAAATTTTGGATAACAACGTATATAACCTTCAGCTAGCGTTCGCCCAATACATAGCGGGCGAGGCAGACCCAAGCCCATACGACTTACAAAATGGTCAGAAAGCCCTAAGCTCCGTCTTTTACAGTGTTGGCAGTGACAGGCCCATAACAGATATTTACCAAAAGGACAAAGATTTGGAAAACACTTTAAATGTACCTGTTGGATTAGAGTTAAGCCGAAAAGCAGAGAATACAAGTAGCTTGAAGACAGGCAAAGTCTTTGAAAATAACGATAAAGTGAAGTACAAAATAGTATCGTACTTTGACAGTGCTGAGTCCCAGACCTCATACGCCAGATTCGTCTACTGTGAATTTACGAGTTACGACGGCTCGCAAAAGGCTGTATGGTTAATGGACGCTCAAACAACGAATTCTATTCAAGATTTAAATTCCAACGGTCACATTAGATAAACCTCGTCTCACGTTCGAGCTGAAGCGAACTCGCGGCCCTGACGGGCCGTGCTGGTGCACCTGCACTTGTCGTCAGCGGGCGATGCCGGCACCTGGAGTGCGAGTCGAGCCTCTCCGATTTGTTCCTTCAGGGGTAGGTGAAGCGCCCCTGGTTCCACGTCGGCTCGATTACTTGGAGGCCACGGTCTCCCGGGCGGCTTGCTGAGTGCGCTGCTCGAGCAGCTGCAGCCTCCCCGAGACCCCACCTTTGATTCCAGCTACGGTGGATGCACTCCACTGAGGGTTGAAGGTCAAGCTCGGTGATGAGGAAACGAAGCTTCATCTCCGGCCGCTCCGACCCTTGCTCCGAAGTGACAATGGGAGGCACCCTCCAACGCCCTCCCTGGCGGCATTGGCGTTGTCGCGGGGACCGTGTCATCCGGGGGCGTACACTCCGCAGCGGGGGACGCTCGGCATCTGAACGACGACGGATATGCTTCAACAATGAAGGAGGCGCTGCGGTCCACCGCTGAAGCGCCAGACGTCAGGCACGAAACTCAAGCGAGGGGGGGACTGTCGTGGAGGTGGGGAGATTCGGTGAGGGAAGCGCTTACCCCGGCCGCAGACTCATGTTCGTCGACAACGGGTTCGTCATCGACGGTGTCGGTGTCTTCCCAATCCGCGATGTCGCGGTGATGAGCGCGGCAGGGGGGATTACCTGGGCCTCGGAAGAGCTCCGCGCCTGGTCCTGTGAGGTATTCGCTCACGCCACTCAAGAGCCCTCGTTCGTGGCCGTGACTCCTCAACTCGAAGTTGCCACAGTGCCGGGAGCGCCGCAATCTCAAGCACCATCATCACCTTGACCGGTGGATCCGCGACTGCGGAAGTACTCCATCGCCTACGCAGTCCTGGTTGCCGTTCATGTGGTGATCGGAATCGCCGCCGGTCCTCTCGTGAGTGGCTACATGGCGAGTGCCGGCGGCAGTGTGCCGCTCCTCAGCGAGCTTGTTGCAGGCCTCAGCGCCATGTATCTGCTGGCACCGATGCTCATCGTCCTAGACATAGCCGTATTCGCGCCTCTCTACCTTCTCGCAAGGTTCTATCGCGGTGGGTTCATCATCGCAGCCGTTGCGGTCAACCTGGCGATTACAGCCGCCTTGGCCTACGCCGTGTATCTGCCGAGGCTTGAGGTCATCACGCTGGTGAAGTAGGCGATGGCGTGGTGCAGATTCGATGTCAAGTTTGAACTACACCACTAGGTTCCAAGTTGGTACACGAGGGCCCCCCATGTTATAGACGGGGGGCCCTCCAGGGCCAAGACTGCAGCACTCTCGCGCCCGACGGGATCGGCGCGTTGGTTAAGCGCACCACGTTCGATGGAGCGGGGATTGCTGGCGCCCTAAGCCTCACCGAGCGTGACCACCATGGGGGACCATGGTATAAGTTGATTCATGGTGCGTTGGGGGAAAGAGGGAGCACATGCGAATCAGGCAGTTCACCGCGCTCGGTCTGCTATTGACCGCTGGACTCGTCGTGGCGATTCTGATGACGCCAGTGATAGCGTTCGCCGACTATGTGACAATTCCGGGGAACCAGTGGTTGCAGGGCCAAGGAGTCGACGTCTACAGGTATCGTCAGTGCGTCGAGCTTCCGCAAATCCGGCTGTACCCGAAGTTCGGCTGGCCGACGGTCTACGCGGCAGGCAACGGCGGTGCCGCGTACATTCCTGAAGGTTCACCAGGCCTCATTCGCTACAACCCCGGCTCTGGCTACGTTCCGGTTCCCGGGGACCTCATCATCGAGAATCCCTACGGCCTGAATGTTCCTTACGGGCACGTCGCCGTCGTCGACTACACCGAGGGCAACACGATTCATGCGGTGCAACAGAATGGTCCGAATGCTCGGAATGACTATGCGTACAATGGGAGCTCCTATGCGGGGGGCTACGGTTCCGTGAAGTGTGTGATGCACGCCCCTCAGAACGGCTTCACGAATCCCGGGTCAAATCCCTCGCCTCACACGAACCCCATCGCCCCCGGCGACGCTGGCTTCACGAGGGGTGGCACGGCATCGGGCTGGTACTCCATAGGTGGTGGGCTCTACGGCACAGGCATCTTCACATACGGTACGAACAACCCCCGCGATGACTGGGGTCGTTGGACCTTTGACCTGAGCAAGCTCAATGGAACCGCTATCTACAAGGTCGAGGCCTACATCCCGTCCACGCATTCCGGTCACGTCGCTGCCGACTACCACATCAACGCCGACTCGGGTATCCAGCACTACGTGCTGAACCAGCACCCGCTGTCGAACCAATGGGCCGACCTGGGCACGTACACGCTCGATGCCGGCTCAGCATGGGTGGAGCTCGACGATCAGACCACGCTGCCTTGGGCCGACTCCGTCAGCGACCAGATCGCCTTCGACGCCATCCGGCTGACCTATGTTGGACCGGTGGTGCAGCCAGCAAGCCTGTCTGCAGTCGGTGCGGTGAACCTGTCGGGGGCTACCCATGCCCTAGGCAACACGGTGACGGGATCGTTCACCGTCAAGAACACCGGTGGGCAGTCCGGCACCTGGGCGCCGCTCGTCCTGGCCTTCAGAGGGCCTTCCGGCGAGAACCGTGATGCCGTCGCATCGGCGAGCATCACGCTGGCCGCAAACGAGAGCAAGACCGTGACGTTCAGCCGGCAACTCGACCTCGCAGGGAACTGGACAGGCTTTGTCTCCGGGCAGCTGGTCGGCGGTTCATGGCAAAGTCCGGGCGGTGCGACCGTGGCGTTCAGTGTAGCGGCTGCACTCCCGAAGGCGACCATGTACGCGCCTGTCGCCCCGTCCTCCGTCACGCACTCCCACGCGTTCACCGTCTACGGCTACGTCGCTCCGAGGCACACAAGCGGCACCTATCTGGCGACGCTGAAGTTCTACCTCCGGAACTCGCACGGGGTGTACGTGTTCCACAACTCGGTGAACGCGAGGCGCTACTACTACTCGACCGCCAAGACGAAGTACAAGGCGACGGTCTCGCTGCCGCACTCGGGCAAGTGGCGCGTGCGGGCCTACCACTCCTGCAGCAAGCACGCGGGCAGCTACAGCGGATATGACTACATCACGGTGAAGTAGGCAGGCAAGGCTTCCGACACGGAATCGATGAAGAGCCGTCCCCCTAGGACGGCTCTTCTGCGCGTAGAGCGATTCTCGCTAGCGAGGACCTCCCCGACACCCCACCTTTGATTCCAGCTACGGTGGATTGATTCCGCTTGCTCTCTTCCAGGTCAAACCCGGGTGATGAGGAACAAGCAACTTGTCTTCGGCTGCTCCCGGGTTGGTACTGCGGTTGATAATGGGGCTCGGCCCCATGCCCCGAAGACCGCTAGAGCATCCACTTCAACCGATGGAACCGCTTCGAGGATTCCGCCGGCGGCTCGGGGACTTCGCACACCGAATACACTTGAGGAAGAGGGAGCTGAGGGCAGTCTTTCCCCCTGTGAATCCAGGGGGAGCCAGTGCCGGCTACACCGTCGGAGTCGGTCGCATCGGCTGGTCTTGTCGTCTTTA
>Ga0209748_1001796_pt1 | contig 10536 bp, 7 predicted proteins | sample BarGraIncu00421A_FD_185490 | JGI IMG/M metagenome (GOLD analysis project Ga0209748, IMG submission 185490) | Arctic peat soil microbial communities from Barrow, Alaska - Barrow Graham LP Incubations 004-21A (SPAdes) (version 2) | ecosystem: Environmental > Terrestrial > Soil > Wetlands > Peat... | reverse complement strand
GGGAGCCGGCGGGCGTCCCCCTGGGCACCTTGACCGAGGGGACCGAGGGGACCGTGGTCCGTGTCTCCGAAGAGGATGAAGCTGTTCTCGCGTACTTCGGTTCCCTCCACCTCGTGCCCGGTTCGACGGTCTGCATCAAGGAGGTCGCGCCCTTCGCCGGGCCGCTCCTCGTGACGATCTCCGGGGCCGAACACGCGGTCTCGAGAGAGGTCGCGGCACTCGTCTTCGTGGAGGCCTCGGCGCCGGTCGACCGGTAGAGCGCCCTCTTTCCGCGGGTGGGGGAGTTCGTGCCGTTCGGAGGTGTTTGGCCGCCATTCGTCGTGCATGGGCGACCGTCAGGAACATATTCCGGCGATTCTGGAAATGCCCATTGACGCGCTTTTCGGGTGTCGCTAATGTACGTCGTGTCCCGAGAAGTCGGACCGAGCGAGCGTTGAAAACCGGAGTACCAGCTGCTGCCCGACCAGTACGTCCGTGTGTGAAGGAACTGTCGCGAGGCTGTCCTTCCGCCGGGGTCTGGGGAGGCGTGAAACGGGAATCCGGCCAGTAGATGTACCCGCAGGCGAGGTTTCTCGGGACACCTCTATGCAATGACCGAAAGCGCCGTCCGGATCACCGGACGGCGCTTTCGTCGTCTCTTCGTCGGGTCCCCGCGTCCGTCCGTCACACGGTGTCAGTGCCGCGTTGTATATCGAACATACGTTCGGTATCTTTGTCACGCGGGGACGCCGATGTGCGTCCCCGCAGCCGCCCGCGAGGAGGTCGTGACTGCTGTGGGGAACAACGCTTCGATCCGACGCTTCGACGCCCGGAAGGCCGGCCAGCCCCTCGATCTGTTCGGGAGCGGAGGCCGGCTGCCCGTGGTGCTCGAGTTGCTCTCGACACCGTGGCTGCGCCGGGCCTCCGACGTCGACGGTCCGGCGCGGGTCGAGGTCCCGGTACCTGTCGAGTGGGACTCCGAGCGCGGGCGACCAGGCTCCTTCACCCGCAAGGGCAAACGCTACGAGGTCGACCAGGTGGTCACGCAGTGGGCGATCGACACGCGCTGGTGGGACCGCGAGCGGGCGGTCAGTCGTCGCTGCTTCCGCGTGATCGCGCGCGGTGGCGTCTATGACCTGGCCTATGACCGTCTCGGCGAGCAGTGGCTGCTCGTCGGCGTGGTCGACTAGTGCGCGAAGAACACAGGCGGCGGCCGTGACCGGGTTCGTGCATCTCCACGTGCACTCGCACTTCAGCTTCATGGACGGGGCTGCATCGCTCGACGGGTTGATCGAGCGGGCGAAGCGCCTCGGTATGGAGTCGCTCGCCCTCACGGACCATCAGGGGCTCTCGGGGGCCATACGCTTCTACCGCAAGGCGCGCGCGGCCGGTATCCGTCCGATCGTCGGCGTCGAGGTCGTCGTCGAGTCCGCCGGCATCCCCGGTTGCGAAGCGGACCTCCCGCCGGGCGAACGGCTCGCGCGCCCTCATCCGGCGGGATTCGGCCGGGCGCGCGCCGCGGGATTCCACCTGACGTTGCTCGCCAAGGACCTTGCGGGCTACCGCAACCTCTGCCGCCTTCTGTCGGCTGCACACCTGCGCTCCGCCTCCGCCGACGACGATGCGGGCGGCACGCGCTCGGTGGTCACGCTCCGGGACCTGCACCGCCTGAGCGAGGGGGTCATCGGGCTGTCGGGATGCCAGCGCGGCGAGGTCGGCGCGTCGATCGTGGCCGGCGTGCCCTGGCGCGCCCGGGAGGCGGCGGCACGCCTGGCGCGCTGCTTCGCGCCCGGCGACTTCTACATCGAGCTGATGCACACGATGACTCCCGAGGCCGGCGACTACCTGCGCTCGCTGTCCGACCTGGCAGGCGACCTCGGGCTGCCCCTCGCGGCCACCAACAACGTCCACTACCTCACGCGCGCGGACGCGCCCCTGCACGACGTGCTCTCCGCCGTGGGGGCACGCACGGCGCTGCCCGGACCCCTCGGCCGTCCGAACGCCGAGCTCTACTTCAAGGGCGCCTCGGAGATGCGGCGGCTGTTCTCGCGCTACCCGGGGGCCTGCGACGCGACGCTCGAGATCGCCGCGCGCTGCGACCTCGATCTCGGATTGGGAGCGTTCCACTTCCCGACGGTCGAACTGGCGCGCGGCGAGACGCCGTACTCGGTGCTCTCGAAGCTGGCCTGGCGCGGTCTGGAGGAACGCTACCGCCCGATGACGCCCGAGGCGGTCCGCCGGCTGCAGCATGAGCTCGCCATCATCGAGAAGCTCGGCTTCCCGGCGTACTTTCTCGTCGTCAAGGACATCGTCGACTTCGCGCGCAGGTCGGGCATCCGCTACTCGGGACGTGGGAGCGCGGGCGACTCGATCGTCACCTATGCGCTCGGCATCACGGATGCCGACCCGATCGAGCACTCGCTGCTCTTCGAGCGGTTCCTCAATCCCGAACGACGTCAGATGCCCGACATCGACGTCGACTTCGACTCGGCCCGCCGCGACGAGGTGATCGCCTACATCTACAAACGTTTCGGCGCCAAACATGTGGCGATGATCGCGACGGTCAACACGATGACCGCGAAGAGCGCCGTCCGGGTCGCCGCGAAGGCGCTCGGTCACCCTCCGGCGGAGGTCGACTCTTTCTCGCGGCACCTGCCCTGGACCAGCGCTCGAAGGATACGCGAGGTACTCGCAACCTATCCGGAGTGCCGCAACCACCCGTTGCGCGACACGCGCCACGAGATGCTGCTCGACCTCACCGAGAAGTTCGACCACGTCCCCATGCACCTCGGCACGCACCTGGGCGGTTTCCTGATCACCGCGGAGCCGGTGGACAGCTGGACGCCGCTGCAGTGGGCGGCCAAGGGCACGGTCGTCTCGCAGTACGACAAGGACGACGTCGAGGCACTCGGGCTGGTGAAGATGGACATCCTGGGCCTGCGGATGCACTCCGCGATCAGTCAGACGGTGGAGCTGGCGCGGGCACGGGTGGGAGCCGACGCGGTGCCCGAGCCGTTCCTGCTGCCACACGACGACCCGAAGGTCTACGACACGATCGCCGCCGCGGACACCGTCGGGATGTTCCAGCTGGAGAGTTCCGGGCAGCGCAACTTGGCGATGCGTCTGCAGGAGCGCAACTTCGAGGACATCATCGCGGCGATCTCGCTGTTCCGCCCCGGTCCGCTCGAGGCTGAGATGATCGTGCCCTTCATCCGGCGACGCCACGGGATCGAGCCCGTGATCGTGCCCCACCCGGCCATGGGGGCGTGTCTGGGGGACTCCTACGGCGTGATCGTCTACCAGGAGCAGGTCCTGCAGGTGGTGCGCGCGGTGGCCGGCTTCACGCTGGCAGAGGCCGACAGCTTCCGGCGCGCCATGACCAAGGACCGCTCCCGGGCCGAGATGGAGGCGCTGCACGGCGAGTTCGTGCGCCGCTCCGTGGCGCTCGGATGTACGGCGGAGGTCGCTGAGGAGGTCTTCCGGCAGCTGCAGGGCTTCGCCGCCTACGGGTTCAACAAGGCACACGCGGCGTGTTTCGCGGTCGTCAGCTACGCGAGCGCCTGGCTCAAGACCTACTACCCGGCCGAGTTCACAGCCGCGATTCTCAACAACGAGCCGATGGGCTTCTACAGCCCGCGCCTCATGCTCGACGACGCGCGGCGCCACGACATCGGGGTCCTACCACCGCATGTGAACGCTTCGAGCGCCGACTGCACCGTGGAGGATCGGGGAAGCGCGATCCGCGTGGGGCTGAAGGGCCTGCTGAACATGAATGCACGGCTCCTGCCCGCCATCGTCGAGGCGCGGGCCCTGCGGCCCTTCGACGACCTGGCGGACTTCCTGCGCCGTACGCGTGCCGAGATCGATGCGGCGGAGTCTCTGATCAGGGTCGGCGCGCTCGACGGGCTGGGGACGACCGACGCAGGGCGTCCGCCGACCCGCGACGAGCAGCTGGTCCTGTTGCCGGAGCTGAAGGCCGTGCTCGCCCGGGAAGGCAGTGGGGGAGAGCGGGCGCTGCTGCTCGCCCCCTCGCACGCGCGACCACCCGAGGATTCGTCGCACCCGTCCGGCTGGAGCGTGGCGCGCCGTCTCGGCGCGGAGCTGGAGTTGCTGGGGCTCGCCGTCACCTGCCATCCGTTGGAGCTGGCGCGCGGCGACCTGGATGCGCGCGGCGTCGTATGGGCGAGCGACCTCTCCCGGCAATCCGACCGCTCACGCATCATCGTGGCCGGTCTGCGCGAACGCGCGCAGACGCCGCGCACACGGTCGGGCAAACGGGTGTGTTTCCTCACGCTCGAGGACCCGACAGGGCTGATCGATGTCGTCGTCTTCCCCGAGGCGCTCCAACGCAGCGGCGAGACGATCGTGAAGCACCGCTCCTACCTGGTCGAAGGCGTGCTGCAGAACAACCAAGAGCGCGGCATCGCCGTGATCGCCGACATCGTGAGGCCGTACGTGGTCAAGACGTCGGGCGGAACGCCCGTGCGCCTGCGCCGGGGTGTGGGAACGGCGCCGATGGGGCCGTTCCGGGGGACGGCGGGGCACAGCGACGAAGAAGAGTGGTCGGTCGCCGACGACACCGCCACCGTGTGAGCGGGTGCGGACGCGGTGGCCCCGGGTCGGGGTCCGGCGCTCAGACAATCGTCGCTTTGCTCCTCAACTCGCGGCGGACCCCGACCCGGGGCCACCGCTGCAGGTGAGCTAACGCGCGGGTGGGACGGCGACGTCGATGGCGTCCACCAGGATCTCAGGGCCGGCCATGCGGATCGACGGGCCGCCGGAGACGCGGCCGGCGGCCCGCACGTAGCGGCCGTTGAGGGCGGCGATGCCCGATTCGTCCACCGAGCCGGGGACCAGGACGGCGAGGATCCTCGGCTGCTGCGCGCTGGAAGGGGAGGGCGGGATGTCGTAGACGGCCCAGAAGCCGCCCTCGAGGTCGGAGCGGGAGAGATAGCCGACGACCTCAGCGGAGCCCGCACTCCCCGTCGTGTAGCCGGGCTTCACGGGAGCCGTGGGTGGGCCCGTGCTGCAACCGGCCACCACCATTCCGATCAGCGTGGCAAGGATCGCCAAGGTCGCTCGTGACCCGAACCGCTCCATGAGTCGCATGGCGCCGCATCTCCTCCGCTGTGGAATCTACCCAGGGCCGTAGCGGTCCTTCGGGTCGCGCGACGCGGCGCGCCGGGTCCCGAAGCGGACCGCGTCGTCACCGAAGCGCTCGCGCAACTCGTCCACGGCGCGGTCGATCGCCGCACGACGCTCGTCGCGCGCGTCCGACGTGGCGTCGAGGAGCGTCATCTGACGCGGGACCGCCCCGAACCCCGAGACGCCAACGCCCAGCAGCCGTACGCCCACGCCGGGTGCCCATGCGGCGTCCAGCAGCGATCGCACGGCCGACTGGACCGGCTCGCACGCGTCGGTGGGCTCCTCGAGCGTCACCTGAGAGGTGCGCGTCGAGAAATCGGAGAACCTCACCTTCAGGTGGACGGTTCGACCCTTGAGCCCCTTGCGTCGCAAGCGACCGGCAACGTGTTCCGCCAGCCCGGCGACGACCTCGCGCACCTCGGCCCGATCGCGCAGGTCCGTCGCAAAGGTCCTCTCGTTGCTCACGGACTTCACGGCCTCGCGTTCGCGAACGGGGCGCTCGTCCACTCCCGAGGCGCGGCGCACCGTCGCGGGGCCGTGCGAACCGAGCACCTGACGGGCCGTGTCGTCGTCGAGCGCGGCCAACTCCCCGAGTGTCTTGATGCCGAGCGAGACGAGCCGTGACGCCGTGGCGGGCCCCACTCCGGGCATCAACCGTACCGGAAGCGGTGCCAGGAACTCGGCCTCCCTGCCCGCGCGGACGACCGTGATCCCGTGAGGCTTGTCACGGTCGGACGCGATCTTGGCGACCGTCTTGTTCGTCGCGACGCCGATCGAACACGACAGCCCCATCGCGTCGACCGCCGCTTGGATCGCGGCGGCAACGGCGACCGGGTCGACACGGTCCACGCCGGGCGTAAGACCGAGATACGCCTCGTCGATGGACGCGCCCTGGACCTCCGGCGTGAAGGACTCAAAGATCGCGAAGACCGCCGCCGACATCTCTCCGTAGCGCTCGAAGCTGCCGCGCGTCCAGATGGCCTCCGGCGGCAGGAGCCTCTTCGCAACAGCGGAGGGCATCGCCGAACGCACCCCGTAGCGTCGCGCCTCATACGAGGCGGCGGCGATGACCCCGCGCGAGTCCACGGACCCTCCCACCACCACGGGCAGGCCGCGCCACTCGGGGTGGTCGAGTTGTTCGACCGATGCGAAGAAGGCGTCCATGTCCACGTGCAGGACCGCGCGGCCGTTCCACGGCGGTGTCCCCGGTACGGGCTGCTGCATGTCGTGAAGGTCGCTCATGCGAAGATGATAGCCGTCCGGGCGGCAGCGCTCAGGCGCTCGGGACCGAGACTCGGAGGAAGGCCACGACACGATGCGGATCGGTGCGCACGTCCCTATGGAAGGCGGGCTGGCCGGCGCGCTGGAGTACGCGGTCGAGACCGGCTGCGAGGCGTTCCAGCTGTTCGCCAAGAGCCCCCGGCGCTGGTCCGCGCCGCAGCGCGACCCGGACGAGGCGGCGGCGTTCCGAGCCGCGTGCGAGCAGGCGGCCGTCGGACCGGTGTTCACCCACGCGAGCTACCTCATCAACCTTGGCGCCTCGGAGGCGCTCCAGTGGGAGAAGTCCTGCGCCGCGCTGGCCGACGAGATGATGCGCGCTTTCCAGATCGGGGCGTCCGGCGTCGTCGTTCATCTCGGGACCCGTTTCTGCGACGACGACGGCGAATGCACCGCTCGCGTCGCCGAGACCGTCGGACGCGCCGCGGAGTTCGCCACGGCTCCGGTCGCACCGGTCCTGCTCGAGAACGCCGCCGGCGCAGGCCGCCAGTACGGCGTCGACGCTCATGAGATGGCCCAAGCGCTGCTCGCGGTGCGGGCCGCGGGCGTGACCGCGGGACTGTGCGTCGACACCTGCCACGCGTTCGCCGCGGGGATCGACCTCCGTGGCGCGGAGGGGTGGACGGGGCTCCTCGGTCACCTCGACGCGCACTGCGGTCCGGGAGCGGTAGTGCTCGTCCATGCCAACGACTGCAAGGGCGAGTTCGGGTCGCACCGCGACCGCCACGAATGGATCGGCGACGGCTTTGTGGGGGAGTCGGGCTTCTCGGCGATGCTCTCGCATCCGTCCCTCGCGGACGCGACGGCGGTGGTCGAGATGCCCGGAGTGCCCCCGCACAAGGACGCCGAGAACGTCAGCCGGTTGAAGCGGCTCCGTGCCGGCGTCGCGGAGTCCGGCGGTCCAGGCCGAGGGCCCGCCTGAGCCGTGCGGTCGTCTCGGCCTCATCCGTGATCGGCACTTCGAGGTAGGCTTCGCCCTCCGCGAAGGAGGCGATGATCAGCAGCTCGGCGATCTTCTCCGAGGTGAGCAGCAGGGGGTCCACGGAGGGGGCTCCCGAGAAGTACACCCGCTGGAGCGTCGGACCGATCTTCGCGTCGATGTGCGCGCGGCTCCCGCGCAACACGGCAGCTCGCAGTCCGCCGCGCAGGAAGCTGACGACGGCCTCGCCGTCGGTCTCCTCCACCACCACGACGTCGCGGCCCGCAGCCTCCCGCATGATCGCCAGCGACGACAGGGCACGGTCCAGCGCACGCACGCCGTCGCGATAGCGTATGGCGTCCTCGTAGTGGCCCTCACGGGCGGCACGCCGCTGGGCGGCCAGGAGCAGCGCACGGAAGTCGGTGTCGTCGTCGAGTACCCCCAGCGCCGAGTGCAGACGCTCCGCGTACTCCACGGGGTCGGGGATGCGCACGCACGGCGCGGGACAGGTGCCGGCCTCGCGGTGGGAACACGGGATCATCGCAAGACCTGCGTCGAGGCGGCGAGCGCACCGGCGCAGGTCGTAGACCTCCTTGAGCGTCTCGACGAGCGTGAGCGCCGCCCATCGGCTCGTGAAGGGGCCGATGAGCCGGCCTCGCTTGCGGGGAGCCTCCACGACGCGCACGCCGGGATACGAGGAGCCTGTGTCGACCTTGATCAGGTAGCCGGCGCGCGAGCGGTGGGCCGTCGGGTTGTGGCGGGGCTCGTGCCGGTCGACGAGACGATGCTCCAGCAGCAGCGCGTCGAGGTGCGACGGAGTGCGGACCGCCGTGATCGATGCGACTTCAGCGGCCATCTCGTCCGTGGCGGCACCGGGATAGAAGTACTGCCGCGCGCGGGTGCGCAGGCTGCGTGCGTGCCCGACGAAGATGACCCGGCCCGTGGAGTCCCTGAAGAGGTAGACGCCCGCGTCGTCCGGGAGCCCCCGGGTCAGCACGAGCCGCTCCGCCAGGGCCGTCTGGTTCGAGAGCCCGCAGAAGGCGGACACGGCGCCGACGTCGTCGATCCCGAGCCGCGTGAGGTCGGGGATGAGCGCGATGAGCACCTCGGCGGTCGCGCGGGCGTCGTTGCCCGCGCGGTGATCGGGGGTCGTCGGCGTCTTGTACTCCTCCGCAAGCGAGCCCAGGCTGTATCGCCGCAGGTCGGGGCGCAGACGACGCGTGAGCGAGAGCGTGTCGATGGTGGGCCGCGCCATCGGCGCGCCCCAGACGCGCTCGGCCTCGTGGTCGAGGAAGGAGAGGTCGAACCGGTAGTTGTGGGCAACCAACACGGCACCGTCCGCGTACTCGCGGAACTCGCGCATGACGTCCTCGACGGAGGGCGCGCCCACGACCATCGACGCGGTGATCCCCGTCAGTTCCTCGATCGCCTTGGGAATCGAGTCTGTCGGCCGGACAAGCCGTTCGAAGGTGGAGATGACGCCTGATGCGTTGAAGCGCGCAGCCCCGACCTCGATGATGCTGTTGCAGCCGGGACGGCAGCCGGTTGTCTCGAGGTCGACCGCGACGAAGTCGCACTCGGTCAGCGCGTAGCCGCTCAGCATGGGTTCGCAGACACTCCGTCATCGGTGGACACGCGCGTAGGCACCGGCGCGATGATAGCACCGCAGTCAGCAGATGTTTGTGCCGCGCGCACACTCCCCGTAGGATAGGCAGCGGAGTCGCCGACCGACGGCGCCCGGCGGAGCGCTTCCACCATCCAACCGAAGGCCGACATTGAGGTTCCTCCTCCTTGCCCGCGCACGCAGGACCGGCCTCGTGAGGCTGCTGTCCGAGCGCGCATTCGACTCCCGCCTCGCCGCAGTCGACGCGGCCACGGTCGCCGCGCAATCCCTCGACCTCGGCGACGACGAGGTCCTCGCGGTCGATCTGGACTCGGCCGGTCCCGTGCTCGTTCTGCGCGTGTCAACCCCGGTTCCAACGCCCGCGGCCGAGTCCCCCGCCGACTTTGTCGCGTCAACGGTGTTCCCGGTCTTCTCTCCGCTCACGACTCTCCCGATCGGCGTGTTCGCGCAGCCGTCGGACTCCGGAGCGGACGCGGAGGGGGAGTCCCTTCCCGACACCGCGGACGCCGACGTCGCTCCCGACATCCGGCTTCAGCCTCGGTTCCCGCTCTTCGGTCTCGACGAGGAGTCACGCGAGGAGGATCTGGCCGAGGCCCTACGGCGCGTCGCGCGGCGGATGGAGGCCGACCTGATCCGAGCGGCGAGCGGGGAGTGGGCCGCGACCGATGAGGGTTGGGACGCGCGGACGATCGACGACTACACGCTCCCACACGACGGCCGCATGTCCTGTGCGCGGGAGGAGGGACGCCTGCGCGTCGACGCGGCGGAACGCCTGCTCGACGACGATGTGCTCCCCTCGAACCACGCCCGCGATGCGGCTGTGTTCACCGAACCGGGCGACGGGCACGCTGCGAGCGACGACGCCACCTACCATGAGGTCGACGTCCCGGACGAGTTCGACGCCCCGGCGTTCACGACGGAGCAGCCCGTCGACATGATCGCGGACGACGCGCCGTACGACATGTCCGACCGCGACCCGGCCGAGGCCGACTACTCGGATCATGACGTCACCGAGACCGGGACCGCGGACCGTGGCGCGGCCGTGACGAGGACCATCGAGCCCGAGCCGGTCGAGACGGGCCTGTTCGGCATCGGCGCTGACGAGCCCGCCGTGTGGATCTTGAGCGAGCCGGTCGAGCCCGACGTCGACGGTGCGCTTTCCCTCGAGGAGCTCGTCGCGGAACCGCTCCGCCCCGGTGCGTCTCCGGAGCTCGAGCCCCTGGTGGATGAAGTGTCGGGGACTCCCGTCCCCGATCCGGAACCGGAGCCTGAACCGTATAGGCCGTCGAACATCGACTTCGCGATCTGGGTCTGCGCCGACTGCGTGTACCAGCGGACGTGCCGCAAGGCCGGGATCGCGACGCCGGCCACCTGCGGCAACTTCCTGTGGAAGTCGTTCTAGACGAGACACCGCGCGCTCGTGAACGGCGAACGACCCCTCGAGGAGGGGCCGTTCGCGTGCTCACAGAGGTGCGGAGTGGGCCTGTAAGCCGGGTTCTGTCTCGTGCGACCATCTATCTGGGACCGCCGTTACCGACGGCCTCGTGCGGGCGACCCGAGCGACGACCGGGCCGGTCTTAGCCGCTCCTAT
>Ga0209748_1001795_pt1 | contig 10539 bp, 11 predicted proteins | sample BarGraIncu00421A_FD_185490 | JGI IMG/M metagenome (GOLD analysis project Ga0209748, IMG submission 185490) | Arctic peat soil microbial communities from Barrow, Alaska - Barrow Graham LP Incubations 004-21A (SPAdes) (version 2) | ecosystem: Environmental > Terrestrial > Soil > Wetlands > Peat... | reverse complement strand
CGAAGGAGGCCGCCGACATCGTGTTGCTCGAGCCGGGACTCGACGTTCTGGCCCAGGGGGTCAGAGACGGCCGCGCCACCTTCGCCAACACGCTCAAGTACGTGTTCATGGCCACCAGCGCCAACTTCGGCAACATGTTCTCGATGGCGGGCGCCAGCCTGTTCCTGCCGTTCCTGCCGCTGCTGCCGACGCAGATCCTGCTCACGAACCTGCTCACCGACTTCCCCGAGATGACGATCGCCTCCGACAACGTCGACCCCGAACTCGTCGAGAAGCCGCGCCGGTGGGACATCCGGTTCATCCGGCGCTTCATGATCGTGTTCGGGTTGCTCTCCAGCGTCTTCGACTACGCGACGTTCGCCGCGCTGCTGTGGGTGATGAAGCTGCCGGTGTGGGGGGCCCCGGGGGCCGCCACGACCTACGCACAGGCGCTGTTCCGGACCGGCTGGTTCGTGGAGTCGGTGCTGTCGGCGTCGATGGTGGTGCTCGTGATCCGGACGCGGCGGCCGGTGTGGCGCAGCCGGCCAGGGCGGCTGCTGACGATCGCGACGGTGACGATCTGGGCCGTGACGCTCGGCATCCCGTACACGCCGCTCGGGACGCTGTTCAGGTTCGTGCCGCTGCCGTGGCCGTTCCTGGCCATGGTCGCCGTCATCCTGGCGCTCTACATGACGGGTGCCGAGATCGCCAAGCGCCTCTTCTACGAGTCCGAAGAGCGGACCTCCTAGGCGGGCACGGACCAGGCCGGGACGTGCCGCCACGCCTCGTGCAGGTCGCGGCGACGCTCCTTCCATGCCGACTCGTGCCCCTGTACGAGCGCCCAGAACGCCGGCGAGTGGTCCATGCGCACCGTGTGCGCGAGCTCGTGGACCATGACGTAGCGCACCAGGTCCTGCGGCAGGAAGACGAGAGACTCGTTGAGGCTCAGCGCTCTCCCGAAGGTGCAGCTCCCCCACCGGCTGCGCTGGCGGCGGACCCGCACGCTCGAGGCCGACCAGCCCGTCTCTGCCTCAGCGCTGCCGAGCATCAGCGGCAACCTCTCGCGCGCCACCCGGGCGACGGCCCGGCGGATCGCCGCATAGCACGCCGCGGTGTCGGATGTGGCGCCCGCGAGCGTCAGGACGTCGTCGCGGACCGTCCCGCGCACTCCACTCGCCGCCGTCGGCTGCAGGACGACGCGCCACCGCACGCCGATCCCGGGCATGTCCACCCCGTCGGGCACAGACGCGTCGGCGAACGCGGCCAGGTGCGCGCGGCGCTCGGAGGTCCGCTCCATGGTGCGCTCGATCCAGACGGCGTGCTGGCGCACGATGGCGCCGACCCGCCCCGTCGCGAAGCCGCACGGCACCACGACGACCAGCCCGTCCTCGGGGGTCACGACGAGCCGGACGCTGCGCGCCCGCGCTGAGACGCGCACGGTGTAGTCGGGTGTGTCGCTGCGGTCGCGTGGCATCAGGCGATGTGTCTTCCGGGTCGGAGGTGGGTATCCAGCGCATAGAGTATCGTTCGCGGTGCAGGCAGCGTTTGATGGCCGTGACGTCCAGGGAGGGAGCGCGTCATGAAGGCAACCGTCGATCAGGACCTCTGCATCGGGTGCGGACTGTGCTCCGACGCCTGCCCCGAGGTGTTCGCGATCATGGACAACGGCCTCGCCCATCCCATCGTCGAGCCGATCCCGCACGAGGAATACGCATGCGTGCGTGAGGCAGCGGACATCTGCCCTGTGGACGCCATCGACGTCGTCAGCGACTAGCCAGTCCGCGCGCTTCGCGGCGCCCTCAGCCGCGCCTGATCAGGAAGCACCGGTGGATGCGCGGATTGCGCGCGAAGTCCGGCGGGATCGTCTCCTCGCTGATGTCGCCCACGTGAAGACCCGCCTCCGCGAGCGCCTCGACGTCCATCTTGAATCGCCGGTAGTTGGTCGAGAACACCAGCGTCCCGCCCTCTGAGAGCAGCGCAGCGGACGCGAGGATCAGTCGCACGTGGTCCCGCTGGACGTCGAGCGTGCCCTCCATCGCGTTGCTGGTGGAGAACGACGGCGGGTCGCAGAGGACGACGTCGAATCGCGGGCCGTCCAGTATTGCCGTCTTCTCGAGGTACGAGAAGACCTCCGCGCGCTCCACGCGGTGCTCGTCCTCGCTCAGGCCGTTGAGCGCCAGGTTGCGGCGCGCCCACGCGAGATAGGTGTTCGAGAGGTCGACCGACACACTCGACCGCGCGCCGGCCACCGCGGCCCGAACCGTGAACGCTCCCGTGTAGCTGAACAGGTTGAGCAGCGAGCCGCCCACGCTGAGATCGGCCACGACGCCACGCGTGATGCGGTGGTCGAGGAACAGTCCCGTGTCGAGGTAGTCGTCCAGGTTGACCAGGAAGCGCGCCCCGCTCTCACTGACCTCGTGGAAGATGCCGGTCGAACGGAGGCGCTCGTACTGCGCGTCGCCCCTCTGATGACGGCGCACCTTGAGCCGCACCTCAGAGGGAGGCGTCCCCAGCACCTCGGCCACCACCGCGACGGCCTGGGTCAACCGCACGCCGGCCGCCACGGGGTCGATCTCGGAGGGCGCCTCGTACTCAGAGACCACCACGCGACGAACGCCGTCGGAGCAGTCGTAGAGGTCGACGGCGACGGCGAAGTCGGGCAGATCGGCGTCGTAGACCCGCCAGCAGGTGACGCCCTCGCGGCGCGCCCACTTCGAGAGGTGTCTCAGGTTCTTGCGCACCCGGTTTGAGAAGGCCGCTGCTCCCGCGGTGGCGTCGGGCGCGGCCGCGATCGGCGACACACCCGTGTCGAGCCGAACGGGGATCGGACCGTTGTAGAGCGCGAAGGTCCTCGCGGGAACGAGCCCGAGCGCGCCGGCGTGCGCATCGTCGCCCGAGAGCACCGCGTAGTGCCAGCCTCCCATCTCCGTACGCAGGCGCTCGCCGAGCGTCACGTACGCATCGACGGCGGACGCGGGATCGCCGAGCCGTGCTCCGTAGGGCGGGTTGACGGCGACCAGCCCCGGAACAGCCCCCTCGGGCGCGCTCAGGACGGCGACATCGCGCGTCTCGAGCGCGATCCGGCCCTTCAGACCGGCGCGCCCGATGTTGGCCTCGGCCAGGGCGATGGCGCGCGGGTCGGAATCCGAACCGAACACCGGGGGAAGCGCGGAGAGTCCCGCCTCGGCACGCGCATCGGCCTTGGCGAGCAGAGTCTCCCAGAGCTCGGCGTCGTGGCCGAGCCATCCGGTGAAACCCCAGTGGGAGCGCAGCAGCCCCGGCGCGACGTCGCCGGCGATCCACGCGCCCTCGATGAGCAGCGTGCCCGAGCCGCACATCGGGTCGATGAGCGCGCCTCCGGCCGCCGCGATCTCGCGCCAGTTGCCGAGCAGCAGAGTCCCGGCAGCAAGTGATTCCTTCAGCGGCGCCTCGCCCTGCACGCCCGGCTCGCGATAGCCGCGCCGGTGGAGCGCCCCGCCTGACAGGTCGAGCGACACCGTTGCGGACTTCGAGCGGACCCGTACGTTGACCCTCAGGTCTGGGCTGAGGGTATCCACGGACGGGCGGCGCCCGAAGCGGTCGCGGAGACGGTCGACGATCGCGTCCTTGACTTTCATCGCACCGAACATCGTGTTGCGGAACTCGGGGTTCGCATCGGTGGCGAAGTCGACCGACAGGGTGCCGTCCGGCGAGAGATGCTCCTCCCACGGGATCGCGATCACGCCCTCGAACAGCGCGTCGGCGTCATCTGCCGGGACCTTGGCGATCGGCATCAGGATGCGCGACGCAGTGCGCGACCACAGGCATGCGGCATACGCGACCTCAAGACTGCCGGCGAACGAAACGCCCGCCCGGGCGGGTCGCACGCTGCTGGCATATGCGGAGCGCAGCTCGTCGGCCAGCACGTCCTCGAGCCCGCGCGCGCAGGTGGCGAACAGCGTCAGCATCTCGAAGGCCCTTCCTCGGCGGCGTACTCTCGCAGGCCTTCCGGCAGGAGCGCCGGATCGCCCGCCTCGACCAGCGGCGTGACGTCGCGGGAGTTGTAGGTGTTCCAGAAGACGACGGCGCTGTCGGCCAGTCGCCCGCTCGCGCCGCTGGCGAGCAGCGCCGCGAGCGTCTTGCCCGTGTAGGTGGGGTCGAGATGCAGGCCGGCCGCAGCGTCGGCGAGTGCGATCGCATCGTTCCCCTGCGCCGTCGGCACGGCGTACCCCTCGCCGACGAAGCCCGAGACGACGTCGAAGTCGGCCACGGACCACTCGGAGACCGGGAACGTCGGATCTGCGGAGCGCAGCAGCGCTTGGGTCCTCCGCACGAGTTCGAGCAGACGATGTGCCGCGCCGTCGTCCTCGGCGATGACCGGTACAGCGACGACGCGCGTGCGCAGTCCCGCGGCCCGCAGCCCCAACGCGATGCCTGCCGCGGTCCCCATCGAGCCCAGTGTCACATAGAGCAGATCGGGCTCGGGCATCACCCCCGCCTCGACCTGGCCTGCGACCTCCAGAGCCGCGCTGACGAAGCCCGCGGTCGACGTGGGCGTGGTCCCCCCGAACGGGATCACGAATGGATCGCGGCCGGTCTCGGTCCGCAACCGCTGCCGCAAGACCACTGCCCCGCGCTGTGCGGCGTCCACGTCCGCGAACACGTGCAGATCGGCCCCCGCGGCGATCGAGGCCCGCAGATTGCGCCCGACGTACGGTGCGTCGTGCTGAGGAATCAACATCGAGTGGACCTTGAGACTTTGCGCCGCCCCGTAGATCGCCGTCGCCAGCGCGTGGTTGGACCCGGCAGCGCCGAAGGTGATCACGTCGGTTGCGCCCGCGCGCAGCGCCTCGCCGAGCAGGAACTCGAGCTTGCGGACCTTGTTGCCGCCATAGATCTCGCCCGACAGGTCGTCTCGCTTGACCCACAACCCGCGGGCGCCCGCCACCTCGGCGAGCGCGTCGGCCCTCGTGACGGGCGTCGGGAACGACCCGAGTGCCACGTGGGGCAACTCCCGGGTGAGCGGATAGCGGTCGAACAGGGGGATCATCGGGTCCTTCACGCACAGCCCTTACGACGAGGCCTCCGGGTGTCGGAGACGCGGTACCATGTGCCGGTCGTTCATCTGGCCGAAGGGGACCCATGGCACAGGCGGGGTACTGCTCGGAGTGTAGCGCGAACGTGTGGGTCGGTTCCGATGGGTCGTGCTCCAACGGCCATCCGGCGGCTTCGGTCAGCAACATCTACTCGACACCGGACGCGCCCGCACCTGCGCCCGCGGCCGCACAGGTGCCCAAGCGGGCGAAGACCCTGTGGGTCGTCCTCGGCGTGATCGCGGCGCTTCTGCTGTGCGGCCTGGCCGGCTGCGCGGTCGCGGGCGCGTTCCTCTTCAACGTCTCGAGCACCTCGCAGAAGGTGTTCATCGACGCCTCGTCGAACGCGCAGGAGAAGGCGTGCTTCGCGAACCAGCGACTGGTGATGGGAGCGTTCGAGACCTATGGGGCGATCCAGGACACCGACGTCGAGCCGCCGGCCGACTGGGACGGCCTGATGTCACTGCTCGTCCCATCCATCATCAAGACCGAGCCGACATGCCTTGCGGGGGGCGTCTACTCGATCTCGCCGAGCGGCGAGGACCTGGGAGTCACCTGCAGCGTCCACGGGAGCGTCAGCGCTCAGCCGACGCCGTAGCCGGCCGGTGGATGCGCCGTCCCGAACGTCAGAAGGCCCGTCCGGGTGGACGGGCCTTCTGCCTGACCGCTGAGAAACCGTGCGGGTCTACGGGCGCTCGATCGCGACCGACGTCATCACGTCGTCGCGTGTGATCGAGTGGACGACGTCGAGACCCTCGGTGACCTGGCCGAACACCGTGTACTGGCCGTTGAGGAAGCTCTGCTCGCCGAGGCAGATGTAGAACTGACTGCCGGCGGAGTCGGGATGGCCGGCGCGCGCCATCGCCACGGTCCCGTCGAGGTGCGGACGGGAGTTGAACTCGGCTCCGAGGTTGTAGCCGGGGCCGCCCGTGCCCGCCATGCCGCCGCCGTCACGCGAATACGGGTCCCCGCCTTGGACCACGAAGTTGGGCTCGACGCGGTGGAACTTCGTGCCGTCGTAGAAGCCCTTCTCGGCCAGCTCGATGAACGCAGCGGCGTGCTTCGGGGCGTCCTCGCAGTAGAACTTGAACTTGATGACGCCCTTGGGCGTCGTGATGACGGCGACCTCGTTGCCGGTACAGACGTAGGTCGGTTCGTAGGTCTCCATGCTCGGTCTCCTTCGTATCGGTGCGCTACTTGCCTTCGGCGAACCCTACCACCACGTACGTGCCGGAGCGCGTGTCCACGCGCAGCGTGACCAGCCCCAGCTTCTCGGCGTCCTCGAGGAGCGCCTGGAAGGTGCGGTAGCCGTAGCCCGACTCGTTGAAGTCCGGCTGCTTGCGCTTCATCGTGTCCTTGACCAGCGACGAATACATGACGTCCTTGTTCTCGCGCTGGAGGCCCTGGATCGTCTCGACCAGGAGCTTCATGGCGGGGCGCTTGCCCTTCGGGATCTCGACCGCGGCGACGCTGGGCGCGGCCGGGCCCGTGACGAGGTCCTCATAGTAGATGAACTCGTCGCAGCTCGAGGCCAGCAGGTCGGAGGTGGACTCCTTCATGCCGAGCCCGATCACCGACTTGCCGTTCTCCTTGAGCTTCGCGACGAGCGGGGTGAAGTCGGAATCGCCGGAGACGACCACGAACGTGTCCACGTGCTCCTTGGAGTAGCACAGGTCCATCGCGTCGACGCACAGTTGGATGTCCGCGTGGTTCTTGCCGGTCTTCCCGCGCTCGGGGATCTCCATCATCTGGATGCCCGCGTCATGCATCGCGACGCGGTACTTGTCGAATCGTCCCCAGTCCGCATAGGCGATCTTCGCGATGACCTTGCCCTTCTCAACCAACCGCTCGAGGATGGCGGTGATGTCGAGGAGCTGGTCGGTCTTGCTGCCGCGAGCCTTGCCGCCCCCTGCGGGACGATCGCGCTCGAAGCCGAGCGCCAGGTTCTCGAAGTCGATGAAGACGGCGAGTGAGTGCGCCTCGTCTGCCATGGAAGGTCGTCCCCTCATTCTGGTATTTGGGGACATCGCTGCCTGCGCGTCCCCCTGTGTCGATGGTACTACGCGGGCGCGATACGCGTGCCCTCGCGCTGGAACCGTGACTACTGGTAGACTCGTTGGTGGTGTGCCGGGTGTTGACGTGGGGGAAAGGGACGTCCGTGACGCGGAGGCCTACAGTCTGGCTCGCCGGTGCTGCCGTGCTGCTGACGGTATTCGCCCTCGTAGGGTGCGTCGTCGCGACGACGCTCACTCCGGTCAAGGCCGCTCAGCATCCCGGATACACCGCCGGGACCGCGTGCGACGCGCCGGGTTGTCACAACACCTACAAGCACAAGGAGCCCTACCTGGGCCCGTGCGAGAACTGCCACACACTCGACTCCTGGACGCCCGCGGTCTACTCCCACTTGGACAAGACATTCGACAACGGGATGCACCCGCTCGTCGGTTGCGCGATGTGCCACACCGAAGGCAAGCCCCTCCCCTCGCCTGACTGCAGCAAGTGCCACGAGTCTCCGCACGGCGTGACGCCGGCCTGCGTAGGCTGTCACACCACCGCAGCGTGGGGCATGCGCAAACCCATGCCTGAGAACCACCTCTCGCTGCTCGGCGGACACAAGAAGCTCGAGTGCTTCGATTGCCACAAGAGCGCGAAGATCCCCGCGAAGCCGCGCCAGTGCACCAACTGCCACGGCACCAACCACGGCGGACTGACGAACTGTCAGGACTGTCATGCGCCCGCGACCGGCTGGAACCCCAAGCCCGGCTGGGACCACAACACGTTCTTCAAGATCGTCGGCCAGCACAAGAAGCTCGACTGCACCCAGTGCCACAAGGGCGGCCGCTTCGCGAACACCCCGAGGGTCTGCGTCGGCTGCCACGGCAAGAAGCACGGCGGCCTTACGAACTGCGCCTCATGCCACACCCCGCTCGCGAGCAACGGGTTCAAGTACACGACGTTCAAGCACTCCTCGGTGTTCGTCCTCACGGGGCGACACAAGAGCGTCGGATGCATGGGCTCCAGCGGCGTCCAGTGCCACTACAACGGCAAGTTCGCGCAGGTGCGGGGCAACGGCAGCCACAGGTGCGTCGACTGCCACGGAGCTCAGCACGGCGGCCTGACCGCCTGCGCGTCGTGCCACACGACCGCAGGATTCGGTGCCACCACCTTCCGGCACACCGCGTTCCCGCTCACGGGGCGCCATGCGACGCTGCGCTGCAGCCAGTGCCACCCCGGCGGGGAGTTCTACCCGAAGCCGAGCACGCACTGCGTCAACTGCCACGGCGAGAAGCACGGCGGACAGACGCAGTGCCAGACGTGCCACACGCCGGCCGGCTTCAACGACGTCCCGCCGTACACGGCCCATCCGATCCCGCTCGGCGGCACCCACGCCGACACGACGAAGTGCACGCGGTGCCACCCGGCGACCAGTTCGAGTTCGGGTCCGGTCTTCAGCAACACGATCCCGGCGTGTGTCACCTGCCACGCGAGCACGATCCCGCACGTGGGACCGACGAACTGCGTGAGCTGCCACTGGCCGACGTCGTGGTCACAGGACCACTTCGCCCACCCGGCGATCATGTTCGGCAGCGACCCGGTGCCGGCGGTGCCGCACAACGCCCTCTCTTCGGGCACGTACCCGACCGACTGCCTGAACTGCCACCCCGGCTCCGGTGGGAACCCGAACTTCACAGCACACAGCTGCACCAGCACGGGCTGCCACTCGTAGTACGGCGCCCACGACATCCCGAAGAGCGAAAGGCCCCGCACCGTTACCCGGTGCGGGGCCTTCTTGTTCAGTCTGTTCTGGGGAAGCCCTAGGCGCGCGGTCCGCGGATCCTCTTGTAGGTCTCCCAGAAGGTCGGCACGAGCGTCACGACGACGACCCCGGCGAGCACGAGCGTGAGGTTCTTCTCGACGACGGGGATGCGGCCGAAGAAGTAGCCCGCGGACGTGAAGAGCGCGACCCAGGCGACTCCTCCGATGACGTTGTAGGCCAGGAAGCGGCGATAGTGCATCGCGCCGACGCCGGCCAGGAACGGTCCGAATGTGCGCACGAACGGGGCGAAGCGGCCGACGATGATCGCGGGGCCTCCCCAGCGCTCGAAGAACGCGTGCGTCTTGTCGATGTACTCCTTGCGGAAGATCCTGCTGTCGGGCTTGTTGAGCACCGCGGGGCCCAGCGTGGCGCCGATCCAGTAGTTGACCGTGTCGCCGAGCACGGCCGCCGCAACCAGGACCCCGAACAACACCCACGGGTGGAGAACGGCCTGGTCCGGGCTCGCCGCAACGGCGGCAGCGGCGAAGATCAGCGAGTCACCCGGGAGGAACGGTGTCACGACGAGCCCGGTCTCGCAGAAGATCACGACGAAGATCAGCGCGTAGGACCACAGACCGGCGGTGTTCACCATGTCCAGGATCAGACCGTGGATGTCGGTGAAGAGCCTGAGGAAGATCTCCATGCGGAAGGGCCCCCGTGCTCTCGAGTGCGCGGTCGGAACGGATGGACCGGAGCGTCAGTCGCTGTACGCGGCCCAGACGCGCTCGACCTCGGAACGCCAGAACGCCTCGCGGTCCGCGGTGTCGCGTCCGAGGCTTCCCGCGTGCCGGAAGTAGCCCTCTCCGGGGATGCCCGTGTCCTTGCGCACCACCAGCGACGCCATCATGACGCCGTGAGCAGCGTCCTCCTCGGTGCAGATCTCGTTGAGGAACGCCACGATCGCGAACGAGTACGGACGCAGGTGGATCGCCGTGATCTCGGAGCACAACCCCGAGTAGGTGGTCGTGCCGCGGCGGCGGGCGCAGTCCGTCAGGAAGGCCTTCGCCTGCAGCTTGGCGGTCTCCCAGTCTTCGACCGGGGATCCGAAGTAGGTCTTGTTGTCCGTCATAGCGCGAGTATGCCACAGGCCCGCGCCGGGACGGCGCCCGCGCTGCCGAGCCGTCACCTTCCCGCGGGCGGGTATCCTTGAAGGTGTGATGGAGCTCCCGATCGACATACCCGAGTCCGACGACGCGTTGCTCGCCGAGTGCGACGTGCAGGTCTTTCACGCCTCGGGGCCGGGCGGCCAGTCGGTCAACACCTCCGACTCCGCGGTGCGCCTGCGCCATCGTCCGAGCGGCATCACCGTCGTGGCGCGCCGGCAGCGCAGCCAGCTGCAGAACAAGCGCGCCGCCCTGGTGCGCCTGCGCATCAAGCTCGAGGAGCTCAACGCTCCCCCGGCGGCCCCCCGCATCGCCCGGCGCAAGTCACGCAACCGGCGCGCGATCGAACTCGACGACAAGACGAGGCGCGGAGCCGTCAAGCGCCTCCGCCGGCCGCCTTCTTCCGACGAGTAGGCTCGGCACACGCAGCAGCGCCCGCCCGGCCGTGGGGCCGAACGGGCGCTGCCGGATGGTTTCTGGTGGAGGCGCGGAGAATCGAACTCCGGTCCACGACCCATACCACGGAAGCATCTCCAGGCTCAGTCTCCAGTTGTTTTCTCGGCGAAGG
>Ga0209748_1001794_pt1 | contig 10541 bp, 10 predicted proteins | sample BarGraIncu00421A_FD_185490 | JGI IMG/M metagenome (GOLD analysis project Ga0209748, IMG submission 185490) | Arctic peat soil microbial communities from Barrow, Alaska - Barrow Graham LP Incubations 004-21A (SPAdes) (version 2) | ecosystem: Environmental > Terrestrial > Soil > Wetlands > Peat... | reverse complement strand
CGGCCTCAGCCACTACGTCATCCTGAACTGGTTTCAGGATCTCCTCAGCAGAGGCAGTGCTAAGCGATTCCTTGGCTGCGCTCGGAATGACAGGAGTTGAAGCCACGTCATCCTGAGTCGGAACTAAGGATCTAGGATCCGTAGTCCTAGATTCTTCACTCGGTTCTGAATGACGAGATATTTCCTCGTTCCCCTTCTTAATCACATTCTCCATCACTGCCCACATGGCATCGTGCTCCTTCGGTAGAATAATAGTAACTTGATCCCCTGGTTCAGCCTTGTAGAATGTCACGCTAGCAGTCAGTACCTTGTACGACTTGCCCTCGGCACTGATGGTATAGTTGCCGTCAGTCAGGGCGAGAGTACCGATAGCGTTACGGCGCTCTACCGGAGCGATTTGTTTGAACACGAAGCTACCATCACCTGCAATAGTGAGCTTCAGAGTATCGCCCTCAACAAGCTTCGACTTGGATGCATAATTTGGCGGTATTGGATAAGTTTGCCCATCTGGAGCAATCATCATTTCGCCGTCAAAAACACCCTCGGTCACCTTGTCTTCTTTGAGTCCCGTGAGCTCGCTGAGTTTGCTTTCCATATCTAGCGGCGCTGCTGTGTCCCCTGCCATCTCGCGAATCATGGTGCGAGCCGAGCTAAGGTTACCATCAGCGGCATCGAGTAGTTTCTGAATTTGTACTAATTTATCGTCCATGAGACCTCCTTTTTGTGTTTGTATTTGTAGGTTTATTTTACTACGTATTTCGAGAGAAAACTATCTTTGTAGCCACTAAAATTACCAGCAATTATCGCTTTTCTAGCCCCATTCACTAGATTAATCAAAAATCTGATATTGTGCATTGTGGTCAGACGAACACCGAGAATTTCATTCTCACGGATTAGGTGTGCAATGTACGCCCGTGTGTAGTTTTTACAGGCATAGCAATCGCATGTGGCATCAAGTGGTGAAAAATCATCTTTTAGATCAGCATTATGAAGGTTGAGTTTGCCAGTTTGTGTCCAGACTGTGCCATGACGACCGAGTCGGGTCGGTGTCACACAATCAAACATGTCCACGCCCATCTCTATACCATAGAGTAAATCCTCAGGCTCCCCCACGCCCATAAGATAACGCGGTTTATCTGTAGGTAATAACGGAAGGGTGGCCTCTAGGGCCGCTGCCTGCTTCTCTTTGGATTCACCAGCATTTGCCACCCCTCCGATGGAAAAGCCCGCCACAGGCCACCTAGAGAGATCAACGAACGATTTCTGCCTTAGATCTGCATGCGTTCCCCCTTGGACGATGGCGAAAAGAGCGTGATCGGCTGTTTCCGTTGCTGGAAGGTTTGAATAGTGCTTCCATGCTTTTTCGAACCATTTTGAAGTAGTTTCAACCGCTTTTTCTATCTCATCATGTGATGCTTCAGCAGACGGGCAATAGTCCAGTGGCATCATGATGTCAGAGCCAATAATGAGTTGATAATCTATAACGCCCTCTGGAGTAAACATATGTTTCGAGCCATCCTTGTAAGAGCGAAACTCGGCGCCATCTTCTCTGATTTTGACCAAGCTATCGTTGCCTTGGGACAAAGAAAACACCTGATATCCACCCGAATCTGTGAGAATCGGCCGATCCCAATGCATAAACTTGTGCAATCCACCGGCTTTCTCGAGTATTTCCATGCCCGGGCGCAGATAAAGATGATACGTATTGCCGAGAATTATCTCTGCTCCGGCATCAACCAGCTCCTCGGGCGTCATGGCCTTCACCGTACCAGCCGTGCCAACAGCCATAAACACAGGAGTTTCGATGACTCCATGAGCTGTATGGATCACGCCAGCCCTTGCTTGGCCGTCAGTATTCACTAAATTATATTTGAAGATTTTCACCTGCATATTTTAGCTTACTTTACTCTTTATTCATAGTTGCTATAATAGTCTTTATGGAAAGCAAGAAATTTCAGAGTTGGTTAGACGGAAAAATTGATAAGTATATTCTTTGGGCTATACCGAAATGGTTGAAGCCAAATCATTTTACTTACCTTCGTTTGGTGCTAGTAGCAGTTATGTTATGTTTGTTTACCCAGAATCAGCTCATTGTTGGTTTTGTGGTTTTCTTCTTTGCCGGTCTTACCGACCTAATTGATGGCTCTTTGGCTCGTACTAGAGACCAGATAACGGATCTAGGGAAAATCCTCGATCCACTAGCCGATAAGACACTGGTGCTTGTGCCATTACTCTATTTCGGCTTTGACTATCTAATAGTTTGGATTATCACTATTTTGATTTTATTCGAGGTGGTTGGCAATCTAGCCAGCGCACTTCTAGCCAAGTATATCGGCAGACCACCAGGAGCCAATTTTATGGGCAAAATAAAATTCACCATTCAAGCTGTCGCTGTTGGCTTCTTCCTTCTAGGAATAATACTAAATAAGGGCCCAATGATCAGATTTGCTGAGGTAATGCTGTATATAGCTATCGCATTTGGACTACTTTCTGCCTTTCAACAGGTAACGCATAAACTAAAAAAAGAGGCCTAAACGGCCTCTTTTTAAAACGAGTGGAATTACTGAAGTTCGACTGTAGCGCCGGCTTCGGTAAGTTTAGATTTGGCAGCTTCTGCGTCCTCTTTCTTCATGTTCTCTTTGAGAGTGGCAGGGGCAGCATCCACTAGATCCTTAGCTTCTTTGAGTCCAAGCTCTGGTAGAATTTCACGAACTGCTTTAATGACGGAAATCTTGTTTCCGCCAGCAGATGTGATTACTACGTTGTATGAGCTTTTCTCTTCAGCAGCTTCAGCTGCAGCACCACCGGCGGCAGGCATAGCGCCCATCATCATTGGAGCAGCTGCAGATACACCGAAACGGTCTTCTAGAACCTTAACGAGCTCAGAAAGCTCAAGAACGCTCATAGACTCAATCGATTTGATCATGTCAGCGAATTTACCAGTTGGCTCGCCTTTTTCTTCCTTGGCAGGCTTAGCTTCGACTACAGGTGCAGCTTCGGCAACAACTTCTTTTACTTCTTCGACAGCCTCAACAGCTTCCTCAACCGCTTCTACGGCTTCAGCAACTTCTTCTTTGGCTGCTTCTACAGCTTCTTCGGCAGCTTCTACCGCTTCAGTTACTTCTTCTGTTTTTACTTCATCAGTCATATTGACTCCTTTACTTATTATCTCTAATCGCGCCAAGTACGGTGACTAGGCCACGAATGTTACCAGCAAGTACGTTTACCATACCAGACAGTGGTGATGCTATAGAGCCAACCAGCTTCGCGTATAGCTCTTCACGTCCAGGCAAGCTGGCCAGTGATTTCACCATAATGTCGCTAATCTGTTTGCCTTCTAGAATACCACCAACAATAGCGAACTTGTCGTTCTTCTTGCTGTAGGTGTAGGTAATCTTGGCTGGAGCTACTTCATCGTCACCGGAAAAGGCAATTGCTACAGGGTGACCATGAGTCACGTCTTCTGCAATTTCAATATCAGCTTGTTTAGCAGCAATTTTGAATAGGGTGTTTTTGATAACTTTGAATTCGATTCCCTGCTCGCGCAACTGGTTGCGAACCTCGTCAATCTCTTCTACTGTCAGACCACGGTAATCCGTAAAGACAACAGATTTCGATGTTGTGAGCTTCGTCACTAGATCAGCGACTAGGGTTTCTTTCTTTTCTCTTGTAATTGCCATGTGTTTTCTCCCTTTAGGATAGACCTGTCGACCAAATAAAAATCTTCGATTTCTCGAAGACGATTTGGAATAAAATCAAAATAATTGAGTTTTATCCCCTCGGTAGCAGATTAAGTCCTTGTGGACAGCTACTGTCTTCGGAAATTACTATGATATCTTAACAAAAAACTGCCTGTGCGTCAATAGAAATGAAGAGGCCGCCGACTGGCAGTCCCAACATGAAGATGGTGCCGGTGGCGGTCTAGCAGAGGTTGAGTACTTCCATGGCGGAATCCATTGATTCCTTGATAGTAAAGATGCTGGCAAGTCTAGTTCGGTTGAGCAGCCTCATGATGTTGGACTCCGAGCCCAGAACTAGGGCTAGGCAGATGTTCCTCGTGAGCAGCAACCTGTGGAAGCCTATCACTTCGCCGAGGGCTGATGAATCGAGGGTATCCGTTCCCCGAAGGTCGAGCAAGACCCCCTGAGGCCGCTTCGTTAGTGCCTGGTAGAGCATGCTACGTAGAAGCTTGGAGTTACTTACGTCCACATAATCAGGGGCAGTGACAATCTCGATTCTAGAATCAGACATATTTACTCCTCGTCATAAATTTGCGGCCGTTTAAAGCCGGTGGGCACGTACTCGCACCACAGGATGGTAGCACTAGAGCGCTGTTTTTTCAAGACTTTGAGCGCTATTTAGTAGATTTTGGGCTTTTCACAGCCTCATGATAGATTGGGGCTATCTTGAACGTCAGAATGAATGCAAACACTACGGCGAAACCACACATTATAGAGGCTATACCGTGACGGGCTCCCGCGATAAAGAAATATACAAAAGTCATAGGGAGGATGAACGAGAGGTAACCGATGATTAGCCAGCTGAGGGCTTGTCTGGTGTATTTTTGTTCAGATGATTCCTTGATGCCAGAGAGTGCCTTCCAAATGCCTAGCAGGAGAAATCCAAAGTAATAATATCCGAAAAACTGGTAAAGGCCCGGTTTCACATTCAATATCACATAATTACCAGCACATACGCCCCCCGCTGTGGCTGTGGGATAGAATGTTAGGAAAAATGCCAAGGCAATGGTGATGACGGCGCTGAGTCTCACAAACTTAAGGTCCCCCTTTACCTTGGAAATCAAATAATAGCCAATCACTGGTAAGAATGTGATGCTAAACAGGCCAACTCGTGCCCAAAGCAAAGGTTGTGCGCCTCTGCATATCATGTACTCCGCGAATTGGAAAACACCCAGAAATATAAGGGTGATTACGATGCCGATATTTGATTTATTGGTTTTACTCTTTACGTACGTGTAAACGGCAAGGCCGAATTCGATGATAAATGTCGCCAACATCACTGGTGGCGAAAAACAGTATAGGGTAGTGGTATTTTTCTCTTTTGGAGTGAACACCTATTTATTATTCCACAAAAGTGAGTGCTGTGCCAAGTTTATCGCCGCGGCCGGTACGGCCGATGCGGTGGATGTAGTCATCATACGTTTTTGGTGTTGTGTAGTTGATCACGTGGCTGACATTCTTGATGTCTAGCCCACGAGCTGCTACATCTGTAGCAACCAGAATTTTCACACGTTCATCCTTGAAGTCTCTTAGAGCTTTCACACGTTGGCCTTGGCGCTTGTCACCATGGATAGATTCAGCCAAGAAACCACATTCGATGAGGTCATTGGCTAATTTCTCGACGTCACGTTTGGTCTCAGAGAAGATAAGAACTTTGTCCATACCCGGTAGGGCCAAAATTTCTTGTAGTTTAGCCTTTTTATCAAAACGAGTGGTTTTGATTACTTCCTGGTGTACATTTGCAGCAGTTTCACCTGTGGTTACCTTTACTGTAATTGGATCTTTAGCAAAACTCTCGGTCAAACGAGCAATCTTGTCCGGCAGCGTCGCTGAGAAGAAAAGACTTTGACGTTGAGTTGGTAGCTGCGAAAGGAAAAATTTAATCTCATCTACAAATCCCATATCGAGCATACGGTCTACTTCGTCCAATACGACATTATTAAACTCGGAAAATTTGATATATCCCCTACTGGCTAGGTCCTTCAAACGACCAGGTGTGCCAATCACAAAATCCTGACGCATTCTGAGCGAATTAATTTGTTTGCCAATTGGCAAACCGCCAACACAAGATGTATAGAATATGCGCATTCCCCAAGAGAATTGGCGTAATTCGTCCTCAATCTGTAAGGCAAGCTCACGCGTAGGAGCGATAATCAGTACCTTTTGGGTACGATCTAGATACACTTTATTAATAAATGGCAGCAAAAATGCGGCAGTTTTGCCCGTACCGGTGTTTGCAAGACCAATCATATCTCGACCCTTCATCACGGCCTCGATGGTCTGGTCCTGAATGGCGGTAGGAGCGATGTAGCCCTTCTTCTCTAGATTGAGACGCAAAGGCTCTACAAATCCAAAATCAACAAATTTATTCTTGATTATGACATCTGGAGTTACTGATTCCCTAGCTTTACGAGCGTTACGCTCAATAAAAGCATTGATATCTATATTGCTCTCGCCCTTAACGCGAGTATTACGGTTTGGCCCAAAAGTACGGTTACTACCGTGGCTTCTGAAGCTTCCTTGTGAGTTCTTTTTACTAAAACTACCTTTAGCAGTTCTTATATTCTGCATGATTTCCTTTTCTTAAATTAATCTTCTCTATTCGTTACATAGAACATCGAAGACTAATCAACGGAAATCTATAGAACAAATTGAAACATAATTATAATCTATTTTTGGAAGTATGTCAACGGTTAGTTTGTACCAGGTACCGGTTTATCGGCTACTAATTCCGCCAATTCTGTGCGAATTTCGTCATAAACAGGTTCATTTCCGACATTACGAAGTGTTTTCACGAGTAATTCCGCCACTTTGGTACAATCAGCCACATTAAAGCCACGGGTCGTAATCGCGGCTGTACCAACACGAATTCCAGAAGCCACATTCGGACCTTCTGGATCGTTTGGAATAGCGTTCTTGTTTACAGTAATGTGTACTTTATCGAGCTCAGCCTCAGCAACCTTACCAGTAACATTTAGCGAACGTAAATCAAGGAGTAAAAGATGGTTATCTGAGCCTCCAGAGACCATATTTACACCCTCAGCAGTAAATACGGCTTCCATAGCCTTCACATTCTTCAGTATTTGCTCCGTATAGGCCTTGAAATCGGGTTTTAGTGCTTCACCAAAGCAAATAGCCTTTGCAGCAATAATGTGCTCCAGGGGACCGCCCTGTAGCCCTGGGAAGACGGCTTTATCAACTGCCTTGGCATATTCCTGTTTACAGAGAATAAGTCCGCCACGTGGGCCCCTAAGGGTCTTGTGCGTCGTAGAAGTGACAATGTCCGCATAAGGAACTGGCGAAGGATGTAGCCCTGTGGCCACCAGCCCTGCAATATGCGCCATATCTACCATAAGTTTAGCACCAACCTTATCGGCTATGGCTTTGAAACGTGCAAAATCAATGATTCTAGGATAGGCACTAGCACCGGCCACAATAAGCTTTGGCTTGTGCTCGATAGCCAGTCTCTCGACTTCATCATAATCGATAGTGCCATCCTCTTTTAGACCATAAGGGATGAAGTTATAGAACTTTCCTGAGAAATTCACGGCACTGCCATGGGTAAGATGGCCGCCTTGATCAAGGGCCTGGCCGAGGACCGTGTCACTAAGCTCAAGTAGCGCAAAATAGGCAGCTGCATTGGCCTGGGCTCCAGAGTGTGGCTGCACGTTGGCATGCTCAGCGTTGAATAACTTTTCTGCTCGCTCAATGGCTAAGTCCTCTACCCTATCAACGTTTTCACAGCCACCATAGTAACGGTGGTGAGGAGTGCCTTCGGCATATTTATTGGTCAAAATAGAACCGGCAGCCGCGAGAATATCCTCGGAAACATAATTCTCACTAGCTATGAGCTCGATGCCGTTCTTCTGACGACACTTTTCTGCTTCAATTATGTCAAACACTTCTTTATCCATTGATTCCTTTCGCGGCTTTTACCACATTCGATAGTAGCATGGCTACCGTCATCGGTCCAACGCCGCCCACGGGTGGCGTAATCATGCCGGCCACCTTAGAAACATTATCAAAATCAACATCCATTCCTACATCTACTACTACCGCGCCTGGTTTAATCATGTCTGCCGTAACGAGATTTGCTTTCCCGACGGCAGAAACAATAATGTCCGCCTCTTTCGTAACGCTGGTAATATCCTCTGTTTTCGAATGGCAAACAGTAACATTGGCTCCCACGTGTTCGAGCATTATAGCCACTGGCATTCCTACCAACTTGCTACGACCAATTACCACCGCATTAGTACCACATATTTCGACTCCGTAATATCGGAGCAAATTAATCACGCCCTCAGCGGTAGCTGGGTAAAGACCACTTTCACTGCCTTTGAGTTTATTCTGATTTACCGATGTTAGACCGTCAATGTCTTTAGCCGGAGATATTAGCTCAAGCAGCTCCCCTGTATCAAAGCCCGCAGGCAACGGTAGCTGAATGATAATACCTGTGACAGTATTATCAGAATTTAAGGCCATGATTTTGTCTCTGACTAGCTCCTGGTCCTCTGAATCATTAAAGCGAACAAGCTCAAAATCGATTCCGCATTCGTGGACTGCTTTCTCTTTCATAGAAATATACTTTGTACTGGCTAGATTATTCCCTATCTGAATAACAACTAGTTTTGGTGCAACATCAAATAAGGCCACTTCTTTTGCAAGCTGTAGCCTTATCTGTGATGCAAGCTCTTTGCCAGTCATTAGAATCATTACTTCGGCTCCGGCATTACGTCTAACTTAACTCCAGCCTCCTTAAAGAGTGCCTGCCAACTTTCGTCTGGATAGTAGTTTATGCAAACAACTCGTTTTACGCCTGCGTTGACCATCATTTTGGCACAAAGAATGCAAGGTGAATGAGTGCAATATACCGTAGAATTCTCGGTTGTAACGCCATGGAGTGCCGCTTGAATAATTGCATTCTGCTCAGCATGTACGGCCCTGCAAATCTCATGACGGGTACCCGAAGGAATCTTTAACTCGTCGCGTAGACAGCCTAGTTCTAAGCAATCTTTTACACCTGCCACAGCCCCATTGTAGCCAGTAGCAAGTATCTGTTTATCACGAACCATTACTGCACCAATTTTGTGACGCCTGCACGTAGAACGCTGGCCCACAACCATCGCGATTTTCAGAAAATATTCATCTATAGTTGGTCTTTTTACTGTTGTCATGAAACTATTTTACCTTATATTTAACGATTGGCGAAGTACCATTTGTAGACCTCACTTGCTACTGGTGCTGCGTAGACATCACCACCACCGGCACCCTCAAGCAAGATAGACATCGCAATTGTCGGATTCACGGTTGGGCCGTAGGTGATAAACCAAGCATGTGACTTGGCATTGTTTGCGCCATATTGAGCAGTACCAGTCTTAGCAGCTACCGCCTTTGCAAGTGTACTAAGTAATTTTCCAGAACCTGACGTAACACACTGAATCATCCCACGCTGCACCACATCGATAGTAGATTTTTTTACCACATTTGGACGTGCCACGGTAGGGGTAACATCACGCACAACATTTCCATTGCCGTCCAGCACACTTGCGACCAATGTTGGCTGGTACAAAGTACCACCATTTGCAATAACCGTGGTAGCATTTGCCATTTGTAGCGGAGTTACCAACACGTCACCCTGACCAATTGCCATATGATAGGTGTCGCCTAGATACCACTGTTCATTGAATACCCTGAGCTTCCAGTCTGGGTCCGGAATAGAGCCCTTAGATTCTCCGTTGATATCTATATTTGTGTATGCATCAAATCCAAATTTGTCGAGGTAAGCCTTCATTCTATCGGGCCCGAGTCCTGTGATATCTCCATATCCGCCGCCAATAGCATAGAAAAAGGTGTTTACAGACTCTGCAAGAGCCTTTACTACATTAGTAACTCCATGTCCGCCCGCTTTCCAGTCAGGGAACGTGAAATCACCAATCTTGATGCCACCAGTGGAATTCACGGTTGTAGATTCTGTGATCGTCCCCTCCTCAAGTGCAGCAGAAGCAATAAATGGCTTAATCGTTGATCCGGAAGGATATTCACCAGCGGTAGCACGAGAAAGAAGTGGCTTGTCGGGATTGTTCAAGAGTTTATTGTAGTCTATCTCAGAAATACCATTTGCAAAGAGGTTATTATCATATGTCGGCAAACTTATCATAGCTAACACCTGACCATTTTGAGGATTTATCGCCACTGCTGAGGCGTCATTTACCTTGGCCTTGGTCATCTGAACCTGTAGCTGAGACGCAAGAGTCTTTTGTAATTCAAAGTCGATAGATAGACGGATATTCTGACCCGGGATTGGATTGGTAGTTCCTAGCGTTTTCTCATTTACGCCCGTCGAGTTTACCTCAACCCTTTCAACACCCGGGGTGCCCTTCAAAATGTCTTCATATTGCTTCTCGAGACCAGATTTGCCGATATAGTCAGTAAGCGAATACTCTGGATGAGTAGCTAATTCTTTCTCTGAGATCCTGCCGACATAGCCCATAACTTGAGATAGTAATCCGTCGTCTAGATACTCACGAATCGGATTCACGTCGAGCTGAACACCGGGGAGATCAATAATCTTCGACTCTAGCAAGATAGATTTGTCTTTGTCCAGGTTCCTTAGGACCAATATAGTTTGCGGTGAATGTTCATTGCTAGGAGTAATCTTGGACCGAATGTCCTCATATTTGACACCCGCAATCTCAGCAACTTTGCGAATAACCTCATCCCTTTTTGCCGAATCTAGCGGAAGATCGCTAGGAGTGATAGACAAGTCATAATTTGGTACATTTTTAACTAGAGGAACGCCTC
>Ga0209748_1001792_pt1 | contig 10544 bp, 9 predicted proteins | sample BarGraIncu00421A_FD_185490 | JGI IMG/M metagenome (GOLD analysis project Ga0209748, IMG submission 185490) | Arctic peat soil microbial communities from Barrow, Alaska - Barrow Graham LP Incubations 004-21A (SPAdes) (version 2) | ecosystem: Environmental > Terrestrial > Soil > Wetlands > Peat... | reverse complement strand
CTCCTGTCGACTGGCGAGGTCGCCAGGATCCTTGGCTCGTCCGTGCAACATGTCGTGGACTTGTGCCAGCGTGGCGAGATGCCCTACGCGATGGTCGGCACTCACCGGCGGATCCGCCGATCCGACGCGGAGGCACTATCCCGGCGAGCTGCTAACAACGCTGGAGGGCCGATGACGCGCGACCAGCTTCGAGCCCTGTGGCTCCACCGGGCAGTCGCTGCAAAGGTCGCCGCAGACCCGGCGCGCGTCCTGGCTCACGCGAAGTCGACGGCGAGCAGCCTGCTCGCCCGGGAGCCCGATGGCGCGCCCTGGCTGCGTCAATGGCTGGCCCTGCTCGACCGGGGACCCGAGGCCGTCATGCGAACACTCGTGTCGACTGACCCGCTTGCTCGGGAGCTGCGGGCAAACTCTCCTTTTGCTGGCGTTCTGTCGACGAGCGAAAGAGAAGCCATCCTCACGTCATTCTCAGAGGCAGCCTCGAGCGCCACCGAGCGATGAAGCGCGAGGAGCTTGAGCACGTCCTGCGAGCCGCCTCGCGCCTCGTCAAGCAGCGAGACTTCCTGGTCATCGGCTCGGCCGCGATCCTGGGCACGTACTCCGAGAATGTGCTGCCGCGCGCGGCCAGCCGCTCAGAGGAGGCCGACCTCGCGCCATTCAATGACCCGACTGGCGAGAAGAGCGCTGCGATCGAGGGCTCGCTGGGGCAGTTGTCGTCGTTCCATGAGATGTACGGCTACTACGCTGACGGTGTTGGCTTCTGTTGCCTATCCCTCAAGCACAGCCTGAGGGTTCTCATCAGGGTACTGGAAGTAGGGCAGGTCCTGGGCCCCGAGGATCGTTTTGGTGCGGACGGGCGCGTGCTTTGAGCCGAGGCCCAAGAGCGTCTGAAAGGCGGCTTCGAGGTTGCCGCGGCGGTTGTGCCGGAACACGAACTCGTCGAGGTAGATTTGGAGATGTGGCCGACCGACCCCGTGGTGGGTCCCGTTGAGCCAGCCCTTCAAGTTCCTGATCGTGTTGTGGACCACCGGCACGACCCCGACGGCTCCGGGCTTGCGCAGGTCGCCCTGGACCCTGCGTTCGTGGGCGTAGCCGAGTTCTCGCGTCACGTCCGTGTACGGGTGGAGGCCGTCGCTCACGATGACCGAGCCCGACTCGATCAGCCGCGTGATGAAGTCGGCGACCGAAAGGGCATTCTCGTTGTACACGACCTCGGCCCGGATGCGAACGGCGCGGGTCTTCTCCTGCACGGTCACGGTCTCGGCCGCCACGAGCACCATTGCCGCTTTGCGGCCTTTGAGCTGACGACCGCCTTTGAGCCGGGGCTGGTAGCCGCCGACCCAGGTCCCGTCGATCTCGATCCGGCCGCGGAGCTTCGTGCGGTTGGCGTTCACCATCGCCCGACGCAGCTTGTGGAGCAGGAACCAGGCCGTCTTGTACGAGCCGAGCCCGAGGTGGCGCGCCAGGAGCGTCGCCGAGAGGCCACGCTTGTCGGTGACCGCGAAGAAGGCGGCCAGGAACCAGATGGTCAGGGGCAGCTTGGTCGAGTCGAGGATCGTGCCCGAGGTCAAGCTGACCTGCTCGTGGCAGTCGGCGCACTCCCAGACGACGCGGCGCAACGTCGTGCCAGGCGGGGCGGATCTTGCTCGGCTCCGGACGGCGCGCACGATCCGCCAGCCGTGGAGCGAGTCGCAGCGAACGCACACGAAGCCGTCCGGCCAGCGGCAGCGTTCGAGGTAGCTCTCACAGGCCTCCTCTGTGGAGAAGAGCGCCGTGAACTGCTGGACCGTGGTCGGGAATGAGGGACGGGGCACCCACCGATCCTACCTCCAGCCTGTGCTTGAGGGATAGGCAACTGACACGTAGAGGGCCCGACGCCGTACCGCTGGCCCTCAGCCGGCACCTAGATGTGTGCCGTGATCAACTGGCGGACACGCGCACCGGCGGCACCCCAGTTGAGGCGCGTCTCATACTCCCGACGTGCCCCAAGGGCAAGCCGTCGGTACTCATTCGGGTCTTCCATGATCCCCAAGGCAATGTGTGCGTACGCGTCGCCGGACGGATCGGGGGGCAACAGGTGGCCGTTCACACCGTCGCGAACGATGGTGGCGACTCCACCGGTGTCCGCCGCCAGGACGGGGACGCCGTAGCAGCAAGCCTCTGCGAACGCAAGCCCATAGGCTTCAGCTTTGCTGGGCCCGATAACGAAGTGGGCGCGCGCGTAGAGTGCGGCGAGCCGCTGCCGACCCGCGGGATCGCGCTTCGAGATGAAGCCGTGAACCCGGACGAAGCCGGGGAGGCGACGTGGCGGCACGCAACCGACCACGTGGAGCTCGGTGGGCCTCCCGGCGCGGTTCATCGCCTCGGCCGCGGCAACGGCCACCTCGCCTCCTTTTCGGTCCCATTCGACGCCTACGAAGAGAAGATCACATCGCCCCGGGTCCCGATCATCGATCGCGGCCACCACCTCGTCCCGGGAAGGTGGGTCGGAGACGTTCGCGCCGAACGGCACGACATGAACCTTGCGAGGATCAACACGATAAAGCTCGAGGGCGGAGTTCGCGGCCCACTCAGAGCTGTACAGGGCAAGGTGACATCGATCCAGCGCGTTCTGCTCGAGCGCGTGCCCGTTGCGGAGCGTCCGCCGGCTCAGCCCGGTGAACGATTCGTAGTAGTCCACCATCCCGTCGAACGTGGCGTCCGTCCAGAAGACGATCGGCCTCGTTGTCGCGAGGTAGCCGATCGGCACAGTGCCTGGGCTGAAGACGATGTCGTGATCGACTGATCTCAGCCGTCGAGCCGCCTGGGCCGCGTACCCCCTGCTGACGAGAGGCTCACGTTCCCTCAGGAGCCTCGTGCCCGCCGCTCGATATGCCAGCTTCGCGGCTCTCGTCAGCAGACGCGCAGGCTCGCGCTCGCGCAAGCCGACGAAGTCGAGACCGAACCCTGCGTGGATGAGGCACTCTGTGATCGCGTTACCCGTGCCGGACCAGGCGTGCACATCGCGCGCATCGTAGGTCGTGACGTAGGCGATGCGCAGCGGCTGAAGGCCGGTCACGGAGCCAACCATCGCCTGCGATTGTCCCGCAAGCCATGGCCACGCGCCAGCCGATCCACCACGCGTCGGAGCACCCCACCGCCGTCATGTTGCTGCACGGGGCCGATTCTACTGGGTTGGCGGGGCGCGGCTTGGAACCACCCTCAAATCATCACGGGGCCGCCGCCGATCCACCGAAGATCATGGCGGTTCAAGACCCCACAAGGGCGTGAGTCTGGACGCACACCCGCGTCAACATCAACCCGACCGGTTGCTGATGCTGAACACGTTCTCGCCAAAGTGAACGAAATCCCGATCCAGTGACGCAGCCGTCCTGAGGAAGTTCCGCGAATTCGCGGTGCCGGGCAACATGCGGTCATGCAGTTCGATGACGAGGAGCGGGAAGCTATCGACCCACCCGGTGTTACATGAGAAGAGTTCGTTCTCCGGAGCCCTCGATGTCGATCTTCGCAAGGAACGGCTCGACTGCTGCCCGCGCCGCGGCCTGATTCAACACGGCTGTTGCCTATCCCTCAAGCACAGGCTGAGGGTTCTCATCAGGGTACTGGAAGTAGGGCAGGTCCTGGGCCCCGAGGATCGTTTTGGTGCGGACGGGCGCGTGCTTTGAGCCGAGGCCCAAGAGCGTCTGAAAGGCGGCTTCGAGGTTGCCGCGGCGGTTGTGCCGGAACACGAACTCGTCGAGGTAGATTTGGAGATGTGGCCGACCGACCCCGTGGTGGGTCCCGTTGAGCCAGCCCTTCAAGTTCCTGATCGTGTTGTGGACCACCGGCACGACCCCGACGGCTCCGGGCTTGCGCAGGTCGCCCTGGACCCTGCGTTCGTGGGCGTAGCCGAGTTCTCGCGTCACGTCCGTGTACGGGTGGAGGCCGTCGCTCACGATGACCGAGCCCGACTCGATCAGCCGCGTGATGAAGTCGGCGACCGAAAGGGCATTCTCGTTGTACACGACCTCGGCCCGGATGCGAACGGCGCGGGTCTTCTCCTGCACGGTCACGGTCTCGGCCGCCACGAGCACCATTGCCGCTTTGCGGCCTTTGAGCTGACGACCGCCTTTGAGCCGGGGCTGGTAGCCGCCGACCCAGGTCCCGTCGATCTCGATCCGGCCGCGGAGCTTCGTGCGGTTGGCGTTCACCATCGCCCGACGCAGCTTGTGGAGCAGGAACCAGGCCGTCTTGTACGAGCCGAGCCCGAGGTGGCGCGCCAGGAGCGTCGCCGAGAGGCCACGCTTGTCGGTGACCGCGAAGAAGGCGGCCAGGAACCAGATGGTCAGGGGCAGCTTGGTCGAGTCGAGGATCGTGCCCGAGGTCAAGCTGACCTGCTCGTGGCAGTCGGCGCACTCCCAGACGACGCGGCGCAACGTCGTGCCAGGCGGGGCGGATCTTGCTCGGCTCCGGACGGCGCGCACGATCCGCCAGCCGTGGAGCGAGTCGCAGCGAACGCACACGAAGCCGTCCGGCCAGCGGCAGCGTTCGAGGTAGCTCTCACAGGCCTCCTCTGTGGAGAAGAGCGCCGTGAACTGCTGGACCGTGGTCGGGAATGAGGGACGGGGCACCCACCGATCCTACCTCCAGCCTGTGCTTGAGGGATAGGCAACTGACACGTAGAGGGCCCGACGCCGTACCGCTGGCCCTCAGCCGGCACCTAGATGTGTGCCGTGATCAACTGGCGGACACGCGCACCGGCGGCACCCCAGTTGAGGCGCGTCTCATACTCCCGACGTGCCCCAAGGGCAAGCCGTCGGTACTCATTCGGGTCTTCCATGATCCCCAAGGCAATGTGTGCGTACGCGTCGCCGGACGGATCGGGGGGCAACAGGTGGCCGTTCACACCGTCGCGAACGATGGTGGCGACTCCACCGGTGTCCGCCGCCAGGACGGGGACGCCGTAGCAGCAAGCCTCTGCGAACGCAAGCCCATAGGCTTCAGCTTTGCTGGGCCCGATAACGAAGTGGGCGCGCGCGTAGAGTGCGGCGAGCCGCTGCCGACCCGCGGGATCGCGCTTCGAGATGAAGCCGTGAACCCGGACGAAGCCGGGGAGGCGACGTGGCGGCACGCAACCGACCACGTGGAGCTCGGTGGGCCTCCCGGCGCGGTTCATCGCCTCGGCCGCGGCAACGGCCACCTCGCCTCCTTTTCGGTCCCATTCGACGCCTACGAAGAGAAGATCACATCGCCCCGGGTCCCGATCATCGATCGCGGCCACCACCTCGTCCCGGGAAGGTGGGTCGGAGACGTTCGCGCCGAACGGCACGACATGAACCTTGCGAGGATCAACACGATAAAGCTCGAGGGCGGAGTTCGCGGCCCACTCAGAGCTGTACAGGGCAAGGTGACATCGATCCAGCGCGTTCTGCTCGAGCGCGTGCCCGTTGCGGAGCGTCCGCCGGCTCAGCCCGGTGAAGGATTCGTAGTAGTCCAGCATCCCGTCGAACGTGGCGTCCGTCCAGAAGACGATGGGCTTCGACGTGGCAAGGTAGCCGACGGGCACGGTGCCCGGGCTGAAGACGATGTCGTGATCGACGGATCTCAGCCGTCGATCCGCCTGGGCTGCAAACCCCTTGTTGACGAGTGGCTCACGGTCCCTCAGCAGCTCCGTGCCAGCCGCTCGATATGCTAGCTTCGCGACTCTCGTCAGGAAACGCACAGGCTCGCGCTCGCGCAAGCCGACGAAGTCGAGCTCGAACCCGGCGTGGATCAGGCACTCTGCGATGGCGTTGCCCGTCCCGGACCACGCGTGCACGTCGCGCGCGTCGTAGGTCGTGACATAGGCGATGCGTAGCGGCTGGAGGCTTGTCACGGCGCCAACCACGGTTTGGGATTGTCCCGCAAGCTCACGGGGGCCGGCAACTGGGAGAACCATGCCATCGTCCGGCCGAGCCCGTCCCCCAAGGATATCCTGGGTTCCCACCCGTAGCGCGCCGTCAGCTTCGTGATGTCCGGCCGGCGTCGCTGCGGGTCGCCGGGGCGGCCCGGGACGTACCGGATCGAGAGATCGCGCCCGACCGCGCGCGCGATCTCGCCGGCGAGCTCGCGCATCGTGACCTCGTGCGGGTTGCCGATGTTGAAGACCTCACCGTCGGACGCCGGGCCCAGGCCGACCCGGACGAGGCCCTCCACCAGGTCGTCGACGTACATGAACGAGCGCGACTGGGTCCCATCGCCGTGGAGGGTGAGGGGCTCGCCGGCGAGCGCGGCCGTGACCAGCGCCGGTACGACGCGCCCGTCGTCGGGGCGCATCCTGGGGCCGTACGTGTTGAAGAGGCGGACGATCGTCGCTCGCACCCCGTTGACCCGGCGCATTGAGGTGACGAGCGCCTCCCCGAAGCGCTTCCCCTCGTCGTAGCAGGCCCGCGGTCCGATCGGGTCGACGTTCCCCCAATATGTCTCCGGCTGCGGGTGTACGAGCGGATCGCCGTAGACCTCCGATGTCGAGACGAAGGTGAGGTGAGCGCCTGCGGCCCGGGCGACCTCCAGGAGTCGCCATGTCCCGATGGAGTTGGCGGCAAGGGTCTCGAGGGGCAGGCGATCGTAGTCAACGGGGCTGGCCGGCGAGGCGAGGTGGAGGATCACGTCCACGTCGATCTGGGGCGCGGCCGCCACGTCCGCCTCGATGAACGTGAAGCGCGGGTGCCCGGCCAGGCCGGCGACGTTCTCGCGCGACCCGGTCACGAGGTTATCCAGGCAGGCGACTTGGTGGCCGTCGGCAACCAGTCGATCGCACAGGTGGCTCCCGACGAAGCCGGCCCCTCCGGCCACCAGGACCCTCATGCGTCCATCGCGCGAATATCCGTGTCGGATCGCAGCTCGACGCCGTCGACTCCGTCGCCGATCCGCTCGACCGTGTAGCCCAGCGCCCGGAGCTCGGCCTCGGGCAGCAGCCGTCGGCCGTCGATGATCAGCGGGTGGCGCATGGTGGGTAGGGCGGCCGCCCAGTCGAGGTCCCGGTACGCGGGCCACTCGGTGGCGATCACCGCCGCATCGGCTCCCGCGAGGGCCTCCTCCGGGGTCGGCACCACGACGAGGTCCGGCAGCAGCCTGCGCGCGTTCCCCCCGGCCGCCGGGTCATGGGCCCGCACGTCGGCATCGGCATCCAGGAGCCGCGTCGCGAGCCGCAGGGAGGGAGATGACCGCACGTCGTCCGTGTCCGCCTTGAACGCGAGCCCGAGGAACGCGATTCGCTTGCCGGCGAGGTCGCCGACGGACTGTGCGATCCGCCGGGCAAAGCGTCGCTGGTGGTCCGCGTTGGCATCAGATGCCGCGCTGGCGATGTGCATCGGAAGCCCACGGTTCAGCCCGGCGGTTGCGAGCGACTCGACGTCCTTGGGCAGGCAGCTGCCGCCGAACCCGTAGCCCGGGCGCATGTACGCGTGTCCGATGCGCGGGTCGTGCCCGATCCCATCGAGGACCGGTCCCACGTCCACGCCAAGATCCTCGGCAAGCCCGGCCAGCTCGTTCGCGAACGCGAGCCGCAGGGCGAGGAATGCGTTCGAGGCGTTCTTGACAAGGCTCGCCTCTTCGGCCCGCATCACGAGGAGCGGTGTCCCCGGGTGGGCGAAGGCGCCCGTTACGCGGGCGAGCAGGCCGGCGTCCGGCGCCTCGCCGAACGTGCCGACAACGACCCGCGTGGGTGTCCGGATGTCCGCGAGCGCCGTGCCCTGGCGGAGGAATTCCGGGGCGACGAACAGGCGCTCGGGCGGGATGCCGGCCCGACTCGCCAGGCTTGCCGACGACCCGATCGGCAAGGTGCTTCGAATGACGCAGGCTGCCCCCGCCGAGATCGCGGGTGAGGATTGCTCGAGCGCGCGCGCGACCTGCGATGCGTCCGTGAGGCCCGTGTCGCGGATTGGGGTGCCGACGCAGATCACGACCAGGTCCAGGCCGTCCTCGGGAACGTCAGCTCGCGGCACGATCCGTGCCTCGGCGTGGAGGGTTGCATACACCTCGGGCAGGCCGGGCTCGTGGAAGGGGATGCGGCCCGCGGCCAGCGTCTCGAGCTTGCCCCGGTCCTGCTCGACCAGGACCACGTCGTGTCCGTGCTCGGCGAGACCCACAGCTGTCGCGATCCTGACGTATCCGGCGCCGATGACCGCCGTTCGCAACCTCTCTTGTGCCATCACCTGAGGGTAGCGGATGGCGACCTCCTCCGTGTGCGAGAAGGGCTGGGCCGTGCCTCCAAGGCGGGGCAAGTAACCTACCGGCGCGGTAATGTGCTGCTCTGGTGATCTCTCCGTATCCGCCGGACGATCGCGCGGGGCCCCCGGAGGCGACGAAGGAGGCCACGTGCGGTCTGATGACGGACCAGTTCGACTAATCGCAAGGGCTCGAAGATGGCGGCACTGCGATTAGCCGGTTGTAGCGCGAAGTCCCGGAGTGTTGACCGGGAACTCGGCTGTCTCAGGCATTCGAGGACATCTGCACGCACGGCATCCTTCTTTGCGCCCCACCATGCCACGACCGCGCTCTGAAGCGAGTCAAGGGCCGCGGGATCGGCAAGCAAACCGCGGCAGAACTGAGCGGCCGTGTCCCAGGACCGAAACGTTGGCATGGGATGCTCGCCGAGAAGGTCGCGATAGTAGTCCATTGAGAGGCGACGTTCGATCAGCGGAATGGCCCCCGCTTCGAGGGACTCGTACACTCGCCACGTCTCAAGCATGACGTTACCCATGGGGCACGGCGAAAAGGCGGACTCAAAGAGCAGCCGGTCATAGGCTTCTTTGGACAGGCGCTCGCTTCCGATTGAGCGCCCTGGTCGAGTGTCCCGCGCTACATGGGGCTCGATACTCCGCATCGCGGCAATCATCTCGGGCCGTGACGCCTTGACTTCCCCCACAAACGACCAGGCATATTCGCGAGCCGAGGCAGGTTTGGGACGCGGCCACGCAGATTCCGAATTCGGATACCCGAGTGGAATCGTGAGGACGCCGGCAGATCTTGCCAACCAAGTGTGGTGTGTGCGGAAAACCTGGTCGAAATTGCCGTACAAGCGATAGCCACCGGAAAACCATTCGTCACTAAGGTGGATGAGCACGAGACTGCCGACCCGCTTCCTGCACGCCCGGAAGTAGGAGTCGAGGGACATGAGGGGATGCGTGTTAGAACTGACGACATGGATGGCCTTACTGCGCGGTAGCGTGAACTCCAGGTCCGTCAGCTCAGAGTCAACTGCGCCCCTGAGTAGAAAGTGAATCCAATCTCGCTCTGCGGGATCTGAGATATGCCAGACGAGCGTGATCGGCGGCGTTGATGGATTGCCTGCCTCGCCTCGGCTCCACTCAGTGACCGTCAACCGCGGCGTCAGCAGGGGTCGTGCGTGTCTGCGTTTCACGGGCGACGCATGAAGCAGTTCAGCTCGAGAAGATCCTGACGGCTCGTTCGATTGACTACCGCGAGGTGATGCAGCACATAGCCGTGCCTTTCGTACTCATGCAGGCTATCGAGATAGTGCGGCATCTCGGCGTACATCGGCACCACTGATATCTCGGACTGGAGCCCCACAATCCAATGGAGGCAGTTCTCGGCCCCGCGGAAGACCTCCAAGTCGAACCCCTGAGTGTCCATCTTGAGGAATACTCGAGGACGCGCCACATGTCGAAGGAGTGCGGGAAGGAGTCCATCCAGACGTCGAATCTCAACCTCGGTTCGAGTGGTTCCAGGCATGGGGCTGAGCAGGCTGAGAAAGGAACTGAAGACTGTTGCGTCTGGGACGGTCAGACTAGCTGTCCCGTCCACGCTGCCGAGGGCGACCTCTTGCCCGGTCCAGTACCTATCACGCGAGAAGGATCGCTGGAGCGCCTGAAACTCCCTCCATACGGGTTCAAAGGAGATGATCTCGCCGCTGTAGCCGATGGCGCGAAGATCGGTTGCGAACTGGCCGCGATTGGCGCCGACATCAAGGACGCAATTCACCGCAAGCGACCGCAGAAGATCTCTCAGCCGAATCATCTCTATGAGCCGGTCAACTTGCCGCTCGGGGAGTCGAAGGCCCGCTGAGACAAACCGAAGGGCGAGTGGCTTCAGGTAGTTGCCGGGCACCATGTCCTCCCAACGTCCGTGACTACCATTTCCGCCCGGCAGTCGGCGGTTCCTGCGCGTCCACGCCGTCGCCGATCCGCTCGACGACGTAGCCCATCGACCGGAGCTGCGCATACGGGAGCAGGCGTCTTCCGTCGATGATCAGTGGTCGCCGCATCGTGGCGTGCAGCGCGGCCCAACGCTCCACCGGTCATGTCCCTAGAGTTGGTGTAACAGCAGAGGGAGCCGACGAAGGAGTCGGCCATCGCGTCATCCTCCCGTCGTTGGGATAGCAGTCCGACGACGAAAAGGAGATCGCGATGGCCGATGACAGGATGGCCGTGCTCGACCTGCTGCGCAAGGCGGGGGCCCAGGGCGACACCGACTTCCTCCGCGAGGGGGTCCGGATCCTCGCCGAGGCGGTGATGGAGGCCGAGGTGACCGAGGTGACCGGAGTCCCCCGCGGCGAGCGGGCACCC
>Ga0209748_1001790_pt1 | contig 10547 bp, 9 predicted proteins | sample BarGraIncu00421A_FD_185490 | JGI IMG/M metagenome (GOLD analysis project Ga0209748, IMG submission 185490) | Arctic peat soil microbial communities from Barrow, Alaska - Barrow Graham LP Incubations 004-21A (SPAdes) (version 2) | ecosystem: Environmental > Terrestrial > Soil > Wetlands > Peat... | reverse complement strand
ATCATGGAAGCGCTACTGCTCGAGCTGATGTATGACCTTCCCGGTCGTGTCGACGTGGCTGAGGTCGTCATCACCGAGGCGGTAGTGCGTGACGGAGCTGAGCCGACGCTGGTACACGAAGGCAAGGAGAGCGCGGCCGGAGCGTAGCTCGCGCGCCTGCTGTGGGCACATAGGCGAGGACACGGGGCCGTGGCGGAAACGCCGCGGCCCCGTTTGACTGGCGGGCGCTCCTCGCCCCGTGCGGTCCCTTACCGTAGAATCGGGCACACTCACAACGAGGCGCCGCCTGCGGGCGTCGCTCATGCGTTGACTACTGCGAGGAGCGCAAGCGTGCCGAACGAACTGCCGAAAGCCTACGACCCCAAGGCCGTCGAAGGCCCCGTGTTCAATTCGTGGACGGCGGGACGCTACTTCGAGTGCCCGGTTCCCGAGGACACATCGGTCGAGCCGTTCGTGGTCGTCATCCCGCCCCCCAACGTCACCGGCTCGCTGCACATGGGGCACGCGCTCAACAACACCATCCAGGATGTCGTCATCCGCCGCTCCCGTATGACCGGACGCCCGACCCGCTGGGTGCTGGGCACCGACCACGCGGGCATCGCCACGCAGAACAAGGTCGAGCAGATGCTCGCCGCGCAGGGCATGTCGCGCAACGACGTCGGCCGCGAGAAGTTCATCGAGCTGTGCTGGGCCTGGAGACATGAGCACGGAAACACGATCGTCAACCAGCTCAAGGCGATGGGTTGCTCGTGCGACTACTCCGACGAGCACTTCACGATGGACCCCGACTACCAGCGCGCCGTGAAGCGCGTCTTCGTGAAGTGGTTCGAGGAGGGGCTGATCTATCGCGGCAAGCGCATCATCAACTGGTGCCCGCGCTGCTCCACCGCCCTGAGCGACATCGAGGTGGAGCACGAGGAGCTCGACAGCCACCTGTGGCACTTCCGCTATCCGCTGAAGGAAGCCGTCGGCGGTGTCGACTCCGTCGTCGTCGCCACGACCCGCCCCGAGACGATGCTCGGCGACACCTGCGTCGCGGTGCATCCGGATGACGCTCGCTACACGGCGCTCGTCGGCGCCACGGTGGTGCTGCCCCTGATCGGGCGCGAGATCCCGATCGTCGCGGACACCTACGTCGATCCCACGTTCGGCACCGGCGCGGTGAAGGTCACGCCCGCGCACGACCCCAACGACTTCGAGATCGGCGAGCGTCACGACTGCGCGAAGATCAACATCCTCGCAGCTGATGCGACGATCACCGAGGAGGGCGGGCCCTACGTCGGGCTCGACCGCTACGAGGCCCGCAAGCGGATCGTCGCCGACATGGACGCCGCCGGTCTGCTCGTCAAGGTGGACGACCACCGCCACTCGGTCGGCCACTGCTATCGCTGCAACACGGTGGTCGAGCCGTGGCTGTCGGACCAGTGGTTCGTCGACATGAAGCCGCTTGCCGCGCCGGCCATCGAGGCCGTCCGCGACGGGAGCGTCACCTTCTACCCGAAGCGTTGGGAGAACGTCTACTTCCACTGGATGGAGAACATCCGCGACTGGTGCGTCTCGCGCCAGCTGTGGTGGGGCCACCAGATCCCCGTCTTCTACTGCGACGCGTGCGGAACGATGCAGGTGAGCGAGGACACGCCGACTGCGTGCCCTGATTGCGTCGGCCCCCTGCGCCAGGATGCCGACGTCCTCGACACGTGGTTCAGCTCCGCGCTGTGGCCGTTCGCCACGCTGGGCTGGCCGAAGGAGACGCCCGAGGTCGAGTACTTCTATCCGGGCGTGGTCCTCTCGACGGCGCGCGACATCCTGTTCCTGTGGGTCGCGCGGATGATCATGAACGGCATCCACTTCATGGACGACGTGCCCTTCACCGACGTGATCATCCACCCGACGGTGTTCAACGCCGAGGGTCGCCGGATGAGCAAGTCGCTCGGAACGGGCGTCGACCCGCTCGACTTGATGGAGCACTACGGCGCCGACGGCATGCGCTTCGGGCTGATGCTGCAGGTCACCGGCAGCCAGGACATCAAGTTCTCCGAGGACAAGCTGCTCTCCAGCCGCAACTTCGCCAACAAGATCTGGAACGCGAGCCGGTTCGTGCTGATGAACCTCGAAGGCTACGTTCCCGGCGAGCCCAAGGCCGACACGGTCGCGGACGCGTGGATCCTCTCGCGCCTGGCGGACCTCGCGGCGCGCGTCGACGAAGGCCTGCTCACCTACGAGTTCGGCGAGACCGCCCGCGCCCTCTACGACTTCTTCTGGAACGAGTTCTGCGACTGGTACATCGAGCTCGCGAAGGGCCGCCTGCAGGCGGGAGGGGCCGCGCGCGCCACGGTGCAGCGCAACCTCGTCTTCGTCCTCGACCGTGCGCTGCGCCTCCTGCACCCGATGATGCCGTTCGTGACGGAGGAGATCTGGCGGAAGCTGCCGCTGTCCGAGGACGACTCCGCGCCGTCGCTCATGGTGGCCGCGTGGCCCGACCCGGCGGGGCTCGCCGGCTGGCGCGACGAGGACGCGGAGATGTCGATCGCAGCGGTGCGTGAAGTCGTGTCCGCGGTGCGGATGGTGCGCTCCCGCTACAGCGTTCCGCCGCGCGCGAAGGTGGACGTCATCGCGAAGGCCACCGGCGCGGCCGCCATGTTGATGGACAACCAGCGCGAGCTGATCCGCTCGCTGGCCGGCATCGGCGAGTTGACCGTCACCACCGATGCCGCCAAGCCCCCGCACGCCGCGGTCGCCGTGGCGACCGGGGCGGAGCTCTACATCCCGCTCGAAGGCGTCGTGGACTTCATCCATGAGCGCAACCGGGTGGGCAAGGAGCTGGACGCCGCGCGCGGCGAGCTGAAGCGCCTGACGGGCAAGCTGTCGAACCCCGGGTTCCTCGCCAAGGCGGCGCAGGAGATCATCGAGAAGGACCAGGCACGCGCCGACGAGCTCACCGAGCAGGTGGCCAAGCTGGAGAGCCAGCTCGCCGAGCTGTCCGACTAGGTCCGCGCACGTGGACTTCGCCGCTGCCATAGGGGAGCTCGAGGCCGCGCTGAAGTTCGGGATCGATCCGTCGCTCGATGGCATCCGCGCGCTCACGGAGGCGATGGGTCGGCCGCAGGACTCGTTCGCGTCGGTCCAGACCACGGGCACCAACGGGAAGTCCTCGACGACCCGGCTCGTCGCCGCGCTTCTCGCCGCCGAGGGCGTGTGCACGGCCGCGTACACATCGCCCCACCTGGAGTCGTACACCGAGCGCGTCGAGTTGGGTGGGGCTCCGGTGAGCGAGGGCGACTTCGCGCTCGCCATGACCGCGGCGGTCGAGGCGGCGCGCGGCCTTCGTGATGGTTCGCGTTCGTTCACCGAGTTCGAGCTGCTTACCGCCGCTGCGCTGTGGCTGATGCGCGAGCGTGGGGTGGACGTGGCCTGCCTTGAGGTCGGCATGGGCGGGCGATGGGACGCCACGAGTGTCGTCGACCCGTCGGTGGCGGTCATCACGGGTGTGGGCCTCGATCACACCGAGCGGCTCGGCTCGACGGTCGAGGCGATAGCCGCGGACAAGTCGCTGATCATCAAGCCCGGGGCGTCGGTGGTGCTCGGACCGGGCGCTGCGGATGTCGCCGGGATCTTCCTGGAGCGCGCGGCGGGGTTCGGACTGCACCCGCGCTTCGTCGCGTCCGGTGCAGCCGCGTCGCCGGTGGATGAAGCGCTGACGGTGAGGTTCGACGTTCTCAGGCGTCCGGACCGTCCCGGCGGCACGCTCGCGCTCGACGTGCGCGGCATCCACGCGGAGTACGACGACCTCGAGCTGACCGCGCCCGCCTACCAGGCGCCCAACGTCGCGACGGCGATAGCGGCCGCGGAGTGCGCGCTCGGGCGGGCGCTCGATATCGACTCCGCGCGCGGCGCCCTGGTCGCGATGACATTCCCGGGTCGCTTCGAGCTGCTGGTGGCGGACCCGCCTCTGGTGATCGACGGCGCTCACAACCCGCAGGCCGCCGCGGTGCTCGCGGCCGCGATCCTCGACGCCTGGCCCGACGACCGCGCTCGGCCGCTCTGCCTTCTGGGCGCGCTGACCGACAAGGACGCCGCCGGGATGGTTCGTGTTCTGGCGCCGGCGGTCGACGGCTTCGTCGTCACACAGCCGGACTCGCCGAGGGCGCGCGACGCCGCCGAACTGGCGGCGATCGTGGAGTTCGAGACGGGCTCGTGGCCCGAGATCAGGCCCGATCTTGCCGACGCGATCGCGCACGCGCGCGGGCAGGCGGGAGCGCGCGGGGTCATTGTCACAGGCAGCCTATACACTGCGGGGCAGGCGAGGTCGCTCTCGAAAGCGGTGCGATAGAGCCGCTCAAGTGGATCGACGCCGGGTTCGATAACTCGTCCGAGTGGACATATTCGGAAGAGCGGCGGTAGAATACCAGCCCCGGGCGGATTGTCCGCAGTCCGGGAGACGAGGTCGGGGGACCTCGAGTTGGAGCCGATTCGCTCGTTCGGCTCGTGGGGGTGTCATGCATTCTGAGGGACGATCGACCGACGGTCGCGCCGAGGACATCGCAAGGCTTCGCCGTGTCTCTCTCGCGACAGACTACGCGGCGAGCATCAATCTCCAGGAACGCGAACGCGTTCGCATCGGCTTCGATCTGCACGATGGCCCGGCGCAGACCATGTCGGCGGCGCTGCTGCAGGTCAGGATGCTCGATGACCTCGAGGGCGACGACCTCAAGCGCGGACTGGGCGATCTTCGCTCCACCTTGGCGGTGGCGCTTGAGGAGGTCTATGAGCTGATCGAGAGCCTCGGAGGCCGAGGGTCGGCCGACGACGATCTCGTGTCGCGCGTCAGGTCGTGCGTCGAGGGCTTCGCGGCCCGCAGCGGTATCGAGCCGACTCTCCTCGTCGAAGGCGACATCGGGTCCGAGTCCCCATCGCTTCAGATCGCGGTGTTCCGCATCGTCCAGGAGGCGCTATCCAACGTCGTGCGCCACTCCGGAGCCAAGCACGTGGTCATCCGTCTGAAGATGTCTCCCGAGGGCGTTGTGTGCGAGGTCGCCGACGACGGCAAGGGGTTCACGCTGAGCGAGACCCTGACGTCGCACCGCAGTCGGGACCCGTATGGGCTTCATAGCATGCAAGAACGCGCGCGGATGCTCGACGGAGAGTGCCTGGTCGACAGCTCCCCCGGTAGCGGCACGCGCATCCGAGTCGAGATCCCGGCGTGGCAGGCATGACGACCGCGCTGAACACAACGCGTGTGTTCCTGGTCGACGACCATCCGGCCATGCGTGCCGGCGTGCGCGGCGTTCTCGAGAAGGCCTCGGACATCCGCGTGGTCGGAGAGGCCTCCACGGGCGCGCAGACGCTGTCGCTGCTGGGCGCGGCTCAGGCCGACGTGATGCTCCTGGACATCGGTCTCCCCGATGTGGACGGCATCACGCTGCTCAGGGACATCCGGCGCGCGAGCGCCGAGACGAAGGTCATCATGCTGTCATGCCAAGCGGACGAGGCATCCGTGCGCATGGCGGTCGACGCCGGCGCGAGCGGCTATCTCACGAAGAGCACCGGCCCTCACGAGCTCGTCGAGGCAGTGCGAATGGTCCGGCGCGGACAGGTCGCCCTCTCCCCGGATGTGGCCACCCACCTCATCTCGGCCATCCGCGGGCAGCGGCGCATCGGCGAACCTGTCCTCACGGCGCGGGAGCGCGAAGTGTGGCGCGCCGTGGCCGAGGGGCTGTCCAACGCCCAGATCGCGAGCACCCTCTTCCTTTCCGAGCACACCGTCAAGTTCCACGTGCACAACCTGCTGCGGAAGCTCAGCCTGAAGACGCGGGCCGAAGCGATCTGCGCTGCTCATCGTCGGGGCATGGCCCTCGACTGACCTGATCGTTCGATCAGGTCTCTTCTGCTCCTTCGGTAGCCACTGACCCGCCCCCGGTCGGGTCCCTTCGTCGCGCCCGAGGACGAGCATGTCTCCCACGCGACATGTGCGCGAGGGAGCAGGGGGAACGTGGAGCCGACGAGGGTGCTGGTGGCCGACGACAACGAGATGTACCGGGCGCAGCTCGGTCGGTTCGTGTCGTCCCAGCCTGACATGGAGGTCGTCGGGTTCGCCTCCGACGGCGGCGAGGCGGTCTGCCTCGCCTCTCTCCTCCAGCCCGACTTCGTGCTCATGGACCTGTGCATGCCGGTGCTCGACGGCTACGACGCGATCCAGATGGTCACGTCCACGTACGAGGCTGTGAAGGTCATCGCGCTCACAGCACATCGCACACCCGGCTCCGAGTCGCGATGCATCGAGGTCGGAGCATCCGCGTTCCTGCGCAAGTCGGATGTGGACTCGCAGCTGATCGAGATGATCCGCGGGCTGGCCGGTGCGTCCCCAGGGCCCGTATATCCGGGGCCGCCGCCCGGCCAGGCGTAGCGCGGTTCGTTCCACGTGGTTCCACCCGCATCCACTGCGGTGACGCGTCCGTTGAACGTGGAGTCAGGAAGGTGGTGAAGACATGCGAGCGACCGCGGTTCCTGCCGGTGGCAGGGGGGCACCATGCAGCCGCGCTCCTTGCGACGTGACGCGATGCATCGCACGACGAAGGATTTCGTAGATCGACCAAGTCAACACATGGCTCCACGAAGCGCAGGCGGATCTGCGGGAGCCGAAGACACGAGGGGATAAACATGAAGGGCAAGATCATTCTTCTCATCACGGCCGTGGCGCTCTCCGCCACGTTGTTCGCAGTAGCGAGCGCCGGTACCGGCGCGTACTTCAGCGACACCAAGGCCGGCACGCTCACCGGTACGTTCGGGTCCATCAAGGTCGCCGCCGGCGCCAACGCTGATTTCGGCGGCGGACTGGCCATCAACTGGCCGCACATCCTCCCGGGCGAAGTACAGTCCGCAGTCGTGCACTACAAGAACACCGGCGATTCTCCGCAGGACGTTTGGGTGACTTTCACGGATCAGGCGGCGGTTGACGCGATCAACAATATGGGTGGCTTTGGCGCGATCCAGATCATCGACAGCAACACCGGACAGGTCTTCTACTCGAACAACCTGAATGATGACTCTAGCAGCCAGGGCTCCCCCGGTCCTTCAGGCCAGGGCCCCATGTACATGCTGAAGAATGTCAAGCTCTGCTCGAACGTTCCGGTGGGTGCTGAGGGAACCATGACCTTCAAGTTCCAGTACGCCTCCAGCCTGTCTAATTTCAACGGCGCGGGCACCGCGTTTAACCTTCCCTACGCCATCGTCGGCACGCAGGTCGGCATCGCCCCCACCGACATGGGCGGCTACGCGGGCTTCTGATCCTGTACCTCGCTTGACGCGTGATATTGGGGACCGGCGGCCTGACCGCCGCCGGTCCCCAGGCACGGTTCCGGCTGTCCCGAAACGAGAGTGAGACGCCTGCATGAAAGCCCGCGCGGCCAACATAGGATCATGGTGTCTTGCGCTGTCTCTGGCGCTCAGCGCCTGCATGGTCGCCTCGGGTAGCCGCCCGTCCGGTGCGTACTTCACCGATTCGAAGCCGGGCACTATCACCGGTACCTACGCCCGTCTGGATCCCCCCGCGCCGACGGTGCCCTACCGTCTCGAAGCGGGCGGATCGAAGCAGCTGCACTGGGGTCCCGGAGATGGCGCGCCCGCCTGCGGGGACCCGATCGCACGCATCGACGCAGCGGGAGCCATGCTCCTCGACTTCGGAGAAGCGCTCCCCGGTCACGGCGACTCGCGACCCGACGTGTTCCGCTTGGTTTCGCTCGCCGACGATCCTCGCGTGGTGACACTCGGAGTTACGGGCCCGATGACCGAGTTCGTGAAGGACGTAGGCCTGGGAAACGGCAAGAGCCGCGTGCTCGAGGCCGGGGATACCGAGCGCGTGCACATGCAGATCCGGATCCCCGACGATGCGCGGGACGGTGTCTACACCGGCACACTGACCGTTCACGTCCAAGGATGGTCGCAAGACGCGCAGCTCCCGATGACGATCACCGTATGTCGCGAGAAGCCGAAAGACGACCCGGGCGACGGCCACTCGAACGACAAGCCCAAGGACGAATCGTGCGACGGGTCCCATGGCGAGACGCGTCTCGACTGCGTCGACGGATCCAAGTGTGGAGGCGAAGAAGAGTCGGGTGATCGGTCCAACGAAGGCTCCGACAAGGACCCGAAGCCTGAGCGCGAGGAGCCCTCGTGGCCTGGCGAGCCGGTTCCCTGTCCTTCCGTCGAGACTTCTCCCGTGCTCCTTCCTGCCGTCCCGAGTATTCTGCCGACGCCGACCGTCGAGGGCTCTGTCACCCCGGCTCCGACCTCGACCCCGATTCCGACCGACATCGATGACGACGGAGCGAACGATGATTAGGGCCGTAGCCAAGAGCACCCTGCTCGCTGCGCTGTGCATCCTGTTCCTCGTGCCCGCTGTACTCATGGCGACCGGATACGCGCGCTACAAGGTCTTCGTGGTCAGCACCGGGTCGATGAGCCCGTCCATCTCGCCGAACAGCGCGGTGATCGTCGAACAGGGCGTCTACAAGGTCGGGCAGACGATCTCGTTCATGACCGTGAACGGGGTGGTCACCCATCGCCTGGTGGAGCGCAAGTCCGACGGCACCATGGTGACCAAGGGCGATGCGAACGCCACCGTCGACCCCGGTACGATCACGCCGGCCAACGTCATCGGCGGCGTCATCGCGGCACCGCCCCTCGTGGGCTACCTGCTGATGTTCCTGAAGAACCCGCTGGGCATCGCATCGGTCGTCTTGGCGATGGTCTGTGTGTGGCTCGCCGCGTCGGTCATCGCGCAGCGCAGGGAGCAGCGTCAGGTGCAGGTCTAGGGCTGCGTGCCCGGGGCTCGACCATCGAACATGGACCGTCCCTCAGTTCTCAGCTCCTCAACGTCTGCCGCCCCCGCGCGCGGCATCTCCCCCCTCGTCTGTTAGAATCCGGGACGACCTACCACCGGTCCCGCGCACCTCTTGAGCGCGCCGTCATTCGAAGGGGAACCATGACCGACCTTGTCGGGCCGTACATGCCCTACCTCACGCTCGCGATGCAGCTCTGTGGCGTGTTCTACGTCGTGTTCCGCTTGTCGCTGGTCTTCTGGGTCGCGCGCGACGCTCAGCGTCGCGGCGCGATGGCCTGGTTCTGGGGAGTCGCCGTCCTGTTCTTCGGCGAATTGGGTTGGGTCGTCTACATGGTCGTCCGCCCGCCCGAGACGCTCGATGACGCTCACGAGCGCGATCTCGAGATCGCGGCGCGCGAAGCCGAGCTCAATCGCACCGGCATGACGTGCCCGCACTGCTTCAAGCCCGTCGAGGCCGACTTCCTCATCTGCCCGACCTGCATGAAGAAGCTCAAGAAGCCCTGCACCAGCTGCGGCCGCCCCGTGAAGACCACTTGGTCGGTCTGCCCGTACTGCAAGGCGCGCCAGGTCCCGGGCGAGCGCGTGGACGAGTTCGAGGTCCCGGACGCGCCTGCCGCACCGCACGTCGAGACGATGGCCGACGCCGCCGCGCATGCCGAGTCGATCGAGGCCGCAAAGAGCGCCAAGAAGAAGAAGCAGGCGCCTGCCCCCAACGAAGCGTAGGAGACGAAACACACCGTGCCCGAGATCACCGTCACACTGCCTGACGGCAGCACCAAGTCCGTCCCCGAGGGTTCCACGGTCCTCGACGTCGCCGCTTCGATCGGAGCGCGGCTCGCCGCGGCCGCCGTCGCGGGTACGATCGACGGCTCGACGGTGGACGTGACGCACGTCGTTCCCGACGGCTCGAGCGTGGCCATCATCACCGAGACCAGTCCCGAGGGTCTCCACGTGTTGCGTCACTCCGCCGCCCACGTGATGGCCGAGGCGGTCAAAGACCTCTTCCCAACGGCCCAGTTCGGTATCGGGCCCGCCATCGAGGACGGCTTCTACTACGACTTCGGGGTCGAGCGGCCCTTCACGCCCGACGACCTTCTCGCCATCGAGACCCGCATGCGCGAGATCGTGGCCGAGGCCGTGCCTTTCGAGCGCGGCGAGCTCGACCGCCTCGAGGCGATGGAGCTCTTCGAGGGTCAGGAGCTCAAGCGCGAGCTGATCTCCGAGCTCCCCGAGGGCGAGACGATCTCGATCTACAACCAGGGCAACTTCACCGATCTGTGCCGGGGGCCGCACGTGCCCGATACCAGCCGGATCCGTGCGTTCAAGCTCACCAAGATCGCCGGCGCCTACTGGCGCGGCGACTCGACGCGTCCGATGCTTCAGCGCATCTACGGCACGGCCTGGTACTCCGACAAGGAGCTCGAGGCCTACCTCACGCGCATCGAGGAAGCCGAGAAGCGCGATCACCGCAAGCTCGGCAAGGAGCTCGACCTCTTCAGCTTCCACGAGGAGGCCGGAGCCGGCCTGCCTCTCTACCACCCCAAGGGCGCTCGCGTCCTGCGTCTACTCCAGCAGTGGCTGCGCGGCGTGCTCTACGAGCGCGGCTACGTCGAGGTCATCACCCCGCACATCTACAAGGCCGACGTGTGGAAGATCTCGGGCCACTACGAGAACTACCGCGAGAACATGTACTTCTTCGAGGTCGACG
>Ga0209748_1001789_pt1 | contig 10551 bp, 13 predicted proteins | sample BarGraIncu00421A_FD_185490 | JGI IMG/M metagenome (GOLD analysis project Ga0209748, IMG submission 185490) | Arctic peat soil microbial communities from Barrow, Alaska - Barrow Graham LP Incubations 004-21A (SPAdes) (version 2) | ecosystem: Environmental > Terrestrial > Soil > Wetlands > Peat... | reverse complement strand
CGCAGCACCGGGGCCATCTTCTTGTTCACGGTGCCGGCGACGATCATGACGTCGGTCTGGCGCGGGCTGCCGCGATGGAAGATGCCGAAGCGGTCGTAGTCGAACCGCGGGCCGCCGGCGCTCATCAACCCCTCGATGGCGCAGCAGGCGATCCCGAAGCTTAAGTAGAACAGCGAGTTGGAGCGCGCCAGGTCAAACAGCTGCTCGCTGCGGATGAAGACCACGGAGTGCTCGCCGGCGATGCGGTCTAGCGCCACTGCAGCGCCCCCTCCTTCCACGCGTAGGCCAGGCCCAGGGCGAGGATCGCGATGAACACGACCATCTCGCCCAGCACGAACAGGGGCAGGGCGTCGAGCGTGACGGCCCACGGGTAGAGGAACGCGGTCTCCACGTCGAAGAGCACGAAGAGCAGCGCGTAGACGTAGTAGCCGATCTTGAGCTGCACCCAGGGAGGCCCGACGGGCTCGACGCCGCACTCGTAGATCTCGGACTTCACCCGCTCGGGCTTTCGGTGCTGCAGGAGGCGTGACATGCCGAGCGTCACGGCCACGAAGGCGACGCCACCGATGAGGAACCACGCTATGACGTTGTAGTCGAACGCGTACGACGGTTCCATACGACCCGATCCACCGTCCCGGCTTCTGTCCCTCGAAGGATATGCCCGACGCACTCCCAAGATACGCGAACGCCCTTGCGCGGGTTCGTGGCGACGCACCGCAAGGGCAGGAGGTCGGGGAAGCGTATCACCGCCCCGAAATCGGGGCAAGCGTGGACCGAGTATACCCCCAGGGGGTATAGGTCGACAGAGTCCCGCCGTTCCTACCCGGTGGCCTCCGGGCGCAGCAGCTCCCAATACTGCGACACGCGCGCCAGAACCGCCTGCTGCAACTGCGGCACGAGGAACTCGTAGGCCTTGCCGGCAGCGACGATCTCGTCGATGCGGTCGGCGAGCTCGTGGTCGCCGATCGTGTCCCGCGTCCACTGCGCCAGCCGCGCGGGATCCACGAAGTGGACGCCGACGTCCGGGTCGCCCGCATCGGCGTCATAGGGAGTGAGGAACTCGGCGACCTCGAGCAGGCTCGTCAGGCCGCGCTTCGGGTTGGCCGTGGACAGCAGCTCGGCGGCCTCGAGGGCCCGGAAGATCCCGACGTCTCGCATCCACAGGGCCGCGTCCTCACGGGACGGGACACTCAAGGGCTCCATGACGCCTCCCCTCGCTTCGCGCGGACGATGCTACAAGCTCCAACATACCCGCAAGATCCTCGTCAGCGGGTCCATCCGCGCTGCTCGATCACGGCCAGGGCGGCGTCGCGCCGAAGCATCCAGACGTCGGCGGGCCGCTCCAGGAACCTCTCGACATCCGCCGGCACGTCGTCCCACGAAGCGGACTCGAGCCGCCGCGCCAGGGCACGCTTCCACGACCCCGGCTCCGACGCGAGGTCGGCCATCCCCGCCTGGCGCAGGGCGCCCGCCAGCAAGATCTCGTTGGGCTCCGGTACGTCCCTACCCGCGCCCGTACCCCTCCGGGTGCGCGCTGTGCCATCTCCAGGCGTCGTCGACGATCACGCGAAGGTCGTCGCACGCCGGCTCCCAGCCGAGTTCCGCGTCCGCCCGTGCGTTGGACGCGACCAGCGTGGCCGGGTCACCTGAGCGGCGCGGGCCGATCACGATCTCGACCTCGCGGCCCGTGACCTCGGCGCACGTGCGCACGACCTCGAGGTTGGAGAACCCCTGCCCGTTGCCGAGGTTCCACACCGCGCCGTCACCGCCCGCGCCGAGGCGCTCGAGCGCCATGCGGTGGGCGCGCGCCAAGTCCCACACATGGATGTAGTCGCGCACGCACGTGCCGTCGGGCGTGGGATAGTCTCCGCCGAAGACCTCGAAGGTCGCCTGACCCGACGCCATCGCACGCAGGATGCGCGGGATGAGATGGGTCTCGGGGTCGTGCGCCTCCCCCATGTCTCCGCCGGGCCACGCGCCCGCGACGTTGAAGTAGCGGAATCGCACCGAGCGCAGGCCGTTCGCTGCACCCGCCTCGTTCAGGGCACGCTCGAACGCGAGCTTGGTCTCCCCGTAGGCGTTGACGGGGATGGTTGCCGCGCTCTCCTCGATCCGCACGCTCACCGGCTCGCCGTAGACGGCGGCCGTCGACGAGAAGACGAGCGCGTCCACGCCGTGGTCTGCCATGGCCGCAAGCATCCGCAGCGGTCGCGTGACGTTGTAGTCGAAGTAGCGCTCGGGCTCGGCCTGGCCCTCGCCGACCTCGATCAGACCGGCGAGATGCATGACCGCGTCGCAACCGGGCAGCACGGCGTGGAGCACCGCGCGGTCGCCCACGTCGCCGACCACGAGTGCGGCGCGCTTGTCGACGGCCTCGCGGTGCCCCCGCTCCAGCGAGTCGAGGACCGTGACCTCGTGGCCCGCGTCGAGCAGCATCCGCGTCGTGACCGAGCCGATGTACCCGGCTCCCCCCGTCACCAGGATCTTCATCACTACTCCCCGGCCGTGACGCTCTTACCGATCGTGTATGCCTTGCCGATCAGCTCCCCGACGCCGTAGTAGGCGCCCGGGTCCATCGCGAACAGGATGGGCCTCAGACGCGCGAGGTCGATGCGGCCGTTCTCGCCCAGCATCGCCTCGTCGACCTTCACGTCCTTGATCTCGCCGATGAACTGCGTGTGGAGGCCCAGCTCGTGGACCTCCACCACCTCGCACTCGAGCACGAGCGGGAACTCGTCGACGTACGGCGCGTCCACGAGCTCGCTGCGCACGGGGGTGAGGCCGGTCTCGGCGAACTTGTCGTGGTCGCGTCCTGAGGCGATGCCGAAGTAGTCGGCCTCGACGGCGTTGCCCTCGCCCGGCAGGCTGATCGTGAACGCGCGGCGCGCCATGAGGTTGCCGTGGGACGCGGTCGCGGCCCGCAGCGAGATCGACACGCACGGCGGCTTGGAGCAGGCGATGCCGCCCCAGGCGGCGGTCATGGCGTTGGCGACGCCGTCGGCGCCGTAGGTCCCGACCACCAGCACGGGCGTCGGGTACAGGAGCGTCTTGGCTCCGAGTGACTTCTTCATGCTCGTACCTCTCTTCATCCGGTCGGGCTCTCCCGCGTCGCGGTCGCCCCGACACGATAGCGTAGCTCCGGTCGGCCTCAGCGATCGGGGCGTATGGCGCTACGGTCGCGCGATCTGCACGCTCTCGAGTGCCAGCACCGGGCTCCCGCCGGCCGAGCTCATCTTCAGGGTGAGCGAGCTCCCGTCGGCGAAGAGCAGCTTCTCGCTGTCGACGATCCCGCCGGACATCGTCTGGCTCGCCGTGAACTTCAGGCTCGAGTCCACGTTCGCCGCCTCAGTGATGCGATTCCACAGGTACGTCGCGGTGTCCTCGGGATTGGGGGTGAACACGGTCTCCCCGATCCTGGGGCTCGCGGCGAGGTACAGCGCGTCCGCCTTGCTGGCGCCCTTGCCCGGCGCCGGTCCCGAGGGGATCGCGTTCCCCGGCAGGAGCATCCACAGCCCCGCGAGCACCGCGAGCACGCCGACGACGACGAGCACGATCTTGAAGGCCGGGCGTACCTTGACCAACAGTCCTGCCGCTGCCAGCAACGCCCCCGCGATGATGAGGATCCAGGTCGTCACAGTCGTCTCGCCTCCGTTAGCGCTTCGTCCATCGTCGAGGTCAGGTCCGCCATGATCGAGAACGCGTGCTGTCTGAACTGCTCGTCGTTCAGTTCGGGAAAGGCGGTTCCGGGCCGCTGGCTGAGCAAGGCGTCCACTCCCGCAGAATCGGGCGAACCGAAGATCGCCCTTAGGTTCTTCAGGCCCGTCCCGAACCAGGCGGTCTTCTGCCCGGCGAGCGTTGTGAGCTCTGACGCGATCACGGCCCGCCAATCCGGGAAGGCCTCGAGAACGAAGAAGATGTAGTACAGATCCTTCGCTCGCTTGAGCCTGTCCGAGCGGCCCCTGAACATCAACGCCTTGTGGAACACGAACGCGCCGGGTCTCGGGACACGGACGGTGTACGTCACTGCCCCATCGGTCAGTTCAGCAAGGCCGATCGGCCAGGGATTGTCGAGCATGATGCCCACGTAGTGAAGTTCCTGCGCCGTGAGGTCGGGCTGAATATTGATCACGGCCTCGGACGATCCGGGGGCGTCGGTGATGAACTCGATCTCGATCTCCTGACCGGCGTCGACCGCGACGTACTTCGTCGTCGGTGGCGTGCCGATCGACGTGAACCGGCACTCGAAGTCAGCCTCCGTCAGCAGCTGGTCGATGCTCTTGCCTTCCACCGGGACCGAGCGGGGCACGGCGAGATCGATGTCACGGGTCCGAGGTGACCTCCCGGCCTTGCTCGCGTCGTAGACCAACTCATAGATGTGAGGCACCCATCCACCCGCCACGACCACCTGATCGAGGTAGGGCTCGATCGCCGACAGCCCTCGGATAAGAACCGGATCGAGGGTGCTCACAGCGCATCGCCCCGTTCCAGCAGTGGCCGGAGGCGCCGATCGTAGAGGTGCTCGGCCTGTTCGCGGCCGCGAACGGGATAGTCGTAGAGATCCAGGTACAGCTGGAGGTCCGAGGCCGCATGCATCCCGCCCTTCGGGACCTGATCGTCGAAGAATGCGGACACACGGTAGTAGGGCACCGCGACCTTCACGTTGCCGCCTCGTTCGACGACCCTCGCGCCCGATCGCGCGAGTACCTCGCCGGCGTCGTCCATGTGCTTCACGTACAGGTCGATCGCATCGAAGTCGGCGTACCGGTCGACCAGGCTCGCGCCTGCGTGACCCGTGAACACGTACTCGACTCCCGCGGCATCGAAGGACGCAGCCACGCGGGGTATGAGCGACTCGACACTCGCCGCGGGAAGGAAGTAGCTCCGGGCGGAGGGCCGCTTGCGGCTGCGATACGACACGACCCAGTCGCGGAGCAAGTCCTCTGCGCGACGCAGGACGACCTTGTCGCCGTGCTTGCCGATGTAGCCCCGGCGTTCGAGTTCGGCGACGACCTTGGAAACGTACCCCGCGGTCAGCCGTATGGCTTCGTGCTGAGAGCTGGCGATCTCGGCGATCTGACGCACCCCCAAAGGGGCTGGCTCCCTCATCAGAACGCGAAGGACGAGCGATGCCTTGTCTGAGAACGGATCGCGCTGTCCGCGCGCCTCAGGGCTTCGGCTGGGAAACCCGCGGCGGTCGACGTGGAGACCGTCGGCCACAAGCCATGCGTTTCCCGCGAAGTCGATGAACGCCACGTGCATGTCCCGAAGCAGCTGCTGGTTCTCAGGGCTGAAGTAGCGCGAGACCAGGACCGGGATCCGGCTCGGGTCGCTCATCCCGTCCTCACTGCGCAGCGACTCGGCGGCATCGATCAGGCGGGCCCTCCCGCCCGCGCCGAGTACTTCGATCAGAAGCTGGACGCCTCCGACCGGCACTCCGAGGTCGATCTGCGCTGCGGCGCTGTGGTCTCGGCGTCCGCTTGGGCGCACGTCCGACACGCGCCCCGGAAGCACTTCCCGGATCGCGCGCTCCAACTCCGCGGTATCCCAGTCTTCAGCGGTCATGTTTCCTCTAACGCTTGTGTTTCCCATATGGGAAACACCGTACTCTGAGGAAACAGAAGATGCAAGAAGGCACATGCTCTCTGTGGATCGGAGCGACAGTAAGTCAAGGGCGCTCTCCGGAACACGCCGCGCTCGTGGACCGCGCCACCGCGGCTACGCCCGGCGACGGGCCGCCAGCGAGACGGCCGCAATCGCGACCCCCGCGCCGAGCGTGTCGACCGCCCAGTCGACCGGGTCCGCCGTGCGCCCCGGCACGAAGCTCTGGTGGTACTCGTCGCTGACGCCGTAGAGGGAGCAGGCGAGCAGCAGCACGAGCGCCGTCCGCACCGCCGCAGTGCGAGGCCCCGCCGCGAACACCGTGAGCGCGCCGAGGACCGCGTACCCCGTGAAGTGGCCGATCTGCGAGTAGTCCCAGCCGACCCTCGGCAGCGACGAACCCTGCAGCGAGCTCACGCTGAAGATGACCAGGGCCCACGCGGCGACGAGCAGCCACCGGGCCGTACAGGGGAAGCGATCCGGAGCGGGCATAGCGTGGTTCCCTTCGCGAGACATGCTCGATCACGAGCTTTCTGATGGACGTGAAGCTAGAGATGTCTGCTCCGAGCGTTGTACCAGCCGGTGTGAATCACGAGCGCGAACTCGTGATCTACCCTTGTCTTCCACGTGTGGCGTTCGGTGAGCTCCCGCTTGTGGTGTCGACGCGGGGATTCGAATCCCTGACGGACTGCCCGTTAGTCGAGGTCGGACATGTCGGAGTCGCGGCCTTGCGGTTCGGGCGCCTCTGGAGCCGGCCACGTCTCCGCCCACGAGCTCATGCATTGCAGCACCTCCTGTACCGCCTGACCCTTCGGCGTCAGGTGGTACAGGATCTGTACGGGGCGTGAGGCGACGACGCTGCGAGAGATGACCCCGTGGTCCTCCAGTTCCTTGAGCCTCTGCGTGAGCACGCGGTCGCCGATTCCGGGAATTGCAGCGCGGACCTCGCCGTAGCGCTCGGCGCCGTCGAGCATTGCCGAGACGATCGAACCGGTCCAGCGACGGCCGATCAGTTCCAGCGCCGCCAGGTTACCTGCACGTGCCACCTACTCACCTCTTTACAATGGACTGTTACGTTCCTAGTATTCACGGACATGCGTTACGCACACCCGTGCATGGGGCAAGTATGCGCGGCTAGGCTGGTGAGAGGAAGGCCGGAAGATGCGACGAATCCCCGCGGTACGCCCAGCGCATGGACGAACGAGCAGCAACCATCAGCCTCCGCTCTTGCGCGGTGCAGGCGCACCTCGACCGCCCCGTCTCGACCACGCCAAGCGTCGCGACAAGCCCGTCAGGGTCGCAGACGACCAAGCTCTGCAGCGCCACGGCGTCGACGGTGATGAAGGTGCAGCACCATCCACCTGCACGATCGCGGAGTTCTTCGGGCAATGGATGGGTGCCTACGGCCGCACACATCTCGCTCCCCTCACCTATGAGCGATACGACTCCATCATCCGCACGCACATCGTCCCGACCCTCGGGCACGTGCCGCTGCAGAGCCTCACGCCACTTCAGGTCGACCGCGTGTACCTTGACGCGCTGGATAGTGGGCTCTCGGCCAGCACGGTGCTCTACATCCACCGCGTATTGCACTGCGCCCTCGCGTGGGCGACGCGCAAGCGTCTGGTCGCCCGCAACGTCGCCGACAGCGTTGATCGGCCTCGTGCACCCCGACCGGAGACACGGGCGCTCGATGAGGACGCGACCGCTGCGGTGCTGGACCTCCTGGAAGGTGCCGGCTCGGACCTCTACCTCCCGGCTCTGGTCGCCGTCAGCACGGGTGTCCGTCGTGGGGAGCTTCTCGCTCTGCGGTGGGCCGACTTCGATTTCGGAACGCTCACCGTCACCGTCGGACGAGCCCTACAAGACACGCATGAAGGCGGCCTGACCTTCAAGGCGCCCAAGAACGGGCGTGCCCGGTTGGTCGGAATCCCCCACACGGTCGCGCTGGAACTCGAGGCGCACCGGAAGGCTCAGGAGCGACGCCGCCTGTCGCTCGGCGCGGCATACGACGATCAGGACCTCATCTTTCCCGCCCCCAACGGGGCGCCGATGAACCCACGCGTGTTCTCCCGCAAGTTCAGCCGGTTCCGCAAGCGTCAGACCGATGCGGCCGTGGCGGACGGCCCCGAATGTGCCGGGGCACGTGCGGGCGAGCCACGAATCGCTCTTCGTTGGCATGACTGGAGGCACTCGTATGCCGCCCAGCAGCTTCGGGCGGGCGAGCAGGTGCTCGTCGTCTCTCGAGCGCTCGGGCACGCGACGGCGGCGTTCACGTTGGACGTGTACGGTCATGTGCTCCCGGGAGAGCAGCAGGCCGCCGCACAGCGCCACGGTGAGCGGATCGACGCGGCCCGGGCACGCGGACGCAAAGCAGCCCAGGTCCGGTAGGCGTCGCAGCGAGAGGCGGTCCTGTCCGCCCCCCGACCGCCTACAAGAGAATCTCGCTACGTGCACACCGCAAGACGAGCGGTTCCGAGGGGTCGTGTGTTGGGGCGTGGTTCAGCGCCTCATCCGAGACACGCCCGTGTGCGTCCGAGTCAATCCCAACACGGACTGAGCCGGTTTCGATGTGTAAATCCCTAATGCAATCTCTAGACTTGCAACACGAAGATTGTATCCATAGAACTGTACTCTGTAACTTATTCTATGCATTTTCCATTGTATTCCTCGGGCGACTAGACTATGCTCATTCCGAGCCAAAGAATCGCGCCCAGGTCTCGATCGTCTTGGTCGAGCCATGGCACGGATGGGACTCGGAGGAGGAGCTGTCCTGCAGTCTGCCCGTTACACAGAACGCGACCCGCCAAGCGGTAGTTCCGGTGAACCGAGGCGGCCACAAGAAGATTAGGAGTCACATAATGAAAAGAATCATCAACGTGAGCATGTACAGGCTCGTCCACGCACTGCGGGAGTTGCCGTTGCAGGGCATCGTCGTACGCAACGAGGACTTGAACGGAACGCGACTCCACCAGGTAGACGCGTCTGGCGTCGCCAACGGCATCTTCGACCTGCGCATCACAGTCGGCGACCACCTCGGCAATGCCACGTTTGAGTTGCGCGAATGCGAGCCGACCTTCGCGGATGTCCCCGACTCCAGATACCAACTTGCAGGCGACGTCCCCGACCTCGAGGTGATGGAGTTCGCAATCGGCAGTGAAGACGGCCGCATGTGGGCGGCGGTGTCCGCTGCGTACGCGCTGGCCGAGGACGAGTTCATCGATTTCGTCCTCAACGTACTCGCCCACATCGGCGCCATGACGCGCGAGAGCCACTTCCTCGCGTTCGACACCTTCACAGGCGAGGGGTTCATGGAACTCGTCACGACCGCGGTATTCCTGGCTCAGCAACCCGACGACGAGTCGCCAGGCGCCCCTCCACATCCTATCTGCCAGAGCCTCGAGCCCTTAGACCGGGGCCACGCGCTTCCGCCCGCCGCGTAGTCGTGGCCACTGCGACATCTAGTAACGAGTCACGACCTTCGAGTCGCTTGGGGTGCCGACCTGCCGGTACATCGGCAGGTCGGTGCGATCATCAACGCTTAAGGGGACTGGATGGAGCCGAGGTACGAGCCGCTTAGCCGCTGGTTGAGCCGCCGCAACGAACTTCACGTGACGCTCTCCTTCCACGAGATCGAGAGGATCATCGGCGGTCAACTCCCTCCGTCCGCCCGCACGAGCAGATCCTGGTGGGGAAACGACGTCACACACACCCACGCCGGGTCTTGGCTCTCGCGAGGCTACAAGGTCGCATCCGTCTCCCTGCAAGACGAGACCGTCGCCTTCCAATGGAGCCGCAAGGTTCAAACGATGGGCAGCCACAATGCGATGGCCGCCCTCGTCGGGGCGCTCGGTGGCAGGAGGCAGCCCAGGCTCTCCATCACGGACATGAAGCAAGAGACGTCGGCGCTCGAGCGCGATCGGCTAGCCTTCGAGGCGACGTGCGAGGGGCTCAGGCACGCGGGCTCGGCGCAGATCGTCTTCCACGCCCGCGTGCACGAACCGTCGCTCAGGGGGCGCCGCACGGAGAAGGGTTACGCAACGATCGTGATCCGCGAGCCTGATCGGCCTGCGGCGCTGCTGCAGATGTGCTTCGCCGACGGGCGCGTCACGGTGGTCCGAACCCTCGCGGGAAGGTCGCTGCGCGCCATCTCGAGATGGCCGACGGCCCGCGAGCTCGCCGGTCTACAGTTCGTCGGACTGTGGCAACTCACGCAGCGCTTCCTCGTCGCATGGCCGACAGCGGAGTGGCAGCACGAAGATGACGTGCAGTTGATAGGCGCCTTCGTGCTGTCTCGGTCCGTGACGCCGGCTGAGTGCCTGCGGGTATGTATTTGGCTGCTGCGGGAGGCCAGCGTGTTCGAGGGCGGTCTGCGCAAGGTGCTCACGCGCGAGCGGGCGATGTGGCCGATGCGCGCACTGCGCCTGGCGAACAAGCACCTGGCGCGCTATGTTCGGCCGCCGGACAAGATCGCCAAGTCCCTGCACCGCGTCTGGCAGATGAGCCCGCTCCTGTTCATGGGAGCAGGCGAGTCGCCGGTCGAGGCGCTCCGCGAGACCTTCGGATACCCCTTCGCGGAGTCCTGACCTTCGTTTCCTCGAAGGATCGTCCCGCATCGTTTTCTGCAGACGGATGGTGCACATGAAGCGTGTTTCGTTCCGACACCGGATGGGTCGACGCCCGATAACTCCAGCTCGCGGCGCTGTCCGAGGGTTTATGCCGGATGACCCATCATGTGAGGCCTATGGGACTCAGCGTGAACTTGAGCACGCAAAGACGCCCCCGGGGCTTGCCACGGGGGCGTCTCTATCCTGCATCTGGAGCCGACGAGGGGATTCGAACCCCTGACCCCCGCATTACGAGTGCGGTGCTCTGGCCAGCTGAGCTACGTCGGCGCACAAGAAGGCAGTATACCGATGGGGTCGCTGCCGTCACAAGCCCGCAATACGAGCG
>Ga0209748_1001788_pt1 | contig 10551 bp, 6 predicted proteins | sample BarGraIncu00421A_FD_185490 | JGI IMG/M metagenome (GOLD analysis project Ga0209748, IMG submission 185490) | Arctic peat soil microbial communities from Barrow, Alaska - Barrow Graham LP Incubations 004-21A (SPAdes) (version 2) | ecosystem: Environmental > Terrestrial > Soil > Wetlands > Peat... | reverse complement strand
GTTGATCGTCGGCGCGTTCGCCGCCGGCGAACTGGGCGCGACCTTGATGGTGCTGCCGCCCGGCCGGTCCACGGCCGTGGTCCGCGCGTTCAACCTGCTTCACTACGGTGCGTCGCAGGAAGTCGCCGCCATAGCGCTGGCTGTCGCGTCACTGGGCGTGGTGGCGGCACTGTGCGGTTGGACGATCGCACGGAGAGGATGGGCGCGGTGATCGAGCTCAGGTCTTTGACGAAGCGCTTCGACGGGGTTCTCGCGGTCGATGGTTTCGACCTGAGGGTCGAGCAGGGCGCGCGCGTCGCCGTCCTCGGACCGTCCGGGTGCGGGAAGACGACGATGCTGCGCTTGGTGGCGGGACTCGAGCTGCCCGATGGCGGCAGCGTCCTCATCGACGGTGGGGAGGCGAGCCGCGCCGGTTGGGCCGCCGCCCCGCACACGCGCGGAATAGGATTCGTGTTCCAAGAGGCGTCGCTGTTCCCGCACATGTCTGTTGCGGAGAACGTGGGATATGGGCTCGACGGCCCGCGGGTGGCGCGCCGTGACCGCGTCGAGGGACTCCTTGCCGGCGTCGGGCTGGAGAGCTTGGCCGAGCGGCGCCCGGGGACCCTGTCGGGCGGCCAGCAGCGACGTGTGGCCCTTGCGCGGGCGCTTGCTCCGAGCCCGCGTCGTCTCCTGCTCGACGAGCCGTTCACGAACCTGGACGATGTCGCCCGCGGGGAGCTCCTCGGGCTGACGGAACGTCTCGTCGCCACTCTCGGGACGACGCTGCTGCTGGTGACGCACGACCGCGGCGAGGCGGAAGCGCTCGGCTGCAGGATCGTACGCATGGAGGCGGGCGCCCGTGTCGGCTGACAGGTCTCCGATGAGGTGGTGGGTGCCGGTCCTGGCGGTCGCCGTGCTCGTCGTCGCGGCCAATGCCGGGGCGGCGCTTCTGCAGCGGCAGGAGCGCGGCACGCGGATCGAGCCGTCCTTGCGCATCGTGCGCCCGCCGGGGGAGGTGTCGGCGCTCGTTCTCGACGGTACGACGCTCTACGCGGGCGGGGTCGACGGCGTGTGGGCGATCGACACGGTGAGCCTCGAGGTGACTCGGCCGCCGTTCACCGAGCGGATCGAATTCGGCCATGTGAGGGGACTCGCGCTGTTCGAAGGCGCGCTCTGGATCGGAGACGATCGGGGACTCACGCGTGTTGCCGGCTCGGACGTGCGCACCTTCACCACCGCCGACGGCCTGCCTGCGGATCGAGTGCAGGCGCTGACCCCGTCGGGCGGGGTGCTCTGGGTGGGCACGGAGGGCGGGGCGGCCGAGGTCGGCCCCGGAGGCATCAAGGCGCTCACGACGGCTGACGGGCTCATCGAGAACATGGTCAACGCGATCGGCGTCGACGGTACCGGCGGCGTGTGGCTGGGCAGCTATGTCGCACCGAGCGGGGGCGTGACATACCTCGGTACCGATGGCGCTCGAGCCACCTTCACGACTGCCGATGGTCTTCCTCATGCGGACGTCACGTGCGTGACGCCGATGCCGGACGGGGAGGTCTGGGTCGGTCTGGGGTTCAACGACCGGGGCGGGCTCGCGGTCTTCAAGACCAAGGGCGGGAAGCCGGGGATCATCCGGACCGAGTCCAAAGCCGACGGCCTGCCCGGCGAGAAGGTCCGCTCGATCACGCGTCTCGCGGACGGGACGATGCTCATCAGCTCCGAGTACGACGGCCTGCTTGTCAGGTCCGCGTCCGGGGAACGGATCCTGACCGTCGCCGACGGCCTGTCCGATGACGAGGCGAAGGTCGCGCTACAAGCACCCGACGGACGCGTGTGGCTCGGGACGAGAAATGGGATAACGTTGATAAGGGATGTCGCCGCGCTGATGCGGTGACAGGTCAGGGGAGGTCCTCGATGTCGGACTCGTATCCGATCGCACCGCAGCAGACGCCCGCGTCCTCGGCGCCGCCCGCCTCGCCCCAGCGCGAGCCGGACTCCATCGGGAAGCTGGTCGGGCTCCTCATCAAGCAGCTCATGAAGTCCCTGCCCATGCGCCTGGTCATGGCGGGCGTGATCTTCGTCGTCGTTTGGATCGTCCATACGCTGCTTCTCGCCGGACCCAACGGGGGTTTCGCCCCCAACGACGGCTCGATCTTCGGCGGGTTCGACCTCCTCGCCTCGCTGCTGGGCCAGACGTTGGCCCTATCGGGGCGCTTCCTCGGCGGCACCATGTTCTGGTTCATGCTCTCGATCACGGTCTCGTCCCTGATAGCGGGCCTTCGCACTCCGGGAGGCGCATTCCTTTCGCGCATGGGATCGCTGGGCGAGATCATCGGCTCATCCTTCGCCGCGCCTCGTTTGGGCGCTTTGCTCGCGGGTGCGGGCGCTGGCGCGCTCGTCGCGGGAATCTTCGACAACAGGTTCGTGGGAATCCTCTTCGCAGTGGCGGCGGTCTTCGCGATCGCATCCGGCGACTCCGACTTCTCGCACGTGGTCATGCGCTGCACGTACAACGACGCTCGGAAGGCACTGAGCAAGTCCCGGAGAAGGCTGAACGCGACCACCGCTGACGCCTTCCTCGTCGGATTCGCGCTCGCCGCGCTCGCCTACGCGCTCATCTTCTTGCTTCCGGGGATCGCGTTCATCGTGCTCGGGATGGCGCTGCTGGTGGGGGCCGCGGTCGTCGCACAGAACGCAGCCGCGGCGGGTAGCGTCGCCGGAGTCCTGCTGGCGTTCCTGGTGTTCGGGCTCGTGCGCTCGGCGTTCGGCGACGACGGCGGGTTCTCCGAGGCCTCCGGGCCGTGGATCCTGTCCGAGGGCGCCGCTCAGGCGATCGCAATGGGTGTTCCGCCGGCGATGGCTGCGGCGCTCGGTGCGATCATTGGCGCGCTGGGGCCGGAACTCGGCGGGATGTTCGTGTCCGGGATACTGCCGACGCTGCTGAGTCCTCCGCGTGGCCCACGGCCGGGAGTTCACGGCGGTGGCGGGCCCGGCCAGTGCACGGGTGGCCTGCCCAACTACTGGATCGACACGGCGTCGGGACGACTCAGTATCACGGACCGTATCGCCGGTTGGCGCGGGCTGGGGCCCGAGGTGTCTCTGTCACTGGCATGGGACGGACCGGAAGGCGGGTCAGGAGCGTTCGGGCGTGGATGGGCCTTCGCCCACGACGGTTCGGTGAGCGACGACGGCCACGGAATCATCGCGGCAGTGGGCGGTCTTCCCGTAGCGTTCGATGCTCCGACGCAGCAGCCCGGGCAGCCAGCGGTGGCTCTGCAGGCGGGTGGCGGACCCTCCCGTCTGACCGGCTACCCAGGCGTATGGATCTGGGAGAACCCCGTGTCAGGGATGACGCGCAGGTTCGATGCCGTACCCGGAGGGTCGTTCGCGCTGACCGCTGTGACCGACCGCAACGGTCTGTCCGTCACGCTCCAGCGCGACACCGCGGGCCGCCTCGTGTCTTTGACGGACGCTTCGGGCCGCATCGTGACGTTCCAACTCGAGGCTTCAGGCCGCATCGGTCGCTTCGTCATGCCCGACGGCCGGTCCGCCGCGTTCGACTATTCCGCAGCAGGTGACCTCATTCGGAGCACCGACCTGGCCGGGATCACGACGGAGTACACGTTCGACGCGGGCGGCCTCATGACCGCGATGGTCGTCGGTCGCGACCGCAAGACGACGCTGTTCGGGTGGCAGGCTGCAGCGGCAGGCCCTCAGATCATCTCGGTGACGGACGCCGACGGCGCTGTCACGCGCTACGACGTCGTGCCGGGGGCAGGGCGGGTCGTGCGCGTCACGGATGCCGAGGGCCGGGCGATCGTGTATCGCTCAGAAGCAGGACGGACCGTGGAGATAGCGGACGCCGCTGGCAGCGCCACCGGCTATGACTACGACGGCGCCGGCCGCGTCACGGCCATCACGGATGCCCGTGGAACTCTGCGGACCGACTATGACGCCGCCGGACGCGTTGTTCGCGTGGCCGATCCGCTCGGGCGGGTGACGTCGTTCGCATACGACGCCAACGGCGATCTCGTGAGCCGGACGATGCCCGACGGCGGTTCGTGGCGGTTCACGCACGACGCCCGACGGAACCTGAGAGAGGTCATCACGCCGGGTGGAAGGAAGTCCTCAATAGCGTGGGACGAGCGCGGCCTGATGACGTCTCAGACGCTGGCGGGCGGGGGCACCTACACCTACGAGCACGACGCGTTCGGCAACGCCGTCGGGATCGTCGACCCCGAGGGCTCTGTCCGGCGGTTGACGTACGACGCGTTCGGGCTGCGTACCGACAGCGTTCGGGACCCCGCCGGAGCTGTCACCTCCTTCGAGTACGACGCCAACGACCGGGTCACTCGCTCGGTCTTCCCGGATGGCACTGAGACACGCTCGATCTACGACTGCTGCACGGAGGTGGCGGTCACCGATGAGGCGGGCGTGACGACCGGTGTCGACCGCGATCCCATGATGAGGCCCCTGGCGTACACCGACACCGGGACGGTCGGCCTCTCGTTCACGTATGACCGTGCAGGCCGGATGACCTCCATGTCGATGGCAGGCACCGTACTGGCACGTTTCGAAGTCGACGCGCCCAGGAGGTCGACGAAGGCAGTTCTTCCCGATGGCAGCGTGCGCGAGTTGACAAGCGATGTGGCAGGGCGACCGGTGCGGATGCGCAGCTCGCGGGGCTACACGGCCGAGATCACGAGGGACGCGGGCGGACGCCCGGTCGCGGTGACGGATCCCTACGGTCGGACCGAAGCCGGATTCGATGCCAACGACAACCTGTTGTGGGTGCGCAACGCGCGGGGTCATGTCGTCGAGATGGGACTGGACCCGGACGGTCTCCCGGTATCCAGGAAGGTCAACGGTGCGGAGACCGCAACCTATTCCTATGACGCGCGCGGCGTTCTGGCGAACGTGGGATGCGAGGCCGGCGCGGCACGCTTCGAGACGGGGCCGAGCGGGAGGATCACCGGTATCGCCTATTCCGACGGCACTTCGGCCGCATTCGAACACGACGCCAAGGGACAGCTGGCTGCAGTGAGCCTACCGGATGGCGTCGCGATCCGGTACGAGTACAACTCGCGAGGCGCCATGACGTCCGCCTCCTTCGGGAAGCACCGCTGCGATTGGACGTACGGCGCCACCGGACTGGTCGCGGCTGAGACCCGCTCCAACAACGTGAACACAACGTACACGTGGAATAACGGCGCCATCTTGGGCATCAAGCATGGGCCTCAGGGACTGTTCGATGTCACGTGGGAGCGGGACTCGATGGGCCGCACGGTCCGCGCACAGGGCACTCGGGCCATCGGCCCGGTTCCGGGGTCGCGTAAGGAGATAGGATCCGATGCGACCGGCCGGGTCTCCTTGGTGGGTGGGAAGGCGTGCTCCTACGACGCGGACGGCAACCTGACCGAACGTGACGGTTCGTACCGGGTCGAGCACGACCCCGAGAACCGACTGGTGCTGCTCGAGCCGGCGGGGGAGACCGCCACGCGCTACACCTATGACGGCTTCGGCCGCATCTGGCGGCGCCAGGGCCCCGACGGCGTGCGGGAATACCACCGTGACGCCACCGGACGCATGCTGTTCGAGACCGACGGCGCCGGGAAGATGCTTGTCGCACACGTGTGGCGAGGACCGTTCTTGGTCGCGTCGCTGCGCGACGAGGAGGCGCTGTTCTACCACACGGACTCGACAGCCAATTGCGTCGCGGTCACCGACGGCAAGGGTGATGTCGCTGCCGCGTACGACTATGACGCCTTCGGGGCGATCACGGCATCCGCGGGCCCCGAGGCCTCGCAGCCGTTCCGATTCGCGGGGTGTGCAGGCGTCACAGCGCAACCGTCCGGTCTCTATCACGCCGGCGCGCGGTTCTACGATCCGGCGATGGGCGCCTTCCTCGAGAAGGATCCGACGACGTGGTCCGGATCGATGGAGCCCTATGAGTACTGCGGCGGCGACCCGGTGAACGCGTTCGACGCGACCGGGTTCGAAGGAGCCGGGCTCTCTTTTGCCGACGAGCAACGGGCGAAGGATGAGGCACTCTACGGACGGCCCCCGGCGGGCAAGTACCCGTCCAGCACGCCCTTCGTCGGCGGTGAGAAGATCGTGTCCGGAATGGTCAACACCGGAGTGGGAGGCTACCTGACCTATGGGGCCGGCCTCACTATCTACGCGGGGCTGACCGGCGCCACCGCCATCACCCCCGTCGGATGGGGTCTCGCCATCGGCGGCCTCCTCTTGGCGGGCTCTAGACTCGTCATGGGCGTCGTGACTGCCGGCCAAGGCATGGACAACCAGGGGTTCGGCCCGAACCAGAGTCCGGTGACAGAGACGATCGACCCGACCGGCGGCATGCGCAAGATGGGCTACTGCGTCGCGGAACCCATCGTTCAGACGGCGACGGTGGTCGCAGCCGGGGGTCGCGAGATCGGCAACATGGTCAACGACATCAACAACGTCGGCGACCCGTTCTACGAGCCGCAGAGCCAGTCCATGGGCGGCGGCGGCGGAGATGCTTTCGACTTCTAGGGGAGCGCGAAGATGACCAAGAGCGAGAACAGCACTATGGCCTACGCCTACGACGCTGCCGGTCGACTGGCGACGGCGACATATCCTGACGGCACGGTCGTGGGCTACGGGGTGGCGACCTCGACGGTCGCGCCCCCTGCCGCTGCACCGGCGCCCGCGGCTCCCGCTGCCGCTCCCGCGCCTGTGCCAGCACCTGTCGCACCTGCAGCCGTTGCGATGCCCATCCCTGTGGCGGCACCCGCCCCCGCTCCCGCTCCCGCGCCGAGGGTCATCTACTGCACTGGCTGCGGCGCTCCGCGTACGCCGGGCGCTCGATTCTGTTCGCGCTGCGGGAAGCCCGCCGCCTGAGTCCGTCGTGCATGATCGAGCGGCATCTTTGCGGGAAGGTCCGCTGCAAGCGAGCGCGCTGCGCGCAGGAATGGCACTGTGAGATCACAAAGGGGAATCGTGACCGCGACCGTCACCGTTCGCTGGATGGACGCCGGTGAGATGCGCTTCGGTTCGCTCGACGCGCTTGCGGCGGCCCGCGCAGGACAAGGCCATGTGTGGATCGACGTCTACCGGCCTGACGCCGAGACTCTGGCCGTCATCCAGCAGGCCTACGGCCTCCATTCACTCGCGATCAAGGACGTGCTCCACTTCCCGCAACGCCCGAAGATCGACGCGTATCCCGGGAGCCTGTTCCTCGTCTGGATTGCGTCCTCTCTGGGTGCCGCGAACTCCCTCGCCTCAAGCGAGATCGACATCTTTCTCGGCCCCGGCTTCCTCATCACCGCCCATCGGGACACGGTACCGGCGCTCGATGCCGTGGGTAGCGATGCGTGTGGCGTGCTCGCCAAAGGGCCAGAGTGGACACTCCACGCGATCCTCGACCGTTCCGTGGACGCGATGTTCCCCGTGGTGGACATGGTGGGCGAGGAGCTGGACCGGATCGAGAACGAGCTGCTCGCCAAGGTCCAGGACGGCCAGCTCAAAGAGCTCTACGCGGTCAAGAGGACGATGCTCGAGCTCCACAAGATGATCGGTCCGGAACGTGACGTCGTCCGTGCGATGGCGCGCCACGACGAGTTCATCAGCCAGGAGGCGTATCTGTACCTGCAGGACGTCGGCGACCACATCGCCCGCTGCCAGAAGTTATTGGTGGATGAATTGGCGGATTGGCGTTTCACTCCTCTTGAGACAAAGAAGCAGGTCGGAGGATTGTGCCTCCGACCTGCTGTTTCTCTTTGGTAGCGGGGGCCGGATTCGAACCGACGACCTTCGGGTTATGAGCCCGACTCCTCGCCGCTGACACTGCGCGGGAAAGTGCCGTTCACCTGCGGTTCTGCGCTGAGTGTAGCAGATGATGCCGACGGTGCTCTCCCTCGTGGCCGTGGATTCCAATTGGATTGCGAATTTGATTGCGCGGAGCGCCATCGGAGCACCCGGGGAAGCCGGTCCACTGCGCATGTATATATGTGCCGGCGAAGGAATGGTGATTATAGCTGCTCACTTGGATCGAGGTGCCGGATCTCCAGCCCGCGATGCGAAGGAACCCTCCCCCCGACAATCGGAGAAGGGCTCCTCTGTGCGCATATATAGATGTGTGCCGAGATCGAGGTTCAGTCGTTGCGACTCAGGACGATGCTATCGCCGTCGATGGAGATTGCGATTCGGTCCATCACTCCCAGGTCCTCGGCAGCCATGGCGAGTCGCCGCACATAGAGCATCGTTGCCCGCGCACTCCCGGCATCCCCCATCGTCCATCGAGGGGCATCGGATTCGAGGAAGCCACCGACTATCTCCGTGAACATCTCCACATCACCCAGGTCCTCGTCGTCCGGGGTCAGGTCGGAGGGGAGTCGATGGAGCCAGAGCTCGCCGGCATCATCCTCATCCACCCAGACGGCGATGCCATAGCCCAGCTTCCGGATTGCTCCGTCGATGACCATACGCAGGAAGTCGTTCGGAACCTCGCCTCCACGGAAATCCACGGTGGCATCCTCCTGGCCGCTCGCCAGGAAGAGCTCAACCATCTTCGTGATGTGCTCGGGGACTTCGTGCTCCGTGGGTTGCGGCAGGTCGCTGCGCTCGAGTCGGACTCCGCCCGCATCCATACTCACGGAGACGCGGTCCTCCAGCTCGAGGTTCTTCACCGCGATTAGAAAGCCGAGCAGAAGGGTGTCTATCGAGATGTCGGGATCCGGCGATGGGATGACCCCGGACTCCCGTCCGCTCCCCAGGAAGTCCCGAACGGCATCGTAGAAGACCTCAGGGACCTGGAGCTCCCCCGGTGCCAGCTCGCGGTTCTCACTCATCCGTCGATTCCCCCGCTCCGCCGATGGTGCCTCGCTGGACTGGCCGCCGAACCGGGCTACTCCGCCTGGGCCGCGGCTTCCTTGGCGGTCTTCTTGAGAGCCTTGGTTGCGAGAGCCTCCGCGGCGCGAGCCTTGCGGATGGGCTCCTGCTCGATCCACCTGGCGGTCTCCTCGGGGGTGCGGCGCACCAGCGCGATAACCGGAGGCTTACTCTTCAGATCCACGCTGACCCTCGCCAGGTCGGAGAGCGAGCGGCCCGGGGTGGGACCCGATGTCTCATCCAGCGCGATGCGCAGGCTCTGGGCCACGGCGCTGAAGGCGCGGGTGGTCGAACGCCCCTCGATCTTCGCCAGCTTCTCCAGATCGACCACCAGTTCCGGCTCGCCGTCCTCGACGAAGACCCGGACGAGGCCCGAGAACATCGACGCGGCGGGCCGGCGCTCGCTGGAGCGGGGCTCCGTGGGCTTGCTCAACACGCTGCGGAACATCTCGTCGCTCATTCCGATGCTCATCGGCACATCAGCTCCTCGTTGAATGGTTGTGCTTCCCCGCTAGTCTAGCCCGTTATAGGTTAGGAAGTCAAGGACTTGTATAGCCGAACTTCCAGCGATTCGTTGCTTCGACGGCCAAACCCCGGCGCCGGAGCCGGATCGGGATGGCTGCCCTGGGGTGAAACCCCGCTGTAGTGGGGTCGAGAGCCCGCCAGCGTGCGGAATCGCCACTACCCCGTCCAAGTGCCCGAAGGCTGGATTGTCCGTCCTCTCAGCGGCTCTGAGGGTCATATACTACTAACTCAGTAGGAATTGACATCCCCGAGCTGTCCGGGGACGCTCTCCCTCGCGCGGGCGCGTTCTGGTCTTAGGATCTTAAGAACTAAGACCTAGAAATCTCCACCCGGGCTGTTCCTGTGGAAGTGGAGGCTGTCTCCGGAGATCACCGACAGCTCCGTAGTCTCTAGAGACAGGGGGAATTCCAAACCGAGGGAAGACTCCAGGATTAGGACCTCTCCCAAAGCCTCCTTCTCCCCATCGCAGGGTCTCCCAGAGCAAGGGCACAGCGGAATCGAGAGCATCCGTTCTCTGTGATCGGAGATGTCCGGAGGGCGCCGGCGACTCAGCAACCTGGCAACCTGGTGAGGAGACTCCTCCGCGGCGATGTCGGGATGGACCCGACCGTCCGGTAGATCGCAACGGGGAATCCCGCGGACCGGGCACCGCCGCTCCTTCTCACCGCGGGGCTTGACCTGCCCCGGATCCTGCTTAAAGAACAGGATCTTCAAGCAGAGTAAGTCGGGCGCCTGGGCGACTACTATATAGGACCTTGTGGCACCCACAACATCTGGTATCCAACCTCTCCAAACCACAACATCTAGTGTTCTGGATTCCGGCGCTTATGCTCGGCGTGCGGGCGCTACCACAACATATAGTATGTCTGTGTTAATTCTTCGCCACCAACCGCCACATATAGTGTGTCGGAAATCGACCCCTACGAAGGCCAGGCGATCGCCGCCAGCGACCGGAGCCAGGGAAGCCCCGCCGTCAGCAGCCAACCCACGAGGGCGACGACGATCAGCGCGAAGTAGGCGACCACCAGGTAGGAGAGAACCCGGACGGCGCCATTGAACACCACCCAACCGCCGGATGCCGCCGCGGTGAGACCCCCCGAATTCGACGGCGGAGTGGTGGGAACCGTCGCTGCTACCGCTGCGCTCGGCGTGGCGGGCGTCGGTGCCGGCGTCTGT
>Ga0209748_1001787_pt1 | contig 10551 bp, 16 predicted proteins | sample BarGraIncu00421A_FD_185490 | JGI IMG/M metagenome (GOLD analysis project Ga0209748, IMG submission 185490) | Arctic peat soil microbial communities from Barrow, Alaska - Barrow Graham LP Incubations 004-21A (SPAdes) (version 2) | ecosystem: Environmental > Terrestrial > Soil > Wetlands > Peat... | reverse complement strand
GTGCTACTCGGCGGAACGCTTGAGGAGTGTCACGACCTCGTCGTATGACGGAACGCGACCCGCGAGCACGACCTTCTCATCGATCACCTTGATGATCATCTCTTCCTCCACGTCCTTCGGTGACTTCGACAACCATCGAATCGTTTGAGCACAAGAATGCCCCGACCGTGAGTCCGCGGTGCTAGAGCCGTCTCAGCACTTGCGCGGCCGCGTCCAAGGCGTCCCGCCGCAGGCTGTAGTAGATCCACTTGCCGTCGCGCCTCGCCGAAACGAGACCGGCCGCGCGCAGGACCGACATGTGGTGCGAGATCGTGGACGGAACGATGCCGAGTCTGTCTGCGAGCTTGCAGCCGCACACCTCGTCCGGTGCGCAGCACGTCTTGCCCGGTTCCGGCGTGACCTCTCCGAGGATGCCCAGTATCTCGCGCCGCTGCTCCGACGCGAGTGCCTTGAACACGTCGTCGATCCCGGACCTGCGAGTTCGCTTCACGCTCATCCTGTCGGCCTTCACGGTCATCGGCATACGCTCCATTCAGCGGGGGGTCCAGGATCAGGTGGTCGCTTGCGCTGGTGAGGGCCCTCGCGTCGCCGAGGAGAGCGCCGGCGTCGCCAAGAAGCCGAGCACGGCGAGCCCGACGCCATAGGCGACGTACATGGTGTTCGAGCCGGAGGCTCCGATCACGCGAGCGCCGAGCTGCGTGCCGGCCGCGCCGCCGAGCATGAACGCGAACGTCACCAGTGACATCGCGGCCCCTCGTGCCGATCGAGCGAACTCGGTGGCCACCGTGAGCAGTGTCGAGTGGGCGGTCATGAAGCCGAAGCCCAGCAGGAAGATCCCGACTCCGGTCACCCAGAGGTTGCCCGAGCCGGCGACCACCAACCCGTCAGCGATGGCCGCAAGCAGGAGACCTCCGGTGATGGTGCGGGTCCTTCCGAACCGTGCCGCAACCGCCGCGCCCGTCCGCCCCGCGACCACCGCACCCACGCCAAAGGCGGTCATCACGCCGCCGATCGCGAGGAACGACAACTGGAACCGCTCGGCGAGCACGGTACCCAGATAGCTGAAGCTGCCCAGCAGGAACACGCCTTCGAACAGGATGACCAAGTACGTGCGCAGACTGGCCCCGTCACGCAAGAGGTCGAGATAAGGACGCAGCACCGGGGCGTTGGGATTGCGAGTCTCGCCGCCGGCTGCCGTGCGCAGGCCTCGCCACAACACGATCGTCACAAGTGCGGCGAAGGCCCCGTAGAGCAGGAAGACGCCCCGCCAGTCAAGGAAGTAGGCGATCGCGCCGCCGATGCCCATCGAGAGCGCCTGGCCGAGAAACGCGATGCCCATGAACGAGCCGATCGCCTGCTGCCGCTGCTCCATCGGGATGACGTCACCGATCAGCGCCAGCGAGATCGGCATCGTCGCTGCGGCGAACAGACCGGTCAGCGCGCGGATGCTCGCGAGCGCCGGGATCGTAGTCCCAAGTGCGAGTAGCGCGGTCGCAACGGAGAAGGCCGCCAGCGTGCCGATGATGACGCGTGACTTGCCGAACCGATCCGCCAGCGGTCCGAACACCAGTTGGAAGAGGCCGAAAGGCAGCATGTATGCGGCGATCAGGGCACCGGCACCCGCAGCGGGAACGCCGACGCTCTTCGCGATCGCGGGAAGGATGGGGGAGACAACCCAGTTGTCGGCCATGACGATGAATCCGGCCATGCCGAGAAGGATGACGAGTCTGTTGCGGTTCACTGGTGGGACCTTTCACTTCGATAACCATCGAACTGTCACAACGCACGATATACCCAGGAGGGTATGTGCGTCAAATCACTTCGAGAGGGGCCGGCAGCGAACCCAGCGCTGAGCCTGCCCTATTCGCAGAGTTGATGAATCACGCGGGCTCAGCAGCAACCGCCGCTGCACCCGCATGAGGGCTTCGGCAGCTCGAACAACTTCTTTGCGGATGCATTTCCGCACTGAGTGCAGACCGCCGCTTCCGGCGCTTCCTGGCCGTCAGCGACTTCGACGGCGAGAGTGATCGCACATTCCTCGCACTTGTACACCCACGTAGCCATGATTCACTCCTTTGGATCGTCTGTTTGAAGTTCCTTGGCGCTCTCGAGGGCAGCCAGCCGGGCCGCTGCCGCGACGATCGCATCGGCGTCGATGTCGCCCACGCACGCCACGACGCCGCCCACCAGCACGACCGGGAAGTCCCCGCACTCACGCATGATCGCCTCGATCGCCGCGTGCTGCTCCAATGGCAGCAGCCCATACAGATCGACCGACTCGACCGTGAACAGATCACCGACCTCTCGCTTCAGCTTTCCCTCCAGCACGTGGAGGCGCCACTCGACGGGCATCGATCAAGTCGAACCCGGAGAGAAGCTCAACTCCTCGAGCGGACCGCCCGAGTACAGGCTGGAGCCGCCTCAACCGCAGGCTTCCGCATTGATGACCTTGATCAGGATCTTGCGCACGGGGGACTCCTCGGATCGATTCAGGCGAGCCAGATCAGGTATCCGGCGGCGCCCAGCATCGCGACGCCGCCGATCTTGGTCAGCACTCCCGTTGCACGGGAGAACGTCTTCATGAGTGCGAGCGAGCCGGACGCGAGCCCCAGCAACATGAGCGGAACACCCTTGCCAAGCCCGTAGACGAATAGCATCACCGCGCCTTGGACCGCCGACCCCCGAGCGGCCGCGATCGTTGCGATGGCGGCGAGTATCGGCGTCGAGCAGGGTGAGGCGACGATGCCGAACAGGATGCCGAACAGGAATGCGCCTATGAATCCGCGTCCCTTCGGCCGGGTCGCGGGCAGGAAGCGGTTCAAAGCGTCGAACGGTATGTTGATCAATCCGAGCATCTGCAGCCCGAGCACCACACAGATGGTGGCGACCGCGTAGTAGGCCCAGGCCCCGACCATGATGGCGTGGCCGAGGGCGCCGGCCGCGGCTCCGATGCTCGCGAACAACAGCGCCATACCCAGCACGAAGATGGCCGACAACGCCAGCCCGCGGCGCCACGCCGACCCACGTGATAGCTCCGCATCGGCAACGTGACCGGTGACGTAGCCGAACACCGCCGGCAGCATGGGCAAGACGCAGGGTCCGAAGCCGGCCACCATCCCGCCGAGGAACGCGACGCCCAGCGCGGCGGCGCCTGTGACGCCGCCGCCCGTCAGTTGCGATGCGAACGATTCGATCCAGGTCACTGCGCCACCAGTTTGTCGAGGTAGCCCCTCATGGCGGGCTCGTCCATGGCACCGGTGTAGGCCTCGACGATGTTGCCCTTCGCATCGATGAAGAACGACTGCGGGATGTACTGGAACGGGAACTTCTCGAGGAGGGCCTCCGTACCCTTATCGCCACTGATCGCGTTGACGAAGACGACCTTGCCCTCATACGTGGGGATGACCTTGTCGACGACCTCAGATATCTCGACGCAGGGCACGCACGTGAGTGAATGGAACAGCAGGTAGATCGGCTTCCCGCTGGTCAGCGCCTTCTCGTACGCGGCATTCGCATCGGTGTGGGACTCGGCTGGGCCGCCGCTCGGGACAGCGGGTTGCGCGACTACTTGGGTTGCGGGGTTCACCGGAGTCTCCGCAGCTGCCTTCGAGCCCTGTTTCGCTACGATGATCGCGGCGAAGGCCAGGACGATGAAGACGGCCATGATCCAGCCGATCTGACGCTTGACCCTGTTCGGGGATCCGGAATCGCTCATTGATGGTTCTCCTTCTCGATGGGTGCGTTCGTGGGCGAGTACCTGCTGTCTGTCACCCGTCGGACTCAGACCGTCTTGGCGATGCCGATCCGCTTGTGTGGAATGTCAGCCGACTGTCGGCGGTACGAGAAGCACCGAACACGGCGCGCTGATCGCCACGCCGCGGACGACGCTTCCCCAGATGGCGCGATGCAGCATCGAGTGCCTGCAGGGGGCGATGGCGACGACCGTCGCCCCCCATGCGGTCGCCTCCTGAACGAGGAGCCGGACGGGGTCGCCCACGAGGATCGTAACCTCCGCGCCCGACGCGCCGACCGCATCGCGTAGCGCGACCTCTGGGTCTCGCACCTCGTCAGATGTGGCTGCCACGTGCACCACGCGCAGGGCGGACTCGCCCGGAAGTGCCTCGACATAGCGCAGTAGCGAGGTCAGCGAGTCGTCCGTGTTGGCTGCGAGGAGCACGCGAGCGAATGGGCTGCCCCCTCCGAGACGGCACCACGTGCCCTCATGCTCGTGCACCCGCTCGACGAGGACCGGTACGCGCCCGCGGGAAGCAACCTTCTCAACGGTACTGCCGAACACGCGGCCCGTGACCGCCCCGTGCCCGAGGCTCGTCATCACAACGAGGTCCGACCCCGTCTCCGCGGCCACGTACTCGATCGTCTCCGCACCCGGCCCCTGCTCCACGCGGACCTGCGTCTCGATGCCGCGCTGCTTGAGGCGATCCGCCCATGCGGGAAGCACGCTGTTCGCATACTCCATGATCTGCGGGATCGAGCCGCCGGCAGTGTAGTGCTCCAAGTCGATGACGTGCAGCAAGGTCGCCTTGTCGAAGACAGCGGACTCGCAAGCGCACACGCTGTCGAGAGCGGCGAGGCTGGCCTCCGAGAGGTCGGTGGCGATGAGAACGTTCATGATCAGTCGTCCTGTTCGACTGCCGGGGCCAGCTGGCGCCGTTCGATCCATCCAACGCTCCGATTGGCGATCCAGACGAGGGAGAGCATGACCGGCACCTCGGTGAGCACGCCGACCACGGTTGCGAGCGCCGCGCCCGACGTGAGGCCGAAGAGCGAGATGGCAACGGCCACGGCGAGTTCGAAGAAGTTCGAGGCCGCTACGAAGCCGGCGGGTGCGGCGATGGGATGCGGCAACCGCCACAGCCACGACCATCCGTACGCGATCGCGAAGATGAGGTAGGTCTGGATCGTAAGAGGTATCGCGATGAGCAGGATGTGGAGCGGGTTGGCGACGATCGTCTGGCCCTGGAAGATGAAGATCACGACGAGGGTGAGCAACAGCGCACCGATGGTGAGGGGTGCGAGGGCGGGGAGGAACGTCTTCTCGAACCACACGAGACCCTTGCGTTTGATCAACTGCACGCGTGATACCCAGCCGAGCACCAACGGCACCACCACGAAGAGCACGACCGACAGGATGACCGTGTCGTACGGGACCATGATGTCGGACAGGCCCAGCAAGAACATCACGATGGGAGCGTACGCCACCAGGATGATGAGGTCGTTGACCGCAACCTGCACGAGCGTGTAGGCGGGGTCACCGTCCGACAGGTACGACCACACGAACACCATGGCGGTGCAGGGAGCCGCACCGAGCAGGACCGCACCGGCGAGGTACTCACGCGCGAGCGGGACGGGGATCCACCGCGTGAACACGATGTTGAGGAAGAACCAGGCGATCGCGTACATCGTGAACGGCTTGATAAGCCAGTTGCTGACGGTCGTGACGATGAGACCCTGCTTCTTCTCGCCGACCCTCTTGATCGAGGCGAAGTCGATCTGCAGCATCATCGGATAGATCATCAGCCAGATGAGCACCGCGACCGGGATCGAGATCTGTGCGTACGTGAACTGGGAAAGCCAGGTGGCGGTGCTCGGCCACCAGTTTCCGATCAGGGTGCCCGCAACGATGCAGAGGGCCACCCACAGCGTCAGATAGCGTTCGAACAGACTCAGTCGCTTCTTCTCTTTCGGTGCCGCCACGCGCTCACTCATCTTCGGTGCCCTTCATGATCGTCTCCAACAGTGCAGGCGAGCCGCCGACCGGCGGCATGGAGCCTAGCCTCAACACCCGCTGGCCGGCGCACAGCCGCCTGTGGGCTGCGCCGCGGGAGCTGCGAAGAGCTTCACCGCATGCGCATAGCCGCACTTGGTGCAGGTCGCCTCTGTCGGAATCTCTTGTCTCTCCTTCTCGATCTCCACCTCGAAGGCGGACCTGCACCGCTCGCAGAAGTACGTGTACCTGGTCATCGGTTGACTCCTCTCAGCTCGAGCCGGGCGTGCCGCAACAGCCGGTTCCGGGAGGGCGCCGCGGCCCACCGGTGGACGGGTCCTTCACGAGCACCAACCTCGCCGTATCGCTCCGGCATGAAGGACACGTTGCGAGTCGCGGCGCCTCCGCATCCGCGTGCAGCGAGAGCACCTCGAAAGTGGTCCCGCACCCCTCGCAGCGATAGATGTATCGGACCATGTCACTCTCCCGGCTGTCCGCCTCCGACGAGGGCGAAGAGCCCTTCTCCCACGGGCGGTTCGGACACCCACGGCACGATGGCGACGCGGTGCTCGCGATCGATCACGGCGTCGATGTGTGGGATCTCGTTGAGGCCGCGTGCCCGCAGGACCGGGTCGGTCGTCGCCGTCTCGGCGAGACTCTGGTTGACGACCCATGCGTACGAGGCGATCCCGGCGCGCGCCAGGTCGGTCTGCAGACGACGGGCCTCGCTCACGGGCGTCGCCTCGGCGAGTGTGACGATCAGCACCTTGGTGAAGTCGGGATCGCGAAGGCGAGGCAGCAGCGCGAGCACCTCTGGCGGTGTGTCGGTCGTGTTGCGCATCACCTCGCGGTGATACGCCTCGGACGAGTCGATGAGCAGCAACGTGTGCCCCGTCGGCGCCGTGTCCAGGATGACGAAACGGTCCGACGCTTCGGCGACGACGCGGGCGAACGCGCGGAAGATCGCGATCTCCTCGGTGCAGGGGGAGCGAAGGTCCTCCTGGAGCAACGACAGCGCCTCGGGCTCGAGACCGGTGGCGCCGGCGAGCACCTGCGTGCGGTAGGCCTCGACTTCGACCTCCGGGTCGATCCGGCTGAGCGTCAGCCCGCCAGAGAAGCCGGCGATCGCTTGGGCGACATGCGCGGCTGGATCCGTCGTCGACAGATGCACCGAGTGGCCTCGACGCACGAGTTCGAGCGCGATGGCGGCGGCGATCGACGTCTTGCCCACACCACCCTTGCCCATCGTCATGACCACCCCGCTGCCAGTCGCAGCGATCTCATCGATCAAGGCCGACATGCTGGACGCGCCGGGGAAGGAGGCGGTCTCAGCCGACATAGCGCCGGCCGGCTGCCCCGCGCCGGGCGTCGCCTCGGCGAGCAGACGCAGTCCCTTCATGCCGAGCGGGCTGCGGACGAGCAGCGGGATCTCGACTCGCGGCAGCGAGGCCAGGGCGGGCGGCATGTGCGTGAGCGCTTCCGCGCCGCGACGCTCGAGCGCGGACGCGATCGGATCGCCGACGGTCGTCGCGGTGAAGAGCCCGTTGAGGACGAGCACCTGATTGCGGATCCCGAGGTCGGCGAGTTCCTCTGACGACCGTGCGGCTTCCGCCAGAGCGGAGGTATCGGCACGGCTGACGAGCACGAGAGTGGTCTTGCCTCCGTCCGCCAAGGCCTCGACAGTGCGCGCATAGAGCTCGCGCTGCGCATTGAGGCCCGCCAAGGGGCCGAGGCAGGAGTTGCCGGATGTGTTCGTCTCGATGAAGTCGGTCCAGGCGGTCGGAAGCGTGAGCAGACGCAGTGTGTGGCCGGTGGGGGCCGTGTCGAAGATGACTACGTCGTAACCGACCGTCGCGCTCTCGTCACCTACCAGCTTCGCGAACTCGTTGAAGGCGGCGATCTCAACGGTGCATGCGCCGGACAGCTGCTCCTCCATGGACGCGACCGTCGCATCGGGCAGGACGCCGCGATACGGTCCGATCAGCGCATCCCGGTAGGAGGCCGCGGCCACCTCGGGGTCGAGGTTCGACGCGTAGAGGTTCTCGAGTCCGTTGACAGGTCGCGGAGCGTCCGAGAGATCGGTCGCCAGGACCTCGTCGAGGTTGGAGGCAGGATCGGTGCTCACGATCAGGACGCGACTGCCCGTGTCGGCGAGCGCGACCCCCACCGCGCAGGCGACCGAAGTCTTGCCGACGCCGCCCTTGCCGGTGAAGAAGAGGAACGGTGTCGCGTGGCGAGCGAGCATGCCGATCGCGGATTCTGTGAAGGTCGCTTTCTCGACGGTCAACATCGTCAGTCACCGACCTTGGAGGCGAGGAGCCCAATGAGGTACTCGCGCGTGGGGTAGCCGGCATCGGCGATCCGGTCGCCGTCTACGAGCACGATCGGTAGGCACTCGGGGCCCTCGGTCTGCAGGGCAGCAAGGATGGTCGCGTTGTCGACGAACGCGCCGGGCTCCTGAGCCAGGTTGTAACGGTCGACGGTGATGTCGTGGTGTCTGAGCCACGCGAGATCGCGAGCGAACCGGATGAGGTCGGGATCGACGGTGGGCCCGCAGACCCCGGTGGAGCAGCACATGGCCGGATCGTAGACCTGGACTCGAGCTGTCATGTCAGCATCCCTTCGTTGTGGTGCCGCACGCGACCGCGGAGCGGGCCATCACCAGGATGTCGGTGGCGAACGCGTCGAGCACGTCCGGGACGAGGCAGTACAGCATGCTCGTTCCGTATGAGTGGGAGACGACCAGGCCGGCGTCCTTGAGCACCCGCAGGTGTTCCGAGACCGTCGACTGCGCCAGAGGCAGCTCCGAGAACACCTCGGATCCTCCGCATTCGGTCTGCGTCGCCAAGAGGCGCAGGATCTGTAGCCTCGCCGGGTGCGCCAGTGCTCTTGCCACAGCTGCGGTTGTCGCGTCGTCCATTGGTGGGTTCCCAATCATCGTTAATCGGCGATATACGATACTTTACGACCGATCGAAGTGTCTGTCCACCCCTGTAGCGTTCGCGGTCGGCGCAAGGCGGCTCCGGGGTCACTTGCGCCGTTGAACCGGGCGCAGCTATGCGCGATGATGATGTGATTAATCAAGTATTCCGATTGGAACATCCGAGGAGAGTCGTTCATGGACGCAACGACGCTGCGACAGCGCGCGGAGGACCTGTACAGAAGCGGGCAGTTCTTGTGCTCGGAGGCGGTCGTGTACACATTCAACGAGGCCATGGACGATCCGATGCCTCCGGAGGTCGTTCGCCTCGCATCCGGGTTTCCCGTGGGAATGGGGGCGCTGGGCACCGGCGGTTGCACCTGTAGAGCCCTGTCGGGTGGGGTCATGGTGCTCGGGATGGTCTACGGTCGATCGAAGCCGGGCGCCGAGGCGCCACTCGTGCTCGCCAAGGCGAAGGAGCTGCACGACTGGTTCAAGTCCGAGAAGCGCAGCACGTGCTGCAGGGCCTTGATCGCCGGGATGGAGTTCGGCTCGCCGACTCACATCGACCAGTGCGTGGCCTTCACGGGGGACGTTGCCGAGCGTCTGGCGCTCATGCTCGACGCCGCGGAGTAGCTGAGGCGTCGAAGGCCGGACCTAGGCGGACCCGAGCGCTGTCGCCAGCGTGGCAGGAAGCCCTGCGTTGAGCATCGCTCGCTGAACCTGTCCGACGTCGTAGGCGACGCGGTGCACGTTCAGCCCCACCCACACTGCGCTTTGGCCGGCGGCCGCCAGTGACATGTCGGCCGGTGCTGCCTCCCGGACATCCTCGGCACGGCCGATCAGCAGCTCGACCCAGCAGGCGCGCGGATCGCCGTCCTTCGGCTTCCCCACGGAACCGCTGCTCACGTAGTGGACGGGGCCGTCCGCGCCGGGCACGAGGCGGTGGTAGGGGATGTGGATGTGCCCTACGCATACGACGTCTGCTCCGGCGGCCGCGGCGAGACGCGCCAACTGCTCGTCGGACCGGTCCGGAAGCAGGTACTCGTTGATCTTGCGCGGCGACCCATGGGCGAGCAGGATGCGGGCGCCGCCCTCCTCGAACCGGATCTCGTGAGGCAGCGCCGCAAGCCACGCAGCGCGCTCGTCGTCGACCAGGGGCTCGGTGAACGCGTACGACGCGGCGCCGTCGGCCTTCGCCTGCTCGGTGACGTAGTAGCAGCCGCACTCACCCCTGCGGGTGCCGATGCCCTCGTCGTAGTTGCCCATGATTGTGGGGACGACGAGTTCCCGGATGCGGTCGATCACGCCGACCGGGTCGGGGCCATAGCCCACAAGGTCCCCGAGGCAGTAGCGCTCTTCCAGGGCGCAGGCGTCGATGTCCGCCAGCACTGCATCGAGCGCCGCGAGATTACCGTGTATGTCCGAGAAGAGCGCGATCCGCCGCATGTGGCCCCTTGTTTGACTAGTTCGATGTTGCTCGAACTATACTGGGGTCGTTCCGATGAGGCAATGCCGCGAACAAGGATGTAACGATGAAGAAACGACTCTCGGCCAAGCCGCTGCTCTTCCCGATGCCCACTCCGCTGATAGCCGCGGAGCACGCCGGCGAGCGCGGGCTCTTCACCGCCGCGTGGATCGGGATGGTCTCGGGTACGCCGCCGACCATCGGGATCGCGATCCGCTCGACGCGCAACACGCTGCGCCTCATCGAGGCGAGCGAGGAGTTCACGGTCAACATCCCATGCGTGGGTATGGAGGCCGCCGTCGACTACTGCGGCATCGTCTCGGGGCGCGACACGGACAAGTTCGCGGCGGCCGGACTTACCGCGGCGCCCGCCGCCATCGTCAGCGCGCCCCTCGTGGCCGAGTGCCCGTTCAACATCGAGTGCCGCGTGGTTCGCAT
>Ga0209748_1001786_pt1 | contig 10552 bp, 11 predicted proteins | sample BarGraIncu00421A_FD_185490 | JGI IMG/M metagenome (GOLD analysis project Ga0209748, IMG submission 185490) | Arctic peat soil microbial communities from Barrow, Alaska - Barrow Graham LP Incubations 004-21A (SPAdes) (version 2) | ecosystem: Environmental > Terrestrial > Soil > Wetlands > Peat... | reverse complement strand
ACCATCGAAAGTGCTCAGAGAGAGTTTAATCAGTATCAAAAGCCGGTTAAACGTTACCATTCATTTATGTACAAAGCCGGAACATGGGAAAACTACCAACGAGTTATTGTGAAAGTTGAGGTAAGCTGCATCCTGCGCTTTTGGTTGATGCAGGTTATTATTGCTTCATAGGCATAAATGTGTTAGGTTAGGTTATCTTAATAAATACTTACTTATAATTATTAATTCTTTTACTGATTTCAGTGAACTTTTTGTTTTCTTCCAATGTCACGACTCTGCCATCCAGCTTGAAATCTATCGGTGCAGAAACACTCATAACTTTAAGAACCTGTTCAATAGGTTCAGCAAGAATAATCCCTGTGAATCTTATTGATTTCAACCTTTCACTTTGAAATATTATTTTGACATCGAATCTTCGCTCCAGGTCAACGGCAATGTCTGACAGGGTCTTTTTTTCAAAGATCCAACGATTTTCTTTCCACGATATTATAGGTGTGACATTAACATCTTTCTCGACCAGTTTAACAACTTCAGCTGGTCCTTTTACCGATACATGATTCGGGGAACTAAGTTTTGCATTCCCTGTTAAAGACGTTTTATCAGCCAATTTTGAATCTTCCTTGTAAAAAGTAAATTTCTGATTTGGCTTAAGCACAACAACTTCATTATTATTTTTGCTTTTTACTGTCTCAATCTTTACGGATCCTTCAACAAGTGTTGTCTCAATTGTGTTGTCATCAGTATAGGCTTTCACATTGAATTCAGTTCCCAGAGCTCTCAGATTAAGATACGATGTCTTAACAATAAATGGCCGGCCGGCATCCCTGGCAACTTTAAAGTATCCTTCCCCTTCAAGCTGAACCACCCTTTCATTAACTCCAAACATATTATCGTATTTTAACCTGCTTCCTGCGTTCAATGTGACAACTGTTCCGTCAATTAATGTGAACATTGCCTTTGATCCCATTGGGACGATCAATTCACTGAACCTCTTTTCAGGTTTTGTTGCCCGGCTTTTACCTGTATTATAAAACAGGAAACCACTAATGGAAAAAGTAATTATAATTATAGCTGCATACCTCAAAATAGTTTTAAATGAGTAAGTTCTATTCCCGCTGGCACCTGAATCTTCATTGATTTTGATTCTTTGTCTGAATTTCCAGAAACCTTGCTGGACATTAAATCCCGGGTTTTTTAATGCAACTTTTGCCGATATCCATATTTCGCAATACTCATCAAAATAACGCTTATTAGCTCTGCTCATTTTTATCCAGCTGATCAGCTCTCCAGTCTCATCAGCGGTCGATTCGCCTTTCAGATAACTCACAAATAAATTGTCTTCTGACTGTTTTTTTTCTTCCGATTCCATGATTTTGAACAATAATTAAGATAAGTCACCACCTTTCACAATTTTGGTTGTGACTTATCGACCTTTTCCTAACTAACTAACCTATCTACCCAAATAACTTTCAAATTCCGCATAATTCAGGTGAATCTGTAACTAAAGACAGGAAGAAATCCGCAGAGGGTGAAAGGAAAGTAAAATATTTTTCAAATACCTATCAACAGAAAAAGAATCATAAGATAATCCTTGAGAATTTCCCGCAGGTGAGCAAGTGCAATTTTCATCTGGGTTTTTACAGTATTTACTGATATTCCGAGCTTATCGGCAATTTCGCTGTATTTCATATTGTCAGTGCGATTGAGGATGAATATCTCGCGGCAGGCATCAGGAAGTTCAGCGATACCTTTCTGAAGAATACTCATGATCTCCTTTTCATATAACTGCCCTAGAGGATAATCACTATCCCAGGCCAGCAATTTAAAATCTGAATCACTTATGCTGTCAGTCAACTTTCTTGTTAATTTCAACCTATCGATGTAATTCAGAGATGTATTATGAACGGCTTTGACCAGATATCCTTTTATTGAAGTATTAATTTCGATTTTCTCCCTGAGATCCCAAACTTTGACAAATACATCGGATACAATTTCTTCCGCATCTGAAGGGTTTCTGACAATATGATCGGCAATAAGACAAAGGAATATATAGTACTGGCTGTAAAGCTCTTCGAAAGCAGCAATCTCACCCTTTCGGATACGATTAATAAGATGTTGATCCAAATATTCCAAAAGATCGCAATCAGAGAAAACACCAAAGATACATTTTTCTCATTCTGTTCATCAGGAGTTTCTTTTAAAATTTTTCATGGTATAAATTTCTTCCAAACTTCCTTTGCCAATTGTGGTTGGGGCACGAACATAAATCTTCCAGTATTTACCTCAAACTGGGAATAAATAGACTTCCCTGATTTTATGCCAAGCTGTATGTAAATCTCAGGATTTTTGATTAAATCAAATATGCTAAATTTAATATGACTGGTGAAATGTGGTCTATACGCCCAACCCTATCACCTCGCCAATAATTTATTTAAAATAGTTATTTTCTATAAAATAGTCCAGCATCCTTAATATTATTTGGGGTATTATATATAAATATACGGGTATAATCTATAATATACCTGAATTGAAAAACTGTCGGGAACATGCCGAATGGAAAAACTCGTGGCCTTGACTACATCTGAAAATTCAGAAGGAACAAATCCTGAATTCCAGGTAAGAGGCTTAATATTTTCAACCTTTTTAAGCAAATTTAATCTGCGAAATTTACGGAAAAATGGAAGAATAGAATGTGAAGAAATTTAAAACAGTGATACTCCGTTTAAAACACCATGGGACTCATTGGTTAAGAAGGAATAAGGCTGAACAAGAACATCCTGCCTTTGCGAGAAAATGATTAGAGATCATATAATGAGGGAGAACTATACAATCATTTAGCATCTAATGATTTTGAATTATCAAACAAATATTTTACATTTGCTATTTACTACACATTTCGTAGCAAATTGCAAATCAAAATCCATATAATTACATTGAAGACTACCTTTTAAGTGTGAGGTCAAAGGGTTGCTTTACTGTTACACAAAACGAATTATTAGAAAAATTCAATATTTCACCCAAAGCACTTAACCAGAGCTTATTTCGGTTAAAGTCAAAAAACCGGATCGCTCAGATTCGAAAAGAGTTTTATGCAATCATCCCTCCCGAATATGCACACCAGGGCATGTTGCCCGTTTATTTATTTGCCGATGATTTAATGAAAAGTCTCAAAAAGGATTACTATCGATATTATTGATAAAAAAACAGATGCCGGGTATGTTAAGGTTTCCTCTCCGGAACTTACCGCACTAGACTTAGTTTTATACAGTTCAAAAATAGGCGGTATCAACCGTCTGTTGCCCATTTTAGAAGATTTGGCAGAAATTATAAAACCTTCGAAACTTTATCGAACAGCCAACCAATACAACCAAATAACCACTGTTCAACGATTAGGGTTTTTACTCGATACTGCAATTGGTTCTGGTGAGTTATCTGCCTCTTTAAAAAAACTTTTAAATGAGAGCAATTATAAAATTATTCCCTTGTCAATAGCCCGCAAAAACAAAGAAGGCGAGGTAAATAGCGATTGGAAAGTAATTATTAATATCGATTTGCAGATATGATCCCTCGCAGATAAAAAGCTCAGCATGCAAAAGGTTTAACTTTTTCTACTCCAAAGCAAATTATCCTGTCTTTTTTTGCAAACAACTATTTACTACATTTGCATTTATTAACCAAATCAAATACTTGAGTGTAATACTTTGGACATCGGAAGTGAAATAGGCTTCTGCAATTAATTAAAAATAGCGCCATGAACTTACAATATATTACCGATACAAAAGGACGTAAAAGTGCTGTACAACTTCCCATGAAGGAATGGGAACAGATTCAAAAAGACCTTGAAGAACTTGATCGTTTAAGGAACAAAAAGCTTTTTATGGCCGAATTGGCCGAAGCTGTTGAAGAAATGAAGCTGATAATGGAAGGTAAAATACAAGCCAGAAACGCTGAAGATTTCATCAATGAGCTTTAATGTAAAAACCATATCCGTTTTTGAACGACAAACCAAACGCCTGGTTAAAAAATATCCTTCTCTTAAAAAAGAAATACAGGAACTGATAAAAGAACTGATGGAAGTTCCAGAAAAAGGAACTTCAATTGGCCATAACTGCTATAAAATTCGAGTTGCCATTGCAAGTAAAGGAAGAGGCAAATCCGGAGGTGCACGTGTAATAACTCATGTGATTTTTAAGAACGATACCGTTTATCTGCTATCCATTTACGATAAATCAGATATTGCAAACCTTACCGATAATGAAATTCTGGAGCTTATTCAGCTTATTCCGTAACAAAACCCCGATCACCCATGGTCCATTTTATCTTCCGTTGATTGCAAACTTCTGATCTATGCATAATTTTGGGAATAGGGTTTTTATAAATTCAGGTATCAACTGTAAAAGCCGGATAGTTTGTGTAAAATGATTCCGGTGGAAATTAGAAAATAGTATAACTCAGATTAAAGGATTTCCAATTCAACCCTTTTTAGCAAATTTAATCTCCGTTCCATTTTTTGTTGCTTAACAGGTTGAAATGGATTGATATGTGAACTATTCGGTTACCTTTTGATCATTACAAATTCACAATCCCCATTCTGTATGCCATAGAGAGTTATGGTTCGACTCCCGCCAGCTCCACGATCAAGCAGAAAACAACCACCCCGAAAGGGGTTTTTGTTTTTACGGAAATCGTTAAAAGCTTGCTTTTAAATAATTGAAGTAAAAACAAAAAAACCATGTGAAGCATGGTGATTGTTTTCTATTTGCAGGACTGAAGCTAAGGGACGGTTCTCCGCCAATTGGCGGAGAACACCCCCGACAGACTCAGAAGGTTGAGGTTTAGGTTTAGAAAAGTTTTTTTATTTATTATTTAGACTTTACTATATTACATTTGATACCTTAATCCATATTAAAGTGAAAAAAATTGAGAACTTAGATATTGGTCATATAAAACATGGTTTCAACAATAATTTCAAGATAAAAATATCTGAGGATTTCGATGATAAAAGCATAGAAACCGATTTTCCGCACCGGCATAATTTCTATACGGTGTGCCTTGTCATTAAAGGTAATGGAGTACATGTGATAGATTTCGAAAAAATTGATATCAGACCCAATCGCCTGTTTTTTATTAAACCAGAACAAGTCCATTTCTGGCAGACAGGTCCCGGATCAAAACTAGCTATAATCCAGTTTTCAGTTGATTATCTGGCAGTGTTATTCAATCCTGACAGTATTCCTGCTATACATTCCACGTTAAAGCAATACATTGATTTACAGGCAGAAGAATCAAGCCTGATTTACGAAATTATCAGTAAAATTGAAACTGAAAATAATAAAAATGACCTGAATTCCGACAAAATAATTCAAGCACAAATCTTCATCATACTTGCAGAGACAGAGCGTTTATGCAGGATTGAAACCGTACAGAAATCAAAAGGCAATAAAACTGAAATTCTGAACAGTTTTAAAAGGCTATTAAACTCTAATTACAAGGAGATCACTACTATTAGCGGGTATGCTAAACTCTTAAGTATTACACCGAATTGGCTGAACATAATTGTAAAAGAAACTACAGGATTTACAGCCAACGAACTTATGCACCAACGAGTTTTACTAGAAGCCAAAAGACTATTAATAAACAAGAACACCGACATTACTCAAATAGCATATGAATTAGGCTTTAAAGATGCATCATATTTCGCACGGTTTTTCAAAAAGTCAACAGGAATGAGCCCTACTGATTTTCGAATCGATATTTATAAAATGTACCGGCATCATAATGAATAGTACCTACGGGTAAAATAATTGCAGCTTACTTTTACACCGCAATTAATTAAATACTATCATTATGTATCAAATCTTTATAGGAAGCCTTTTATTAAGTCTGATACATGCATTAATTCCAAACCACTGGATTCCGTTAATTGCTATCAGTAAAACTGAAAAATGGACTCAACATCAAACTCTGTGGGCAACGGCAATTACAGGCATTTCCCATACTTTAAGTACTATCACTATAGGCATTATTATTGGATTAATTGGTTATAAACTGTCAGCAAGTTATAGTATAATTTCTACTGTAGCCGCCCCTATCATTTTAACAGGCTTAGGTCTTATTTATATGATACTCGATATCTGGGGTGGCCATCATCACGCAGGTAATGAACATGCTCCATCTTCATCTGATAAAACAGGAAAAGCAAAATGGAGAGCAATACTTACATCATTGAGTGTAGCAATGTTTCTTACTCCGTGTTTCGAAATCGAAGCATATTATTTTCAGGCAGGTACTATCGGATGGACAGGTATTATAATTGTATCTGTAGTTTATCTTTTAATAACACTGGCAGTAATGTTACTTCTTGTATATTTTGGAATGAAAGGAATACAAACCTTTAAATCACATTTTCTTGAGCATCACGAAAAAGGAATTACAGGTACTGTTTTGATTGCAGTTGGTTTAGTTGCCTATTTTGTTCATTTTTAAAGAATTATATAAATATTAAAGCAGGTATTTTACATAGTCTGATTTTATAAAAACAATTATTAAAATGAAGAGTACAATGAAGAAAAACGATACGAATCACAGTTCAGTTGATGAAGATAGCAAGATTAAGAGCCAGATGGAAAAAATTGTGAATTCTTACGACTCGTACATGAAAAAAATAACCCTGGGCAGGGAAAAATATCTGCGTAGGATGACAGTGAACCTGGCCCAGGTAAAATCAGGGGATTGCGTTCTTGAGGTAGGATGTGGCACAGTAAGCGAAAAGCCGCACAAGCCAGGCTGGAAGTTACATTTCAATCAGGGAGCATTGAGAATATCCCTTTCCCAGAAAATCAGTTTGATGTTGTAATGTGCAGTTTCATGATTTTCCACATGTCAGAAGAGGTACGACAAAAAGGAATTATGGAAATCTACCGGGTTTTAAAACCACAGGGAGGACTCATGGTGCTTGACCTTACTTTGCCTGCTCATGGAGTGTCCAGAGCTGTTGCAAAAGTGTTGTTTAAATTCATGTTAAAGCACGATTTAAAGGAACTGCTGCCGATGATGGAGTCATCAGGTTTTTCGGGAATACAAATTTCCCAGGCAAAGTTCCGGTTATTTGGATTTTCGCTCCTTTCTTTTGTTTGCGGAAGTAAGTAAATAAATGGCAGGAAACATTAAAAGTTTTAAAGAAGGGTGTCTCAAAAGGGCACCCTTTTATTTTTACCCAATTTCATTTTCCCCGCCGCTGGCGGGGGAAATGTTTAGCTACCTCTTCCCCCGTGGGGTGACTCGCAAAGCGGGGGCTGGGAAGGGGGTATAGAATAATGAGAAGAAGATTTGAAATGGTGAAATAACATTCTAAAAAACATGTTACATTAATTCTGAAGAATTACATGGTTGGCGGATTCGGGATGACAGAGAAAATGAGGGTCAAAAGGGAAGAAGTAACATAATTATGGTGTTCCGAATATAACATGGTAATCTGATTCGCAAATAATATGACACAATACCCCCTTTTATTTAGACGGATGTGTAAATTTGGTAAGCAATAAATCAGTCCTGATCTATTTCAAAGGACATAGTGTTCATTTTATTCAGCTTCCTTGTTAGCCATTTTACTAATGTGACTGACGGGGCGGAAGCTTAATTCTGCTGATCAGAAAATACAATAGGACCTTTGTTTAAGAAGTCGAATTTCACTCAGGTAATCTGGTCTCTCATCATAAAATTAGTATATTGAATGTGTTATCCTCGATGGTGGAAGTCGAATTGCCCTTCTCCTTTTAATAATCAAATTTCTTTAGCTGTAATATTATACTTTGAATTTAAGTAAAATACTTGCCTGCATATGAAAATTTAATCCTAACTTTATTTCTCTTTCCAAGTGCTACTTTATTACTCGCTGTATGAAAAAAAAGATATTCCTCAATAGGATACTACATCGTGATAAATGGCGGATTTTAATCACATTCAAATATGATGCTATCCTTACCAGTATCGTCAGGCAGATTAACGGCTGTCGTTACAGCAATACACACAAGGGCTGGTACGTTGACGATAATGAAAATAACATTAAGCAAATTCTTCTTATTATTAAAAAGGAAGCTGATATAGATATTTCGGGTCTGACACATGATGCAATATTAAAATCCGAAGTGGACGAAAATCAGGATTCTGAATTAAAAACACATGATGACAAACAGAAATGCACTACTGACACAGACAATGCTGAAACCATTCAAAAGTCGGACATGTATGATCGCGACGAAGAAATAATTCCCACAATAAGAACTATTAAGAAAGTTGTTGAACATAGACGATATAGCCCGGTTGAGTTCAGGATAAATGAGCAGGATGGTAGATTGGCAGTCAGATTTACAGGAAATTACGATAAAAGTTGGATTGACGAGATAAGGTCATTTGGAAGATATTCGTATGATGAGACAAGTAAAGAATTCCTTTTGCCCTGGTCGGTGATGACCGGTGACTCACTTTCCGATTTTTTCTCATCTCGTGGAGTCGAGGTGAATATTATCAAATCTGCTCCCGGAACGATCCTGAAAAATGCAAGGCGTGAGATGGGAACTGAGATTCGCAGCCGAGGTCTCGGGGAGAAAGCAATTGATGGACTTGATCAGATGAGAAAATATCTTGATGAAGTCAGGTATAGCGCAAGGACTAATGAATCGTATCTGGGGTTAATTGAACGGCCTAGGAGAAGCAGGGCGCTTCCGAAAGTTTTTTCAAAAGAAGAAGTAAAAAGGATTTTGAATGCTACGAGGAACAACAAGCACAAATTATTATTATGGATGATTTATTCGTGTGGTTTAAGAAGATCGGAGGTAACAAATATCCGGTTAACTGATCTTGACCGTGATCGGGGTGTTGTGCATGTAAGCCGGCGCAATCTCATACAAGTGAGGAGTCCGATAGAGGACATGGATGTTAAATAGGCAAAGAGGGCAGAGAACAGAGAGCCAACCTACGCTACCGACTTCGCTAAAGCTTCGTCGGTCAAAGAAAGCTTCGGTTGGCAAAGCAGAGCAAAGAGCTCAAAAGAAGAGGGAGATTCCTGAAACTCTGTTTTGCGCCCGGGTTAAGAAGGAAGAATTCATAAGTAGTTTAAAATAGCCATCTACTCTAATACAAGGTGAATAAATATACGTTGTACAATAAAGTTAATAAACATACTGCTATCTGCATTTTTCGGCATATAAACTGCAAATAAGCTAACGCAATAAGTGAGTTAGCACAAATATTTGACCATCATGACTTTGGATTAGTCCGCCCGCCATTATTTATTAAATTTCATCTTGACAAACAAACTATCTGTTTATTACGAGACCCTCCCATCTCACAAATTGAATACTTGTGCTAACTTTAAAGATAAATTTCATAACAGAGATGTTTATTATAAATTTTACTTAGAATCAATTGTATTACTATTATGAAAGCATTATTAATTATAGGAATTGTTATTGTTATGATAATTAGCTTTTTTATCGTGATGAATCAATTATTTTATAACAAATTTAGAAAACAGGCTAATCAAATAATTATTGAAGCAGGAAGACAAGACCTAAATCTAATAACTGAAGAAGATCTCGCCACTTTACCGCTACCAATAGCTCGATACATAAGATTTTCAGGCTTAGTTGGGTTAACGAAAATCAGTACAATGCGAATTGTTCATTCTGGATCTTTCAAACCCGGAGTAAATAAAAAATTTATGCATGTCAAAGGAGAATACTCACTGACAACTAAAAAGCCTTCCTTCAGTTGGTTTGGAAAAGTTGCAATGGTTCCTGGACTAACATTTTCTGCATTTGATTCATATTTCAACGGTCACGGCAGAATGACAGTTAAGCTTCTATCAACTTTTAAGATTATAGATGTTGATTCAAAGGAAATAGGTTTGTCAGCATTCGGAAGATGTGTTGCTGAAATGACTTTAGTCCCGTCATTTTTTCTGGATAACGAAAAAGTAAAGTGGTTAAGTTATGATTCCTTAAAAGTGGAGTGCCAAATAACTGATTTAGATTTAATCACAAATGCTCAGCTCTATTTTAATAAAAATGGATCTCTCGATAAAATAGTAGTCGATCGTTATTTTGATCGGGATAATGGAAAAACCACTCTTGAAAAATTCACAGCTAAAGGACAAGATATAAAAGATTTTAGCGGATTGAAATTAGGATCCGTAGTTGATGGTTATTGGAATCTGAAAGAAGGGGACCTTCATTATGTACATTTTATTATTGAAAAAGTTGAATTTAATTAGATTGAGACATAATAGATTAGATAATAAAACAACCATTCAAACAAAACTGGATTAATAAGAACTTGTGCTAACTCGGACGGTTTAATTAATTGGCTTCGGCAGCCCGCACTACTTCTTAATCAGCCCCAAAAGTCTATGAGAGTAAGCTCATCCCAACTTATTAAATCTTGTTGCACCCTGACAGTTCCTGCTGCCGAGACAAAGTCAATAGGGCTGCCGGCCGACGCGCTGGTGCCTTGTTTTTTGCTCGCCGTCTGTACTATTTCATCATTGACCAAT
>Ga0209748_1001781_pt1 | contig 10559 bp, 10 predicted proteins | sample BarGraIncu00421A_FD_185490 | JGI IMG/M metagenome (GOLD analysis project Ga0209748, IMG submission 185490) | Arctic peat soil microbial communities from Barrow, Alaska - Barrow Graham LP Incubations 004-21A (SPAdes) (version 2) | ecosystem: Environmental > Terrestrial > Soil > Wetlands > Peat... | reverse complement strand
TGGTATTCTGAAGCTGCATTTCTCTCAAGTTCCATATGTCTGTTTTTGGGCGTATTAGGATAAATAATAAATGAACGTCGTAAGGGGGTCACCTCACGAATGGGATAAAATCGTACGTTAATATCTTCAATTGTTGTATCTTGAAATGATTTCGCATATTCAAGAATGTAAACAGGTTGTCATTGAATTGGAACAATGCATAGGGTTTATGTTGAAATATGTGTATTTTTACAGATTATTCATGCACAGGTTTTCTCGTAAAACCTGAATATGGCAAAAACCTAAAACTTTTTTGTGAGAAGCTGGACGGGTCTCGCGGATTGGCGAGATGACCTCTCCTCCTATAACCAAAACATCTGCTCCTCAAAGGAGCGTTCAGGACTTATGAGAACTTCTACTTACGGTGTATTTGATCGTAAGCATAAGTTCTATTTAAAATTTCGACTAAATGGTCCTGTCAAGTTGACGGGTGCTGGACAATTTATAGCTACGGCAACAGCTGGAAAAATTCCTTAACACCCGTCAACTTGACAGTATCTAAAAGTACCCTATTTCGGAGAAACTGACACTGCCGGCAAAAGTATATGATATTGCAGTTAGGAGCTATAAGATATGATGAATACAGAAGAAATTTTCAAATGTCTGTCGTCAAAAAAAGAAAGTGATCTAATATTTACAAAGCATTTCATTGATAGATATCACGAAAGAATTAATGAAGTCCCAAATATAAAAGTGATAGCGAATATGCTCTTAACTTGCAGTCCAAATTTTTCAGAGCCGGAAGAAGAGGATAAATACAAATTATACTATAATTTAACAGAAGAATCAGATTTGATTATTATAATTGTTCTAGCTAAAAATCCACGTTTATTAACTCTCTATTCCCAGCCAACATACCGGAGATCTCAAAAATGTCAGTGATGCATGAAACCAGAAAAATAAAACAGATTGATTATGATGATGAAGTAGATATACTTTCAATTGACGCAGACCACGCCTATTACAAATATTCTATAGACCTGGGAAAAGTAATAGTCGATTTTGATAGAAACGATGTCCCTATAGGCCTGGAGATATTAGATGCATCTAAAACATTGGGTATAGACATCGACATATTGAAGAATATTAGATCTGCAATGAGTACAATATCCGTAGACTTGGAGAAAAACGATATAAAAGTAATACTGGCAGTAATATATGAAAACGATGTCAGTAAAGCATATTCTTTCAAAGATACTTTATCACACCCTCTCCCGGCATCAGAAACCGCTATGGTTTGTTAATCACACTTTTTATTAATTGCAGCCTGATAAGGCTCTCATGGCCCGAGATCATGGGAAGTCTGGAAATTCGGTTGTAGTGCAAAATTTTTTTCTCGCACTTTGAGCCCCCTTTTTGGCTGGATATGCAGAAATACCAAAATGTTAACTTTTTCAGCTAGGTTCCGTTGCAAAAAATCTGGCCATTTCACAAACCCAGTGAAAAACATCACAAATGGGATATTTATATGCCATAAACAGGTCAATACTGATACAAAAAGCAATAGTTATAGCCTAAACAGGCAGTAAAATTATTTTTGCAACGGAACCTTAAATTTATCTTATTTAAAAAAGTATTTATCAAACAGATGACTTATTAAAGATTGAACGAGCGATACATCGTTACTTTTTTATTTAGTAACCCCCCACTCCCAAACTCGCTCGTTCACCTTTCTTAATTCCTGGGCTTATGTAGTCTGAAGATTAGTCAGCAAATAGAAGGTAAAGGGAATTGTAGAATAGTCTGTGACTCCTTGAATTGCCGAACCTGCATTCCTGTATCCCCTATTACAGTCTTTCGAAAATATACTCCCCCAAGTATATCGATCCAAAGAAAGGTCAACAATCCTTAAAATACATTTAGGAGACTTATTACCCTATTTGTGTCCCAATCCCAGTAATTAATACTATTGGAAACTATTTTAAGTTATCCTTCAAATTTTTCAAGTGTTTCGAATTAAGTGTTAACCGATACAAAGCATAAACAGTTACATAAGACTCGAAAAATGGTTTTGTTGCAAAAAATTCATAAGAAAGATACAATAGAAAAAGGAGAAATTTATCAAAAAAGTTAACACTTTACACAAAGTGTTGCTTTTTAGCTGGAAATCAAAACCCATTGATAAAAATATTACTTTCTCAATAATAGTATTGAGAAAGATTCTTACCGTAAAAGCTTAAGCTTTTTCAATGACTTTGATTAAAAGATAAATAAAAAGGAAGTTATATAAGTTCAAAATTTAGAATCTTATCATCAGCCATAACTTCTTCTATAATATTCTTTTTGTTTTCTAGCATTCTAAGAATATTTACATCTAACGTGTGTTCAGCAAGCAGGTAGTAGCTATTAACTGCTGTTTTTTGTCCTATACGGTTGCATCTATCCTCTGCTTGATCATGAAGAGCAGGAGTCCAATCTAATTCCATAAATGCAACGTTTGAGGCGGCTGTCAAAGTAATACCTACACCTGCAGCTTTTATATTGCCCACGAAGAGCTTTATTTTCTCTTCGTTTTGGAACCTATAGACAGCCCGTTCTCTCTCTTTTTGAGATGTTGAACCATCAATTTTTACAGCACATTCCTTAAACTCGTTCATAAAAAAATCAATCGTCATCTGGTGAGTTCCAAAAAGTACAAGCTTATTTTCAGTTTCCAGAAAATCTTTAACCCATTCTTTTGCTGCTGTCAGTTTTCCGGTTGTGCAGTGTTTTTTGAGAGTTTCTAACCATTCAAGAACATCTCTCTCGTATGGCTTTTTCTCAGCTGCTCTCCACGCTTTGAACTCCGCAAACGCGAGGTCATACGCCTTTCTATTTGACATCGGGAGTAAAATCCTAGTTCTCCTTTTGGGTGGAAGTTCAGAAAGCACCTGTTCCTTTGTCCGTCTAATCATGAATCCTTTGAGTTCATCGGACAATTCCTCTAAATTACTAGATCCATTAAAGTCCCATCCAAAATTATTTTGATGTCCATCACAGTATTTTTTTGCATACGAAAAAAACGTGTTGGCTGGGTAGGCCTTTGGATTTATGATGTTTAACTGTGCGAAAAGCTCAACGGGTTTGTTCAATATAGGAGTGCCTGTTAATGCAAGAACATGATCAATTTCTGATGATAGATTTTTTGCTGCCTTTGTCCTCGCTGCTTTTGAATTTTTCAGCATATGGGATTCATCAAATATTATAACTTCAGGATTGATTGCTTTAAGGTCAGGAAGCCATTTACCAAGGATGTCGTAATTGATTATTATTATACTAGCTTTCGATATGTCAGGCTTTCCTTTATCAACTACTACCAGATTTTCTATAGTTGTCAGCCACTGATTAATCTCATTTCGCCAATTAAACTTCACAGATGCAGGACACACAATTATTGCTGGTCGGATATCAGGGTAGGTTTGAAGGTATGCAAGTGCTTGAATCGTTTTACCTAAACCCATATCATCTGCTATGATTGCTCTTCCAAATGTCAAATCAATAAATTCTAATCCTGCTTTCTGGAAAGGGAGCAATTCCTTACCTTTTCCGAAATCCCCAAGTTCGACTTTTCCAGAGCTAAATACGGCTCTAGACTGTTCAGTTGTTTTTTTTCTATGATTTATATACTCCACAAGGCCTTCGCTTAAGCTTGCTTCTGGAAACTTTTCGAGAACTTCATTTAAATTATTAACTGTCGTTTTCCAGACTTTCAAATTTGGATCCCAATTACGGTAAGATAGCTCCCGAATTTTATCCTTGTAATCATAAGATGAAGAGATCAAAATCTCTCCATTATAAAAGTTGAGGGAGATCATTTACATCCTTCTGAGTATGTTTTGAGTAACTTTCACTTCGACAATTGAAATACTTGAAACTATATTTTATGTCATTTCTAAGGTGTTTTTGAAAATGTGATTAGTGTGATGCTGTTAACTGCAGCATATTCCAAGCATTTAATTGCTTCTTAACGTCCTTTAATTCTTCATCACTGAAAGATAAGTTCTGGTAATGTCTCATGCTAACCAAAGAATTGTGGCCTTGTCTTAGACAGATACGGCTTTCGACAACTCCTGCGGCTACAAGCCAGCTTTCGATTGTTTTTCTAGTTGTCTTAGCAGAAATGCCATAAGGATTGATACTTACATCTGAAGCATACTTTTGTAAAACATGATTCCAATTCTGTTCTGCAGGTGGTCTGCGCTCATTCCAGAAGTTCTTAAGAGCAAAGCTGAACATTGAAGGCAAAGGTTGAATAGTCCTTTCTTGTTGAGACCTCTTATGCTTCCGCTGAGCCTCGGGTGGTAAATGGATAATGTTTCTTTCTTGACTATGTCACATTAGACAGTTACTCAATTTGCTGTCATCGATTTCGCAGCAAACAAGATATTTGGTTTAATATGGTCTAGTGATGATGTTTTCACCTGGTAATGTGACATAGTCAAGCTTTCTTCATTATACCACTTCGGATTATCCCAAAGTCTCTGTACTTCGATATATCTCATCCCTGTAATCATTAAGATATCAAGTAAGATTTTATGTCGTTCTTTAGGTATGGCTGCTCTTAGTTTGTGATATTCATTTGGTGTTAATATTCTGATTTCACCTAACGAATACATATGTATCATTTTTTCGTCTCTGTGAAGACCAAGAACAGGATACTTATTATCCTCACTAACTTTTATTTTATCGGTCATAATTCCCAAAGTAATTCTTACATAATGTATTATTAAAAGCTTATGTTTATATGCAAAAAAGCTTTGTTTCAGAGCCTAGATAAAATTAAAATGAGCAAAAACATTAGGTATTAAGATAATACCGTATGTTTTCAACACAAAACCTTACATTGGTATCAACTTTTCAAGATACAACGTGAGTATCTCAAAACCTAGATGTTTGTACAAATACCGTCTCATGATAGATAATCTTAAAAATTTTGTTACGAGAACCAATTTCAGGACACAATACCTATTGATATAACATTATGAAAAGAAGGGAAAAAGCGTGGTTCTTGCGTCCAGAAAAATCTCCTAAACCTAAGGTACCAGGTACTGTAAAGTCTGCAGGGAGAAAGAGTTTTATTCCAGCTCTATCAAACCTGTAAAAGTCTCCATCCCCGTAGACTTGATAGAATCTATTAGATAGACTCGATAGCTTTCTTAATCATTGAGCGATAGTAATCCACATCAGTAGAATAATGTTCCTTTGCTAGTTTTGAGTTAGAATCTTTCTCCGCTTCAATTTCCTTTATTCTCTCAAGAGTTTGCTTTGCAGTATCCAATATCCAAAGGTATCGAGTTGCTTCGTCCACCTCTTCGATGTATTCTGGACGAATCGAGGTTAGGACATTACCATCATCTGTTGTGTAGGTGCTGGTCTTACCCACAACTGCTACAAAAACTGGCAGTTCGCAGCTAGAAAGAAACTGAGCGGCTTCGGGATGGTACTGTCCTGCATAGATAGTGAAAGTACCTGTCGGATCTGAAACTCTTCCTCTCCAGTATTCAGAATCAGTGCCAATATCTTCTTTTTCGATAAGAGTGCCCACAAGAAAGATCCGATTTACTTTAGCGCCTGTAGGGGTTAGGACATACTGTGGGGCATACTGATCACTTTCATCCTTTGAGGCTAAATTCGAATCTTTAAGTTCCTGGGCAAAGACCCTGCGAGCAACTTCCCTGTAAAAGCCTACCGCCATTTACTCCACCTCTGTTTCGCTGCTCTTTTTTAGTTCAGTAAGTACTTCCTCGAGTAGTCCACTATCCAAAGAGGTTATGGGAGTAATCGAATCTGTAAGAATATAACGGTCAAGCTTGTGCCCGCTGGCAGTATAGTATCTGCCTATCAGTTCATGTTTTAATTTATCTAGTACTACTCCTGGATCAAGGGCATCTGCTGCCATTGCAATTGCACTTTCAAGAGAAAGCCCGACGAGCTCTTCGGTGAGTTCTCGATTGATAAGAATATCCTGAGAGGTAGTTCCCGAGTCGAGGACAACTTTTATCCTGAGGTCATATTCTCCTTTTATTTTCCCGTGTTCAGGGCATGCCCCCTTAAGCAGGGCTCTCTTGCATTCAGGACAGCGTTTTATAAGGCCCGAGCCTGTCTGGATGTCCACCATTGCTCCGGAATATGTGAAAGTTGATGTTCCGACTTTGATGTCTTCATCGAGCTCTTCAATGGAGCTAGACCTGTTAAGCTGAATCTGAACTTTGCCACCATATTCGTTGACAACTACATTTTTCAACCTATAGCTTTTACCTTCTTCCATGTCCGGAAGATCGGCACTGGCCCAGTTGGTGAATTTAACAACACCTGTCGGGTCTCCTATGAGACCGGCCTGCTCAATTGTTTCATGGGAGTCCTCCCAGAGCTGAACTATCTTTCCTTCGATAGTAACCCATTGACCCCCTACAAGGTCGACAATGTTTCTGAGTTCGGACTCCTTTAAATTAGGCGTGAAATCCCCGCCTCCCACTTCTATGTCTTCAGTTAGTCTTTCTACCGAACTATTCTTGTTAAGCTGAACCTGAAACCTATCGTTGTACTCCCCAATGACGATACTCTTTAAGAGATAACTTTCTCCTTGCTCAAGCTCAGGCAATTCAGCATTTTTCCATCCAGTAAACTTAATTATGCCCGTTTCATCTCCAAGTAGCCCTACCTGAGATATAGAATCGTGAGTGTTTTCCCAGAGCTGAATAACTTTTGCCTTAAGGTTTGCCCACTTCCCATTTTCCGAGAGATCGACAATTTTAGTAAGTTGGGGTTCAGCTTGCCTAGTATAAAATTCATTCTTTGGAATAGAATATTTCTTCAAAAAGTAATTGGTCACGCTGCGTTGGGCTTCGTTTGAAGGGACCTTGAATTTTGTAATCATTTCTTCGAGTCTGTTTTCGATGTCTTCTTGGGGCACATCGATGCCGAGCTTTAAAAATCGTTCTCTAATAAATTCTGATGTTTGCTTCATTGTTTTACCTCAAGCCTCTTGGTTATTTTTATTTTTAAAGAGAGACGATTAATGGTATGATCACTCAAGATATAAAGCTAAGGGAGGTGGAGTGAAAGTATATTTATTAAACACGTTTTTATTTTTCTTTTCGTGTTATTTTTTTCATCTTAATATCGCCAGCTATAGACACTAAAAAAAGTGCCTATATGCTTCTTAGTATTTTTTTTCATTTACGGCCCGGGTTTATCGAAGGAAACAAGCATATTCCTGTATGATGTTGAATATTTGGGTTTGCACTCGCATAGGCAGAAAACAGGTTATTTTCTCAGTTCAATTGGAAATGTAGGTAAAAACCCAAATTAAGAAAATACAGAGGTTTATAATAAAAGCTATGCATCGCAAATCGAAGAAATGGCTACATTTTATGAATAAACGTAGCTATTTTTTTTTGTAAGCCTTATAGATCCAGACTATAAATTAATACAATTTTCCAAAAACTAAATCATAGAGATTAGAAGATATCTCTCTAATCTAGCAACGTTTATTTTACTTTAGAGCTGATAAATGTAAATGAATATTCCAACGGGGAAAGATCTTAGAGAAGCTAATCTTGAAGGAGCTAATCTTCAAAAATCCAATTTTCAGGAAGCTAATCTTGAAGGAGCTAACCTTATAAAAGTTAACCTTGAAGAAGCTAACCTTGAAGGAGCTAATCTTAAAAAAGCTGGTCTTTTAGGGGCTAACCTTAAAAAAGCTAACTTTAAAAAAGCTAATTTTAAAGGTGCTTATCTTATAGAATCTCACCTAGAACAGGCTAACCTTGAAGGAGCTGATCTTGAGTTAGCTGACCTTAGAGGAGCTAACCTTATTGGTGCTGACCTTAGAGGAGCTAACCTTAATGGTGCTGACCTTAGAGAAGCTAATCTTGAAAGAGCTAATTTTAAAGAAACAAATCTTGAAGGAGCTAACCTTATAGAAGTTAACCTTGAAGAAGCTAACCTTGAAGGAGCTAATCTTAAAAAAGCTGGTCTTTTAGGGGCTAACCTTAAAAAAGCTAACCTTAGAAACGCTAATTTTGAAGGTGCTTGCCTTATAAGAACTTGCCTCGAAAAGGCTAACCTTGAAGGAACTAACTTTGAAGGAGCTTGTTTTATTGAAGCTAACCTTAATAGTGCTGATCTTAGAGGAGCTAATCTTCAAGAGACTAATTTTGGAGGGGCTAACCTTGAAAACGCTGACCTTCAAGAAACTAACTTAAAAAAAGCTAGCTTTAAGGAAGCTAACCTTGCAAGAACCAACCTCATAAGAGCTGAACATTTATTACTTAATCAACTTTCAAAAGCTAAAACGCTTTATAAGACAAAATTGGATGAAAAACTCTTCATATCATTAAGAAGGAAGTATCCCGCTCTCCTTGAGGAACCTGATTACGATGATTAACAAAATAGCAACATTTTACTAAACTCTCAATTGACTTAAGGGATCTATAACTACCATAGTCCATTTTTATAACGGGTTATAGTTTCCATTTCGTAACACTTATTTAAATCGGTATCTACAGACTTCTAGAAAAGTTCCTATGTATTTTTGAGTATTTTTTGCATTTGATGCGCGTATTAGCAGAAGGAAACAAGTATATTCTTAGATATTATGTAATGATCGAGAAAACAAACACATAGGCAATTATCAAAAATGTTGTCAAAATTTGACATTTTTCATTGTAATAATCAGACGATAAAACAGAAATAACGTTTTTTGTGTTATGGTTTTTAACAAAGTTATGTCAGCTCTGCATACTTAAGGTATTTTGTAATTTTTTAGAAATCTGAAACTTTTAGAATATCCATGGGTTTTACCATTAAACCTCTGGAAAACGGCGAAGAGAATTTATAGAAAAAGTGGAACATTACCGAAAAGCGAATTCGATATATCTTATTTAATTAATCTTAAAAGTTACCTTACACTTGATGACAGCTTTGCTCCCATTGGGCCTAAAAAGGATTAATAAAGCAACATGATAAGAAGCTCAGAAGTGCTGTATCCTTTACTGCATCCCCCAATACAGTCTCTTCGGAACTAATTGATGCTCCCCCAAACATATTAATTCGAAGACGGATCAGCAACCTCTTGGAGCTCTTTAGAATACATTATACCCCGCTTATATCACACTTAATTCTTTACTCCACCACTCCAGAATTTAATAAGACGATATTATATTTTAAATTTATTATATAAAAAATAATTATTAATTAAAACTTTCAATTATATTGAAATTTTCAACCATAGCAAACCTTTCACGTCGAATGTTACTTATATTATTCTGATATTATAAATTAATAGGTTAAGAGTAATAGGGTTTCCTCTTAATCTTTGGGTTGGATCAACGTAGGGACTTGAGAATAGGGACTCAAATCCCTGCAACTACTTCTTAGCTGTTTTTTAACTTGGGAGCGCGGAGGCACAGCGGGAAGTCCCCTTCCTCGGAGGCATCAGCCGACAGGTGGGGGATGAAAGCGCAGCCTCGCAGTTTAGTAAACAATGTTCTCAACTCCACAACCGTTAACCGATGTTGATTCTGAAAAGTTATTAATACTTTCAACTCCTTTTATAATTAGTTATTCATCAGCTCTCTCACACCCTTGAGGTTAGAAAACAAAGTTGAGATAGCAGGGTAACGAACCGTCAGGTACACCTTTCTGAACTTGAACTATATGGTTCTACAGAGAAGTTATGTAGGTAAAAGTGCAAACGGTGAACAGCGAGCTTAACAGGGTATCTCGTAATAAGAAGTTGCAAAACTTATTACAAAATGCCTTATGGACGGGCTTTCGGTAGCAATACCGGAAATCTTCAATAAACAGACTCCTGGAGGAATTGAGGATCTTTGAGATCCAAAGCCAAATGAAGGGATGCACTCAAAGGAAGCCCCTTCCTCGACAGACATCAGTTTGGTAGGTAGGGGTAGTTCACTAAATATTAACTAAAAATGGAGTAGAACTAATGCAAGCTAGTTATGTTGAAGTTCGAAGTGTCTTAAAAAATATACACTTACCTTTAACCAAAAATAATATTATTCAGCAAGCTATAAAACATGGAGCAAGCCGAAAGATAATCGAAGATCTTAAGAACATTCCAGATATTGAATATGTTACTCCTGTAGATATCTTTAAGAATTTAGCTGCAAATGATCCTAGATGTAAATTAAATTATAAGCCTTAACTATTTTTTGACATTGTTACTTTGATTTCTTTTTTCGGAGTATGCTTCTATTATATCCATACACAAGGTGAATGGATATTCTATAACAATTAAACTGAACTTTTTTATTAGTGCACAGGTTTTAGGGTAAAACCTGTGCATTTTAACCGTTTTTGACCCAATTTTGACCCAAAAATGGGGCAAAAAATGCATGAAATACACATATTTAAATAAAAACTGTGTATATTCATAGCTATGAAATACCCTAAACATACTTATGAAAGGGATCCAGAAGTTTTGCATCTTTATGTCAAAGACATAAGAATCCTGACCCCTAAGGAGTATAATGCACTAAAAACGGTTCTGTTGCAAAAAATCCTAATATTGAAGCAAA
>Ga0209748_1001780_pt1 | contig 10561 bp, 11 predicted proteins | sample BarGraIncu00421A_FD_185490 | JGI IMG/M metagenome (GOLD analysis project Ga0209748, IMG submission 185490) | Arctic peat soil microbial communities from Barrow, Alaska - Barrow Graham LP Incubations 004-21A (SPAdes) (version 2) | ecosystem: Environmental > Terrestrial > Soil > Wetlands > Peat... | reverse complement strand
GGGGAGGTCGAAGATGGTGTCGAGCAGGCCGCGGATCACGGCGACCTCGGGGCTCATCGGCGGCGCCTGCCTGAGCTTGCGCAGCTCGCGCTCGACGAGCTTGTGAGCCGCCGGCGACAGGCGCCCCTCGGCCAGCCTCCGCGCATACTCGGCGGTCTCCTCGTCGGGGCTCTCGCCGGCCTCCTCGATCTCGTCGCGGATCACGCGCAGCTTCTCATGCAGGAAGAGCTGGCGCTGGGCGCTCTCGATGCGCTGCTGCACCTTGCTCACGATCTCGTGCTCCATGCCGAGCACCGCGTTCTCCTCGGCCAGGGTCTCGATCAGGGCCAGGAGGCGCTCCTGCGTGGATTCCATCTCCAGGAGCGCCTGCTTCTCGGCGGTGTCGATCTGCAGGTGCGCGGCCACCACGTCGGCGATCTCCTCGGGGTCGTCGGTCTGGCTCACCACGTACTGCAGCTCGTCCGCGAGCTGCGGGTTGAGCTGCACGTAGCCGGCGAACTCGACCGCCACGCGGCGCGCGAGCGAGCGGCAGCGCACGAGCGCGCGGTCGGGCGGCGCCAGGGGCGTGGATCTGACAAGGAAGAACGGTTCGGTGCTCTCGAAGCGCTCGATGCGCACGCGCTCCTGGCCCTCCACAAGCGCCTTCACGCTGCCGTCCGGCAGCTTGAAGAGCTGCAGCACGCTGACGCGCGTGCCGACCGGCATGATGTCGTCGGCGCCCGGGTCCTCCACGGACGCCTCGCGCTGCGAGCTCAGGATGAGCGGGGTCTTCTCGTTGAAGGCCGTCTCGATGGCCTGGATGGACTTCTCGCGGCCCACGAAGAGGGGCGCGACCATCTTGGGGAAGACGACCAGCTCGCGAGTAGGCAGCAGCGGCAGGGCCGCCGCAGGCGCGCCCGGTCGAACGGCGCCGTCCGCGGCCGCCGCGTCGCCGTCAGGCAGACTCGGCGTCACGCTGCGGCGCCGCCTTCTCCGCCTCGATGACCAGCGTGGGGTCGATGCCTCTCTCGATGCTCTCCCGCGTGATCACGCATTTGCGCACGTCGCGCCGCGAGGGCAGGTCGAACATCACGCCCATCAGCGACTTCTCGATGATCGAGCGCAGGCCGCGCGCCCCCGCACCGCGGCCGAGCGCCTTGGCGGCGATGGCCCGGAGGGCCTCGTCGGCGAACACCAGCTCGATGCCGTCCAGCGAGAAGAACTTCTGGTACTGCTTGGTGAGCGCGTTCTTGGGCTCGGTGAGGATGCGCCGCAGGTCGGTCTCGTCGAGGCTGTGCACGGCCGAGACCACCGGCAGACGGCCGATGAACTCGGGGATCAGCCCGAAGTTGAGCAGGTCTTCGGGCAGGGCGTGCGTGAAGATCGTGCCCGGGTCCTTGTCCGCCTTGCTCGCGATGTCGGCCATGAAGCCCACGCCCTGGCGGCCCATGCGGCGCTCGATGATCTTCTCGAGGCCGGCGAAGGCGCCGCCACAGACGAAGAGGACGTTGGTGGTGTCGATGGAGAGAAACTCCTGGTGGGGGTGCTTGCGCCCGCCCTGCGGCGGCACGCTCGCCACGGTGCCCTCGAGGATCTTGAGCAGGGCCTGCTGCACGCCCTCGCCCGACACGTCGCGGGTGATCGACGGGTTGTCGGCCTTGCGCGCGATCTTGTCGATCTCGTCGATGTAGATGATGCCGGTCTCGGCGCGCTTGACGTCGAAGTCGGCGGCCTGGATGAGCTTGAGCAGGATGTTCTCGACGTCCTCGCCGACGTACCCGGCCTCGGTGAGGGCGGTGGCGTCGGCGATGGCGAACGGTACGTTGAGGATGCGCGCAAGGGTCTGCGCCAGCAGCGTCTTGCCGCAGCCGGTGGGGCCGAGCAGCAGGATGTTGCTCTTCTGCAGCTCGACGTCGGTCTCGCCGGAGGTGACCGCCTGCACGCGCTTGTAGTGGTTGTACACGGCCACGGAGAGCGAGCGCTTGGCCTCCTCCTGGCCGACCACGTAGTCGTTGAGGATCGCGTAGATGTCGCGCGGCTTGGGCAGGCTCTCGAGATCCAGAGCGACGGGCGCGGTGAGCTCCTCGTCGATGATCTCGTTACAGAGGTCGATGCACTCGTCGCAGATGTACACGCCGGGGCCGGCGATGAGCTTCTTGACCTGGCGCTGCGACTTGCCGCAGAAACTGCAGAGCAGCTGATCGTTACCGTCGGTCGGTCCTGCCACCTCTCGCTCCTTCTCGAAGACTCGCCGCGCCCGCGCTAGCGGTGGGCGATGACGGCGTCGATGATGCCGTACTCCTTGGCGTCGGCCGCGCTCATGAAGTTGTCACGCTCCGTGTCCCTGCGCACCTGGTCGACCGGCTTGCCGGTGTGGTCGGCGAGGATCTCGTCGAGGCGCTGGCGCAGGTTGAGGACCTCTTTGGCGTGGATCTCGACGTCGGTGGCCTGGCCCTCGAAGCCGCCCATGATCTGGTGGATGAGGACGCGGGCGTTGGGCAGCGCGAAGCGCTTGTCTTTGGCGCCGCCGGCCAGCAGCAGGGCGCCCATGCTCATGGCGCTGCCCACGCAGATGGTGCTCACGTCGGGCTTGATGAACTGCATGGTGTCGTAGATCGCGAGGCCAGAAGACACGGAGCCGCCCGGGCTGTTGATGTAGAGGCTGATGTCTTTGTCAGGGTCGTCGGACTCGAGGTGGATCAGCTGCGCGACGATGAGGTTGGCGACATCGTCGTTGACCGGGGTGCCGAGGAAGATGACGCGCTCGTTGAGCAGCCGGCTGAAGATGTCGAACGAGCGCTCGCCGCGGCTCGTCTGTTCGATGACGAACGGTACAAGTGGTGTCACGTGCTCACCCTTTTCTGCGTTGATGCTGTCTCTGTGGTGTTCCCATGGCCGAAACGTCAGTCGTCGGCCGCCGTGTCCGCGGCGTCAGCCGCGTCTTCGGCGGCGGCCTCGTCGGCCTCGGTCATCTCGACCGGCGCCGACGCGTCAGCGACGAAATCGACGGTCTTGGCCAGTAGCATTTCGTCGCGCACCGCCTCTTGCCTGCCCGATTCGCGCAAATCGGCGATGAGCTGCAGCGGGTCGCGCTCGAGCGCCGCGGCATCGGCCTTGATGGTCTCGAGCATCTCGTCGTCGCTCACGGAGAGGCCCTCGGCCTTGGCGATCTCCTCGAGCACCAGGCGGCGCTTGATGATGAGCTCGGCCTGCGGCCGCAGTTCTTCCTCGACCTGCTCCTCGGTCTTCTCGAGCACGCCCAGGTAGACGTCCATGGTGAGGCCGCGCTCGCCCACGTTCTCCTCGAGCTCGTGGTAGAGTCGGTGGGCCTCGCGGTCGATCATCGTGGAAGGCGCCTCGACGGTGGCGTTCGCGACGGCCTTGTCGACGGCCGCGGCGCGGAACTCGCGGCGCACGCCCGCCTCGGCGGCCGCCTCCATGCGGGTGCGGATGTCGGCGCGCAGCTCCTCGAGCGTGTCGAGCTCGCTGACGTCGACGGCAAAGGCGTCGTCGAGCTCGGGGACGACCTTGCTCTTGATCTCCTTCACGTTGACCTTGAACGTGGCCGGCTGACCGGCGAGCTCCTCGGCCTGGTAGTCCTCGGGAAACGTGACGTCGAACGTGGCCTCCTCGCCGCGCCCCACCCCGACCAGAGCTTCTTCGAAGCCCGGGACGAGGTTGCCGCGGCCGATCTCGAACATCTGGTCGGCGCCCTGGGCGCCCTCGATGAGCTCGCCGTTCTGGGAGCCTTCGAGGTCCATGAGGACGAAGTCGCCGGTCTGCACCGCGCGATCCTCGACCGGCTCGAGCTTGGCGAGCCGCTCTTGCAGCATCGCCAGCTGCGCGTCGATCTGCGCCTCGGTGACCTCGACCACGCGCTGCGGCGCCTCGAGCCCCTTGTACTCGCCGAGCTTGGGCACCGGCATGGTTTGCACCTTGAGCGAGAACGTGTAATCGGCCGCCTCGTCGAGAGGGCCGGCCGTGAGGTCCGACGTGCCGACGGCGTCGTCGTACAGGCCGGCCTCGCGCAGGGCCGCGTCGCCCCACTCGGGGATGGACTCCCCGAGCGTCTCGGCGCGCAGGTAGTCGGCGCCGACGTGCTGGATCACCAGGGCCATGGGCACGCGACCCTTGCGGAAGCCGGGGAGCACCATCTCGCCGCGAACCTTGGCCGCGAGGCGGTCATACGCCTTCTTGACCGCCTCGGCGGTGATCTCGACGGTCAGCTGGACCTCGTTCTCGGCTGTGGGATCGACCTTGGTCTTCACTATGGGCTCTCCGTCTCTGCGATTGGCGGCCTCCGGTGCGCCGCGCGCCGGCATCCGCTCTGTGGTCCGTGCGGGGGTCAGGCCGAGGCCTGTGGTGCGGGTGAGAGGACTTGAACCTCCACGAGCAAAAGCTCACCAGATCCTAAGTCTAGCGCGTCTACCAGTTCCGCCACACCCGCACGGCGTTAACGTTGAAGGCCGGCGCTCGCGCCGGCCGGTGCATCGCGTAGATGGGGTGAAGGACGGGATTCGAACCCGCGACCGCCGGGACCACAACCCGGAGCTCTACCAGCTGAGCTACCTCCACCACCGGTCACCGCTTCGGAAAGGCGCCGGGGCATCCCCGGCGCCGGACCGCGCGGTCGACGTAAAAGGATACCACGAGCGCGGGCGGGCGTCACACGGGTGGAGCCGCCTCGCCTTCGGCGGCCGGCTGCGGCTCGCGGGCCGGCTCGGCAGGCTCCGCCTGCTCTGCCGGCCCGCGCTCCGACTCTTGGTTCACGGCTTCTTGTCTGATGGGAGCGTTTGGCGCGCCCGGCAGGATTCGAACCTGCGACCTGAAGATTAGAAGGTTTCTGACACGCTCCGAAAGTGCCTGCTATCGAGCCTGAGAATCGCATCTTGCTCGGAATCTGCTACCCGTTTGCAAACAACGTACATCTTAGTTGACTGCGGCCGGCGCGATGGCGGCGCCGAGTAGCGCGCCGATCTTGTCGGCCGCGTCGGCTTGCATGTTCGGCCAGTACCCCGTGTAACGACGCAGGGTGAAGGCCACGTCTGCATGGCCGAGCCGTTCCTGCACCACGCGCGGGTGAACGCCCGCCGCCGCTAGGATGGTCGCGTGGGAGTGCCGCAAGTCGTGAAACCGCAATCCCTTCTCTCCGCTGCGCTTGGCGAAAGCACGGAACGCGATGCTGATGCCGTTCGACCACCATGCTGCCCCATCCGCGTCGGTGCACACGTAGTCGTCCCGCTTCAGGCTGCGAACCTTGCCCGCGTCCCGATGCGCCTTCAGAGCCGCCACAGTGGCCGCGTCGATGGTGATCGAGCGTACCCCGGCCGCCGACTTCGGCGCCGTCTCCACCCGCTCCCCGTCGACTTCCGCAGCCGCTCGCAGTATGCGGATAACGCCGCCGTCAGTGTCGACCTCGCGCCAGCGCAGCGCAGCTATCTCGCCGCACCTCGCGCCCGTCGCAAGCGCGATGACCACGGGCATGTGAAGAGACGTTCCCTGAGCCTTCTGGATCAGCCCTACAGCCTCTTCAGCGTCGAGGACGCGCAGGTGCCTGTCGGCCGCCCCTGGAGCGCGTACGGCGTCGCAGGGGTTCGCGATGATGATGCCCTTGTGCACGGCATCGCCGAGCGCCTTGTGTAGCACCCGATGATGCTGCAGGACCGTCGTTGGCGACAGGCCGCGTTTGCGCTCGCCTTTGCCCATGCTGCCCCAATGTGCCCAGCCGTCCTCGAGCATCCGCGTCTCGTACTTCTCAACGTGGTGTGCACGCAGTTCTGTGAGCTTCAGGCTGCCCAGTTCCGGCTTCAGGTGGAAATCGACAATGCGCCGGTAGCCCTGCCACGTCGCCGGCGAGAGCCCGTTGCGGCCGCTCTGTCCGAATCGCATCCTCAGCGCGGCGAGGTAGTCGTCTAGGTAATCCTCCACCGTGAGATCGCTAGGCGGCGCGTAGGTGTGGTCGCCGAGTTGCCTCAGTAGACTGTCGAGCTTGGCATCGGCCTGTTTCTTCGTGGTGCCCGCCTGGTGCCACTTCTGCAGGCGCCTGCCTTCCGCGTCGCGCCCGAGTTCCACGACGACGGCATAGTGCGGTCCCTTGGAGCCCTGCCGCTTGACGATGTGCGCTTTCACTTCGACCCCTCTTTCTCTGCCCGCTTGCGACGCCGCCATGCCCGTGATCCCTGCGTGCGAGCGCAGGATGCGGAACAGTACAGCAGCACGCCCCTCGTCCGATGCTGCCCGTACTCAGCCCGGCCACTCTGCCGTGAGAACCATTGCCCACATGATTCGTTCTGACACTGGCGCAGGGTGGCGCCACTCGCAATGTGGTCCGCAATCTGGAGGCAGAGAAATCCGAATAGCGTCGGACCGTCCCGCCAGATGTGAGCGATTTGGTCGGCCTCTACCCCGGCCACCTGGATGGCCATGGGAAACTCACGCAGGCCAAAGTTGACAATGCCCTCCAAGGCGCGCGCTGTCCAGATTCGCCTGCGTTCCGAGAGGTCTTCGAACTCCATGAGATCAACGCGCCCGTGTTTCCACGACCATGTGTCTTCTCGGGAATCCGGTGGGCGCAAGATTGCGCTTTCAGAGGCGGCGAGAGCGTCCTCCACATCAACCTTGCCCATCGCTGCCAGGTAGTACCTTGTCGCGTCTCTCGCCAGGCGCAGCTGCTCCGTAGCCTCCAGTATGGTGAGGGTTGGGCGCGGGTCCCGCGCCGGGTGGTAGGAGACTGGGACGCCTTCTGCGGCTGGAGGGTTGCTCCGCCGCGCCCTTCGCACATCGCGGTAGAAGGCGTCCCATTCTTCTACCCTCCAGCTCCACACGTCCAGCGCAACCGCCGCCGTCTTCCAGTCCCACTTCTTCAGGGACCCGTTCTCCGACACGAACGCGGCAACAGCGTCAGGATTAGTGACGTCGAGCTTCAACAGCCCGCCGAGGAAGAGTTCCTGCGGTGGATGAACCTCAGCCGCCGAACCGGGCTCCGCTTCCAGCCAAGCACCGCGAGCGAGGAAACGCCCCGCAAACACGGGCGGGACGTGATCAGGCTCAACCGGCCGCCCGGGCCAATGTGCAAAACGAAATGCGTTCATATCGTCACTTGACGCCACTCGGATTACCTCCTATTCTGGCCTCATGCAAAACGTACATGGTCAGACACCGCATGTCAAGACCTGTCCCCCTGAGACGCAGGGAGGCCAACTGAAGGAGTCAGGCTTGCCAGATACCACCGCCACGACCACATGGGAAGAAATGCCGGAACTCATGACCATCGCGGAGGCGGCCCGCTACATGCGGACCTCGCGGAACTGGTGCTATGAGGCGGCACGCAGCGGAGAGCTCAAGCCCGCCGCGACCAAGCTCGGCCGCTCGATCCGCATCCGCAAGGACGCGCTGCGACGGCTACTGGAGAAGGACGTCGCCTCGTGACGCCGCCCACGCCCACTACTTCAACACCCACCGCCATGTAGCGCCCCCTCGAGCGGACCGCCGGGACACCGGCAGCAAGTACACGAGGAAAGCAGGGCACGTGGCGGCAGGGCAAACGTCCCGATACGGGGCGACGATCGACCAGATAGCCGAAGACTCAGACCATCCGTATCACCCACTGGCGCTACTCGCGCTCGACGGGCAGGAGACGCAGCCGGAACTGGCGCTGTGGCTTCGCAACGGCAGCCTCACGGGACTACAGGAAGTCGTTTGCACCCTGCATGTTCCTTGGAGCCGCAAGACGTACAGCTATCGCGCCCTGGCTCGCGTGGCGCGCGTGACACCGTGGGCCGTGACGAAGCACTACGCCGCCGGTCTAGCACGTCTTAGGACCGCCGAGCGGCCACCGCGCGAGCCTTGCGACGATGAACGCCTCTGGCGCCGCTGGGAGGACTGGCGCCGCTTGCAGTGCAGCCCGTGGGGGCGCGATGACGGGGGCCACGCCAAGCCCAGCCGCAAGGGCACGGTCGTCGTCCGCCCGGGCGCCAAGGGTACGCGCTGGCCAGCCGAGCGCTGGCAGCCGCCGGGCGACTACGGCGAGAAGTACGGCAAGGTGAACATGCTGCCGCGGGACGCCGACGCCGGCCGCGACGTGCTGGCGAAGGAGCGCCGCAAGGCAGCGCGGAGGCCGGGATGGTAGACACTTTGGGAGCTATAGAGGTAGAGACACCGTTGAGGCGCGTCCCTCGTCTCGCTGCCCTGCCGGGCGAGGGGCGCACTTGAGCGATGTTCACACCCTGCAGCCTTGGAGGAGACTGCCGACCGAAAGCGAGCCTGGACGACGATGACAACCGCTATCAAGAGCGCTCCTCCGCCACACACCGACGCCGCGACCGAACTGCGGGACGAAGCGCAGACGTGGGCAGACTACGCCCTCAGCGGGGCCGATGACTTTGACCGCCTTGACCGCGAGTATCACGGCAAGCTCGAAGTACTGACGGACCTGTACGGACCCGCCGCCAAGGACTACCTTGACGCCGCCATGCTCGCCAAGGCCAAGCGCAAGCTAGTGCTACTCAGTGACGTTGCGACCCGCTGGGCATCAGTCGCCGGAATCGAGCCGGAAGAGTTGGTGCCCGCGAGCCTTGGCGACAAGATCGTCAGCGCCGCCACCATCGGGATAATGGAGGACGTGACGGTTGACTACCTGTGGGAGCCGTTCGTGCCGCGCGGCGTCAAGGTCGAACTGACCGCGCGTGTCAAGGTCGGCAAAACGGACCTCGCAACGGACCTCGCCGGCTGCGTCGCCCGCGGCGCCCGGTTCTGTGATCGCCCGACGCGGCAGGCTCGCGTCTTGTACCTGTCCGAGCAGTCGCCGCGCGTGACGCGCCGCTACCTTGCCCGCGCCGGACTGCTCGACTGTCACGAGTTCCGCGTCCTGTTCCGCAGCGACATCGGGCGCACGCCCTGGCCTGCGCTCTGCGCCGACGTGGCGGAGTACGTCCGCGAGCAGAGCGTCGGACTCGTGGTGATCGACACCCTAACGGCATGGTCCGGCATGACCGGCGACGATGAGAACAACTCCGGCGACGCCCAAGCCGTTGTCGACAAACTGGACATCATCGTCAGCGCCGGCGCGACCGTGCTTACTCTGCGCCACTCCCGCAAAGGCGGCGGCGCGATAGGCGAGTCGGCGCGCGGCAGCTCCGCTTTCGGCGGCGCGATGGACGTGCTCCTGAGCCTTGAACGGATGCCGGGCAGCGGGCAGGACAACCGCCGCGAACTGCAAGCCGTGAGCCGCCTTGACGAAGTGCCGAGCGCCACCGTGATCGAGCGGGGCGAAGATGGATACAGCATCATCGGCGAGTCCCGACAGGTCGCGCACCTGGACGCCGAACGTGCCGTGCTCGCGGCGCTGCCGATCCGACCCGACGCCGCCCTTGACGTGGACGCCATCATGTCTGTGGTGCCGGACGCCAAGAGAAGCCTCATCAGCGACATCCTCAAGTGCAACTGTGATGAGGGGGGCGTGAGTCGTGAGAAGGGCGCCGGCGCCGCGTCACCGAGGGCATACGGCTACTGGCTCGCGCCTCGCGAACGTCCATCCGCTTAAGAGAATCCTTGCGGATGGACGTTGTAGAGAACTCCAACGTAACGTCCTTCCGTACTTATGTGCCCAACTTCCATCCGCTTGGTTTCCCTTAAGGCGGATGGACGTTCAAGTGTGCCGGCGCGGCGGCGTCCCCGTCCAGGCTCCGCCGCCGCGTCCGGCGCTTCACCTTCCCCACCACGACCAAACGAGGTGTGTATGACCACCCTGGCCGATTGTCTTACCGATTCTGAGCACGCCAGCCTCCGCAGCATCCCCGCGGCAGAAGCCGCCGCCGAGCTCGCCGCCGTGGCGGCAGAGAGCGAGGCCGAGCGCGCCGCGACCTTGGCATACTTGCAGAGTCAAGGATGGAAGACGTACGAGGGCATGAGCGTCGCTCTCTGCCCGATATGCAACGAGGTAGGCGCTCGCTTCGTGGCACGCAGGCTGCGTGATGAACACTCCCCGATGATCGTCAGGTGCACAGCGTGCGCCGGAAAGAGGCAGGCATTGTGACCACTGACATTGACGCAAGAGTCCGACTCGTCGGCAAGGTGCCCGCCCTGCCGCTCGGCGTCCGCCGCCGCTTCGGGCCTCACATCGTCGTGACGAAGAACATGACGAAGGACGCCGCCGGCAAGATCGTGGGCATCGACAGCACCGAAGAGCGCTTCGACTATGCACCTTCGCTCGTGGCGTGGGCGGAAGAGCTGGCTACTCGCGTCGCTGCCGAGCAAAGGGCGTTGATCGCCGAACAGGTCGACATGAGCGCCGAGCAACTGGATGCGTATGAGCGTCACCTACAGCACGAGCACGCTGCCAACCTTGCACGCGAGACAGCACAGGAACTGGATGCGGCACTGGCAGCACAGGCGAACGCATGAGCGCCGAGTGCTGCTTCTGCTTGCAAGACATCGAGGATGGCGCCGAGTTCTGTGGTGCGCCATGCCGTGCATCGTGGTCGCTACTCTTCGGCAACATCGAAGACAGAGAGACAACGGACGAAGAAGCATACGGCGACGCCGATGCGCTCGAGCTGCCGCTGCGTTAGGCATGCCTAACATG
>Ga0209748_1001779_pt1 | contig 10568 bp, 6 predicted proteins | sample BarGraIncu00421A_FD_185490 | JGI IMG/M metagenome (GOLD analysis project Ga0209748, IMG submission 185490) | Arctic peat soil microbial communities from Barrow, Alaska - Barrow Graham LP Incubations 004-21A (SPAdes) (version 2) | ecosystem: Environmental > Terrestrial > Soil > Wetlands > Peat... | reverse complement strand
CGTGTGGTCGCGCCAGCTCGTTCTCGTGTTCGGCAACACCACCCAGGCGATCGCGGCCATCCTGACGGGCTACTTCGGCGGAATGGCGGTCGGCAGCCTTGTTGGTGGTCGCATTGCGGATCGCGTTCGGTCGCCGTTGCGCCTGTATGGCGTCCTGGAGCTCCTGCTCGTCGCGGTGGTCCTTGCGACGCCTCTCCTCTTCTCGCTGATCCGCACGGTCTATGGGTCCGCGTACTCGTCGCTGGTTGACCAGCCGGCGTTGCTGGCCGGGATCCGCTTTGTCCTCGCGGTGCTGGCGCTCGCTCCTGCCACCGTGCTCATGGGTGCGACGCTCCCAAGCCTCAGTCGCCACCTGGCCCGTCGGGCCGCCGATCTCGGCGATGTCTTCGGTCGGCTCTACGCGGCGAACACCCTTGGCGCGATCGTCGGGGCGGCGGCTGCCGGCTTCGTGCTCATCGAGGTTCTGGGGCTCTCTGACAGCCTGCGGGTCGGCGCAGCCGGTTCCGCCGTGGCGGGCATGACGGCCCTGATCCTTGCTCGGCGGCCCGATGCCGCGCCAATGGACGCTGTCGGGCCCGACGGATTCCGGCCGGCGCAGCCGACGACAACCTATCCACTGGCGGAGCGGGCTTGGCACGATACGTCGGCCACGGTCCCCGATCGTGTCGACCTGCGCCGCGTTGCCGTCGTGATGTCCTTCGTGTCAGGACTCACGTCGCTTGGATACCAGACACTCTGGACCAGACTCCTTTCGTCGGGGACCGGCGGCTCGTCGTACGTCTTCAGCGCCATCCTCGTCTTCTTCCTGATGGGGCTCGCCATCGGCCCCTTCATCGTCGAGATTGCGGCCCGCCGAGGGATGGACACACTCGGCTGGCTCGCCCGCACCCAGGTCCTGATCGGGGTCCTGGCAACGGTCGGAACGCTGCTCATCGCATTTCGCCCGCTTAACGTCCCGGATGGCATCGCCTGGATGATCGTCGTGCTGCCGACGGCAACGGCAATCGGCCTTTCGTTGCCACTTGCGTCTCGGCTGATTGCCTCAGGTGATCATCGAGTCGGCTCTGACACGGGCCTGCTTCTTGGGACGAACACGCTGGGCATCGTCATCGGGACGGTGGGCATCCCGTTTATCGCGATGCCCACGATCGGCTCGCCCGTGACGGTCCTGGTGCTGGCGGCGGCGAACATCTCGGCGGCCTGGTGGATCTGGCGCCAGCGGCCCAGGCGGCACCGGAGAACGGAAGTGCTCTCCGCCCCGATCGCAGTGGCAGCGGTGCTCGCGATTGCGCTCGCGGGATTGGCGCGCGACCCATCCGTCGTGAGGATCGAGAGGACGGGGCACATGTTCGCGACCGGGGAAGACGAGATCGCCTCGGTCCAGGCCGGCACGATTGGGCGTGACCCGCAGCTGTGGGTAGCCGGCACCTCCATGACCTCGATGACCATCGACGCTCGCCTGATGCCGGCCCTTCCGACCATGGCGCGACCTGACGCCCGCTCGCTGCTCGTGATCGCCTTTGGCATGGGATCCAGCTATCGAACTGGCCTGATCCTCGGCGACCGCGTCGATGGCGTCGAACTGGTGCCGACCGTGCCCAGGATGTTCCAGTACTTCTACCCGGACGCGGACGCCGTGCTGGCGGACCCGAAGGGACATCTGGTGATCTCGGACGGTCGCAACTACGTCGAGCTGACCGATCGGAGATACGACACGATCGTGGTCGATCCGCCGCCACCCGTCGAGAGCGCGGGCACCGGCGTGCTCTACTCACGCGAGTTCTACGCCGCTGCGGCCAGGCGACTCAACGCGGGCGGGGTCATGATGGAGTGGATCCCGTACGGCCAGCGACTGGACGAGTTCATGGCCCACGCCCGCACTTTCGCGGACGTCTTCCCGGAGGTCACGCTGGCGTTCGGGCCGGGCGGTGCAGGGGTGTTCATGCTCGGTTCCGATCGCCCGGTGTCGATTGCGCCAGATGCAATCGCTTCCGTCCTTGAGCGCCCAGGCGTAACCGACAACCTGTCCACGGCACCGGATTCTCCCGCGCACGATTCGGCCGCCTGGTCTCAGTTGATCCCGAGCCTCGTGTTCGCGACTGGTGACGCCGTCCGGTCGGGCGTCGGCCCGGGCCCAATCATCACGGATGACCACCCGCGAACCGAGTACTTCCTGGTCCGGCGCATCGCCGATTCGGCTGCTCCCCCGATGTCTCCCTCCACGCTCCAGGCGGCGTTCACGCGGCCCTGAGCTGACCGACGGAGGGGAGTCGTAGCCGGCGGCGGGCTGTGCGAACCTAGGCGACGATATGACCCGAGACCGCCTGTGGACGCTGCTGGCAGTCCTGCTGCCTATCCTAGGCGCGACGATTGCCCCGATGTCCACCGTCGACCTCGCGTACCAGGTGCGCGTGGGCGACCTCATGCGCGCGTCCGGATCCGTGTTGAGCGCGGATCCGCTCACGTTCACTGCGGCCGGCCAGCCGTGGCTCAACCAGCAGTGGGGCGTGGGCGTCCTCCTCTCGCTCGGATACTCCGCCGGCGGATGGGCCGGGCTCGCGCTCTTCCGGGCGCTCCTCGTCGGGCTGGCAGTCGGGCTGGTCTTCTGGACGGCCCGACGATGGCTGCCGGTCCGCCCCGCGGCGAGCCTCTCGCTCGCGAGTTTCGTCGTGGGGATCGGCGCGCTCGCGTTGCGCGCGCAGCTCTTTGGGATCGTCTGTTTCGTCCTCGTCATCGCACTCCTCGCGGATCGCCGGGGGCGGCCGCGCCTCGCGTTCCTCGTGCCGCTGGTGGTCCTCGCGTGGGCGAACCTCCACGGGAGCTTCTTCCTGGGCGTCGGTGCCGCCGCGCTGGCCTTCGTCGCAGATCTCCGCGCGCCCACGCCGGTCATGCGCCGGAGCCTGGTCCTCGTCGTGCTGACGGCGGCCGCGAGCGTCGTCACCCCGTTCGGACCGGGCTCCTGGTCTTACGCGATGGGGCTATCGACGAACGGCGACGTGGCGCGCCTCGTATCCGAGTGGCAACGGACGAGCCCACTCTCGTTCGCCGGTGGCTTGTTCTATCTCAGCGTGATGGTCGCGGCCCTCGTCCTCGCCGCCGCCTGGCGTCGCGATGAGCGGTGGCCGTCGGCGCCCGGCCTGCTCTGGCTCGGCGGCCTGATCCTGGTCGGTGCATGGGCGGAGCGGGGTGTGGTCTGGTGGGCATTCGGGGCGCCGGTCGTGCTGGCGCCCGCACTCGCGCGGCTGGCGGCGCACAGCGTCCAGACGGGGGCCTCGAGTCCGGCTGCTCCCGCGCCGGCGGGCCTGCGGCGCCTCAACCTCGGCATCGGCGTCGCGCTCGGGCTGCTCGTCATCCTGCTCCAGCCGAACTGGCGGCCGGCGGCGACGCTCGCTGGCCCCGACGGGTTGCTCCTGGATGCGCCCGTTGGGCTGGCCACGGCGATGCGCAACGCAGGATCGCCCTCCGACCGCGCGGTGGTCCCCCAGCGCTGGGCGTCGTGGTTCGAATGGGCGGCGCCCGGCGTCCCGGTCATGGTGGATAGCCGGATCGAGGTCGTGCCGGCATCTGCATGGGCGGACTACCTGGTCATCGCGGCGGGTGGGCCGGGGACGCTCGAGACGCTCGCTCGCATCCGCGCCTCGCTCGTGGTCGTGGATCGCCGCGAGGAGGGCGCCCTCCTGCGCACCCTCGAGGCGTCCGATTCTGGCTGGCGCGCTGTCGCCCAGGACGAGGACGGCGCGGTATTCCGGCCCACATCCACGGCCGGCGTCTCGAGCGGCGAGTGACCCTCGGCCCGGTGGGCGGGCAGGGGACCGAGGGCGGCCGACGCCGCCGGCCGGCCCCTGCGGTCGCGGCCGTGACGCGCCGCAGGCCGCTGGAGGACGGCCGTGACGGAAGGCACAACACGCCGGAGCGCCCTCGACCAACGGCCATCCTGTGGCACGCTTCCTATATGGTCGAAGGCATGCGAGACGCGTCGGTCGCCGAGACATGTTCGCCTTGGCAACCCTCGGCCTGGCCGGGATCGGCATTCCCCTCTGGCTGTCTGCCGCAGCCGGCGCGATCGGCATTCCCGGTAACGACGACTGGGTCTACATGCGGGCCGCCGGCAGCTTGTTCCGCACGGGCAGCGTCGACATGCCAGGGCACACAGCCGCATCCATCGGGCAAATCGTGATGGTGCAGCCACTGTTGTGGTTGTCCGGCGGCAATCCTTGGGCGTTCACCGCATTCGGGCTGGTCATGGCGTTGATCGGCGTCGCGTCCACCTATCTCCTGGCCCGACGCTTCGTCGGGACGGGCTCGGCGGTGATGGTGGTCCTGCTGGTGGAGGCATTCCCCGGCTTTGCTCGCGAAACGGCGAGCTTCATGACCGATGTGCCTGCCTTCGCGCTCGCCCTGCTTTGCCTGCTGCTGGGAACCAGGTGGCTCCAGGGCGAGGGCAGACGAGTGACCCTTGTCGCCTCTCTCGGAGCCGGCCTTCTTGCGGTGAGCATTCGGGAGTTCGCGATCGCGGCGCCCGTCGCGATCCTGGTCGCCGCCTGGGCTCGGAACCGCGCGGACGAGCGGGTCTGGCTCGCTGGCGTGTCGGGCACCTTCGCCGGCGGGGTAGCGTGCGTCCTCATCGTCGCGGCCTCGATACCGGGCCGCGGCGTTCCTCTGACGCCGGATCTCTGGCGGTTGAGCCTCCTTGGGCCCGCCTTCGCGACACTCGCCGCGGTCCTCCTGCCTGCGGCCGCGCTGGGCATGGGACGACGGATCGCAACCTTCAGCCCCGAACACATCATTCTCGGCGTCGGTTTCGTAGGCTTCATGTTCTTCCTGCCAAACGAGCCGCTCGTCGGGCAGCTCTGGATGCCCAACGGGCTTGTAGGCAACGCACTCCTCAGTGGCACCCGGGACCCGGTCATTGGCGCGCCTGCGTGGGCGCTGTCAGAGCAACTTGCCTTGTTTGCGGCAATCCTCGTCGCGGCATTGGCCCTCAGGTGGGGCCAGCGCAACCTTGCTCGGGTCAATTCCTTGTCGACAGCCATGGCACGTGCGATCCGGATCGCTCGGGGCCGCGAGGCACCCCTCGTACTTTTCCTGGTCGCTTATGCCGGGGTACTCGTCGTCTTCACCTCGGTGAGTTACCCGCTCGACCGCTATCTCTACCCCATGGTCCCAGCGGCTGCGATCCTCCTGTTGCGGGGGCCCGCCCAGGCTTCCCATTTCGGCCGGAGCCGTGCGTTCTCCCACGCCGCCTTCGCGTGGCTCGCCGCCTCGGCGTTCGTCATCGCCGCCAACTCATTCGCCTACGATGCGGCGCGCAATCGCGGCGGCGAGGCAGCGGTGGCGATGGGCTACGACGCGCGGACGGTGGATGCCGGCTACGAATGGGTTGGCTATCACGCGAGCGGGGTCGGGAATTCGGGCTCCGGTACCTACGGCCTGACCTGGTACGACGACGCGTTTTCGTCATACCGTCCCTGTGCCGTACTCTCGAACAGTCCACTAGACGGCGGCGCCTTCAGGCTGATCCGCGTTGACCGATCGGCCTACCTGCAGTTCCTCTTCTTCGGCACCGCCGAGCCGCTCTATCTGTACGGCGCGGTGGTGGACGGATGTCCGCCGCCTCCTGCAGCCGTCGCCGCGGCGACGGCACCGTAGTCGCGGATGTGCCTTGACTCGAGCGGACGTGCAGCCCGGCTGGAGCGCGCCTGGATGGGCAGCGTCTGGCCGCAGCGTCTCTTTACCTTGCTGTCGCTGGCTGGCTTTGCCTTGAGCAACGAGAGACCCACGCTCACGCACGTCGCCAGCGTCTCGGCTCCGTCTGGAGCTGGCACATCCGACCGAACGGAGACGTTTCGGCGGCTCTGGAGTCGCGTTCACATGGCGGTCACCCGCACGCGCCTGGAGTACGTGTTCCTTGTCATTGCGCTTGCCTGGGGAGTGGCGCAGGTGTTCATCGTGCCGCCCCTGCAGGTCCCCGACGAGGGGGATCACTGGTTCCGGGCATGGGCGCTGACGGACGGACAGCTCACCGCTGACAAGCAGGGCATGATCACGCTGCCGGGCGTCTTCGCGCGCACGGTCGATCTCTACACGCGATTCGTCGGCGTCGGCCGAGGCCTGCCGATATCCCTGAAGGGACAAGCAGGTTTCTCTGGCTACGAGGATCTCTTCAACAGCCCGGGGCCCTCTGGCACCGTGAGGGTCGTCTCCCGGGTGGCCAGCTATGGCCCGGTGGGCTATCTGCCCCAGGCAGTGGGCGTCGGCCTTGGGCGACTCGTGGGAGCCCCACCACTCACCTGCTTCTACCTGGCGAGGTTGGGGAACCTCTTCGCGGCCCTGGCGCTGCTCTTCTTCGCCATCCGCCTGGCGCCGTTCGGCAAGCAGCTCCTTGTGTTGTTGGCGCTGCTGCCGATGACGATGTTCGAGTTGGCCAGCGTTTCCTGTGACGCACTCAGCATCTCAGGCGCCATGTTCTTCACGTCACTCCTCTTGTGGGCGAGCGCGCGCGTGACGCTGCGAAGAACTGATGTCGCACTGGTGTTGTCAGCTGCTGCCGTTCTCCTCAATGTGAAGCCTGGGTACTGGGCGCTTGTCCTGCTGGTGCTGCTCATCAGGCCGGCGCAGTTGGGCGGCCGCACGCGGTACATGGCATTCATTGCTGCCAACGCACTCGTGGTAGTCGGCGTCTTCCTGGTCGTCTCCTTGCTCACATCCACCGATGCTCGAGTGCAGGCCGTCGGTGGCCCTCTCGCGCAGCTCTTGTTCATCTGGCACCAGCCACTGGGCTTCCTGGGGATCGTGTGGTCCAATCTGCAGAGCAATCTGTTCCTGTGGACGCGCCAAAGCATCGGCGTCCTGGGGTGGCTCACGATCGCCCTGCCGCTGCGCTTCTATCTCTTTGTCCTGGGGGCAGGGCTCGTGTTCTTCATTCGTGTGAGAGACGAGGAGGTGGGTCTGCAGCTCTGGCGGCGTGCGCTGCTCGCCGGGGTGGGAGTTGCGGTGTTCCTCACATTGGCCGTCGCTCTGTATGCCTTTCTGGAGCCGACCGGCAGTGGGCGGGTGTTCTTTCAAGGCCGCTACCTGGCTCCGGTGTGGCTGCTGCTGCTGTTGTCCGCATACGGCATCCCGTTCGTACAGAGACACCGAGGGGTACCTCTTCTTGCCGGCGTATTGCTGGTGATGATGGTGCAGAACCTGCACACGCTCATTTCGTACTACCACCCCTGAAAAGGCTGCGCTTGGCGGATACACTGCAGCCGTCGTCCAGGGCTCGTCATCTCGGGAAGCGGGCGCGTCGTGAAAGTCGTCATCCTTGCCGGTGGTCTCGGCACACGTCTGTCGGAAGAGACCGCCTCCAAGCCCAAGCCCATGGTGGAGATCGGCGAGCGGCCGATCCTGTGGCACATCATGAAGACCTACAGCCACTACGGTTTCAGCGACTTCGTGGTCTGCCTCGGGTACAAGGGCTATGTCATCAAGGAGTACTTCTCGAACTACTTCCTGCACATGTCCGACGTGACCTTCGACATGAGCGACAATTCCATGGAGGTCCACCAGAACGCGGCCGAGCCGTGGCGCGTAACGCTCGTGGACACGGGCGCCGAGACGCAGACCGGCGGCCGGATCAGGCGCGTCGGCGAGTACGTGCGCGACGACACGTTCATGCTGACCTACGGCGACGGCGTCGCCGATGTGGACATCGCGAAGCTGCTCGAGTTCCATCGGGCTCACGGCAAGCTGGCGACGATCACGGCCGTGCAACCGCTGGGGCGCTTCGGCGCGCTGCAGATCGACGAGGATCAGGTCGATGGACAGGTTTCCGCGCCTGCCGTGCGGGCCTTTCAGGAGAAGCCCGTGGGCGACGGGGCCTGGGTGAACGGCGGGTTCTTCGTGCTGGAGCCGGCGGTGCTGGACCGTCTCGAGGGCGACGACATGCCCTTCGAGCGCGCGCCGCTCGAGAGCCTGGCCGCTGACGGCGAGCTGCGGGCCTTTCGCCATCGCGGCTTCTGGCAGCCCATGGACGCCCTGCGCGACGTTCGCGCTCTCCAGGCCCTGTGGGACTCCGGCGAAGCGCCGTGGGCCGTTTGGACACACCGTAGCCACTCATAGATAGGGAGGCGCAGTGCCAGATTCTGCACCGAGTTCCAGGCCGTGTCCGGTTTGCGGCTCGTCGTCTTGCGAGCTGCTGTACCGCCAGCGTTTCGAGAGCTTCGTTCGTGGCAGCATCGGGAACGGCTACGACGTTGTCGCCTGCAACGGGTGCGGCATGTGCTTTGCCACGGGGCTACCTGACCAAGAGCGCTTCGCCCAGTACTACGCGGATACGTCGAAATATGACCTCAGCGCAGAAGGAGCGCAGCTCTCGGCTCGGGATCTTCAGCGGTACGCGGACCAGGCCGAGTTCGTCGCCGCTCATGTGGTTGACCGCACCGTGCCGGTATTGGATGTTGGCACCGCCACCGGGGCCTTTCTGCATGCGTTGCGGGAACAAGGCTTCGAGCGACCGTATGGAGTCGACCCTTCGCCGGACGCAGTCCGTGTAGCTCGAGACGAGTTCGGTCTTGAAGTGGCCGTCGGCGGACTGGATGCCGCGGAATCGTGGGGCCACAAGTTCGGGCTCGTGAGTTACGTCGCGGTCCTCGAGCATGTCGTGGAGCCACGGGAGCAAGTACGGGCGGTCAGCCGTCTCTTGCGACGCGACGGTTTCGTCTTTGTCAGCGTCCCTGACGCAGGCTCGTTCAAGGACCACGTTGATGCGCCCTATCAACAGTTCAGCGTGGAGCACATCAACTACTTCACCAGGCGTGGCCTGGCGAACGCAATGGGGGCGGAGGGCTTCTCGCTCGCCGCCGAACGCGTGGTAGTACTGCCCGAAGGCACGGACGGTGCCACGGCGGCGCTCGAAGCGGTCTACCGCTGGGATGGCGTTATGCGCCCGCCGCAGCCTGACCCTGCGGGAGCGGACGATGTCCGCGACTACATTCGCCGATCCGGACGCAAGGAGGCCACGCTGCTCGAACGCATCGCGCGTCTGGCTTCCTCCGGTGAGCGGATCTACGTGTGGGGAACAGGTACGCACACGCTGCATCTGCTGCAGACGTCGCGCCTGGGCGACTGCCGAATCGAGGCCTTTCTCGACTCGAACCCGCACTATGCCGGCGCCACCCTGGCTGGACGCCCCGTGATCGCGCCATCCGAGCTGCAGGCAGCCGGTGCACCCATCCTGGTGTCCTCGGCTGGCAGCCAGTCGGGCATTGCAGCAGCGGCACGCGAGCGTTTTGGGCAAGACGTGCAGCTCATCTTGCTGTATTGAGGCGGCAGATGGGTCTGGTCGAGAGCTACGCCGACCGTGGCGTCTTCGTCACCGGCCACACTGGGTTCAAAGGGGCGTGGCTCGCAGAGTGGCTCGGGTCCCTGGGAGCCGAGGTCACCGGCTACGCACTCGACCCACCTACCCAGCCGAGCCTGTTCGATGCGCTCGACCTTGGCGAACGCCTGCGGCACGTGGTCGCCGATGTCCGCGACCGCGACCGTTTGGTGGCCGAGGTGCAGGCCGCGAGGCCTTCCGTGATCTTCCACCTGGCCGCGCAGCCGCTCGTTCGCCGGGCGTACGCCGAGCCGCACGAGACCTTCGAGACCAACGTCATGGGCACCGTCAACGTGCTCGAGGCGGCTCGCGCTTGCGCTTCGGTGCGGGCGGTCGTCATCGTCACCAGCGACAAGTGCTACCAGAACCTCGAGGCCGCCCGCGCCTTCCGCGAGACAGACGCCATGGGTGGCCGCGACCCGTACAGCGCCAGCAAGGGCTGCGCCGAGCTCGTCACGGCGGCCTACCGCGAGAGCTTCTTCGCCGACGGCGCGGCGGTGGCCTCAGTGCGCGCCGGCAACGTCATCGGCGGCGGCGACTGGGCCCCCGACCGCATCATCCCGGACTGCGTGCGCGCCCTGGCCGCCGGCGAGGAGATCGTGGTGCGCAATCCGGATGCCGTCCGACCCTGGCAACATGTCCTCGAGCCTCTGTCGGGGTACCTCTGGCTTGGGGCCCTCATGCTGCGCGATGGCCGCCGTTACGAAGGGGCGTGGAACTTCGGCCCCACCGACCAGGACGGCGCCCGGCCGGTGAGCTGGGTGGTCGAGCGCTTTCTGGAGGAGTGGGGCTCGGGCTCGTGGACCACGCCGGCCGATGCCGGGCGGCAGCCCCATGAAGCCCACTGGCTGAGCCTCGACAGCGCCAAGGCGCGGGAGCAGCTCGGGTGGGCGCCGGTCTGGGATGCGCGGACGGCGGTGCGCCAGACGGCCTCCTGGTATCGCGAGTCCTACCGGGCGGCTGCGACGGCCCGCGACCTGGTCGGCCGGCAACTGCAGACGTACGAAGGCGATGCCCGCGCCGCAGGGCTTCCCTGGGCCAGCGCGGAAGAGAGAAGGTCGATCAGGTGACGGGCACGGGCCACGAGGCCGCAGACACCCGCGACGAGATTCTCGAGCTGGTGAGCAGGTACTACCGGGAGCGCCATGCGCTGCCGCCGTTCGACCCCGACCGCGACCCGGTGCGCTACGCCGGCCGCGTGTTCGGC
>Ga0209748_1001774_pt1 | contig 10579 bp, 9 predicted proteins | sample BarGraIncu00421A_FD_185490 | JGI IMG/M metagenome (GOLD analysis project Ga0209748, IMG submission 185490) | Arctic peat soil microbial communities from Barrow, Alaska - Barrow Graham LP Incubations 004-21A (SPAdes) (version 2) | ecosystem: Environmental > Terrestrial > Soil > Wetlands > Peat... | reverse complement strand
GCATCGCTGACGTCGACGATCGTGCCCATGTCCCGCAGTCTCGGGCGTGGCTGTGACAGCTTTGCTGGCACGAGCGGGCCGATCCGTGCGGCAGAATTCGGCTACAGGCCCTTAGTTTGAGTCTACGCTCACTTGTCAACCAAGCTGAACAGCCGATAGGCAGTCGCACGGCCCAATGGGCGCCACACGACACGGACTCCCTCCCTGACCCGGGTCGCCGGGAAACCCACTACTGGCGCCCACTGCCGCGTCGCCGTGGACGACGCGCACGCCGGGGCCGCCGCGGGCACCCGGCCTCCTGCGAGCCGCCGAGGCGGGCAGCGCGGCCTACCTCGCCGTCTTCGTCGGCGGCATCTTGGCGGCCCCGGCGGCCGAGTGCGAAACCCGATAGTCGGTGACGTTCACCCGTTCCGCCCAGCCAAGATGGTCCGCCATGGCCTGGCGGGCGCGCTCCGGAGAGCCAGCCGCGATTGCGTCGAGCACCGCTTCGTGACCGTGCTGTGACGCAGGAACGCGATCGAGGATCGCGGTCACACTGATCCTGCGCGTCAGCACGAGGACCGCCTGCATCTGATCAATGAGCTGCAGGAAGAGACGGTTGTGCGTGGCCCGCAGGATCGTGTCGTGAAACGCCACGTCGTGGGCGGTGTAGGCGTCCGTGTCGCGAGTAACCTGGCTCAGCCCATCGAACTCCTCGCGCATCGCGGCGAGGTCGCCCGGTGTGGCACGCTCAGCAGCCAGCGCCGCCGCTTCCGTCTCGATGACGCGCCGCAGTTCGAGGCTGTCGGCCATGATGTCGTCGATGGCGCCGACCTCGAGGCGGGTGGCCAGGAGTTCGGGGGCAAGGTCGTTCCAGGCGGTTCGCTCGGTCACGCGGCTGTAGCGACCCTGTCGACTCGTCACCATACCGAGCGTGGCGACGATCTTGAGCGCTTCTCGCACGACAGGCCGGCTCACCCCGAACTCGCGGGCGATGTCGCCCGCCGCCGGGAGCGGCTCGCCCGATTGAAAGTGGCCGACCAGGATGCTGCCCACGAGTGCACGCGCCACCTGCCGCGGCAGCGTCTGTGTCGCCAGCGACCGAAACGGCATCGCGGAACGGGGACCGCGTGCTTCCGCCGTCACGATTGGTGATCCCGCGCGCCGTCACACGGCGTCAAACCCAGCAGGCAGCGATGCGTCCGGGATCCATGGCGCATCCAGGCGGAGTGTCGTCTCGGGTCCTGATCCATCGCTCGCCTGGATCCTCCCTCTCAAGGCCGCAGAGGCGCATGTCGATGCATCGTACTGCATCCACAAAGGGTGCTATCTTATCAGTTAGGTAGATAACTTGACATGATCGAGGAGGGAACACAGACGCCAAACGGCAGAGCGTCCCAAGGAGTCTCCGAGAGCCGTTGGGATACTGCTCTCCGTGGAAGGCCGCCCTCCGCTGTCGCCAGTCGGCACGCGGCCGCGGTATCCACATCTGCCACTCTACGGGCGGTCGCAACGGAGGACCGGCCCGCCGTGGGCGTCATCGCGGACGGTCCCCGTGCAACTCGGGGCGCGCCCGGATCGCGGCTGACCGGGCGATTCGCTTCAGCGGGCCCGACGGGCATCTGCTTCGACATTCAGCGCTTCTCGATCCACGACGGTCCCGGCATCCGGACCACGGTCTTTCTGAAGGGCTGTCCCCTGTCGTGTTTGTGGTGCCACAACCCGGAGAGCCAGGCCCGCCTGTCCGAGGTACGCATCATCGAGACGCGCTGTATCCACTGCGGGTCCTGCGGCGCCGTCTGCCCGCAGGGCCTCGCCGGCGGTCCGTGGCTGCCCGACCCGGCGCGCTGCGAGCGTTGTGGAGCCTGCGCGGAGGCCTGTCCCACGGGGGCCCGGCAACTGGTCGGACGGTCGTACAGCGTTGATGAGGTGCTCGACGCGGTGGAGCGCGACCGGCCCTTCTACGACGAGTCCGGCGGCGGTGTCACCTTCTCGGGCGGCGAGCCGCTGCAGCAGGCGCGCTTCCTGCTCGCCTGTCTCGAGGCGGCCCGACGCCGAGGCCTGCATACGGCGGTGGACACCAGTGGGTTCGCGTCGCGCCAGACGATCCTAGCGGTCGCCTCGCTGACCGATCTCTTCCTGTACGACCTCAAGGTGCTCGCTCCGGCACGGCACCTGCAGTTCACGGGCGCCCCGGTGGCACCGATCCTGCGCAATGTGCAGGCGCTCGACCGCGCCGGGGCCCGCATCTGGCTGCGAGTGCCCTTCGTCCCGGGCTACACCGACGACCATGAGAACTTGGCCTCGTTGGGGGCCTTCGCGGCAGGGCTCCGCCACACTCGGCGCCTGCACCTGCTGCCGTATCACCGGCTGGGCGCGGACAAGTACGCGCGGCTCGGGCGTCCCGACCGCCTGGGCGACGTGCAGCCGCCGTCGCCAGCCGCCTTGGAGGTCGCGGCCACCTACCTTCGGTCCTTCGGCCTGGACGTTCGCGTGGGAGGCTAGTCCATGAACGAGCGTGTGCAGCGACTGCGCGAGCGGAGCCTGGCGGCCCGTCCCAGCATTTCCGCCGAGCGCTCCCTCTTGATGACCCGCTTCTACCGGGAGCACTTGGGCAAGCATCCGACGCCGGTTCTGCGGGCGCGGGCGTTCGAGCACCTGTGCGTCCGGAAGACGATCACGATCGAACCCGACGAGCTGATCGTGGGTGAGCGCGGCCCTGCCCCGAAGGCCGTGCCGCTCTTCCCCGAGCTGACCTGCCACAGCCTCGAGGACCTGCGCATCCTCGATGGGCGGGACAAGACCAGCTACGCGGTGGCTCCCGATGTCTTCGAGGCGTACGAGCGCGAGGTGATCCCGTACTGGGTGGGCCGGAGCCTGCGGGACCGCATCTTCGAGGCGCTACCGGCGGAATGGCACGACGCGTACGACGTCGGCATCTTCACGGAGTTCATGGAGCAGCGCGCGCCCGGCCATACCGTGGCCGACGGCAAGCTCTACGCAATGGGCATGCTCGACTTCAAGGCTGCCATCGGGCGCGCCATGGCCGCCCTCGATCTCACCCATGACCCCACCGCCTCGCAGCGGCTCGAGGAGTTGCGGGCGATGCAGATAGCGGCGGACGCGGTGATCATCTTCGCCGAGCGCCACGCCGCGCTGGCCGGAGAGATGGCGGCCGCGGAGTCCGATCCCGAACGGCGCGCCGAATTGCGGCGCATTGCCGAGGTCTGCGCCTGGGTCCCCGCGCACGCGCCGCGCGATTTCTGGGAGGCAATCCAGACCTACTGGTTCAGTCACCTGGCGGTCATCACCGAGCTCAACGGCTGGGATGCCTTCTCGCCGGGTCACCTCGACCAGCACCTCGAGTCCTTCTACCGCCGGGGCCTGCAGGACGGCACGCTCACCCGCGAGCGGGCCAAAGAGCTGCTCAGCTGCCTCTTCGTCAAGTTCAACAACCACCCCGCGCCGCCCAAGGTGGGCGTCACCAACGCCGAGAGCGGGACCTACACCGACTTCGCCAATATCGATCTCGCAGGGCTGCGGCGCGACGGCTCGGACGGCGTCGGCGAGGTCTCGCACCTGCTCCTCGAGGTGATCGACGAGCTGCACCTCGTCCAGCCGAGCCCCAACATTCAGGTATCCCGGGTGACGCCCGAGCAGTTCCTTCGCGAAGCGTGCCGCGTCATCCGCAAGGGCTACGGCTACCCCGCCGTCTTCAACGCCGACGGCGTGGTGACCCAGCTGCTGCGCAAGGGCAAGAGCGTCGAGGACGCCCGCGAGGGCGGGACCAGCGGGTGTGTCGAGGCCGGCGCGTTCGGCAAAGAGGCGTACATCCTCACCGGCTACTTCAACCTGCCGAAGGTCCTGGAGCTCACGCTGCACGACGGCCGCGACCCACGGAGCGGCAGGCAACTCGGCCCGCACACCGGCGACCCGCGCGCGTTCGCAGGCTTCGAGGAGCTCTTCCGGGCCTGGGAAACCCAGCTGCGCCACTTGGTTGACGTCAAGGTGCGGGGCAACCATCGGATCGAACAGCTCTACGCGCACGAGATGCCGGCGCCGTTCCTCTCACTCATCACGTCGGACTGCATCGAGCGGGGTCTCGACTACAACGCCGGCGGGGCGCGCTACAACACCTCGTACATCCAGGGCGTCGGGATCGGGACGCTGACCGACAGTCTCGCCGCCCTCAAGACGCACGTCTTTGACGATCGGACCGTCAGCATGGCCGACCTGCTCGACGGGCTGGCCGCCGACTACGAGGGGCAAGAGGTGCTGCGCCAACGGCTGCGGAACCGGTCGCCCAAGTGGGGCAACGACGACCCGGCGGCCGATGGCCTGATGCAGGCGGCATTCGAGGCGTTCGTCCGGACGGTCGATGGCCGGCCGAACGGCCGGGGCGGGACTTACGGGGTCGACATGCTCCCGACCACGTCGCACGTGTACTTCGGGTCAGTCACGGGGGCCACGCCCGACGGCCGCGCAGCGGGGGCACCGCTTTCGGAGGGGATCTCCCCGTCACAGGGGATGGACCGCTTGGGCCCGACCGCCGTCATTCGCTCGATGGCCAAGATGGATCAGGCCCGGACCTGCGGCACCTTGCTCAACATGAAGTTCAGCCCCAGTCTGCTCGAGGGGGAGGACGGCATCGAGAAGCTCGCGCAACTCATCCGCACGTACTTCCGGCTCGGCGGGCACCACGTCCAGTTCAACGTCGTCTCGGCGACGACGCTGCGCGAAGCCCAGGCCACCCCCGATGAGTACCGCGACCTCATTGTCCGCGTGGCGGGCTATAGCGACTACTTCTGCGACTTGTCGCGGGCACTGCAGGACGAGATTATCGCCCGCACGGAACACGAGGCGCTATGACTGCTGCCCCATGCCGCTGAGCGGCGGTCGGCATCGGATGATCGCGCGACGCGCCGGTCGCAACGTCAAGGCGCACGTCGCGCGGCTCCGCGCGCCGCTCGCGAGCACCCACAACTCGGCCTTCCGGCCCCGTCCCCTGGAGGAGCCTCGACGATGGTGATCCCGCCGTTCCGCAATGAGCCGCCGACCGACTTCACGCGACCCGAGCACCGCCAGGCCTTTCAGGAGGCGTTGGCCCGCGTGCACGCCCGCTTCGGGACGCGCTATCCGCTCCGCATCGGTCGCGAAGCGGTCACGACCGGTGAGACGCTGGCCTCGCACAACCCGGCCCATCCCGACGAAGTGGTGGGCGTCCACGCCATGGCGGGCGTTGCCGAGGTCGACGCCGCGGTGTCCGCGGCCACGGCCGCCTTCGCCGACTGGTCCCGCACTCCGGCGGAGGAGCGGGCCGCGATCCTGCTGCGCGCCGCCCAGGTGGTCCGGGTCCGCCGGCACGAACTGAGCGCGCTCATGGTCGGCGAGGTCGGCAAGCCCTGGGACGAGGCGGACGGCGAGACCTCCGAGGTAATCGACTTCATGGAGTGGTACGCCCGGGGGATGCTGCGACTCGCCGGCGAGGAGAACGTGACCCCGCTGCCGGGGGAGCTGATCAGCTACCGCTATCTCCCGCTGGGCGTGGGGGCCATCATCTCGCCCTGGAACTTCCCGCTGGCGCTGTTGGCGGGGATGTTGAGCGGGGCCGTGGTGACCGGCAACACGGTCGTGGTGAAACCCGCCTCGGGCGCCGCGACCTGCGCCGCGTGGCTGGTCGACATCTTCCGCGAGGTGTACCTCCCGCCCGGTGTGATCAACCTCCTGCCGGGGCGCGGCGAGCTTGTGGGCAGCGCCCTCGTCGAGCATCCCGGGGTCCGCTTCGTCGCCTTCACGGGCTCGCGCGAGGTGGGCGTCCAGATCTACGAGCGCGCGGCGCGCCTCCAGCCGGGCCAGCGCTGGCTCAAGAGGGTGCAGCTCGAGCTCGGTGGCAAGAACGCGATCGTGGTCGACGAGACGGCCGATCTCACGCGCGCCGCCCGGGAGATCGCCGTGAGCGCCTTTGGCTTCCAGGGCCAGAAGTGCTCGGCCGCCTCGCGCGCCATCGTCGTCGCCGACGTGTACGACGAGGTGGTCGAGCGGGTCCTGGACGAGGCCCGCGCCCTGCGCGTGGGCGACCCGGCCGATCCTGACGTGGCGTTCGGGCCGCTCATCGACGCGGCTGCGGAGCGCAAGGTCCTGGGCTACGTCGAGATCGGCCGCGGCGAGGGACGGCTCCTGCTGGGCGGCGCGAAGGTCGAGCGGGAAGGGTACTTCATCGAGCCCACGGTCTTCGGCGATGTGGACGCCGGTGCCAGGATCGCGCAAGAGGAGATCTTCGGGCCGGTTCTCTGCATGCTCCGGGCGCGGGAGGTCGAGGAGGCCTTGCGCATCGCCAACGGCACAGAGTATGGCCTCACCGGCTCCTTCTTCAGCTGCGATCCTGCCCGTATGGCCCGTGCCCGCGACACGTTCCACGCCGGCAACCTATACATCAACCGCAGGTCCACCGGCGCCCTGATGGGCGTGCATCCGTTCGGCGGCTTCAACATGAGCGGCACCGATACGAAGGCCGGCGGACCCGAGTACCTCCACTTCTTCCTGCAGGCACAGGCGATCGGTGAGCGGCTCTAGCGGCGGCGCTGGCGACCTCAGGCGACCCCCGGGGCGGCACCGCCCCCGGCCAAGGGCCGCCAACCGACCGTCGTTGGGGGCCGCATCGACCAAGGAGGAGGAGTGACCCGTGAACCTGCGTGGCACCTGGTACATCCTGCCCACTCCGTTCACCGATGACGGCACGCTCGACACCGCGAGCTTGACGCGCTTGGTCGAGGCCGCGGTCGCCTGGGGAGCCGACGGCTTCACCGCCATGGGCGTCATGGGCGAGCCCGGCGCACTTACGGCCGACGAACGGGCGCGCGCCCTGACGGCGATCGCCGATGCCGCTCGCGGCCGAGTCCCGCTTGCCATCGGCTGTTCCGCGGCCAGCCCGGGGGTCGTGCGGGCACTCGTCGAGCAGGCGCGTGGATTCGGCGCGGTTGCAGCAATGGTGGCGGCGCCGCTGCTGCTCCGCAACGTCGACCAACTGCCTGGGTTCTACGCGCAGGTCGCAGCGTTCGGGCTGCCCATCATCATCCAGGACGAACCCGCCGCCACGGGCGTGTTGGTCCCGGTGTCGACGCTTCTCGCCTGTGTCGAAGCGAGCGGCGCACGGACGATCAAGTTGGAGGATCCCCCGACGGCGCCCAAGATCAGCCGGCTGCTGGCGGCGCGTCCGGACCTCGCGGTCTTCGGCGGGCTGGGGGGCGTGGCCGCGCTCAGCGAGCTGCGCCGGGGGGCCTGCGGCACGATGACCGGCTTTGCCTACCCGGAGATCCTGCGCGCCGTCCGCGAGGCGGTCGAACGGGGTGATCTGGCCGCGGCGGGCCGCCTCTTCGACCGGTACCTGCCCCTCATCCATTTCGAATCCCAGCCCATCGTCGGTCTCGCGATCCGCAAGGAGGTTCTCCGCCGGCGTGGGGCCTTGGCCACAAGCCGTACGCGCAGCCTGGCGCAGACCCTCGACCCGGCGACGATGGCCGAACTCGACGACATCCTTGCACGGCTCGGGATTGTGCCGGACATCGCCCCGTTTCAGCCGGCCTTGTGACCGCGACAGGAGGCAGTGATGGATCTCGGACTTGCCGGATCTCGGGCGCTCGTCGGAGGCGCCAGCCGCGGGCTCGGGGCTGCAATCGCCACGATCTTGGCAGCTGAGGGCGCCCACGTCGCGTTGGCCGCGCGTCCCTCCGAGCAGCTGACCACGCAGGCGACCCGTCTCGGCGGGGTCGCCGTAACGGCCGACCTGGCCACCCCCGAAGGTCCCGCGGCAGCCGTCGCGGATGCGGTGGCACAGCTGGGCGGGCTCGATCTGCTCGTGATCAACTCCGGCGGTCCGCCCACCGGGTCGTTCGCCGAGGTCGGCGAGGAAGCGTGGCATGCAGCGGTCGAGGGAACACTGTTCGCTGCCACGCGGTTGCTCAGCGCGGCCCTGCCGCACTTGCAGACCGGTCGCGGGCCGGCCATCTGCGTCATTCTCTCGAGCAGCGTGCGGGAGCCGATCCCGGGACTGGTGACCTCCAATGTGCTGCGGCCGGGGCTGGTCGGACTCATCAAGTCGCTCATCGGAGAGATCGCGCCGGTCCGCCTCAACGGGGTGGCGCCCGGCCGTATCGCCACCGACCGCGTGGCGAGCAACGACGCGATCCGCGCCCGCACCGCCGGCCTCAGCGTCGCCGAGATCCAGCGCCAGACAGTGGCGCGCATCCCGCTTGGGCGCTACGGCGATCCGCTTGAGGTGGGCCGACTAGTCGCCTTCCTGCTCTCGCCAGCCGCCTCGTTTGTGAATGGGGCGATCGTGCCCATCGACGGCGGCATGATCCGCGCGTTGCCCTGAGTCAACCGTATGGTGCTCGGGAAAACCACCCGGGGCTCTCCAATGTCAGCCATCGAGCACCTCGGTCGCCCGCACATCGGCATCGGTCAGGATCGAGCGGATCGCCTCGCGCACGTCGCGAGACACCGGGGGCAGCGGCGCGGCAGCTCGCCCTGAGCCGTGCCCGAGCTCGCTGATGACCACCTTCAGCACGCTCAACCACCCCGCCTGATCGAACACCGACGCGAGCCTCGTCACGTCGGCTTGGATTTCGGTCGCGCGCGCGGTCACCGGCATCTACCGCGTGGCGTAGCGCCTGGAGGCGCGCCGGCGCGAAGTTCGCGAGAGCAGACACCACGCCGTCGGCACCCGCCCAGAACGAGAGAGCGGCGAGCTGTTCGCGACCCTGCAGGACGGAGAACGTGCCGGACCGGGCTTCCAGGAACCGCTGGAAGAGGAACATGTCCCCCCGCTGTCCTTGATCCCCACGATGTTTGGATGCATGGCGAGCGCGACGACGGAGTCGGGCGTCAACGCGCTCACCGTGTTCTCGGGGATGTTGTAGAGGAGGACGGGCCGGTCGACCGCGTCGGCGACGGCTTCGAAATGGGCACGCAGCGCGCCCTGGTCCGTCACCGGGTAGTAGAAGGGGCCGCAGACGACGAGGGCGTCGACGCCGGCGCGACTCGCCCGGCGCGCGTTGGCGATGGTGCGTCGCGTCCCGGTGTCACCCACGCCGACGTAGACGGGACGACGACCCTCGACCCGCTCGACGGTCCGGTTGATCAGCTCGGCCCGCATCGTGTCCTCGAGCAGCGCGAACTCACCCGACGATCCGAGCACGAAGACGCCATCGACGTCCGGCAGCAATCGATCGATGAGGCTATCCAGCGCTGGCCCGTCGAGCCGTTCGTCGTCGATGAGCGGCGTGGCAAGGGCACGATCACGCCCTCGGGTCGGAGCCCCCTCATCAGCCGACCCCGGCGGCGCGCAGCCGCTCGACGTCGCGCCGTGCGATCTCGATCTTCACTCCCTGCAGGGCCTGGAGCTGGTCCCGGGCGAGGAGATCGCGCTCCTGGTAGTAGTTGCCCGCCAGATTGGGCCGGAAAACCTTGAGGCGGTCGCGGATCGTGATCCCGGGGGTCACCACGAAGGAACGCGTCGCTGAAGCGCTTGTCCTTGGGATTGGCGAGCTTGTTGAGCGCCTGCGAGGCGATGAGCATGGGCATGACGACGGTTCTTGCCTGACCGGTGGCCATCTTGAACGCGATCCGGTAGAGCCCGGGGTCGCGGGCCTGGCTATCCTACGGAGCTTGTTCTCGATCCAGGGCTAGGGTGGCCGGCGACCTCAGCGACGAAGATCGCGGTCTCGAGCGCTTCGATCTGGACCAGCTCCGAGACATCGTTCATGATCCCAGCGGGACCTTGTCGTTGGTCGCGCTGGACCGCTCTCGAGTCATTCGTCGTCTGGCCGAGGTTCAAGCCTCGGGAGATCACAGTCCGCCCGATTTCGTTCGCGGGTGAACTCATCGCCTGGCGCGACAAACCCTACGGAATGTGAATGGCTAGCTTGGCGTCGAACCGGAGCCGGATACGAGGCTCGTGCCCGACCCACACGACAACTTCGCGGAACCCTTCTCAGATACGACGAACGGACCTTGCGCGACCTGTACGAAGCCGGTACTGGCGCGAACCGGCGAGCGGAGACACAGACCTTCGCCGATTGGACGAAATGGAAGCGTCGCCGCCGCACCTACGAGGTCGGCGCGTTGCTCGCCTCGGGCATCTCCCACGGCCGTCCGCAGTCCTACCGATGCGGCCGCCTTCGCGCCGCCGAGACCTGGGACCCCGGGCTTCCCACGGCCATGGGCGCAGTGTGGCAGACGGGCAGTCGCGTTGAAGCACGTGGGGCGATCGCACAGGCAGGGGGTCAGCCCAGCAGGAGCTTCAGAGCCACGACCACGCCGACTGTCACGACCACGCTGCGCAGCGCGAACGGGGACATTCGCCGGCCGACGGCGGCGCCAACCTGGCCCCCGGCGATCGACCCCACCGCAATGAGGGCAGCCGCCCACCAGTCTACCGGCGCGACGGCAACGAACACGAGCGCTGCGACCGCATTCACGACCAGCGCGAGGACGTTCTTCAGCCCGTTGAGGCGCTGGAGGTCATCGGGGATGAAGATCGCGAGCAGGGCGATGAAGATCACGCTCTGCGCCGCCCCGAAGTAGCCGCCGTAGATCGCGG
>Ga0209748_1001770_pt1 | contig 10589 bp, 6 predicted proteins | sample BarGraIncu00421A_FD_185490 | JGI IMG/M metagenome (GOLD analysis project Ga0209748, IMG submission 185490) | Arctic peat soil microbial communities from Barrow, Alaska - Barrow Graham LP Incubations 004-21A (SPAdes) (version 2) | ecosystem: Environmental > Terrestrial > Soil > Wetlands > Peat... | reverse complement strand
CTTTGGTTTCGGATATAAAATGGTATCGACCTCAAAGTCGTTGTAACGCAAACTCCAGGGACTGTCTAGAATAACAGTTCGAACAGGGATATCATATTTGGCATAGCCTTCAAGAAGCGTATCAACCCGCTCTGCTGTATTAACATCATCTTCCCACAGCCAACATTCGAGCGCCCATGCCGGGGTCAACGGGGGATTTCCATGTCGCTGCGCATTAAACGGGACTCCGCGAAAGGGAAATGCAAAACCGAAATAATAGATAAAAGCCAGGATCGAAACGGCTATCAAAAGATAGCAAACCATTTTCCGGGTTCTTATCGACTTTTTCATAAGTAATGGTTAAAATAGATGGTCGTATTATTTAATCAAAGTTTAAAGATAAACCGGTTGCGATTAACCTGAGTTCGATATAAGTATTAGTTTAATATTCTAAAAATAAGGTAATAAGGTTGGTTCATTTTACTAATTTGAGTGCTACTAAGGTTAGAGAAATAAAAATAAGGTTTGTCAAACACATTGCACGCAATTTTGCAGGAATTATTCCTACGAAATTATCGATTTAAAAACCTTATTTTCCCTTCTCATCAACCTTAGTAGTCCCGGCAATTCCCCCTTATCAAAAACCTTATTAACCTTATTACCTAATTGGTTATCAAGCATATTATGCTTTATCTAATATCGAACTCAGGTTACTAAGTAATAAGAATAAATAGATGTCATATTTTCATATATAAGATCTCCTGAAAAATAACAAATAAGAATGCCACCAAATCTCCAAGTCACCAAAATTTACTAAAGCTCAATTTAACACTTTATCTTTGGTGGAATTTTGTGTTTTAGTGTTTTGGTGGCAAAAAAGACTATTTATCGTCACAAATTTGGAATATTGAAATACGACATTTCGTCTTATCTATTACTTATATTGTTTTGCATAAAAAAGTAAACATCAATGAGATTAGTTATTTTACAAATTCCAATCCGAAAATAAGTACAGAACTGTTCACCAGCGTGTGCACAATGGCACTGTAAAAGACATTTTTTGTTTTGAGATAGGTATAGCCGTACGCCCATCCGGCAACACAGGCAAAACCAATGTAAATAATTGCCCCTGAATGGTAATGCACCAATCCGAACAAGGCACTTGTAATGGCCAGCGCAGTATAAACACCTGAACCGTTCTTGCCGGCCCGTTCAATGAGCCAGGCTGCCGCAAAAATCAGTGTTACCATTAAAGCCGGAAACCATTGCATCCCTCCTTTTAAGGTATATCCCACTAACAATGCCAAAGGAATTGAGATCAGAAGTCCGCACAGCCAGAAAATCTTCCAGGTTTTTGCCTGACCAATGCGCTTTGCGAGCATATTCAGCAGTATTCCCCTGAAGAAAAGCTCCTCGAAAATAGCAGTATTTAAGTAGGTAACAACAAGGGTCAATCCGATCGTATTCAGAAGTTCCTTTGTAACCGAATCATGGCCAACATATTTTACAAAATCGACGTTGTATCCGACAATCACAACAAACAGGTAGAAAACAAACCAGACCCAAAGTGCGGTCCACAAAAATTTCAGGTTAAAAACGGGAAAAAAGCCAATATCATTTAAGCCTCTGATGGTTCCAAAAGCATAGACGGCAATCAGCATCAATGCAATTTTATACACCGATCCGAAATCCTTTCCTGTGAAAGGGAGGTTACCCGAAGGATCGACCTTTATAAAAGTAGTGAGCAGCAGTAAGATCACAAAAGTGGTAAAATCGATCCAGTCGATCTGTTGGGAACGGTACCGGCGCGCAAAAAACAACAGCACGGGGAAAATCAGGAGGTAGGGAGTCAACGCAAGTATGCCTCCGAATGGATTCTGGTGATTCAGCAGTACATATAAGAAGTACAGCACTAAAAGGATAAAAGGAAAAACAAGCATTCTCAGGATATCCGAACCGATCCACTTTTCCATTCCCGATGATACCACGTCCTTCCCGGCTGAGAAAAATAAAAAGTACAACACCACAAAGAAAGGGAGTACAATCAGTGCATCATGCGCTACATTTTCTGACCAGTTAAAAAAAATGAAGATTAACGTAAGAAAAGCGGTCCAGAAACCACTCCTGTTTAATTCACGTTGTAACACTTTATCTGTCTTTAATGCGCTTTGAAAGGTCGTCGTATTCATACAAATTTCGATTGGCGTTTATTGTCCAATATTAGGAATACATCAAGAGCAATATCTAATTTATAGCATCTTTTTCCGATACTTTTTTAACTAAGGGAAACAATAATGCACAGCGCAACATTTCCATACCGGTCAGTATTCAATGTTTATCAGCAGCTTGGGTTTTAAACTTCAAAATCGATCGTACTATACCTCCTGCGGCCGACCGTACACTTCACTTCTTACTCATGAATTGTAAAATGTAATGGATCTTTAACAGGATTGTAATTAAATATTAACGACAAATTTACCAACAATCGATTTAATTGGATTTTTGCGTTAATATTTGATGCAATTAAGACAAAATTTAACATGTATTAACTTCCTTTATTTCTAAACTTTGATGGAAGAAATGTTGTTTATATAGCATTTCGGGCAAATGTCGGCTTCGGCCTAAAGTCTTTATTAAAAATCTAAATTAATCAACTATGAAAAAACAAATTCATTTCGTTTACATTCTGTTTTGTGTGGGAATGATGCTCTTTCAGTCGTGCAAAAAAGACAACCCTGCACCAACAGCCTCTTTTACTGCTACGATAGACGGAGGTGTGGTTACTTTCGCTGCTGTGGTAACTGATGATACTAAATATGAATGGGATTTTGGGGATGGGAGCTATATAAATACGCTGAAAGCGCCGGTACATACTTACTCGCAGGTAGCAGATCCTGTTGACTTTACGGTCACACTAACCATTAAAGGACCCGGAGGTGAGGTTACTGTTTCTAATAAGATAACAATACCCGCGAAGACGAAACTGGAATACCTCACCGGTGGAAAACTTTCGGCACCAAGTTCCAGGAAGTGGAGGATCAATGTGAATGCACCTGCTTTCATTATTGATTTTGCAACTGCTACCTTCTCACCCAACTATAAGACGTATCCGGGTGGTATTCTTTCAGCGGTTGGATTAAGCGCTGTTTATGGCGACACTTTCGAGTTTAAGAGTGATGGTACATTAACCATTCATCCAAACGGTGGCGGAATCTTTGCAGGCTATGTTTATTGTGCATTACACGCCATTCCAAATATTGGTAATGCAGGAGGTTCAGGATTAACTTATGCGAAACCTTTCACCGCTCCCACTGGTGCGACATTTAAGATCAATGAAAATAAAAACTTCACGATTACAACTTCACCTGACGGGGCAACTGCATCTGATGTTACTTACTCGAATGTAATGACACTGAGCTTTACCAATGGCGGTTTTCTGGGTATTCTGGATTCCACAAGCGAATGTATCATCGATCAGATAACCGACACGCAGATGGTGGCTCACCTCTTTGTTTCTGCAATACCTCCTCCGGGGCAGGTTGGCAAACCAAATTTTGCTTTGAAAGTGATTTTTGAAGCGGTGCCATAAATCATCTTTACCAGGAAGGGTTCGCCCTTCCCGGTAAAAAAGGACCTAAAAATTAAATAAATATCGGGAATTAGCAATCAATAGAACTAACAAAAATTATTTATGATGAAAAGAAAATTGCTTAAGGCAATGTTGCTGTGCTTCTTCGTTGTGATGACCCACAACCTTTTCGCCCAGAACGTTGTAACAGGAAGTGTAAAGGATGATACAGGACAGTTTTTGCCTGGCGTAAGTGTAGTTGTTAAAGGGACCACCACAGGAACCATTACCGACAATGATGGTAAGTTTTCATTTTCGGCGCCCAACAATGCTACATTGGTATTTTCCTTTGTTGGAATGGCAAGTAAAGAAGTAGCAATTGGAAATCAGCGAAAAATAGATGTCACGCTGATCCCGGTTGCCATAGGAGTCGATGAAGTTGTGGTAACCGCGCTTGGGATCTCCAGGGAGAAAAAATCATTGGCTTATTCAGTCTCTGAAGTAAAAGGGCCCGATCTAACCAAGGGTGCGGGATCGAATGTGATTAAATCACTGGATGGTCGTGTGAGCGGGGTCAACTTTACCCAATCAAGTTCCGACCCTGCAGGTTCTGTATTTGTGACAATTCGCGGTGCAACCAGTTTGAACATCTCCAATTCCACGATGTCGGCTCAGCCACTCTTTGTGGTAGATGGTATACCGCTGGGAACAACTGCTGTTGAAAACAGAAATGGTGCTGACTTTGGCAACCTTCTTTCACAGTTAAATCCTGAAGATATCGAGAGTATCTCTGTACTAAAAGGTGCCAGTGCAGGTGCCCTTTATGGTTCTGCTGCCGGTAATGGCGTCATCATGATCACTACAAAATCAGGTAAAGGCGGCAAAAAAGGAATTGGCGTATCTGTAAATACCTCAATGGTATGGGATAAACCTTATAATTTCTTCGAAACACAACAACTATATGGTGATGGAATTCGTGCTTCATCTATTTATACGTCGGGTTATGACTGGGGTGCTAAATTCTCAGATTTCACTGATGCTACCGTCGATTCCTATAATACTGTAACGCAACGTATTGAAACCCGTCTTTTTGCAGCAACCCACGAAAATCGCTTGCAGGAATTCATGCGGACCGGTGCAACGCGTAATTACAATGTAAGTGTTTCGGGTAATTATAAAGATGGAGCGTTCCGCTTTTCGATGGGTAAAATGTCGAATGTTGGTGTAATGCCCAATAACCAGACAGACCGCGTCAATGCGAACCTGAGTGCAGAGTACAACATCACCCGGAAATTAAAGATCTCGGTGAACAGTAACTATATGGGACAATATACACCCAATAAGACCTCTTCCAACAGTGATGTTATCGAAGAGCTGACAATGAATTTCCTTGCCAGTCTTCAGCCAATCAAGGAAATGAAAACCGTCTGGAAAAATGGTTTTGAAGGACAGCTTCAGAATGCACCTTATTACAAACCCGACGGTACACCCATGCTGGACAATCCTTACATGTACGCTTATTCGGAGATCAACACCTACCGGAAAGATAACGTCTTCGGCAAGGTTCAGTTAGATTGGGAAATTATTAAACCGCTTAAATTCATTGCCCGTACCGGTATTGATTACAGCGGCGACAATTACGAATACAAAAGAGCCAAAGACTTTGTCGACAGCAATCAAAGGGATGGAAAATATTCTGTCAATCAGGGGAACGGACTCACCGTACAGAACGATTTGATGCTCGTTTGGAATAAGGATTTTGGTAAATTCACAACCAACGCTACGGCAGGTTATAACTATGCTTACAGTAATTCATACAGTTATGCGGCGAACGCCGAGAAGCTCGTAAGGGTCAACGATTATTCATTGAGCAATGCAGTTGCAGGAACGATGACAGCCAGCAATGCCTGGGGAATCGGGAAATCGCAGAGTGGTTATGCAACAGGACAACTTGGATATGCGAGCCAGATCTACATGGATCTTTCGGGTCGTTACGATGTAAGTGGTATCCTTGAAGAAGATAAAAACCACCATTTCTATCCTTCCGCCTCGCTAAGCTGGTTACCTTCTGCCACCTTCAAACTTCCTGAAATCATCAACCTGTTTAAACTAAGGGCTGGTATTGCACAGGTAGGACATGGAATTGGCACACCCCGAAGCAACAATACATTCAGTTTTGCCCCTATTGATTACGGGAATACGAAGATTGTAAATATCGGAGGTACACTTGTCGATCCGAATATCAAAGCTGAGGTAACAACTTCGTATGAAGGCGGTTTTGATATTGCGCTCTTAGATCGTCGTATTTCGGCTGAATTTACGGTCTATAAGAAAGTACACGAAAATCAGCAGGGATCGATTCCAACTTCGCCAGGTATCGGTTACGGAGGTATGTTAACCAATATTGGAACTGTAGAAGCAAACGGTTATGAAATCTCACTTAATTTTGTACCTGTCCGTTCCAAAGACTGGAACTGGGATATCGGCTTCAACTTCAGTAAAGTTGAATCAAAAATCACCGAACTCTCCAAAGAGTACGTACCAACCGGCTCAACGTTTTACGGAAACGGTCCAAATGTCGACCTTCGGTTAGCTGTTGGTGAAAAGATCGGAACGATGTGGGCGCACAATGTATTCACGACCATGCCTTCCACGAGTAAATATGCCGGAATGATTGTTATGGATGATAATGGTGAATGGAAATCGTCAAGCAACGAAGCTGACCGCAAATCAATTGGCAATTACAATCCTGACTTTATCCTGGGAGCTCACTCTTCTTTAAAATGGAAAAACTTCAGATTGGGAGTTGTAGGAAGTCTTCGCATGGGTGGTAAATATGTATCAAACATTGAGCGACGTGCGGTAACAAACGGTCACTCACTGCTTACAATTGGTGACGTAGTCAATGGTCCGAATAAATGGACGGTCGGAGGTCGCGATGGTGCAACAGGTGGTTTGCCCTGGCCCGATGCAAGTAAGATGCCATACCCTCAACAGGCAGGTTTAGTATCCACATATGCAATGTATGGCACACCTGTTCCAATTAATGATGCAAGTTATTTCAGAGGTGTATGGTTAAAACCGGGAGGAGATCCTGCCAATGATGCAGATTATATCGTGAATGGTGCAAACCCGCTCGAAACATTCTATGCAATACCAGGTTTGATCTTAGGAACCCAGTACTGGAGTTTTCCGGAATCACTGATCCGCGATGCGACTAACTTTAAATTGAAAGAGGTTACTTTCGACTATACATTACCGAACAGTATCACTTCAAAATTAAAAGTTGAAAATGTTGTGATTGGATTTGTAGGTCGCAATATCTTCCAGTGGAACAAAGCTGATAAAAACGTAGATCCGGAATCGGCTTTCGAAGGTATCGGTGTGAATCAGGGAATCGTTGGAAAGGCCTTGCCTTCTATCGCATCGTATGGTTTCAAAGTATCGTTTGATTTTTAATGCTTTAATTATTGAAATTATGAAAAAACAGATATCAATATTACTCCTGTCGCTCTTCGTTTTAACAGCTTGTGAAAAACAGCTGCTCAGGCAGGATGAGCTATTACAAAAGCGCGATGCAGTAGAGTCCGCCACACCAAATCTATTACTATCTTCGATCATCCAGCAAACAGCTTTTGCCTATCAGTACGAAGGAGGAGTCGGGAACAGGACACTTTCCGCAACGGTGCAATACATGCAGGGAAACAGAAGTTCCGACGATAATATTCACAAGAGCTTCACAAAACCAAAAAGTGATTTGTATGGCATAACACCACCGATCAAATTGGTTCAGGCAGCTATTGCCGATGTACACAAGCTTGGCTTAAAAAGCTATGAGGGAATCTTCCTGATCTTTAAATCATTGCTTTGGTCAACCGCAACTGATTTGTATGGCGACATCTATTATACAGAAGGATTGCGTGGTCAGGATGCAATTCTCTTCCCAAAATTCGATGAACAGAAGGACATTTATCCGGCATTGATTGCAGATCTGAAAGAAGCTACCCTTTTACTGTCAACTGGAACAGATGCCATTGATAAAACCTACGACATTCTTTATGGCGGGGATAAAGCAAAGTGGATCAAATTTGCCAACTCGCTTCGTCTTCGGTTGTTGATGAGGGCCAGCAAGAATCTACCAGGCGCAGCAGCCGAAATCACAGCAGTAGCTGCTCTTCCGCTCATGAGTACCGTTGCGGACAATGCATCTATTGCATACCTCGCCGGTGACAGGACCTACAACTGGCCAATGTCTTATGACGGATATAGTGACAACTTCATGATCTATCGCCCAAGTAAAACATTGGTGGATAGTTTGAAGGCATTGAACGATGACCGTCTAAAAGTTTGGGTAGCTCCGCTCGAAAAGCCATGGACGAATGTTTCTGCAGATAATGGAACTGTGGTAAACACAACTGATCCGAATGGTTATACCTATAGTTCTACTTATGAGTATATTGACCGGAGTAAGTCCGGAATTAAAGCTGCGGCCAGCTTCATTGTTGATTCGCTGACGCTTTATTCGGGATATACGGCGGGGATGTATGAAAATGTACTGGCTGCCAATGGAAACTGGGACTTTCCAACAACCATCTTCAACTATAAAATCTCCAAATTCTCGAAGCTTCTCAATGATAAATCGCATGCATTACTGAAAGCTTGTATGTTACAGTCAGATGAAGTACAGTTTTTATTGGCTGAGGCAGCTGTAAAGGGTTATATTCCGGCAGCAGGTGCAGAGGCTTATTACAAGAGCGGTGTAACATTGGCAGCAAGCAGATGGGGTGTCACCATCCCGGGAACCTATTTCAATAACAACCGGGCTAAGTTCCCTGCTACCGGAACCGATCCTCAAAAACTGGCAAAAATTGCATTGCAGAAATGGCTCGGCCATTTCCTCATGGGTGTTGAAGCTTATGCTGACCATCGTAGAACCAGACTTCCGGCATGGGAGACGAACGGTGAATTAATCAATGGTCTTCATCCTTTCCCGTTACGGTTCAGGTATCCCGAAACAGAAATGGCGAACAACGCTGCAAACTACCAATCAGCAATTGGCAAACTGGATAAGGGTGATACTGAATTCTCTAAAATGTGGTTGATTCAATAATTATAAAACGATTGTAAATAGATATCAATAATTAAGCAGGAGGTATTTTCAGGATATCCCTGCTTAATTGCTTTTAATATTATTAATAAATATAAAATGAAGAAAGTTTTATCCCTTATCATCCTGTTGTATTTTTCTGCTGCAGTTACATTGGCAGCTCCGCAAAAGCCGATCACCCCTGAAACTGCACTTCAGGCCTACCTTCACAATTCCGATAAATCGTTTAAATGGGAGGTGCAGGACAAAAAGAAGGGTGATGGTGTAATGATCTACCGTGTTTTGTACACCTCTCAGATCTGGCGCGGAATTACATGGAAACACGAAATGTTTATCATGGTTCCTGATATTCTGAAATATAACGATGCCTTGTTATTTATAACAGGTGGTCACAATGACAATACTGTTCCCAGCACGCATAAATGGGATGAGGATTTAGCCACTGCTTTAAGCGGCGTTGCAAAGACCAATATGACAATCGTTGCTTTGGTCTGGCAGGTCCCCAACCAACCCTTGTATGGCGATCTAACGGAAGATGCGCTGATTTCTTACACGCTTCACCAATACCTGGGTGATCATGATTTTACCTGGCCATTGTTGTTTCCGATGACAAAAAGTGCGATCAGGGGAATGGACGTTGTGCAGCAATTTGCCAAAAAGGAGATCAAAAGAAAAGTGAATCAATTTGTAGTATCGGGCGCTTCAAAACGCGGTTGGACAACCTGGTTAACAGGTGCAAATGACAAACGCGTAAAAGCTATTGGCCCGATGGTGATCGATGTATTGAATATGCCTGTCAATGTGGACTATCAGAAAAAGGTATGGGGTGATTATAGCATTGAAATCGAAGACTATGTGAAACTTGGTATTGCACAGCAATTTAATACTCCAGGGGGAAGCGACATTGTAAAGATGGTAGATCCTTATTCGTACCGCAAAACGCTGACGATGCCGAAGATGATCTTTATGGGAACCAACGATCCCTACTGGCCTGCCGATGCCGTTAAAAATTACATCGACAGCATTCCGGGCGACAACCATATTTGCTATACGCCAAATGCCGCTCATGACCTGGGTGATAAGAAGAAAGCATTTGCCACATTAAGCGCTTTCCTGGGAACAACAGTAACAAACGGGAAATACCCGATCTGTGATTATACTGTTTCGGATAATAATGGCACCATTACATTGAAAATTAAAACAACCCCGGGACTATTGGTTGATGCGATTATGTGGAGCGCCGATTCTAAAGATCAGGATTTCAGGGATGAGAAATGGGGTGATAAAAGCCTGAACGCGGCGAATAAAGCGGAAATCACGGTGAGCGTTAAAATACCGGAATCAGGATTTAAAGCTTTCTATGTCGATTTAAAATACAAAGCTACTTATGGCGACGATTTTACACAGAGCACAAGAATGTTTGTGTTAAACGACAAGAAATTATTGTTGAAGAATTAACAAGAAACCCCAAACAGAAAGCAGCCATTGCTGCGTCAGTGGCTGACTTTTTTTAACGTTTCAAAACTGACTGACAGAAGGTTTTCCGTATTACTAAATCATGCAAAATGAAAACTGGTTTTATCTTATTCCTGACATTAATTGTTTTTCTGGCTGTTACTTCCTGTCAAATGAAAAAACAGGCAGAGGAACGTTCCATCCCGGTTGATGTTTTAAAAGATAAAATCGCCGGAGGTTGGGCAGGCAAAATGATTGGTGTGAGTTATGGAGGTCCTACCGAGTTTGTGGCACATGGATTCACATTGGAAGATACCATCAAATGGAAACCGTCGGATGTGAATTTCTCGCTCACCGAAGATGATATCTACGTGCAGCTTACCTTTATGATGACGATGGATCAGTTTGGGATTGATGCCCCGGCTAAAAAGTTCCAGGAGCTCTTCGCTAAATCTGGTTATAAGTTGTGGCATGCCAATG
>Ga0209748_1001769_pt1 | contig 10589 bp, 19 predicted proteins | sample BarGraIncu00421A_FD_185490 | JGI IMG/M metagenome (GOLD analysis project Ga0209748, IMG submission 185490) | Arctic peat soil microbial communities from Barrow, Alaska - Barrow Graham LP Incubations 004-21A (SPAdes) (version 2) | ecosystem: Environmental > Terrestrial > Soil > Wetlands > Peat... | reverse complement strand
CGGCACGAGCATCTGGTCCCGTCCTGCGTCAATGCGGCGACTTCTACTACGGCGAAGCCCGCCGCGACCAGTTCAAGTGGTGTCATCATTGCCTCTTCTCTCAAAGACCTATCCGCCCGACTCGCGGAGAAGAGACGCTGAGTCGGGCGATAGGCTGTGTCCGGCTGCCGCCGGAGACGCGATCGTATTCGACGTGCCCGATCTTGGATCATCGATCTCGGGGTGGTCGATGATCGAGTCGCCGCCCACGTAGCGGAAGAACGCATCAAGGTCGCCGCCGAACGCATCGATGTCGGCCACCGGAGCCTCACCCTCGACCACCGTGCCACGGATGTCGCCGCCGACGTAGGATCCGTCGATGATCACCGCTTCCGCCGCTCCGTCCATGTCCGCCCGACCCCTCGCACGCGCACGCGCGACCACCCACCATCGGGTGCCAGTCGCGTTCCTTCGAGAGTGGGTCATGTCCGACCCTCTCCTCTCGGCCGACGATCGAAGCTGGTTCGAGAGGCTTCTCGCCAGGCCCGCGCTGATCGGCGGATAGCCTCAGCGCGCACGCTCGACACGCGACCTACCACGGTCGCGTCGCCGATCATCGTCTCTCCGTCCGTCGAGTACCACGCGGAGTACGCGACATCTGAGTCATCCACGTCGAGCATCCGAACCCGCTGGTTCGGGTGTTCGGGACCGAGCGGGCGGTCCATCACCCGGCCGCTTCCCCGCCGCGGTCCTGCGCGAGAAGGATGGCCTTCGTCTCCTCAGGAGTTCGCCACGTTCCGCGCGGGGTCCACGTCTTCTCCTTGAAGACGCCGTTCTCCCGGTCGAGTCCCTCCTGCACGAGCGCCGCGCGGTAGTTCACGAGGCGGTCCACGCCGTCGAGGAACTTCTCCGCCCAGTCGGCGTTGACTGAGCCGCGACCTGCCCGCTCAGTCTCGTAGTAGTTGACCATTCGCTCGGACTCGTGGATGTGGAAGCCGACGGCCTCCATCGTGAGTCCGGCCTTCAGGCGGTACGTTCGGAGCGACGCCCCCGAGTACGTTCCGTCGGGGAAAGGCGGCGGGTGGAGCGGTCCGTCAGCTTCGACTGCTGGAGCTTCAGCAGTTCGTGGTGTTCGAGGTCCTGGTCGTGGGTCTTTCGCGTTCATCATTCACCTCGGTCGTGTTGGGGAGTCCTCTTGTAACCACAACCCTAACACATTCTCCGAGTGACGTTGTCGCCAACGACTCGCCTCAGATATCGTTTCAGTAACAAACGGGACGAGAGCGACATCGACCGTTACCGTTACGGGTATCCGTAACGCCAACAAACGGAAGAGAGGAACTCGCCAAATGCCAAGAGGAGTCAGAGAGAATGATTGGAGCGTCGTCCAAACGCGCGGCGCAGAGATCGTGGAGTCGTACGAGACGGGCGTGACGTTGCGCCAGCTCTACTATCGCCTCCTTTCGGAGGGACTCGCGAACACGAAGACGTTCTACACGGACCTCGCCGCGCGTTCCGCGATGTGGAGGCGCGCGGGTACGTTCCCGGAGCTCGTGGACGGAACGCGCGGGATAGAGCGTTACGCCTCGTGGACTTCGCCCGCCGCCGCGCTCATCGACCTTCGAGCTCAGTATCGTCGCGATCGAACAGAGGGGCAGAAGTGGTCGATCTACCTCGGAACGGAAGCTCGTGGCCTCGTGAAGCAGTTGAGCTCGTGGTTCGGCGACCCTCTCGGTATTCCCATCCTGGCGTTGGGAGGCCAGAGCTCACGCCCGTTCCAGGTTGACGCTCTTGAGGACATCGACCGCCAAGATCGTCCCTCCGTTCTCCTCTACGCGGGCGATCTCGACTCCTCTGGCGAGAAGATCGAGGAAGTCTTCACTCGCCACGTCGCGTTCGATCGCGTCGAGCGAGTAGCGCTCACGGACGCTCAAATGAACGCGTTCAATCTCACGAAGCTTCCTGGAATGGCGAAGGACGTGAACGCGAAGGCGTTCATCGCCCGCCACGGATCGCTCTACAGAGTCGAGGTAGACGCTCTTGAGCCGACCGTCTTCCGCTCACTCTTCCAAGAGGCCATCGATCGCTACTGGAACGCCGACGCGTACGCGATCGCGATGAGCGCCGAGAGCGCGGATCGAGAGGAGCTCTCATGAACGCGAACATTCGACCTCCCCGTAACGCGGTAGTGGTCGCCGCCCCCACCAACCGCGACGCGCGAAAAGTCGCTCTCACTATGTTCCCGGGGCGGCAGGTCATCTCCGCCGTCGGTGACGGCTCTCGCGGTCGCACGGTCGCGCGGAAGGAGAACCTTCCGGGGATGGACTCCTACCCGCCGTCCCCACTCATCCGCGTGTGGAGCGTTGTCCTCGAAGGTGCGTCCGTTACGGGTAGGCGTATCCCGAAGCTGCGGGGACCGACGGCAGCGACCGTCTACCGTGACGAGTCGGGATACCGCATCAAGGCCGCCGAGGTCGATCGAACCGACGACTGCGCCGTCTGCGGCTTCGCGTTCCTCCACCTCCGAACGGACGCAGTGTACTGCTCTCCCACGTGCCGCCAGAAGGCCTACCGGGAACGCGTTACGGCCAAGCGTAACGCCGAAGGGACTCACCGATGATTGCTCGACACCCCGCCGCCTACGTCAGAAAGAGCAAGAAGCTGGAGGAGTCCGCCGCCGCGCAGCTCGAAGCCATCAAGCTAATCGCCGCACGAGACGGTGTAGATGTCTCAATCGCGTGAAGTCGGGCGTTCGTCGCGCTCGTCGTCCCGTGACCGACGACGATCGAGCGAAGGTGGCCGCGCTCAACGCCGAGGATAAACTAGGAACCGTAGCGCAGGCGCCTGTCCTTAGTTATCGTCGCGCCCCGCGTTCCGCTTCACTCCACTTGTGACCAGTGGCACCCGAAGCCTAAGCGGTTTGGCCGGTACTTGCTCTTCTCGAACCGCGACCGTTGACGTTCGGATCGGTCATCGCAGAACGCGACAACGCGTTCGGGCCGATCGCGAGGAGACACTTCGATGGCCCGCAAGAACGTCGTCACGGCGAAGGACGCCGAGGACTACATCGCGATGAGTCGAACCGAAGCGCGGATCGCCGAGGCTGCGAAGATCACCGCCGGGAAGACGGCCGTCGCGAACGGGATGCTCGCGATCCTCGAAGGTCGCGCGACCGCCGACACCGTTCTCACCGACCCCGCGATCGCGGCGGTCATCCACCCGACGCGGAAGCTCACCGCTCGTGAGCGGGTCACGTCCAAGCCCGTCGCGTCGCTGAAGAGCGCTAAGAGCGCCCCCGTTCCCGCGAAGCCCGTGAAGCCCACGACGCGAACGTGCCGCTTCGGCGAAGGCGCCTACGGGTCGCCCGCCGACTCGAAGCGCTGCGCCAAGGCGATCTTCGAGCTCGACCTCCACCCAGGTCACCAGCTTTGCCTCAACCACATCCCCGTCTGGGCGGCGATCGCGAAGGCACGCGCGGCCACCACGAAGCCCGTGAAGTCGTCGAAGGCGACCACGCCGAAGAGCGCGGGCACGTCGAAGGCGTCCACCCCGAAGCCCAAGACGCGCGTCTCCAAGCCGCGCAGCGCAGCGCAGAGCGGGCCCGTCACGAAGAGCGGCGTCTCGATCCCGATGCTGCCGCCCATCCAGCGCGTCGTCTCGACGCCCGCCTACGCCAACTTCACCGCGCTCGATCCCAACGAGGGGACGGACGCCAAGTAGCACGTCCCGTCCACGTCCGAACTCGTGCGGGAGGCGCTACCGATCCACTCAGACGCCGTTCCGCCCATGGCCCGTCGCGAACGTACGTGACGGGCCTCCTCATACCACGGAGACGATCTATGAACCACCAGTACCCGCTCACAGGCTGCGGCCTCCCCAACTGCCGCACCTGCCACCCCGAGCTCACCCCTCCCCTCGACGACCACCTCTACCGCGACCTCCTCGGGGCCGCCGGCCTGGTCTTGTTCGCCATCGCGTTGCTCTTCCTGCTTCCAGGGATCGTCTCGTGACGCGCGACCGCGGCCAGGCCATCGTTGAGTTTTGCTTGGTCTTCCCGATCCTCTGTCTCGCCTTCCTCGGAATGGGGGAGAGCGCGTTCCTCTTCGCGACTCAACACGGTTACCAGTCCGAGGCGGACGTAGTCGCGTCGTGGACCGCGATCCACGGGCACGACGACGCGGCGTGGCACCAGATCGTCCACGACGAGAGCGTCCGGACTGGCTGCGACGGCGAGCCGGTCGTGACGTTCCCCGACGGCGACGCGTCGTCTGGGTCTCGCGTCGCGGTCGCGATCACGTGTCACTACACACCGCGGATCACATCGAACATCTGGCCCGGCGGGTTGGACGTTTCGGTGCAGTCCGAGGCGGTCGTCCCGGGCGCGACTCCCGCGCCGTCCCCAAGTCCAAGTCCATCCCCGTCCCCCAGTCCGGAGGCTACGCCGTGAAGACTCGCCCCAAGTTCGTCGAGTTCATCGGACCCGCCCCCGATCGCGTCATGCATCACCCGTGGGTGGACGGCCTCCCGAAGGCGCCCGCCGACGAGCGGTGCCAGCGGTGCAACCAGGTGGCGAGCTACCTCGTCCTGTCCCCCCTACAGACGTGGATCTGCGCCAACTGTGTGACGGAGCGGTAGCCCGAACGCGCACGAACCTCTAAGGCCCGACGGCGAACGTCGGGCCTTAGTTGTGTGCGTCCCCAAGAGGCCCTAGAGTGCCACTCCGGGCTTACTTCAAGAGGAAGGCGTCGTATTCGTCGTCTGGCCGTCCAAGAACCGCTTAGCGGCGTCCACGAGCTTCGGGTCCAAGTCGTCGTGGTTGCGGAGTATCCACGACGCCCGCGTACGAGAGAAGACGCCCTCACGGTTGCGCCTGTCGTCACGAGCTTGGCGCACGACGCGCTTCCTGACGCGGGCATGGACGGGGTCGCCCTGTCCGTGGTGTCCTAAGTCGTGCTCGTCACGAAGAGTCGACACGAACGCATCAGCGCGTGCGCCTTCACGCTCGTGCTCCGACTGAGCGAGTAGCACGTCCATCCGCTCGGGAGTAAGCGCGTTAGCGGGCGCGTCGTAGGAGGAGTCGAAGCGTCGTCGAGTCACGGCTCGATGACCTCGACCGGCGCTACTCTTCGCCTGTAGTGGTTCACGTGGACGCGGAACTCGGCGTTGAGCATCCCATCGTTCGACTTCGCTTCGTAGCCGTGAGGGCTCGTGCCGTTGCACGTCCACCCGCATCGGCACGTCACGAGACGATCCACGCCGAACTTGACGGACGCGACGACGTGTAGCGCGTTCGCCAACGCGGCGTCCTTCGCCGAGGCACGGTGTACGTGCCCCGGCACGGCCATGGGCGGCCGGGGCGGCGGGGAAGCAGCGCGGGCTGTAGTACGCGCCACGAATGCTTCGCGTCGAGCCTTCCGCGCCGGCCACGACCAGTAGGCGTGGTCGTCCGCGACAGGCACTCAGAGCCCGCCCAGGATGCCGCCCATCACGGCGCCGACCCTGATGTATGGGTTGTCTGCGAGGCGCACGAGCTCCGCGCCCACGGAGGCCCACCAGAGCGCCTGCGTGCGGCGCCCGTTGACGGCGTGCTCAGCCGCTCGCGTCGAGCAGTGCGCGACGACGTTGACGGGGTCCGAGTTGAACCGCCAGATCGGGTCGGCGGCCATGTCGGCCGCCATGTCTTCGGGAGTCACGACGCGCCGCCCACGACCGGGTTGGAGTTGTCTCCGACGGGGAACTTGCGCTGGCCGCCGAAGTAGTCGGCGACTTTCGCGCCGAGGTTCGCGGAGGCGGCCTCTGAGGCGTGACCGTGACCCGCGGAGCCGTCGGCCGTGACGCCTACGCCGGAGTCCGCGAGGGCACGCAGCCGGGCGCCCCGGAACGCAGCGTCCGCCCGCCCGGCCGACTCTTCGATCGTACGCGCGTCGAAGCGCAGGCCCGAGGCGTCAAGGGCGTCGTCGACATCGACGATCGTGCCGTGGAGGCCGAGCTCCCGGACGCCCTTCGAGATCGCGGCTTCGAGGTAGACGCGAGCACGGGCGGGCTGGTTGGCCCGGAGCATCTCGCGGGACTTGGCGAGAAGCTGGTCGCCGTTCTGCGGCCCCTCCACGAGGGAGCGGTGCTCCGTCAGGTCAGCGAGTCGGGTCGTCGAGTCGACGGACGCCTCAGCCTTCGCTCGAAGGTCGGCCGCGGTCTTGAGGGACTTCGCGTTGTCGTCGCGCTGCTCGGCAGAAGCGAACTCGTCCGCGACCTGCACGGCGCGAGAGAGACGCGCCGTCTCCTTCTCGACGAATGCCTCGGGGAAGTGGCCGTCCGAAGAGAGCTCACGAAACGCGGTGAGGTCCCGAGCGGCCTGAGTGAGTGCTGCGAACTTCGATGGCATGGCGGGTGTGGTGCCTCCTCCTGAGTAGCCCCTGTGCACGTACGAGTGGGGCGGTGCGATGGGCGCGTGTGGACGTAGTCCTGGGTAGCCCATCACTCGACGACCTTGAGATGAGCGTTGATGTAGCGGCGACCGCCGAAGACGTGGAACTGGCCGCGACGGAGGTAGGAGTAGATCTGCTTGCTCCAGACGTGGCCGGTCCAGACCATCCACGGGAGGTAGGCGATCCGCCAGAGAAGTCGAGCCGCAGTGAGCGGAGGCCATCCCTCCATGTACCCGCCGATGTGGATGCTGCGCGACGCGACGCGAAGCACGGCGGGGTCGTGAAGCTGGTCCTCAGCCTCGTGCTGCCCCATGGCGTAGCAGTTGAAGCAGACGCCGTCGTCCTCGATGTCTTCCGGGCTGTGTGCGTGTGCGGTTACCATGTCGCCTCCTAAGCTCTTGCTCGTTGGCCGATGAGGGCGTCGGCCGCGCCGAAGGTCTCGAAGAAGCGTCCGTCTGGCGCACGGTATCGCCGGCCGATGTGGCTGGGCGCTAGACGTGGATAGAGGGCGAGAGCCAACGAGAAGACGCGATCGTCGTGGCGTCGCGACGCGAACCGAAGACGCTTAGTCGGGGAGAGCACGGCCTCCATGCTCATCGCCTCGGAGATCAAGGACTCCACGTCCGAGATGCGACGGTCGAGAGTGAACGCCTTTCGCTTGACCATCTCCGCGAGAACTCGCACGAGCTCAGCGTTGGAGATGACGGCGTCGCCGTCGCCGTCGAGGGAGAAGGAGGCGTCCTCACTAGCGATCGTCACCCCGCGCGGGCGTCGCGCGAAGAGGTGCTCTCGGTAGCCTGCGAGGAAGATGTCCGCGACTCCGCGGGACCCCGTCTTGTCGAACACGACGGACGTTCCGTCGCCCAGAGACGCCGCGACAGTCGCGACCTCCTCTACCACCGTCTGGTAGGAGATGCCCAGAGGGAGCACGCGAACGTCCTTGACGACGCGAACGGCGCTCTGAATGTCGCGCAGCGGACGCCGTAGCGTGCCCCAGTCGTCGTAGAACTCGATGACGGAGAGCGCCGAAGGATCATTGACCTGCCCGACGTCTACGCCGATGGTGTGCCTACTCATCATTGACCTCGTGTTCGGGTGTCCGCAGTGCGCGATCCACTTGACGAACGCGCGGGCCGGGAACGTCGTTGCTCCTGATCTGGAGCGACGACTTCTTCAGCTCGGCGTGGGTGTAGGAGACCTCGATAGCCTCCTGATGGTTCTCGACCACGTTCTGTACGTGATGCGCGACCCGCCCTTGAACTGGTCGCCGTGGTTGAGGAGGTCGAATGACGTTCGCATCTGCGCGAGCTCGAGGAGCTGGTTCAAGATCACCCACGGGATCTTGATGAGCTGGTGGAGGTGTCGCCAGATCTGCGTCCACCTCGTGGAGTACTGGCTCAAGGTCGAGCTTCACGACATAAGGGGAAACGTGCCCGGCATCATGGTCGTGCGCATCCAGCCCGTGTCCTTGTAGATGTCCATCTACGGGCGCAATCACCTCTACATCGCGGTGGATCAGCGCCCGCCAGTCCTTCTCGCTCCACAGAGCGGAGGTCGTCGCGTCGAAGGAGACCTCATACTCGCGGGCGTAGTCGGACGCGAGCATCCCCGCTCGCTCCCGAGCGAGGAACTCCGCGGTGTGCACTGCGTCGGCACGCACGGTGCGAACGGTCCACCCGCCCACGCGCCCCAACGCCGCATCGGCGAAGAAGCCCGCGCGTGTCCACGGGGTGCTGAGTAGCACGACACGGCCGCCCGTAGTCGCGACGTAGGGACGCACGCCGGTCCACGTAGCGTCCTCCATGCGCGCCGCCTCGTCGAGTAGGAGGAGGTCTGCGGTCAGTCCACGAATGGTGGCCTCGGTCCCCGGCGTCGCGATGATGCGCGACCCGCTCTCGGTCCGAAGCTCGGTCTTCGAGTCCGACGACGCCCCCGCGGGCTTGCCGATGTGGCTGTAGAACGCGCGGGCCTTCATGAACGTCTCGCTCGACTGCCGCATGCCGGGGGAGACGATGACCACCGTCGACCCCGGCGTGTACACGGCCTTGTGCACCGCGAGGATCGCGGCCCCCGTCGACTTTCCGCATTGACGAGCCACGGCCCACACCTCGCGGGGGTCGCTAGAACGCAGGGCCTCGACCTGCCACACGTACAGCGACGCGATCCCGCACCTGCGCGCGAACGTCGCGGCGTCGGCGGCTGCTAGGAGGTCGTCGAGAAGGTCAGACATGCCGATCACGAAGTTCCCGCCACGCACAATGTGCGCGACACCGACGGATCATCCATCGAGACGCGCGTCTCGATCGTCATCATCGGGTCCACGGTGTTCTGCTTGATGACTGCCTCACACATCGCGGACCTCGAAGTCCCCATCAAGGGCTTCCTCTTCTGGAAGCCGCTCGGGGCGCCACGGCGCGATCGCGACGCGACGCGCGTCTGGCTGGTCTACCGGGCCAGCCAGCGCCAGCAGCACGTGGGCCTTCGCCTCGGGGAAGTCGTCGAGCGCGGAGACTAGCCTCCCGCGGAGGGAGAGCCACTCCTCACTCGACTGCACGTTGACGGTGAGCGACCGATTGTCTACGACCGCGCCGCCGGTCTTGAGCTGGCCGGTGCCCACGCCGTAGGTCTTCGCGACAGACTGCATCGTGTCGATGGCCTTGAGGGCGAGGCTCAGCCGGCGAGGAGAGAGCGGGAGTCGCTCGCCCGTCGCGGGGTCTACTTTGCCGGACTTCTCGGCTTCTGAGAGGAGCTTCTCGGCACGGAAGAGGAGACGAGCGAGGTAGGCCACGATGTCCACGTGGTGCTCTCGGACTTGTGAAAGTCCATCCATTCGTGCCGGCGATTGTGAAAGTGCACCTTCATTCGTGCCGGCGGAGTTGCCGGGGAAGCCGAAAGCACCTCGTGGGCGCGACGAGACGGAAGTCAGCGCCGCGGAGAGATGACGCGCGCCGTGTCGCAGAACGGCGTCTTTGCCAAGAGAGTAGCGGCGTGCAATCTCCCGGCTCGGAAGCCCACGCACGATGTCGCCGTCGATGGACGCTATGTCCACGTGAACGCACACGGAACACGTTCTAGCCATCACGCGCCACCACGAGAAAGTGACGGAGCAAGGAGCGTCGGTCGCAGAAAACAGCGGTACGCCTCGCGCCAGCCATCGTCGTAGCTCAACGTTGCGCGGTGGCCCGCACCCACGTTCACCATTCGACTACTTGAATGCGGCCATTCACGGTTACGTGTAACCGTGTATGCGTGACCCGCCGCATACATGTGATCCGTGGCAACGGACGCAGCGGAAGACCCACCGCGATCATTCACTCGTGGGTTGCGTACGGGGCACGGCGTTCGGGTGTATGCTCCTACAGTGGGCATCCGTGGGCCGTCGTCGTAGGGCATCGCGGGGTGCTGTACGGGGTGCGGGGTCACGACGTCTTCTCCGTCACGTGCCGCCCGTTGACCGACCGACCGTCGTGTGTAGGGCACGTACCCCGTGGGCACACGATTGGGTGCCCCGTCAACGGTGGATGGGTAGGGCGAGTTGGTTGGGTGTTCACGTCACTCCGTGTACGAGCGTACGGGTACGCTTTCACGTCAGTCATCTCTAGACTCGGGCACGTGCATTGCGACATTCCCGACCTAACGGTCGGGAAAGTGTCGCAATGCGCATTAGGACGCCATTGCGACAGTCGTCACGTGTATTGCCACAGCATTGCGACAGCATTGCGACATCAGCCTCCCGACTGCATTGCGACACTTTTCCGAGTCATCTGAAAGCCCGCGAGACTCCACGTAGCGGGTTTGTGGCCGTCGGAGATGAGCGGTCCGTTCGGCCCACTCGCCCGCGTCAGAGTCCTCGTCAGTGTCTTCCCGTCCACCTCACCCGATCCGTCGGCGTCGAGAGCCGCCGCGATGCCGTCCGTCTTCAGCGGGGCAGCGCGGAGTGCCTCTATGACGCGATCGATGAGCTTCGACCCGTGCGCGACGAACGTCAGGTCGGTCGGCATGACGCCCGGGCCGAGCATCGACGCCCACGACCAGTCGATGTCGAGAGGCTTGAACCGCGAGTTCTGGTTCGTCTTCTTGTTGCGGAGAATGCGCGGCCCGTCCTCACCGTCTCCGACCATCCCCACCGTGACGCGAGCGCCGTTCGACCAGAAGACGCTGCCGTAGGGATGCGGCGGGTCGAGG
>Ga0209748_1001768_pt1 | contig 10592 bp, 8 predicted proteins | sample BarGraIncu00421A_FD_185490 | JGI IMG/M metagenome (GOLD analysis project Ga0209748, IMG submission 185490) | Arctic peat soil microbial communities from Barrow, Alaska - Barrow Graham LP Incubations 004-21A (SPAdes) (version 2) | ecosystem: Environmental > Terrestrial > Soil > Wetlands > Peat... | reverse complement strand
TATCGTTTTCTCTGGTCATGGAAATTAGCTTGGCTAAAAAAAGAAAAGCCGTCAAGGATTTTGTTTCCCTGACGGCTTTTTTATAAATCAAAGATATTATCGGCCCGTTTTAAAAACATTAAAAACGGAAAGGATTTATATAAAATTATTAGGGTTTGGGAAAATCCTTGATCGCCCTCAGCGCTCTTTCAATCTCTTCATCCGGCAATTCGTAAGCCTCTAACTTACCGGACAAATAGGCATCATAGGAGGACATATCCACCAAGCCATGGCCACTCCAATTAAATAGAATCACTTTTTCCTTCCCTTCTTCCTTGGCGCGCATTGCTTCATCAATTACGGCAGCCAAAACGTGATTGGTCTCTGGTGCGGGTATAAAGCCTTCCGTCCGTGCCCATTTGACACCGGCATCAAAGGTTTTCAATTGATCATAAGCTCTTGCTTCAATGAATTTTTCCCGGACCAGATGACTGACTATCGGCGCCATACCGTGGTAGCGCAAACCGCCCGCGTGGATTGGTGCGGGAATGTAATCGTGACCCAGTGTGTACATCGGAAGTAGCGGTGTGGTTTTGGCAAGATCGCCGAAGTCGTAGGCGAACGGGCCTTTGGTCATACTGGGGCAGGATGAAGGTTCCGCGCCGACCACCTTCACTTGTTTGCCATTGATTTTATCACACAGGAATGGCGCCGCGATACCCGCAAAATTACTGCCGCCGCCGCAGCAACCCATGACGACATCGGGATAGATGCCGAGCTTCTGCATTTGCTTTTGTGCCTCCAGTCCGATAATCGACTGGTAAATCAATACATGATTCAACACGCTGCCCAGTGAGTATTTGGTATCCTTACTGGTGACGGCGTCTTCGATGGCTTCGCTGATCGCGATTCCGAGGCTGCCGGGTGAATCCGGATGCTCAGCCAGAACATTTCTTCCCGCTTGCGTCAGGTTGCTGGGACTGGGAATACATTCCGCGCCCCAGGTGTTCATCATCATGCGCCGGTAGGGCTTTTGCTCATAACTGATCTTGACCATATACACGCGGCACTCCAGACCGAACATCTGGGTGGCCATGGCCAGGGCGCTGCCCCACTGACCGGCGCCGGTTTCCGTAGTGATCCGCTTGGTTCCGGCCACCTTGTTGTAATAGGCCATCGGAATGGCGGCATTGGGTTTATGCGATCCGGCGGGGCTGACGCCTTCGTTTTTGTAATAAATCTGCACCGGGCAATTCAGCAGTTTTTCAAAATTGTAAGCACGATAAAGAGGAGACGGACGCCACAGTAAATACTTTTGCAGGACCTCATCGGGAATGTCAATCCAGCGCTTAGTGGAAGCTTCATGCTCAATGATATTCATGGGGAAAATGGCCGCGAGATCCTGGGGCGTTACCGGCTGTCCCGTTCCCGGATGCAGCGGCGGTTTCATCGGAGTGGGCAAATCCGCCATAATGTTATACCATTGCCTGGGTATTTCATGATCTTCCAAAAGTATTTTAACTTGTTCCATTTTAACTCTCCTTTTAAAAAATTATTTTACAACATAAAAAAATGCCATGGGGCTTACTATTCCCATGGCATTTGAATTCTATTGCTTAAGTCACGGGAAGAAGCTTCCCTGCCCAAGCTCATTATTTTAAAGAGACTAAGGGCAGATATCTAAAGTCTGCCACCACCAGTTATTACTAATAAAAATTACTGCCATCTGATCAACCTGCCTGTTTCTATTTAATTGGCGCAACGCTTAACACAGCAAATAAATGATTGTCAAGATGTTTTTTTGGTTCAATATCTCCCGTCACCTTTTTAGTGCAAATATTCTCTCTATAAATTTTTCGCGCAGTATGGGGTCGTGGAGCCGTCCTTCATCTTCCACCGGTAGCAGGGGAAAGTGCTCCTTGAAGATTCGTGCAAATATACCTATTCCTGTTTTAACGGCCATACCTTTTTCATTATAGACTTTGACTCGCTCCATTCCGCAGCTGGGGGAGTCACTCTTAAAAATGAAACCGTAAAGATTTTCTGTCTCCAGTTCGACGACACGTTTGAGCACCCAATCCACCAATAAATCTGTCCGATCCTGATTGCTGCCGGTAGTGACTAAACGAGGATTCTCCGACTCTCCTTCAAGACGCATGCATTCCCTAGGAACACCCAACCCGCATTCTACTTCAGGGCAAACAGGAACATAATCCACATAAGCACCTAAAGTATCCTTCAAAAAGCTATCCAGCTTATGCCCGCCGTCATACCGAACATTAACGCCTAGCAGACAGGAACTAATGCCGAGCTTAATCTTTATCATTGCTGCTATTCTCGCTTTGCACATTCATGCTGCGCTTAGCGCATTAATGTGTCGCCTAAATATAGGACAATTATATTAGCATAGATGAATTAAACTGCAAAATATTTATCCATCAATACATCCATATTATTTACCAACTGGCGCTAACAATATTCCATTGACACACAGGAGCATTCTTCATATAGTCCCCCCAACGAAAAAGGAAGTTCTTATCAATTAAGTAATAATAAATATTTTTCAGGAGGAATCTGATGTATCAATTAACCAAGCCGGATAATGTAGTGGAAATACTGGAAAAATCTGTTTCGAAATTTCCACAGAGACCTTTTCTTGGAACAAAAAACAAGAAATTGAAACAATATGACTGGATAACATTTTCTGATTTCGGAAAGCGCGTGGATAACGTGAGAAGCGGTTTGAGTCAGATGGGTATTCAAAAAGACGATGCTGTCGGCATTATCTGCAACAACAGCACAGAATGGGCTGTATGCTTTTTTGCTACCAGCGGCTTAGGCGCACGGTTTGTCCCCATGTACGAAGCCGAGCTGGCACAGGTTTGGAAATACATTATAAACGACGCAAAAATAAAGTTGCTTTTTATCACCAAAAAAGAAATTTACGCTAAAATAAAAGATTCTCTTTCTTCAATATCCACGTTACAAAAAGTTATTATCATGGAAGGGGATGGGCCGGATACGCTGGCAGATTTAGAAAAAAAAGGCGCATTCCAGAAAGTAAAAAGCATATATCCTGAGTATTCTGCTACATGTATCCTGATCTATACATCGGGAACTACCGGTGATCCGAAGGGTGTGCTTCTTTCTCAGGCCAACATTACGTCCAATGCTCACGCCGTAACGGTTTGCTTCCCTGACATGAATGAAAACGAAAGGTCACTATCTATCCTGCCCTGGGCGCATGTTTTCGGACTCGGAGAACTTGTTGTATACTGCATTCTAGGCGCATCCATGGGTCTTGCGGGAAGCGCAGCTACCATCCCCGAGGATTTACTTCTGGTTAAACCGACATTCATGACTGCCGTTCCCAGAGTCTTTAATAAAGTATATGACGGATTATGGACGAAGATGAACGAAGAAGGCGGGCTGGCCAAGACGTTATTTGTTATGGGAGTGGAGAGCGCAAAGAAGAAGCGCGAGCTGGCGGCACAGAGCAAATCCTGTTTTATGACCAACATGAAATTTAAGATTGCCGATGCGATTGTATTTAAGAAAATCAGGGAAAGACTCGGTGGAAGATTAACAGGAGCTATGACAGGAAGCGCCCAGATGAATCCGGAAATTTCTCATTTTTTCTGGGACATGGGTGTCCCGCTTTATGACGCTTACGGATTGACCGAGACCTCGCCCGGTGCAACCATGAACTGCCCGGCGAAATACAAGATCGGCAGCATTGGTCCCGCCATGGGCCTGGGCAAAATCGTGATCGACAAGTCGGTTACCGGGCCGAATGCAAACGATGGAGAAATCATCATTTATGGACCTAATGTGATGCAGGGGTACCATAACAAACCTGAAGCCACAAAGGCTGTTATGACGCCGGATGGCGGATTCAGGACAGGCGACCGCGGACGTCTGGACGAGGAAGGCTTCCTATTTATGACCGGAAGAATCAAAGAACAGTTTAAACTCGAGAACGGTAAATATGTATTTCCGGTAGCCATTGAAGAAGATATAAAGCTGAACCATTTCATTGAAAACGCCATGATCTACGGGGAAGGCCGGGAGTTTAATGTTTGTCTGATAATCCCGGACTTTATCGCGCTGGATAAATGGGCCGAAAAAAATAATCTACCTAAAGATCATGAACAACTCATTAAAAGAGACGAGGTAAAAAGCTTTCTTACCAATGAAATAGCAAATTCCCTCAAGGGCAAATATGGCGCATATGAGATCCCTAAAAAATTCATATTCATAAGCGAACCTTTTACCCTGGCGAACGGCATGCTGACTCAGACCATGAAACTGAAGAGGCGCGTTGTATTTGAAAAATGCAAGGATCAGATTGATGCATTATACGTCAAATAGATTTTAATAAGGATTTCAGTTTCGGATTTAAAAATATTTTCCCGAAAATTCTAAACTGATTTTTTACATCTTGTTCAAGCAGAAACCTCACCGTTTTCCAGCGGTGAGGTTTCTTGCATATAGAAGACATAGTGGTAAATTGGTAAATCCATGGTCGGATTTATCACCATTTCAATACATTAGTGTTTCCGATCCAGCTTAATTTTACTGATAAATTTGGGAGGCAGGGGTTTATATCCCATAGCTGATACTGCTTGAGCTATGGTTTGCAGCCCTGGGATCACCATCTGCTTGGATGTTCCGTGAGCTAGGTACTTACCTTGGCTGTCAATAATAGCCGCATCGGCTATGCAAATACTCCTTCCGGCCTTTATGCGTTTTCCCTCAACCACAAGATGCCCTTCTTTTACCGGAGCTAAATTATCGACTTTAATATCCAGTGAAATTAATCCGGCATTTTCTTCAACATCACAATAAACCGCCCAATAAGTGGCTGTGTCGATTAGCGAAGAGTAAACACCACCGTGAATTCCTCCAAATGGGTTTAGATGTTTGTTTTCGATGTCCATCTCAACTTTCGCAAAGCCTTTTCCCATTTCACAAACCTTCATCGACAACAACCTGAAGTAGGGTCCTTGGTTAATAAGATCGAGAACCGCTTTAATATGATCCGGATTTAATGTCTTCAAAATATCTACTCCTTCTCGTATCACAAAAATTGAAATGGAAGCACTAAGGTCAGGGGTATTTTCTTGGCATCACCGCTTCTATTGTGGCGATGTAAAAGCATTTCAGTAATTGCCCTCTGTAATGTTGCATATTTATCCAGATCAATCAATCAGCACATAACGCAATCAAATTTTGTCTACACCATCTATAGTGCATTTCTTCAGGGCGCCGGAATCAAGCAATGACCACATTTTTTCTCGGACAACTTCCATCATCAGATCATTGCGCACAATGACCATTCCTTCCTGGGCCAGTTCATTTAATATTACTCTGATCTCTGCCGGTTCCTTTTTAGTAATCAAAGCGAGTCGCGGTAAATGCTCTTCAATATTTGCTCCGGAATTATCCATAAAATGGATGACGATAGCCATTCGCGTCCAAAGGTTGGTTAACTCCTCGATCGCCAGATTGGAGTTTTTTAACCTGCGGGAAAATTCTTTGAGCATGTGCATGGAAATCTCCTGACTCTCCCTCAGCATATCGCCAAAAGTATTGCCATCAATAACTGCCAGATGGCTATCCTCGATCACGTGCGCTGTTGCCGAGCGTGAGATATCAATAAGCGCGGCCATTTCACCAAAATACTGTCCTGGTCCCATTTCGGCTAATACTTTTTTTACATGACAATCAACTTTTTCCAGGCAAACACGTCCGGAGAGCACATAAAACATTTCATGTCCGCTATCACCTTCATTAAAAACAATGCTGCCTTTTTCATAGGTCTGGCCGAATTTTTTAAAGAGCCGTTCTTCAACTCTCATACTTTTTTGAAGTGGTTTGAGCATCGCTCTTTCGAGCAAAAGAATATCGCGGCGCTGATATGAGGACATAATTTCGGCGCAAAACAGGAAAATTAAAGCTACATAAAATACCCAGATAATCAGAATGACCACTGCTTCCAAAGAGCCGAATATTACATCATAACGAGTGTAATTTGATACGTACCAGGTAAAAAACTGTTTGGCGATTTCCATCAAAAGAGCGAAAATTGCGCCGCCCACCAAGGCTATTGCGGGTTTGATTTTGGCTGTAGGAATTACCCGGTAAAGAAAGCTGAAGAAAATTACCGTAATTACGTAAGGCAGGAGATAACGCAAGAACACTCCCGACATGGTTGAAAGATATAACTCCACTCCGCTTGATAATTCAATCGGCTGCCTTACGATCATCGCCGTCAAATAGCTTAATAACACACTGACACCGCCCACAATCCATCCCATCGGTATCATGGCGATCGCCAATAATTTGGAAACGATATAATTGCGCTTCTTTGGCGAATGAAAAGTAATGTTGAGTGCGGCTTCCATAGAATTAAAAATTTGGGCGGAAAGCCAGATCAAACCAATTACCCCTAACCAGCCCAGCAGATGCCTTTTCTTTTCAATTTGACCTAACTGAACCAATATTTTTTCGGAAAAGTAAGGATGAAAACCTTTGACGGCATCAACTATATCGGTTTGAATATGCGGATATGAGCTAAAAATATATCCGGCCGCGATTATTGTCAGCACAAAAAGCGGGATAGCCGAGAGAACAGCATAGAGAGCGATGGCTGCCGCTTGATTGGCATCGCCATTGGCGCTGTAATTTTTGAAGGCGTCAGTCAATATTTCCCAGCCACCGGCTGCCTTCATTTTTAATGATTCGGAGCGCGCTTTATTGCCGTTTGATAAATTTAGCTTTGATAAAACCATTAAGTCATCCCGTTGTTTTGTCGCTGTATAATCTTACAATTTAATTAGCAGCAGGTCAAAGTGATATTTTGAACTGGTGTGAAATAAGTTGCAAACATTTAAAACCTGGGCTAATTTAGGGTATGCGCTCACTTCGTCTTTTCTATATATTATTTCTACCCATAATATTTGTCACGGCTTGTGATAAAGCTCCTTCGGGAGATAAACCACATGAGCTTAACGCCGGGCAACCGGCGTATGGAGATATCATGGTTAGAGGTGATATCGGCGATGCCAGCAATTTGATCCCGCTGCTTGCTTCCGATTCGCCTTCACACAATATTGCCGGTTTGGTTTACAACGGCTTGGTAAAATACGACAAGGACATGAAAATCATTGGTGACCTTGCCGAATCATGGGATATTTCCGCAGGCGGGCTGGTGATCACCTTTCATTTGCGCAGGGGGGTTAAATGGCATGACGGGCAGCCTTTTACGGCAGCCGATGTTCTATTCACCTATCAGGTAACGGTTGATCCGAAAACACCTACGGCTTACGCTGGTGATTTTATGAAGGTTAAGAAGGCCGAGGTTCTCGACGCTTATACTTTCCGCGTAACTTACGATAAGCCTTTCGCTCCGGCGCTGATCAGTTGGGGCAATGCCGTTCTTCCCCGGCATTTGCTTTTCGGAAAGGACATCACCAAAAGCCCGCTCTCAAGGCATCCAATAGGCACCGGGCCATACAAGTTCAAAGAATGGATTGCCGGCCAGAAGATTGTCCTTGTTTCCAATACGGATTATTTTGAGGGGCGCCCATATATTGACGGCTTCATAACCCGCATCATCCCCGATACGGCCACCATGTTTCTGGAGCTGCGCGCGCAGGGCATCAGTCTGATGGATCTGACGCCGCTGCAATACACACGACAGACTGAAAATAACTTATTTAAGGAAAATTTTCGTAAATATCGCTACCTCGGTTTTAAATATGTTTATTTAGGCTACAATTTAAAAAATCCGCTTTTTACCGATAAGAGAGTGCGGCAGGCGATTTCTTACGCCATCAATAAGGAAGAAATTATCAGTGGTGTTCTGCGGGGGTTGGGGAAACCGGCAACAGGCCCTTACAAACCGGGAACATGGGCTTATAACGGCAATGTTAAACTTTATAATTACAATCCGCAAAAAGCCAGGCAGCTGCTTGGTGAAGCAGGCTGGAGAGATACTAAAGGCAATGGTATTTTAGAAAAAGATGGCAAACCCTTTATCTTTGAGATAGTTACCAATCAGGGCAATGATACGCGGCAGAAATGCGCGGAAATAATTCAGCGGCAGCTAAAGGAAGTCGGCATAACAGTCAAAATCAGAATACTGGAATGGGCGGCGTTCGTGAACGATTTTATCACTAAGCGGCGCTTTGATGCTGTTATTTTAGGCTGGTCGATTAGCCTGGACCCCGATGCTTATGATGTCTGGCACTCCAGTAAAACCGCTCCTGAAGAATTGAATTTTATGTCTTATAATAATCCCGAAGCCGATGAGATGCTGGAGAAGGGCCGCAGCACCTTTAACCAGAGTCAAAGGAAAAAATACTACAACCGCTTCCAGGAAATACTGGCCGAAGATCAACCCTATACTTTTTTGTATGTTCCCGAAGAATTGATTGTTATCAGCAGCCGCTTTCGGGGCATTGCGCCCGCGCCCATCGGGCTCGATTACAACTTCATCAAATGGTACGTTCCTAAAGGCGAACAAAAATTCGTGATGATTAGATGATCATAGGCGCAGAATGAATATCCCTGTTTCTGATTTTGATGATTTTGATCTATTCACAGAAAATATATTTCTTTCAAAATTGAACGATAAACAGCAAAACGAACTTATCAAGCATGGTATCGCCTCACTTTCATCTTTGATTTAGAAATGGTATTACTGCATCCTCTCTGATGGCGCTTTCAACCTGCCGGTAAGTTTTAACTAAAAAGGGAAATCCTTCTGGGGTGCCTTCTTTTGCTGAACAGGAAAGGTCTTTGCTATATACCTCGCTGCCTTTTTGTGAACAAGGTTTGGCCGCACAACGATGGATTTAGGTGTCGTCGGGCATGCTTTCTCGCATGCTCCGCAGCCAATGCAGTATTGAATATCGGTTTCGGGGTAGAGTACGTTACCCTTGTCGATAAAACTGATGGTGTGGGTTGGGCAGACTTCTCCACAGGCGCCGCAATTATTTTTGTCTACGTAAACCACACATTTTTCTTTTAATAGATCAACAGTTCCTATTTGAGTGAATTTTTTCTCTTCCAGTGAAAGCGGCAATATTGCTCCCGTCGGACAAACCCTGCCGCAGATGTTGCATTCATAATCGCAAAAACTTTTTGAATAGTTCATCAGCGGCTGCAGCAATCCACCGATGCCGTATTCTAAAAAAGACGGCGTGATGACTTTTGTCGGGCAGGCACTGACGCACAGATGACAAGCACTGCAGGATTGCGTCAAATGCGCTAAGCTTACAGAACCCGGCGGAGTAATGGGTGGGCTTTGGGAAGCGTGAGCGGTCCCCAAAAGATTGCGGATGTTGGAGTTGAACATGAATAGTGCAGAACCGGCAGCGGCCACAGAGCCGATAAGAAAACCTCTGCGCGCTGCTGACCAATCACTTTGCCCGGTCTTGTTCAAAGATGGATTATAACTAATTACTGATTGCGGACAAGCCGCAAGACAGTTAAAACAATTAACGCATCTGCTCTGATCTATTATGGCGGTTTGCGGATCAATACAGCCTGCCTTGCAAACTCCTTCACAGCGGACGCACTCATAGCAGCGGATTTGATCAATTCCAAATTTAAGAAGCGAAACGCGCGAGATTAACCCCAGCAGCGTTCCCACCGGACAAAGTGTATTGCAATAGAGGCGGCCGTATCTTACGGACATGATCAAAATTAATATGAAAAATCCCAAAGTTACAAGCCAGACGTAGGTTGGTAAATAGGCTGTCTCTTTAGAAAAAAGATAAATATTAAAATTCGTAAGTAAGCTTACAACTGTATTATATATCCAGACAAAGAGAGGTTGGACAAACTGTGTTATCATCCTGCCCGCAAGAGAATAAGGGTCAAGCAGATTTAGAAGCGACATTGAACCCATGGCAGCAGTAACAATAGTCAAGCCCAGAACGCAATAACGCAGCCAGTTATGTGGTTTTTGAAAAGAATGTTTTCGACGCCAGCCGATCTTGCCCGACAGAGCAATGATAATGTCCTGCAGTGAACCCAGAGGACAAAGAAAGGAGCAATAAACCCTGCCGAAAATCAGGCTGACAATGATAATTAAAACAAATCCAAAAACGAATAGGGCTGCAGGCTTAGTTAAAATCCTGATCAATGCGGGAACAAATTGAAAGGGCAGTAATATAGGGAAGAGAAAGGCGGATAGTTTTTCCCCGCCCAAAAATAAAAGTAAAAATAATGTTGAGACGAGAAGAGAAAATGCAATGCGGATTTTAACCAGATTCAATTGAACTTCCCTCTACATTGAATAGGTAACAATTTTCAGCTCTTTTAAGTTCATGTTGCCTGTTTTTTGCTGATGCGCAATTTTTATGTATTCTATATCCTCCGGATTTTTGCCGAAAATTCGTGTTGCCGCCGCATCTACCGCAACTATATCTCTGGACATAAGCAATGTTTTTTTCAATTCAACATTAGGCGCTGTTGTTAATGCTCACTAATTAGGTAACTCTTTTGGTATAATATGTAGACAGAAATACTAAAGGAGAGACCGGATGAAGTATTCACAAATAATCATCGTCAAGCGATGGATACCGATTTTAAAAGAGTAT
>Ga0209748_1001767_pt1 | contig 10596 bp, 8 predicted proteins | sample BarGraIncu00421A_FD_185490 | JGI IMG/M metagenome (GOLD analysis project Ga0209748, IMG submission 185490) | Arctic peat soil microbial communities from Barrow, Alaska - Barrow Graham LP Incubations 004-21A (SPAdes) (version 2) | ecosystem: Environmental > Terrestrial > Soil > Wetlands > Peat... | reverse complement strand
CGGATCATGGACGCCATTTGCCTGCAATCAGCAAAAAAAACCTTTTTTTGTTTTTTTGATTATCAATTCCGCCTGCTGCTTCTGGTGAAATTAATCACATGGAAATTAGGAACAAATAATTGGAATGTCGTATTGGATTTTTGACGGCTCACAAGATTGTAAGTCTAAAAAAGATTCTAAGGTCATAAATAGCAGTAATCTCCAATCAAATGTACAACGCTCGAAACGTTTGTACCGTATCAGTTTACAAAATTTGAATAAATAATTTCCATTTGTTCTAAGAGATGTAATGAAAATCACATTTGTCCTACCTCAGTATTCTGAGGTTCCAATCGGAGGATATAAAGTCGTTTACGAATACGCGAATTATCTCGTTGGCAGTGGGCGCGACATTACAATCGTCTACCCGCTGCAACTAAAGAGCATTGCTTCGAACCGCTCTGAACTGAACAGACTTAGCTGGCCTCGTCAGCAGGCTGCTCAGCTTGCTTATATTATCAGAAAACCTAAGATAGATTGGTATTCTCTCGACGATAAAATTAGACTAATAAAGGTGCGGGATCTAGAAGCACATCGCGTTCCGAATGCAGATGCTATTTTTGCGACACATTGGCACACTGCTGCACACGTCAATGAGTACTCTCACAAGAAGGGGGCGAAGTTCTACCTCGTAATGGATTTTCCACCCTGGTTCGGCGACAAGCGTGACTTAGAGCAAACTTGGCGCCTGCCGCTCAAGAAAGTTGCCATATCGAGCTGGTTAGCAGGACTCGTTCGGCAATCTGGTGCGCCTAAGCAAGACATAACGGCCATACCGATTGCGGTCAATCACGACCGGTTTCGCGTAGCAAATAGTGTCCTTGAACGACCAAAAAGAGTCATTATGTTATACTCGCCAAACGCTTACAAACGGTCCGGGCTGGGGTTGTCTGCTCTGTTAAAATGCAAAGCTGTAGTCCCAAATCTTGAAGTAACTTTTTTTGGTCCCTTTAGGCAACGTCCAACTGAGCTACCGTCGTGGATCGAGTACTATGGGGGAGTTAGCGAGCGCCAGCTCATCAAATTGTACAACGCGGCCTCGATTTGCCTTTGCAGCAGCGCCTTAGAGGGATTTGCTCTGCCTCCGGCAGAAGCAATGGCGTGCGGGTGTGCTGTGGCAACAACCGATTGCGGAGGGAATCGAGATTACGCAGAGCACGAAAAAACTGCGTTGGTATCAGCTCCCGATGATTTTACATCCTTGGCGAACAACGTTCTTCGACTCCTGTCGGACGAAGAGCTGCGAGTAAAAATTGCGCTCGCAGGAAGAGACCGAATCGCAGAGTTTACCTGGGAGAAAAGCACGCAGCGATTAATTGAATTCTTGAACCGTCATAGCTGACATCTTGAGCCCCACAATTTGCCATGACCTCTGTGCGTTGAAGATTGAACCTGCAAGAGCAAGTTAAGCCATCTCGAGATCGTTGTGGGCATCTCAGCGAAGCGATTCCAGAGAATTTTGACTACAAGTAATTAACAGCGTCGATATATAAGCGTCAAGAAATTCTCTTGTTCACACAAGGGCTATTATTACAGATACGCCTTGGCAAGAGCCTGTTTCGATAAGCTTGTAGTGGATTTTCTATCGCACACAAAGGAGCGGCAACACGGAATCTCATTCTAAAGGTTATTGACGCTAAGTTTGAGAATATACCCATCATTTAAACTACAGTTCTTCGTTCGCAAAAATCATGATCTCGCCGAAGGAGCCCGGATCGGAGCGGCATTTCTTTCTATGCAGCACTCTACGCTAATTAATAGATGCCAGCGGCAGCTGTTGATCGGGTGTTCTTCAAAAGGTGCTGTATCATATCGTCAATCTGGGCAAGCCGCCTCGAGTGAAGGCGATCTGTTCGTTTATTATACGGGCCAATTTATTTCTTACTAATAGTTCGCAGCGAAGCCCTCTTTGTGATTGTGAAACAATGCGATAACCAATATTTATAAAATATACTACGCATATTACGCTCGTTGATTGTTTTACGCGGTACCATCAAGTTAAATGCCCCTGAATGAAGGTTGAAAGTTGAAAGTTGTTATATTGTGCGGCGGTTTAGGAACCCGGCTAAGAGAAGAAACTGAATTTCGCCCCAAGCCGATGGTCAATATTGGCAATCGCCCCATATTATGGCATATTATGAAGCTGTATGCCCATAGTGGGTTTGACGATTTCATATTATGTCTAGGCTACAAAGGAGAATTGATAAAGGACTATTTTTGTCATTACGAAATAATGAACAACGATGTGACGTTGGAGCTTGGGCATCCCGATAGAATTACCCTCCATCACTCACACGAGGAAAAAGGATGGAAGGTGACTCTAGCTGACACGGGAGAAAGAGCGCTTAAAGGCGCACGCTTAAAAAGAGTAGAGAAGTACGTCGATGATGGTGTGTTTATGATGACATATGGCGACGGGGTGGCAGACATCAATCTAAAAGACCTCCTGCAGTTCCATGTCAAACACGGCAAAATTGCAACTATTACTGGCATCCACGCGGCTTCGAGATTTGGAGAACTCAAAGTAGAAGGGGATACCGTTTTATCGTTTAGGGAAAAGCCACCGATTGGCGCAGATTTAATAAGCGGCGGTTTCTACGTTTTTAATAGAGACGTGTTTGATTATGTTTGGGATGATGATAACTGCGACTTTGAATATGGCCCATTAGAGCAAATTGCAAATGAGGGGCAACTCAAAGTATACAAACACACCGGTAAGTGGGCTTGCATGGATACGCTGAGGGATATGGACTATTTAAACGCACTTTGGAGCGAAAAGAAAGCGTTCTGGAAAGTTTGGTAATGGGGCCCATATTTAAGAATGTTTTTAGAGGGCGAACGATCCTTGTCACCGGCGACACAGGGTTCAAAGGGTCGTGGCTCGCGACTTGGCTCTTAAATCTAGGTGCCGACGTCATCGGCTATTCGCTGCCCTCGAAGACTGCGAAAGACAATTTCGTGCTTTGTAGGTTAAGCGATAAGATCACGCACATCGACGGTGACGTCAGGAAATACGATCGCGTTCAAACGGTTTTATCAGAGTATCAACCGGCCATCGTATTTCATCTTGCAGCCCAGGCTTTAGTCTTAAGCTCATATGACGAACCGCTAGACACGTACGGCACTAACGTAATGGGAACAGCAAACGTGCTTGAGGCTGTTCGCCACGAGCCTTCCGTCGAGGCCGTCGTAAATGTCACAAGCGATAAGTGCTACGAGAATAAAGAGTGGGTTCACGGTTATCGCGAAACGGATCCTTTAGGAGGAAAAGACCCTTACAGTGCCTCCAAAGCCGCATCGGATATAATAACACAATCCTATACCCGTTCATTTTTTAACAATGACGGCGGTGCGGCTATTGCTTCTGCCCGTGCAGGAAACGTAATTGGTGGCGGCGATTGGGCAGAAAACCGCATTTTCCCCGACTGCGTGCGAGCATTGATACACGACACTGCCATAATCGTAAGGCACCCCGACGCCGTGAGGCCTTGGCAGCACGTCTTGGAACCGCTGAGCGGGTATCTGACGCTGGCCGCACTTCTGTATACTGACGGAGTGAAATTTAGCGGGGCCTGGAACTTTGGCCCTTCAACAAAAAACATGGTCACGGTCAAACAACTCGTAGAAGAAATTATCAAACAATGGGGGCAGGGCTGCTACGTCGTGGCAGACGCTACTGATGATCAGAAAGAGGCAGGCTTACTGAGTCTCGATATATCCAAAGCCGTCAATAGTCTCGGGTGGCAGCCCGTTTTAGATCTTGTCCAAACCGTGCAATTCACTGTTGAGGAATACAAAACTCGCAACCTTAGTGCGGAGGACGTATTTGACCAGCGAGCAGAACATATTGACCGATATACCCGGCTGAGAAACGCCTTGCGGTAAGAACATGCTACGATGCAGAATATGTGAAAATGAGATCGGCGAACCTTTTTTGTCACTTGGCAATTCGCCTCTTTCAAATGCGTATCTCTCAAAGGACGATTTGAAAAGAAACGAGTGGTATTATCCCCTCGATTTGTACGTCTGCGACAAGTGTTATTTGGTCCAATTGGAAGAGTTTGAAGCTCCGGAAAACATCTTCTCCGCAGATTATGCGTATTTTTCTTCCTACTCGAAGAGCTGGCTCGAGCACTGCCGGCGTTACAGCGAATCGGCAGTCAAACGTTTTGCGCTCGATCACCGATCATTTGTGGTTGAAATCGGCAGTAACGATGGCTATCTGCTTCAATATTTTAAGAGATTTGAGATTCCAATACTTGGAATAGAACCCGCGGCAGGCGCTGCTGAAGAAGCGATAAAAAGGGGGGTCCCTACTGAAGTAGCGTTTTTTGATACGTCGTATGCGGAAAGGAAGCTTAAAAACGGCAAGCAAGCCGATTTGCTCATCGGCAACAACGTTTTGGCACATAACCCTAATCTCCACGACTTCGTTGAGGGACTCCGGATTGCGCTGAAGCCTTATGGCGTCATCACGATGGAATTTCCGCACCTGCTGAGCCTAGTGGAAGGAAACCAGTTTGATACCGTCTACCACGAGCACTTTTCGTATTTTTCATTTCGTGCTGCACTTACCTTGTTCGCCAAACACGACCTCGAGGTCTTTGATGTCGAAGAGATACCGACGCACGGAGGTTCTCTGCGAATTTACGTCAAGCACAAGAATGATATATCAAAGCCGCGAACGCACAGAGCTGCAGAATTGCTTGAAAAGGAGGCCAAAGCTGGTTTATTCGACTTAGACACGTACTACAAATTCGGGGAAACTGTAAAGCTCACTAAGCGATTGCTGCTACAATGTCTCATTGCCATTAAAAACAGCGGAAAACAGATTGTTGGCTATGGTGCGCCAGCAAAGGGCAATACGCTCTTAAACTACTGTGGCATTAGAACGGATTTTGTGGACTATACCGTAGATCGCAATCCTTTAAAACAAGGCAAGTTTTTGCCAGGAACGCATCTACCTATCATGCATCCGGATATTATCAAGCAACATAAGCCAGACTACATTTTAATTCTTCCTTGGAATATCAAAGACGAAATTGTCGAGCAATTGAGCTTCGTACGAGAGTGGGGCGGCAAATTTGTAGTTCCAATACCGACGGCTGCGATAGAATAATGCTATGATTTTTAAAGAGACAAGATTGAAGGGATCGTTTGAGATAGAACTAGAAAAAACACATGATCAACGTGGTTTCTTTGCTCGTAGCTTTTGCAAACAAGAGTTCAGCGATCAGGGATTAAAAACGAGCATCGCTCAGAGTAATATCTCGTATAATAAACGACGAGGCACGCTGCGAGGGATGCATTACCAAATAAGTCCACATAGCGAAGCAAAATTGGTGTCTTGCGCCAGCGGTGCGATATTCGACGTTATTGTTGATCTGAGACGCGATTCATGCACCTACAGGGATTGGCTAGGACTCAAACTGACGGCCGAAACTAACAGAATGCTCTATATTCCTGAAGAGTTTGCTCACGGATTCCAGACCTTGCAGGATGATACCACAGTGTGTTACAATATGTTTGAATTTTATCATCCAGAATGCGCACGCGGGATAAGATGGAACGACCCTGCGTTTAGTATTAAATGGCCTTTTCCAGCGCCGGCACTAGTTTCTGAAAAGGATCAATCTTATGAGGATTTCAACGATGAAGCGAGTCTTGATTACAGGAGCGACAGGGTTTATCGGACAACAGACCATCAAATGCTTTGATCCGCGCGGTTTAGAGGTTCATTGTGTAACATCACACAAAAAAATCGACGATCACGATGAAGGCGTCTTTTGGCACACGGCTAACCTTTTGAACGAAAAAGATCGCTTGAATTTGTTTAAGACGGTAAAACCGTCGCATCTTTTACATCTCGCTTGGAATACAAACCCAACGACATACTGGACGTCCGATATGAATCTCAAATGGCTAACAGCGAGTGTATCAATGCTTAAGTGCTTCGCTGAGTTCAATGGTGAGCGAGCGACTTTCGTTGGCACCTGTGCCGAATACGACTGGAGCTATGGATTCTGTTCCGAAAACATTACGCCTTTGCGGCCTACAACACTATACGGGGTCTGTAAGAACAGCTTGCGAGAGGTTAGTGAATCATTTTGTAAACAAAATGACATCAGTTCGTCGTGGGGCAGAGTATTTTTTTTATACGGCCCAAATGAGCGAAGGGGAAGGCTTGTGCCATCAATTATTCTATCACTTCTTAAAAATGCGCCGGTAGATGTTACGCTCGGCACGCAGATGCGCGATTTTCTTTACTCGAAAGATGTGGGATCAGCTCTCGTAGCTCTTCTCTGCAGTAATGTGACGGGAGCAGTGAATATTGGATCAGGAGTACCAATAACCATACACGAAATTGCGGACAAAATCGGCGTGAAATTGGGCAAATCAGAGCTGATTAACTACGGGGGTATAGAAACGCCGAAGGACGAACCCCCACTCATCCTGGCTGATAATCGCAGGCTCGACCAAGAGGTCGGTTGGAAACCAAGATATACCTTAGACGGTGGTTTAGAAGAGATAATAGCGTGGTGGGAAAAAAAATAACGATGTGTCATAGCTGTTGCCGAAGGCCGTCCCAGCGGGCGTCGCACAAAAAAGTCTTAAACGTATGCGCAAAGAAAATCACATACGCATCAAAAGTGACTGGCCAATCTTGAATCAGACTTCCTATAAACGACTTATTTTTTTTATTTTAAAGACTTGACAAAAAATTAGGCATGAAACCAGGAACCAAATGTGTTCTACCAAAAAACATCAAGAAAAACATATCATGAATCCAGTTTAAGCTAAGGAGCAGGGGTATCAGCTGCTGAAAATATGCATATCCACATAGATATGGGGACAAATGAAGATTATAATCGATACCGACGTCCAATCAATTGATGTTGAACAGCGCAATGAGCGCAAGCAAATGCCCTTGTGGTCTAAAGAAAGCTTTGAGTTGATTTCAGCCCTATGGGTAAGAACTGGTTGGAATGAAAAATACTCTTACACTTTCACGTGGATGGGACGTCCGATCATACAGCTTCCAATGGACATGTGTCGCGTTCAAGAAGTTTTGTACACGATAAAACCAGATGTAATTCTAGAGACAGGCATAGCACACGGAGGATCGTTGATCTACTATGCGAGCCTCTGCAAGGCTATGGGGAGGGGAAGGGTGATTGGCGTAGATATTGAGATCCGGCCGCATAATCGAGAGACCATAGAATCACACGAATTATTCCCGTTTATCACCCTCATTGAAGGAGATTCAACTGATCCCGATACTATAAACGCGATAAAGCAACAGATAGGGCCGGAAGAAACCACACTAGTAATCCTTGATAGCAATCACGCTAAAGACCACGTTTTGAAAGAGCTTGAATCATATCACGAGCTCGTAAGCCCAGGTTCGTATGTTGTAGTGACAGACGGAATAATGAGGGACCTTTACGACGTTCCACGAGGAAAGGCGGAATGGAAGTCTGACAATCCCTTCAAAGCGGCGCAAGAATTCATACATAAACACCCCGAATTTGTAATGGAGACACCGGCTTGGTTATTTAACGAGAGTGGTCTCTCCAAAGACGTTACATACTGGCCTGGGGCGTGGCTAAGGAAATCTTAATCTAATTTTCCGAATCGTGAAAAACATTGCCACTAATTTTGGACGAAGATACAGGCGCTGTTAACTCGCTGTAGAAGCAACAATTTAAGGAGAAACGTCGCCAGAACAGCTTTAAACTAGGATAAGCTGCTGGTTTCATTAATTAACAGTACTAGTCGATTTAGGGAGCTGATCTTAACTGAGCTAGAAGATCCACTGTTCCTGTGAAAAGATCTCGGTCCAATACAAAAACGAGTGCTGAATAGCTGAGTAGGCTGGCGGCGGTCACTATAGCTAAAATAATCACGTTTTGTGTGACGCCCAGTCTCTCGAGAGAGATTCGAAGGAGAAATGCAATAATCCCTAGTATGAGCGTGGCCAATATGATCGACCACAGCTTTGCCAAGAAGTCCTTTACCGTCAGGTCGATTAGCCGAAATGTGATTGCAAAACACGGGTACACCACGAAGTATGTCGCTATCGTGTACGCGATTGCAACCCCCAAGACCCCCCAACGAAGCCCGACAGCAAAGGAAATACCAAATATACTAGTTGAAAAGATGCCCAACTTTAGCAAAACATCAGTTCTGCCCTGTGACAAGAGTATCCAACCTATGGTTACTGAAATTGACTGTGCTGCAGCTGTTAGAGCTAGAATTTGAACCAGCGGAATCGCGCTTATCCATTTGGGCCCGTAAAGGACTCTGATAAGCTGAGGCGCCGTGACAATTACCCATATCATCAACGGAAAAGAGACGGCGCCGATGTAGCGATTTGCAGTGATATAAGCTTCACGCACCACCTGTTTGTCATGTTGGATTATCGAAAGTGCGGGAAACATGACGCGCCCGATGACATCGGAGACGTTCATCAACGGAAAGAGAAGCAAGTTGTAAGCCAGGTTGTAGAAGCCGAGGTTAGCGGGGCCAAGAAACCTCCCAATGAGAAGATTGTCGAGGTTTCGAGCGAAATAGTCAACGAAACTATATCCTGTGAGGTTCGCACCGAACCCCATCAGCCCTTTAACACGCTGCAGCCCGAGCAAAAAGTGGGGAACCCATCGGGAATAAATCCATGTGAGGACGACCGTAATAAAAGTGGAAAGCACGGTGTTCCAAGCCAAGCTCCACACTCCATACCCAGAAAAAGCCAAGAAAATAGATATGGGGCCAGAAATCGCGAGGGCGCAGATTCCGATGATGGCAAGGGCTTTGAAATTCATGCTTTTTTGAAGCAGAGCGCTTTGCACATTGCCAAATGAAGCGATGAAAAAGGCCGTGGAGATAAACACGACAAGGGGGGTCAGTCTTGGTTCAGAATAGAAAGCAGCAATTAAAGGCGCAGAGGCTGCCAATGCTATTGTTAGCAAAGCGCCCAGGCCCACGCTTATCCAAAAAGTTGACGATAAAGCCTCGTCACTAATCTCCCTTTCTTGCACAATAGCAGACGCCAATCCAAAACCTGAAAATACGGCCACAAAATTGGAAAATACGGTCACCATAGCGATCAGGCCAAAGTCACTAGGTGCAAGTAACCGCGCTAAGATCGCAGAAATTAGTATTTGCATTAGCAGTCGGGCTACTTGTGAGGTTGCAGACCAGCCAACGCCGCGTACTAAAGTCGTTTTCAGAGTCATCTTAATTGAAGACCGGAACTTTTATCGACGCTTCTCATCCTTTCATAAGCCTTGCGCTCAATTTGTTGTCGTTTTGCGACAACCTCGTGGTCTGACATTGTATTAATCAGTGCTTATGCCACGCTCGCAAGACGAGCCTAACGCTTTCAGTGCAGATCTACAAGTAAAAGTTTTCATTTGCTCTCGTGGAACGAATTTTTGGCTCAAATATGTCAGAGAAGCAAGAACTATGGAAATTGAGCTTAATGCAGACCGGTTGCCAGATCTATTCGCCAAAAAGCGGTCCGATGGCTTCCTCTTCGTATCCCTCCTAAAACCTTAGTAAGTGAATACGCTCTGCCAAGACAGTTATGAGACAGATTGGGGCTGAGTATTGCGATCTTTATTGCCTAACCTTACTGCGAGAAAATTGTCTCTATTTCTTCGACTACGTAGTCCAGAGCAAAATGATGCACGCGTTCGAAACCCGCGCGGGCAAGGTTTTCAGATAGCAGCCTGCCGAGAATCACCCTCACCAAATTCTCAACTAATCGGCGCGGTTTTTTGGGGGGTGAAAGCAAGGGAATTTTTCATAAACTGCATAGGCTCGATTACCTCCGTTGTTGTAGTTTCCTTTTTTGTAACTCCTTAGATTCTTCGACGTTTGCGGCGAGCCCAAATAAAAGATGGCCTGTGTTGATGCTGCCTCCCATTCCTAGCTGCGTTGGTCATGCCTTTTTTACTTCGATGGATATCGCCGCAAACACTCCCACAACAACTCTTATTATTGAGCTGGTACTCGTATTATCCTTTTATTTGTTAATTCTGCAAGGGGCGCCTGATAGTCGTAACTGGATTTCGACCGACTCTGACACGTTGAAGAAATTGCTAGGGCCACAATTAATTGAGTAAATACCAAGCGGCACGTCTAAACACCACACCAACCATGACGGAAATGGAACGAGTGTCCAAGCGCACTGAAGCTATTGTTGCTGTATCACTTGCTCGCACGCTAATGCAATCTCTTTCGGCTTATGTGTATTAAGAAAGATAAGCAATTGAAAAAGAAATCTTAATACTCTGCCAGCCAATTCCTCACTGTGATAGATGCAGAACCTCTAATTACCGTCATTATCCCAACATTTCGCAGGCCGAAGTTGTTACGAAGAGCGATCTTAAGTGTACTAAACCAGACCTTTTCAGCACTTCAGGTATGCGTATACGATAACGCATCAAATGATACTACGCAAAAAGTTGTGACTGAACTCGCGGAAACTGATTCAAGAATCAAGTATTACTGTCACGAACAAAACATGGGCGTTGTGGCAAATTTCAATTATGG
>Ga0209748_1001765_pt1 | contig 10604 bp, 14 predicted proteins | sample BarGraIncu00421A_FD_185490 | JGI IMG/M metagenome (GOLD analysis project Ga0209748, IMG submission 185490) | Arctic peat soil microbial communities from Barrow, Alaska - Barrow Graham LP Incubations 004-21A (SPAdes) (version 2) | ecosystem: Environmental > Terrestrial > Soil > Wetlands > Peat... | reverse complement strand
GTGCAGGAAGCTCAGAATAAGCTTCTATAGATATCTTTATGATATATTCTCTGATAGTTATTCTATGTCAAGGTTATCTAATCTCATTCCCATGACCAGTAAATCAACCGAATATTGAGCAAATACCAATTATCAACATCAGCTCCGGGACAGCGCTTATGCGTTTGCCGAACCTCGGTGTGTATTCGTCTTCGAAACGTGCGCTGGCAGGTCTCAGCCTGACCGCGCGCGAAGAGCTAAAGAATGACAATATCGTTGTCGGCGTCGTGTACCCCTACATTACTCTCACCAATTTCGGAAAAAACACGATCAAGGATCCACAAGGCGAAGACAGACAGCCAGGAAATAGTCCAACTCCAGCGGATACGGCGGAATATATAGCACAAAAGATACTGGAAGGCATCGAGAATGGAGACGCCGAAATCTTTGCACACGATTGGATGAAGAAAATGGCGGAAGGAGGAGCATAAGGCCCGCCATACTGCCTAAACGGACGGGTTTGATTCCAATAAGACCAATTATGGGGGCACCCATTGGGCCCCCGTCCCAGAGGTGGAGCATGATTCAGGTGTGCAGAACCCTGGAAAGTCTGAAACCCTTTTCATGCTAAATCCGGTGCTCTTCGCCGGTTATTGCCTCAAATCCCGTCACAACATCGAGCAGTTCGGAAGTGATAGCCGACTGACGCCGTCTATGAAATTGGACACTTAGCTCATTCAGATGTTCTTCTATATTTTTTTCAGCCATCTGCATGGATGCCAATCGACTGGCATTCTCGCTTGCAAGCGATTCAACAAAAGCGCGGTAGAGTGAGAAAAAGAGATAGTGGCGCACCAGTGAAGAGAAGAGATTATCAGCGTCCATGGAGAATGTAGGCAATGTGCGACTTGGCCACTTCTTCTCAGCCAGGGCCCGGAGCCAATCCATATCCAGCGGAAAGAGGGAGACCATATAAGGACGGAAAGCTGCTCCCGAAACGGATTTGTTATAGAAGAGGACGATCTGATTGACTCGGTTGTTCATTCGCCATTCCTCTAATTCAACCAGCACATCCAGCATAACCTGCGTTATGCCTTGATGAGTTCCGAAAGATGAAAAATGTGCATCAATAGGCTGTCCTGCTTCTTCCAGGCGTGAAATGACGCGCTCACCTACAGCAATGACCGAACGCGTTTCGTGCTCGATCCCTCCGAGTTTATCAATCACATAATTCGCAATCTGATCATTGAAACTGCCGCACAGCCCCTGGTCGGAACCAAAGACCACGACACCCAGACTCTTTCTTACGCTCTCGGATTTTATGAGTTGAAATTCATCAGGCTTATTCATCATTACGATTTGAAGCCCCATCTCAATGGTTCTATTGTACTGACTGAGCGATTCGACGGCCTTTTCGTACTCTCGAATATTGGACACCGATATCGTCTTCATAATCTTTACAACCGACTGCAAATCTTCGGCATTCTTGATCTTTCTTTTCAGGCTTTCCAACTCTTCCATTCTGTCCCTCTATCTTTCCGTCATTTCCTCGATCTTTCCCGTGCTATCTTGGGTTATTTTTCCACTTTGAGAAGGCTTCGAGACATATTCAAAAGCATATCCCGGTCACCAGGCGTGAGCTTTTCGGAGTACTGAATCCGCTTATGCAATTCAGGCAACCTTTCGGAAAATGTTTTTATTATGTTCTTTTTCAATGATGCAACTTCATCCAAAGGGATGTCGTCCAGGACGCCAGCTGTCGTCGCCAGAAGAATGGCGATCTGCTCCGGCGCCTGAATTGGTTCGAACTGGGGCTGCATTAAGACCTCGCGAATATGCCGACCATGTTCGAGAGTTTTTTGAGTTTCCGCGTCAAGCCTGGTGCCGAACCGTGAAAAAGCCTCCAGCTCCTCAAACTGTGAGTAAGAGAGGCGAAGGTAACCGCCGACATCACGATAGGCTGGAAGCTGGCTCTTTCCTCCCACACGGGAGACCGATTTGCCCACGTCAACGGCCGGCAAAACGCCCTCTTCGAATAACTTAGGGGAGAGATAGATTTGGCCATCGGTAATAGAGATGAGATTGGTAGGAATGTAAGCGGAGATGTCCTGAGCTTCAGTCTCAATAATGGGCAATGCCGTTAGAGACCCGCCGCTCTTAAGGTGTGTGGATCGCTCCAGGAGACGAGAATGAATGTAAAATATGTCACCAGGAAAGGCCTCTCTGCCCGGCGGCCTTCGCAAAAGCAGAGAAAGTTCACGATAGGAATTGGCATGATGGGTTAAATCGTCATACACAATCAAAACGTCGCGCCCTTTTTCCATGAAGTACTCGGCCATTGTAGTGGCGGAGTATGGTGCAATGAAATTCAACCCCGGGGTATCCTCTCCCGTAGACACGACCACGATGCAATTATTCATGGCACCATATTTACGTAACTGTGCGATCACTCTGGCGACGGCAGATTGCTGCTGCCCGATGGCACAGTAAACACAGACGATCCCTTTTTCATTCTGATTGATTATTGCATCAAGGGCGATGGCGGTCTTTCCGATTTGACGATCACCCAGTATCAATTCACGCTGGCCGCGGCCGATAGGGATCATGGAATCCACCACCAGGATCCCAGTCTGGAGAGGAACATTAACAGGAGCCCGGTCCATGATGCCCGGAGCAACACGCTCTATGGGTCGTCTTTCACCGTTGATTGGTTTTCCTCCATCAAGCGGCCAACCGGCAGCATCAACCACCCTTCCTAGAAGCTCTTCTCCCACGGGCACATCCATGACCCTTCCGGTTCGGCGCACCTCCTGTCCGGCTTTGATCTCAACGCCTTTGTCCAGCATGACAACTGCGACCTCATCAGGATCAAGGTTGAAGGCGATGGCGAACTTCTCCCCCGGAAATCTGATGAGCTCCTCTGACTTTACACGCGATAAACCCTTTATGCGAGCGATGCCGTTGCCAACAAAAGATACGATCCCGATCTCTTCAAACCGGAGCTGAGGCTGAAAGCCCTCCAGTGTTTGACTGATAGCCGCAAAGTTGCCGGCTACTGCACCTTGCAGTCTCTTATTTTCGTCCTTCTCCATATTTATGGCACCCGCTGCTGGCTATCAGGCATTTCTTTTGCCAGCACTTCAGACAGATCTGCTTGCAGAGTATTCAGATAACCGGCAATGCTCCAGGAGACTCTTGTGCCATGAGAGTCCATCTCCACTCCACAGATCAACTCCGGAGCGATCTTGTACTGCATAATCGCCTCAATCCCGGTTTGATTGCGAACAGTTTCCTGGATCTTCCGGCGCATCTCCTCAGTGATAGCAAAGCTGCTCCTCACAGTAATCTCCTGATCGATGCTTTTGTAAAATTCCAGAATCATCTCACTTTCCGATTTATCCATATTCTGCAGACGTTTGATGAAGAGATTGATTATCTGGCTTTCCAGATCCTCATTGGCGAGATCTTGAAGAGCGCGGCGAGCAATAGCGTATATCTCTATGCCTGCACGCCGGTTCAGATCTCCGAGCAGTGTTGCCTCTTGGGTCCGCAAATCCTGATGCCAATTGATATTGCTCTCCGAAACTTCCTCACGCGCTTTTTTCATCAGATCGGCCCCTAAGATTTGGGCATCTTGGGCGGCGCGGGACATCATCTCCTCGCGTTTATTTGATAACTCCTGCGACATTTTGCGATAAGATCCTAATTCAAGTTCAGCTTCGTTCTTCTTTTTTTCGACCTCCAAAAGTCGAGAAACAATTTTCTGCTCTCGCTCTTCCATCAATTTAGTGACCGGCCCGTAAAGGAAATGCCGGAGCAAGAAGACCAGTATTAGAAAGTTAATAATTTGAGCGAATATTGTGAAATAGTCGATCTGCACAATTGACCTCCTATTTTGCCACATAGCTCCAGAAGGGATTGGCGAAGATCAATATGATAGATATTACAAAGCAGTATATTGCAATCGATTCTACCATCGCCAGACCGACGAACAGAGTTCGCGTTATGTTATTCGCCTCGTCGGGCTGCTGAGCAATAGCGCTCAATGCCCGGGACAAAGCCCAGCCTTCGCCTATAGCCGGGCCGATTGAGCCGATGGCCATGGTCAAACCGGCAACAATGATGGACGCCATGGCGACCGCATCAACACTTGTCATATCAACAGCCATATCAAATTCCTCCCTTAGAACTTTTTTCAATTTTTTCCTCATTTGAGCTCGCCGAGACGATGTACACTGTGGCCAGTACCGCGAAGATGTATGCCTGCACCTGACCGATAAGAAGCCCGAGCAATTCCAGAAGCACAGGCAGAAATAGAGGTGCAATAGTGAGAAGAATCGCGATCAACATGGTCTCGCTCATCATATTCCCAAATAGCCTTACAGCCAGGGCCAATGTGCGGGAAAACTCTCCGATAACATGGAACGGAAACATCAAGGGCGTGGGCTCTATGTAGTGCTTGAGATAACCGACAAAGCCCGACTGAGCGATTCCGTAAATAGGAACGGCAAAGAAGACAGAGATCGCCAGCGCTGCCGTTGTGGAAAGAGAGCTGGTAGGAGTACGATAACCAGGGATGATGTCCAGCAAATTGGCGACAGAAATAAAGAGAAATAGAGTTCCCGAGAATGGTAAATATCGATCTGGACTCATCTGGGCAATTTCTCTTATCTGGCTTTGCATGTAAGTTATGAGAGTCTCGAAGAGGTTTTGCGAGCGCGAAAGGGGCGGGTCCATAGACAGATGGCGAGCAGACAGCCAGCCGAAAATGACAAGCAATGCCATTACCAACCATGTGAAAACTATGGTTTCGTTGATGGTAACAAATCCCCATTGCCAGAATACCACCTCATCGGGACTCAGCACTACCATCAATCCACCTCCTTATGGGGGGGATTCATGCGATAAATCAACGCAAACTTCAATGCTATGAATCCTGCCAGGCAGAAGGCCAATGCTTCCAGGCCGTGACCTGCGACGAGGTAAAAGCCAACGAGGCATAATGCTGATCGCATCAGGAAACTGGCAAGAGCCAAAAGGGCCGGCTGCCGTGATTGCGAAAGACGCTTCAGTGTCAGCCAGAGCCCGCCAAAATAGAAAATCCCTAAAAAGATGCCAGATGCCAGACTGAGAGCCAGATTTAGGGATTCATTCATCGTTTTCGCCTCCCCGTTGATCGTTCTCGCGGCTCTCCTCGTAATATCCATCAATTTTTTTCCTCTCCTTCTCAACCCAATACCAGGCATTAAAACACCCAACTGCAAGACCTGCAAACAGGAAGGTTATCGTCCAGGAGATATGCCCGGGGTACCTGATATCCAGCCAGATTCCAATAGCAACACCAATCAACGTGGGAACGGACACAGACCAGCCGATCATGCCCATCATTCCCAGGCCAAACCAGACGCCTTTAGACCTGTTCTGGCGGGCTAACATTTTGCGCTCTTCTCTCGAGCCGATCTTTTCTGCAAATTCGCCTTCGTCCTCTCCGTTCAGCTTTGCCATTTCTCCTCTGATCTCCCGTCTCCCATTCAACCCTTCTCTTGCATTTTCATAAATCGCTTGGTGAAATCCGCCTCTAATTTTGCCAGAATGGAACGAGTCTTCCTCTCCTGATCATCCAGTGAGCGAAATTCGTGTTCCACGGTCTCTTTCAGCTCGCCGAGATTCTTGCCCAGCACCGCTTTTCTTGTGGATACCATGACGTCACTGCCACACTTTACCAGAATGCCTTCATCGATGGCCAGAAAAACCTCTCCATCCTTGCCCTCAAAAGAAAATATTCCCGGGATCAGCGCAGCGACAAAATCGATGTGCTTCGGAAGTATGCCAACGGAACCATCTTCGGCCTCGGCAACTACTTTAGTAACCTCCTGATCGATAAGGATTCTCGTGGGGATAAGGATTCGAAGGTTCATCTTTTCGCCTCAGTGATGTCTCCGATCATGTAGAGCGACTTTTCAGGGTAATCCCTGAATTCGTCGTTGAGGATGCGCTCAAAGCCGTCAAGAGCGTCTTCCAGCAACACCCTCTTTCCCTTGAGGCCGGTGAAGTGCTCCGTTGTGAAAAACGGCTGAGTCAGAAACCGCTCCAGCCTGCGCGCTCGATTCACGATCTTCTGATCCTCCTCAGATAGCTCCTCCAGCCCCAGCATGGCTATGATATCCTTGAGCTCTTCATATTCTGCAAGAGCTTTTCGGATTCTTTGGGCAATTTTGTAATGCCGATCTCCAACGATCCCTGGATTCAACATCTTAGAGCGTGACTGCAACGGATCAATTGATGGATACAACCCGAGGCTTGACATTTTTCGGGATAAGACAATGGAGCTGGAGAGATGGCCGAAGGTATGCACCACAGCAGGATCGGTAAAATCATCAGCAGGCACATAAACCGCCTGAACTGATGTTATAGCACCCGTCCTGGTGCTGCAAATCCGCTCTTCGAGTTCTGCGAGCTCTGTTGCAAGCGTTGGCTGATACCCAACTCGGGACGGCAATTGTCCCATAAGTCCTGAGACCTCAGATCCTGCCTGAATGAAACGGAAGATATTGTCGATCAGCAGCAGAACATCTTGCCTGGCATCATCCCGAAAGTACTCTGCCATGGTAAGGGCACAGTGGCCAACTCGAAATCTGGCGCCAGGCTGCTCGTTCATCTGGCCGAAGACCATGATGGCCTTATCCAGCACGCCTACATCCTTTATCTCGCGGTAAAGCTCCTCGCCCTCACGGCACCGCTCGCCAATCCCGCAAAAGATGCTGATTCCTTTATATCTGCCCGCCATATTTTGAATCATTTCCATAATCAAGACCGTTTTACCGACTCCGGCACCTCCCAGGAGTCCGGCTTTGCCCCCGCGTTCCAGGGGCGCCAGAACATCTATGGCCTTCATACCGGTCTCGAAGATTTCGGATGTGGTCGATTGCTCGGATAAGGACACCGGCTGCTGATGAATAGAACGAAATTCTCTTGCCTCAACAGTCCCCCCGTGATCTATGGGCTTGCCGAAGACGTCAAATACACGCCCTAGCAGTTTCTCGCCCACGGGAACCATTATCGGCTGGCCGGTATCCAAAACCTGAGAACCACGAGCAAGTCCCTGTGCGGGCGTGAGGGCAATCCCGCGTACAGTTTCAGGGTCGAGGTGGATCAATACCTCAATCATCGTGTTGCCCGCTTTGAGAAGGTTATTGATTGCAGGAAGCTGCTTTTTGAATCGGACATCCACTACGCTACCCCTGACCGAGGTCACCAGGCCCTCGTTTAGCAGGCTATCTTGTTTTTGCTGGCCGGCCTGTTCTAATTGGTTCAATTCTTTGGGTCTCCCTCTCCCTCAAAACGATCTCGATTTCGCTACACTTTGTTCAGACTCCATAGTTGTGGCAGCATCTTGAGACATAAAGGCGTCTTATCTTTACGGTAAACGAGATTGATTCAGGCTGCAGTGTCCCCGAACGGGTCCGGATTTGCGGTTCCAGTCACCAATAATTGCTGACGAACTATGCGCTCTTTTGTATTAACAACCATAATATGTATCCATTAAAGTATAAAGTTCCTTTGAAACGCCCATCAGCCCCAGGACAAGGCTCATACGTGGCGGATGAAAATCGAAATGTATTGACATCATGAACTTCGATTTACATGGAACCACCGATATTGAATGACGTGCAGAAACCCGTGGTTTGCCCAAAAAATTTGTTCTCCGGTTATTGTTTTACTAATTCTATTGGGATCGTCTCTGCAACTGCCCGATGCCACCGGCGGCGATCGTAGAAGTGTCTCTGTCCAGGAATGGACAAATGCGATTTTGCATCTTTTTTCAAATAGCTGGGCTTCAGCTATACATGTATCATTATAGTATCTATAAATAAAGATGCCAAAGGTTTTAAATTCGTAGACGTCCTATTAGAGTGTAATTCATGAAAACTGGATAAGAAAGAGGTGTAAAATATGATGTACGGAAAAGAGACGGAAGGGTCCGGTAAATCCGAAATGGAAGGCATGAAGGGCTTTTGGGAACATATGAGCGAAGACAAGAAGAAAATGTTCATTAAAGCCAAACTGGATTTCAAGATAAAAAAAGTGCAGGCCAAGCTGGATTTTTTGAAAGAGCTTCAGAAGATCTTCGGATAGAGTCTGCAATTAAGAGCATCGAGATGCTTCGAAGCCTCTTCCCCCTTTGAAAGTTAGAAAGCCCTGGGACGCTCTCGGAGAGTATCTTCTCAGAATGCGCCACTCCGGCCTTCAAGTCGATTCTGTTCTCGACCTGAGCTCGATGCGCTTAATCAATCTATTTTTAAAATCATAAATAGAACTCATGACTCAATTTCTCTTGTTAAGGAACTTCCTAGAATCTTAGGGGTGAGATCCAAAAAAAAAAAACGGAACGGCCTTACACTCACGGCCATAGCTTCCGGCCTAAATCCACTTCAGCACATTAACTTCTCTGGATTGGGGGACAGGCGTCTCGTTCGGATAGCCGAATATAAGCGGTGCTACGAGCTCATGGTCCTCAGGTATCCCGATCTCGGCCAATAACTTTGGGTCCTGGTTCAGAAAAGCGGCAAAACCGATGAAGCAGCTTCCCAGGCCGGCCTGATAGGCGGTCAGGAACATATTCTGTGCGGCCAGGCCACAATCCAGCAGGTTCACTGTTCTCCATTCCTCTTTCTTCTGGACACTGACCAAAATGAGAAGCGGCGCGCCATAGAAGACTACGTCCTTATCCGATTTGAATGCCGCCTGGAGGTTCTCTGGAAGTGGCATTCTTTGCTTCACCAGCTCTTTTGTCCTGCGGGACAGCTTGTTGATGATCTCTCTATTCTCGATGATCGTGAACCTCCATGGCTGGCCATTCATGCCCGATGGAGCCCAAGATCCGGCAGACAATATTTTGTTGACGACGTCTTTTGACACAGCCTGGTCTTTATAGCTGCGTATGCTTCTCCTTCCTGCTATGCACGCATCTAATTCCATAAATAGATAAACGCATTCTTAATATTAAACGCTTTACTCCTCATGAACCCTGGCACTGTAACTGCCCCGCCTAATATCGATCATAAGACGGACTGCCCTGATTTAGGCAGAGTTTCTGAGGAAATATCCAGGCCACACTAGGCCAGGATGCGCAACAATACCGATAGCGAGATGGGGGGTGGGCGTGGATGGCACACGGATGGATTCTCGTCCCGCAAGAGAGGCATAGCGAGATATTCGAGCTGTGCCTTTTTTGCCTGAATATCGCGAGATCATGAGCCAGGGTATGATGATAAGATCCTTTCTTTTAAGTAATTAGTACTTCTGAGGTTCGATGAGTGTGATATTAGGTCCTCTTGCACCTATATCCTCTCAATGATTTTCTTAAAGAAAATGCCATAGCCGAAAAGCTTATATCTCGGCAATTGACGTATATAGTACATGGCAAAGGTCGAAACTCATTTCTTTCCCATCCAAATGACTTTTGCCTCCCTCCTATTCATGATTTCTAAGTGATGCATCTCGTTTTGGGCGGGCTCGGCCCTCAATAATCACCCGGCAACCTAAAAATTCCAGTATGCAATAACTCCAAATCGGAAGGCAGAACGAAGTGACGGGGCTTGATGGCCTGACCAAGTTCCGGGTCACCCATCAAACAGCGCGCACCGCACCACTTCCGTCTGCTAGGCTTCAACCTGAAAAAATTTCCAGCGTACATTGATTCATCCACTTGATTGACGTCCGGAAATGGAGGCGTTGTCTGTGCCCATTGCTTCCCAAAAGGCGAAGTTGAGCAAGAGGTCCTCGACCAAAACACTTTGTTTAGAGATATGACGTCCCGCTATCTGTATTCGAAATTACTGCAAATATGGATAGTGGGCTCATTCGAGGCGTTATTCTACAAACCGCTAGGATTTCAGAGATATCTGGTCTTCCTCGTACATTTTGGTATTTGGACATTGTTGTATTATGAGTTCCGCCTCGTACGATCCTGGCTTGTCGGCGCTGGGAGTGATCTTGAAGATCTTGCCCGTCAGCGCCAGCTCTGTGTAGCCGTTTTTGGCGACGGCATCAAACCCATGAGCCGTAAGAAAGGCGGCCATTTCCGGGGAACTCATGACGAGTTTTTCAGAGGATAAAATTATGTTCATCACGTCAGAGATATCTTCAAACGCTGAGCTCGGGCTTATTGATGTCGTTACTAGGCCAATTGCAATTATTGCCATCAGATATTTTTCCCATCCCATATGAATAAGATATATCCTAAGTGATCATATAGACGATTACGATCATATCTTATTGAGAATTAGACACTTATGATCGGAACAGTTGCTCTATGCATTGATCAGAAACTATGTTCAGGGCTTTCCAGGAATTGGCAGTCGCGGTTAGAACTCCATTAGACTTCTTTGTACTGGCTTCTCCAAAAGCTGAACAGACTTACGCCACTGACTGGCAGGGGTTTTAATCCTTCGTTGCATCTCCGCCATTGCCTCGGGCAGACTCCCCAAGCGCATTGGTTGCGAGCTCATTGCCTTACGGGCAACCTCTCTCACTACCCAGACGCCCAATGGTGCATAGTAAGCTTCCGAGATTTCCCGCACCGCCAACACCGCAGCCTGGCGCCCCAACAGGGCCAGGTGCTC
>Ga0209748_1001763_pt1 | contig 10611 bp, 10 predicted proteins | sample BarGraIncu00421A_FD_185490 | JGI IMG/M metagenome (GOLD analysis project Ga0209748, IMG submission 185490) | Arctic peat soil microbial communities from Barrow, Alaska - Barrow Graham LP Incubations 004-21A (SPAdes) (version 2) | ecosystem: Environmental > Terrestrial > Soil > Wetlands > Peat... | reverse complement strand
GCAGTATTTTCCCCTGCAATGAATAGGGAAAATCACCGATTTCGTCGAAAAAGAAAGTTCCGCCCTGGGCCAGTTCGAGTTTTCCCAGCTGGCGCAAATAGGCCCCGGTGTAAGAGCCTTTTTCGTGTCCGAAAAGTTCATTTTCCAAAAGATTGTCGGGAATTGATGCCGAATTAATAGTGATGAAAGGATAATCTTTTCTGGGACTCAGGGCGTGAAGGGCCCGGGCGAATAATTCTTTGCCGGTACCGCTTTCGCCGCGCAGCAGGACAGTTGTATTGGTCTTGGCGACCTGGCGGATCTTTTCCGCTTCTTTGAGTATTTCGCGGCTGCTGCCGATGATTATGGTTTTGCCCATTTCTGACTGCAGCACTTCCCGGAGCACCAGGTTTTCGCGCAGGATTTGGGTTGCGGCCAGGGCTTTATTGATCATCAGCAGCAGGTAGTCTGGGTCAACCGGTTTGGCGATGAAGTCAAAAGCCCCTTCCTTGATGGCTTCCACCGCTTTTTCAATGGAACCGTAGGCGGTCAGGATGATGAATGGTATTTGCAGGTGTTTGATTTTTTTATAAAAGCTCAGGCCGTCCATGTCTGGAAGCTGCAAGTCGGAAACGATCATGGCAAATTCGCTTTTCTTGAGCAAAGCCAGGGCGTCGCCCACACAGGCTGCATTTTCAGTCTCAAAGCCTTTTTCGGCGATAATGCTGGTCAACATTTCTCTCATCGAGGCATTGTCTTCAACGACCAGGATTTTTGCCATGGGCACATTATCGGCCATTGGCGCCGGTTTTGTCAAATCCGAACCGTTCCCGCGATTGGGCACAGTTCCATGATCCAAAGAACTGCACCGGGCTGCAAACGAAAAGAAAAAAGTAATAATGAAAGACCTGGTACTAATGTTTTTTTCTTTGAAAAATTATTGTCAAGCCGAGCAAGGGTTCAGGGGATAGGGTTTAGGGTACATTACTCTTTTTCTTCCTGCTACCTACTATCTACTAACTACTAACTACTAAGTTCTTCCCCATCAGCCATCGCCTTCTTTTCCTTTACCCATTTGCCTTTCTGCCCCTTTCCCTGTATAATGGTACTCAAGGTGCCCCCCATGTTTCAACATTCCCTGAACAACCCTGATGTTTTTCCTTCCGACTCCGTCCTCTGCCAACCGCTTGGACGTTCCAAGCCCGCCTGGGACGCGTTCATGCTGCTGCTGAAAAACGATTATCCGCAAATGTCGGCTGATTGGCGCTACTACAACGACGGCGAGACCTGGCTTTGCAAGGTGACGCAGAAGGCCAATACCATCTTCTGGATCTCGGCCTGGGACAAGTTCTTTAAAATCTCGTTCTATTTCACCGCCAAGGCCGAAACCGCCATCGGCGCCAGCGGCCTGAGCGCCGAGTTGAAGTATTCTTTCCTCCACCCCAAGGGCAAGTGCTTGCTGCGGACGGTCACAACCGAAGTGAGAAAAAAAACCGACCTGCAGCCGATAAAGGAACTGATCGAGATAAAGTTGAAAATGAACGGCTAATTTATTCTATTGGAGTGAAGGATGAGTGAAAAAAGAAAACGCTTGTTTTCCTGGCTCGGTTCGCTGTTTATTTTATCTGCGGTATTTGCGACCCCGGTTTTTGCTCAAGACCTTAACAAAAAAGTAAAAGAACTTGAGCAAAAGCTGGCCCGGCTCGAACAAAGAATTGCGCAGCTTGAAGGCATCATTCTGCAATTGCAGAAGAATCAGGCCAAGTCGGTCGTCGGCTCCCCCGACCGGTGGAAAGACAAGGCCAGCTGGCGATTGCTCAAGAAAGGGATGAACAAGGACGACGTCAGGCAGATTCTCGGTGAACCGCCGAAAATAGTCGCCAATATTCATTATGGCGACATCTGGTATTATCCCGATGTCCAGGGTGGAAACGTCAGTTTTGACGTGGGCGGCTTGTTGACTTCCTGGAGCGAGATCTGAATCAACCGTTTTCGCGGCGCGCCAATGAGGTCATGGTCATAGGTAAAAAGATATCTAACCACTGAATTCTTCCCCAGCACCTATTGACTTATGACCTCTTCTTTTCTTCTACTATCTACTAACTACTAACTACTAACTACTGCCTACTGGTTTTTAATTTGACAATTTCCCCCCTGTTAACTATTATGAAACCTGATTAAAAAAACGGGAGTGGGAAAACCAAAATACGCGGATAAAGAACATGAAAAAGAACAACATAACTGAACTGCTGAAGGAAATTTTGAAATTCCGCGAAAAGCGCGATTGGGCACAGTTCCATGATCCGAAAAACCTGGCTGAAGCGATCGCCATCGAATCGGGCGAACTGCTGGAGCATTTCCTCTGGAAAACAGCGGAAGAATCGAGGAAGATCACTAAAGAAAAAAAAGAGAAACTGGCGGCAGAGATCGCTGACATTTTAATATTTTCCATGCTGTTCGCCCATGAAACAGGAATTGATATCGAAAAAGCGATCCTGGACAAGATAAAGCATAATGAAACGCGCTATCCCGTGGACAAGGCCAAAGGATCGGCCAAGAAATATACCGAGTTGAAATGAGGCTGTACGCCGGGACTTCCAGGAACTTTATCGAAGATACGGTCCGCAACCAGATCGCCGAAAAACTGCGCCGGGCTAAAACAGAATGAAAAAAGTAATAATGAAAAGTCATATAGTCTTCCCCTTATTCCCCATTTCGCTTAAATTGACAGAAACCAGCCTATTTGCTAACATTAAAATTAAGGAAAAATTAATTTATTAATTAATGTAGACAATGGAAAAATTAATTTCTGATAAAATAACAATCAAAAAATGGACTCATCCAGGTGGAAAACTCAGAGAACTTGGTGCCGACAAGCTCAGCGACGATGAATTATTGGCGGTAGTTATCGGTGCCGGCATTTCGGGGAAACCGGCAGAAAAAATCGCTCATGATATTTTAAGTAAATTTGGCTCCTTCAAGGGCATGGCCAATCAACCGCTCTCTAGGTTTCTTGAAATAAAGGGTTTGGGAGATAGAAAAGTAATCAAAATTGCCGCAATATTCGAAATTGCCAAACGCTGCGTCGAAATGGTTGTGAATGATTTGAAAGAGGACAAAGAATTACGAAAAGAGATTTTCGGTGAATAAATGGGAAAACTTAAAGATAAGCTAACTTTAACTCCGAGTCCTTTTGGGTTGACAACTCACAAAACTGAACGAACAGCAGTTGCAGTCATGATGCACTGGATGCGAGAAATCCTAAAACAAAAGGATTTGGATCTGGGAGCACCTGACGTTGAAACCGGCGGCTCGGATCGAAAAATGCCCGACACGGTAATATATGAATCGCGTCGGAGCCAAAATGTTTTATGTGTGATCGAAGCCAAAGGACCATGGGTTGACGCCTTTGATGATGAAGAGTTGAAAGAACCGGCCAGAAAAAAAGCGACCCAGAGAAAAGCCAAATATTTTGCTTTGACGAATTTCAAAAAATTCGTCTGGTATAACACAGAAAAAGTCAATGCTATGTTGCCTGAAGAAGATCAAGTACTGGATAAATATAATTTGTCGCAAATTGAAAATCTTGATGATATTGAACAGGCGCGCTACAGCGAACCGATCAAAAGAAGTCTTGAGAGATTTCTTATCCAGCTATATGAAGTTAATTCGGGGAAAAAGGCTGAACCAAGACAATCCGTTGATGAATTCCTAATTTATCGCTTACACGAAAAGATCCGGATATTATCATTGTATTATCGACGGATCATCTCGGATTTGTGTCACAAAGACAAGGATTTTGCCAAGAAATTGACAGTCTGGTTCGTGGAACAGGAATGGAGTTTTTCCTGGTCGGCTCAGGATTTCGAGAAAGCCGCCCGCCAGACTGCGTATCTGCTCGTCAATAAAATTCTGTTTTACAATATCCTGCAGGCCAAACGTCCCCGTGAATTGAGCGCATTGGATATCCCCGAAGGCTTGATAAAAGGCTCGCAGCTGCAAAAAATTCTGCAGAGTTTTTTTGATGAAGTATTAAAAATTGATTATGAAACCATTTATACCACCGATTTCATTGACACCATCGCCTTTCCCGATGCCAAGGAAGTAGTCAAGGAAATAAAGGAATTGATCAGGATACTGAAAAGATACGATTTCTCCAAATTGGGGTTTGACATAATTGGCAGGATATTCGAACGTCTGATCCCCGGCGAAGAGCGGCATAACCTGGGACAGTATTTCACCAGCCCTGACATTGTCGACTTGATACTAAAATTCTGCCTGCAGCATGAGACCGATAAAATCATGGATCCCGCCTGCGGCGCCGGAACGTTTCTGGTCAGGGCTTATCAGCACAAAAAAATGATGAACCAGCGCCAGAGTCACGAAGAAATTCTTGATTCCCTCTGGGGCATCGATATCGCCAAGTTTCCAGCCCATCTTTCGACCATAAACCTGGCAATCAATGATCTGGGAGTGGAAAAGAATTATCCCAATATATTGCACAATGATTTTTTCAGTTTTGTGATCGGCGGTGAAGGTTTCGATCCCGAAGCTTTCCGCAAAAAAAGAGCCAAAACCCTCGGCGTCAGTGAAAGGGAGGTGAGTTATCCCCGCTGGTTCGATGCCATTGTGGGCAACCCTCCCTATACCAGGCAGGAAGAAATTCCCGATATCGGTGTAGACAAGGATAAACTGATTGAAAACGCCCTAAAACTGAACAATCGCAAAATAGCCGAAATTGGCAAAAGAGCAGGAATTCACGCTTATTTTTTCGTTCATGGCAGCAAATTTTTAAAGAACAAAGGCCGCTTTGGCTTTATTGTTTCCAATTCCTGGCTCGATGTTGATTATGGCAAAGGACTGCAGGAATTTTTTCTGATAAATTTCAAAATCATTGCAATCATCGAATCCAAAGTCGAACGCTGGTTTGAAGAAGCGGACATCAATACTTGCATTGTTATCCTGCAAAAATGCAAAGAACAGCAGGAACGGGAAAATCATCTGGTTCGTTTCGTTTATTTGAAAAAACCATTGCGTCATTTTATACCTCCCGCTCAGGACATGTGGGAAAAGCAGTTGGAACGCTTAAACGACGTCGATAAATTGATAAAAACCGTCATGGCGCACAATGATTTTTATGAGAATGATGATTTTCGGATTTTTCCCAAGAAACAAAAAGAACTCTGGGATGAAGGTTTTGCTGCCGAAGAAAAGAAATATGTTGGGAGCAAATGGGGAAAATATCTGCGGGCGCCAGAGATATTTTTTAAAATCCTGAAAAAATGTAAGGATAAATTGGTACCATTAATAGATGTTGCGAACGTACGTTTCGGCATCAAAACAGGAGCCAATGAATTTTTTTATTTGACCGAAGCAGAAATAAAAAATCTCGGTATCGAAAAAGAATTCTGGATGCACAAGGATGAAAATGGTAATTGGGTTCCGAATTACATTTTTACTAGCCCACAGGAGAGTAAAAAAATAGATATTTCAATTAAAGATCTAAAAAAAAGAGTAATATTAATTCCGAAAAAAAATGATAAATTAGAAAAAAATATTAAAGCGTATATTAAAAAAGGGGAAGAAAAAGCTTTTAATAAAAGAAAAACATGTGCTGCACGAACAAAATGGTATGTTTTAGATCAAATAAAAGGTAATTTGTTTTGGATTAAAGATGCAAGATTAAGATTGCCCGTATTTTTTTCCAAAGATGATGTTTTTTGTGATTGCCGTCTTTATTCTATTGAAACGAAAAATCCTGAAGTTTTGGGTGCAATTTTAAATTCCACTATTTCCATTTTTTTTGCTGAATTTTTAGGGCGCCAACTGGGTGGAGGGGGAGGCCCAAGGGATGTTATGACTTATGAAGTAAAAAAACTTTTAATTGCAAACCCGAAATTAGTTAAAAATGAAAAACAAAAACTTATTAAATGCTTTAATAAACTAAAAGATCGAGAAATATTTTCAATATTTGATGAAATAGGTTCTAGTGTTCCAAATGAAGTTGCATTCAACAAAATTAATATAGATCGATTGAAATTAGATAAAATTATTATGGAAGATATACTTGGATTAAATATGGAAGAGCAGTTGGAAGTTTATCGAGCAGTGGTCGATTTGGTCAAATCACGGATTGATAAAGCGCAGAGTTTCGGAAAGAAAGGCCGAATAGAAGAAGGGATTGATATCGATGCCATAAAAAAAATAGTAATTGAAAAATTGAAAGAGGAAGAAGAATGAGATTGATAGGAGAATTTTACCGAGAGAAAATTTTGTCTTTGGAGTCGGCGGCAGTGAAAAAGCGCGAACTTCCAGTCATTGCCCAGGATGCAAGGATCATGAAAGGTTTATTCGGTTGGGGGCTCTATTCAGGGAAAGAGTGTATGGAATGCCGATCGGAAACTGAAGCTCAGTATTTAAAAATCATGGCGGACTTCGGCTATCAGGAAGTCATGGTTCCTGTCAGCGACGAATATATCAAAGAATTCTTACCCGAACTGGAAAAAATCCGCAACAAAAGTATGACAATTATAGAGGATATTCTGCAAACGATTTTGAACCGCAAAATAAGAGAAAAGATTAAATATGAAGTTTTTGCTGAAATTACAAAAATATAATTTATGCTAATTGCTTGACTGGAAATCTTTCTCGGTGCTTGATTCCTTGACTTTGTTAGCCATAATCATTTAGGATTAGAGCAAACAAAGGTGAAGAAAGATGAAAAGAAAAAAGCAAGCAAACCTTGTGTGTCAATATCTTGAAAGTATTTCAAGAACAGCATTAGAAAAATACCAGGAAATAATTAAAAAATATGTCCGCGGCCGTCATGGGATTTATGCATTATACAGAAAGAATAAGCTGTATTATGTCGGGTTGGCTTCCAATCTGCGCTCGCGGCTTCGCCATCATTTGCGTGACCGCCATGCCGAAACCTGGGACAGCTTTAGTGTATATCTGACAATCGGCGATCAGCATTTAAAAGAATTGGAATCCTTGATTTTGCGTATCACAAAACCGAAAGGAAACCTGCAGAAAGGAAAATTTAACAATGCGGATGATCTTCACCGAGTTTTTAAAAACGATATTTCCAAAGCACATAGCATTGAAATGGAAAAAATGTTTTGTTCGGGTATGTCTAAAAAACGAAAAATAATTGTTGAAAATTTGATAACCAAGGAACCAAAAGGACGTAAACGCACCCTTGCTCCATTTATTAATAATAGATTTCATATTCGCATGCGTTTCAAAGACAAACTATATATTGCCCATGTCCGGCGCGATGGGTCAATTATTTTTGCAGCAGAAAGCGCAGAAGTGGAACGTTTAAAAAGTAAAATATTTAATTCACCTTCTCTGGCTGCAATGGCCATAACTGGCAGGGCTATGAATGGTTGGACCTGTTGGACTTATGAACGTGCACCAGGAGATTGGGTAAAATTGGATGAGTTAAGAAAATGACAAATGTTCCAAGGCATCACCATTTTATTTTGCAAAAAGAATTTGCTGAAGATGTTAGTTAAAACAAAATGAATGAGCCAGAAATCCGGTTAAAACTGTTTGAATGGCTCAATGAACAATCGCTGCTTAATGGCGGTGTTTTTCCAAGAAAGCAATTGGCATCAGAGTTTATTGTTAATGGGAGAGTAATTACTCTTTTAGGTCAGACTGGAATTTGGACTCCAGCCGGTTTTTCCATGCCGATATCGATTACTACTACAACCCATGGGCCTTATAATGATGATTTCAGTGAAGATGGAGTTCTTTTATACAGATATAGAGGAACCGATCCTAATCATCGGGATAATGTTGGTTTAAGAGAATTGATGAAACAGCCCACACCTATTGTTTATTTTCACAGTATCAAACCAGGAAAGTATGTGGCAGTTTGGCCGGTTTTCGTATTTGAAGATGTCCGCTCGGAACTTGCGGTTCGGGTGTCAATTGACCCGGTTTATATGATGTCAGGCAAAGTTGATTCGACAAATTTGTTAGACTCGTCAAAACAAAAGGACAAAATTTGCATTAGAAAATACATTTGGGTTTCTATCAAACAACGTTTGCATCAGGCCATTTTTAGAGAATATGTTTTAGAAGCTTACGATACGAGATGCACTCTTTGCAATCTTCAGCATATTGAGTTGCTGGAAGCTGCCCATATTATTCCTGATTCTGAAATCGAAGGCGAACCAATCGTTCCCAATGGTTTGTCTTTGTGTAGAATTCATCATGCAGCCTACGATAGTGATATTATCGGCATAACTCCTGATTATCAGGTCAAAGTCCGCGAGGATATCTTAATAGAAAAAGACGGTCCAATGCTTAAATATGGCCTGCAAGCAATGGAAGGGAGTAAAATAATTTTACCCAGACATAAACCAGATTATCCGAATAGAGATCGGTTGGATAGAAGATACAAACGATTCTTATCAGTGTGATTACTATGAATATTTATGTAGGGGTTACCGATTTTAATTGGTATCAGAAGCTTATCTCCATTCCAAACATCGATGAAGTCAATTTCTGGCAGCCTGGAGGTAATCGACAATTCAATGTTCTAAAAAAAGGTGAATTGTTTCTGTTCAAGCTCCACTCTCCGAGGAATTTTATTGTCGGAGGCGGCATTTTTGCTTACAACAATATTTTACCCTTAAGTTTGGCTTGGGATTCTTTTGCTGAAAAAAACGGTGTCGATTCTTTGGATGAAATGCGCCGAAGGATTGAATATTATCGAAAACAAGATCACTCCCAGACCTTAGATTACTCAATAGGGTGTATTTTATTGGAACAACCTTTCTTCTTTGCAGAGGACGAATGGATCCCTGTGCCGGTGGATTGGAAGTCGAATATCGTTCAGGGAAAGACTTACAGAATGGAAACTGAATTAGGTAAGAAATTATGGGATGATGTCAGAATCCGTTTGCAAGGGCAGCAATACTTCATTGATCAACAAGCTCAAAATGAAACAGGTCAACGCTATGGCCAGCCAACGATTATCACGCCAAGGCTCGGCCAGGGCAGTTTCCGGGTCATCATCACCGATGTTTATAACCGCCGCTGCGCCGTCACCAATGAACGTACTCTGCCAGTCTTGGAAGCAGCCCACATAAAACCCTACAACTTAAGCGGACCCCATGATATAGGCAATGGGATTTTGCTTCGTTCTGATCTTCATAAACTTCTGGACAAAGGGTATATAACTTTTACACCTGAATATCACCTGGAAGTCAGCCGCCGCATCCGGGAAGAATTTGAAAACGGTAGAGATTATTATGCATTGCATGGAAATAAACTACGGTTGCCGCAAAACACAGACTCTTGGCCAAAACCCGAATATTTGAATTGGCACAATGAAAACGTTTTTTTCAAATGATAAAAAATAACAAATATTGTCACTTTGAAGATAATCCAAAATGAATACAATAGAATGTGCCCTTGAGCCTGTAATTCAAAGATTATCTGATTCTCATTTTTTGTGGCATCAATGTCAATCATTCTATTCGGACTTAGGCCAGTTCCAAATTTATTTAAATGCAACAATACAGGCATTAAGAAGCGTCACATTTGTTCTTCAAAAAAATAAAAAATGCCTTGATAATTTCGATCAATGGTACGAAAGATGGCGGGAGGAAATGAAGGCTGACGATATAATGAATTGGTTAGTCGAAGCTCGAAATTATATTGAAAAAGAGGGAGATCTGGATCTTAATAGTAAATTTATTATCTCAATCCTTGAAAATTATAATGAGCAACCATATAAAGTTTTTACAGTTGCCCCAACGACTACAAATGAAGGAATCTTAAAAAAAGTTAAAGAACAAGCACTCCCAAAATATTTAATGAAAAATGGTATTTACAAAGTTGAGCGACAATGGATTTGTCATGACCTTCCTCAGCATGAACTTCTAAATGTGTTAGCGCATTCTTTTGGGGTTTTATCAAATCTTATTAAAGATGCTCAAAAAGAAATTGGAATCATGAAAAATAAAGATGGAAAGATAGATTTAAAAGGAGATACTCCCCATACAACTAATAATACCGATGGCAGGCCTCGGAGTATGGTTGATAATGTTTGGATTAGAAGTGAATTTTTCAATATTTCAACAGGAAATCAGGCTTTTATATCTGAATTGCCGCTCCCTCTGATTTCTAAGGAGGAACTTCAGCAGCATTATCCATCGCTCTTAACCCAAAGTCATCCTGAACATCCTGAGGATTTCTTTGGAATATGTGATATGTTTTTTGAGAGAGCAAAAATTATGTATAAAAAGGATGGTTGCCTTGTTTCTGCAGTTATAATAACAGCAAAAAACGGTGAAGGCCAGATAATAAATTTACATCCAAAAGATAGAAGTGATAAATGGGTATTATGGGAGAAGGTTGCGGCTGAAGTAAACAGAATTAATGCGGACCAAGTTATATCTATTTCTGAAGTTTGGATGGCTCCTTATGATCCGAAGAATACTAATATGACTGCTTCTGAGTCAATAAATCGAAAAGAAGGACTAGAATTAGATGGGATCACCTTTTCAGGTGAACAATATTCTTTTAATTGTCCTATTGTAAAACAAGGTGACAAGGTATTTTTAGGCAAGACTACTTATTCAAAAAATGTTAAGCAAAATATCTTTTTGC
>Ga0209748_1001760_pt1 | contig 10618 bp, 10 predicted proteins | sample BarGraIncu00421A_FD_185490 | JGI IMG/M metagenome (GOLD analysis project Ga0209748, IMG submission 185490) | Arctic peat soil microbial communities from Barrow, Alaska - Barrow Graham LP Incubations 004-21A (SPAdes) (version 2) | ecosystem: Environmental > Terrestrial > Soil > Wetlands > Peat... | reverse complement strand
GAAGTACGCAAAGCCGAACTGGACCCGGAGCTCAAGGTCGACCTGTCTTCGGTCGAGTCCCTGCTGGACGATCGGACTGTGGCTCTGGTCGGCATAGCCGGAACAACGGAGTTCGGCCAGGTGGACCCCATTGACGGCCTTGCCGTGCTGGCAGCAGAGCGGGGCCTTCATCTGCATGTAGACGCAGCCTTTGGCGGCTTTGTTCTGCCGTTTCTGGAAAGAGATTTGCGCTGGGACTTTCGGGTAAAAGGTGTCTCATCCATAACCATAGATCCTCACAAGATGGGAATGAGCACTATCCCTGCCGGAGGACTGCTTTTTCGCGGCCAGGAGTGCTTGAGCGCTCTGGAGACCGAGACGCATTATCTCACAAAGGCGAGACAAGCATCCTTAACTGGCACAAGAAGTGGAGCTGCGGCTGCAGCCACCTATGCCGTGATGATGCATTTGGGACGGGAGGGTTTCAAAGAGATGGTCGACTACTGCATGGATCTGACACGTCATCTGGTCAGCGGAGCAAGACTTATCGGAATTGAGCCCGTAATCGAGCCCATCATGAATGTAGTTGCCCTGAAGGTTCCAAGGCCCGTTGATGTGCGAGAAGAGCTGATGAAGCGTGACTGGCATGTCTCCATGACCCGAGAGCCGAATAGAGCGTTGAGGCTGATCCTCATGGGGCATATGACCCACGCAAATATAGACCTATTTCTGGAAGATCTTAATGAAGTATGCAGAAAGTTGATCTAATTTTGGATTTATCAGGGACTTGGGTCTTCTGAAATTGAATATAGCAAGACCTGCAGAAAAAATGTGGGTGAATTGAACATACGTACCGTTTAATACGTATTGATTCACATATCAATAAACAAAAAAATTCCAATCAACTAAACCTTATGACCGATAGCGAAGCGCCTCATTACCTTGTCGATCTGAATTTTGACTGTGTCGCCGACTTTTGTATCAACCACAAATATAACAAATCCTTCAACTCTGGCAATGCCGTCGCCTTCACGGGCAATGTCTTCAATATTGACGTCGTAATCCTTTCCGGCCTCTACTGGAGCAGGAGTGCCCATGGAGGATCGGCCATCGTCGTAACTTACCAAATATATCACCGACCTTTAGAAAAGCAATCAGATTTTATGAGCTATGGCGAAACGCCTCATTACCTTATCGACCTGGATCTTAACCTCGTCTCCGACGTTGGCATCGGCAACGAATATCACAAATCCTTCAATTCTGGCAATGCCGTCGCCTTCGCGGGCAATGTCTTCAATTTTAACATCATACTCTTTTCCAACCTCTATTGGTGCAGTTGGAGCGGATCCGCCATTGGAAGATCCTTCTTCGCTTCTGAACAAATCTTCACCGTCCTTCGCGAAAACTACAAAACAGTTTTACGCGATTTAAACCTCGCGATCAGACTATTAAATCCTTTTGCTCACTATGATCGAAGAGAATCTACGATATGTGAAAGATAATGCTCTTTGAAAAGGACTCGGAACGTAAGTCGCTGAAAGCTCATATGCAATTGAACAACAACCTATTTCATTTCAAAGATTCCAGCTATTTTTTCATGGATCCGCTGCAAAGGTATCGAGAGATAATTCCCAATTTCGATCAATTCCAGAGAGTTCAATCTCTGCCCCTCCCTGTAACTGCCCGCATCAACACGCTGAAGATGGATGAGCCACGTCTGCTGGAACGCCTGGATGAGGAGGGCGTAAGTTATAAAACCTTTCGCTGGTATCCGCTGGGCCTGAAGCTGGATGTGGAGAGCCCCGGAAAGCTGCTGGAGAACCTTTTGGGTTACATCCACATCCAGGAGGAACTATCCATGGTTCCGCCTCTGGTGCTTGGCCCCCGGCCAGGCGAGCGGGTTTTGGATCTGTGCGCTTCTCCCGGCAGTAAGACCTGTCAGATCTCGCAAATGATGGAGAATAAAGGTCTGGTCATAGCCAATGAGCCGTCTCTCGCAAGGGTAACACCCCTGCGCTCGAATTGCGAGCGGCTGGGCGTTATGAATGTGGCTATCACCCGCTATGATGGTCGCAATTTTCCAAACGTCCCATTCGACCGGATCCTGGTAGATGCTCCCTGCACCAGCGAAGGCCGGGAGAGAAAGGGACCGGGAGTCATGGCCAGAAGCAGTTGCAAGAGATCGCTGGATTTGCAGGCCCTGCAAATCGATCTCTTGAAGAATGCTTTGCGGTTGGCTAGATCCGGCGGAGTGGTTGTTTACTCCACCTGCACCTATGCTCCAGAGGAGAACGAATTGGTGGTGGAAAGCGTGCTTGACAGAGCTCGACTGGAGAAGATATCGATTCCCGGCCTCAAGGATTGTCCCGGAATAACGGACTGGAATGGAGAACATCTAAACGATGATTTGCAGCTCTCCAGCCGCTACTATCCCCATCTCAATAATACAGGAGGATTCTATGTCGCCAAGCTCGTCAAGAATTAGGAACATCTTTGAGCCTCTGGACCCATCCTATGTGGCGGATCTCTGGAATTCCCGGTTTGGCATCCCTCTATCAGTATTCTCTGGTTACCTATTTTTCCGCAAAGCACAGAGCGTCTGGGCCATCAATGATAATTGTCTTCCGAGGATCAGCTACGAAGCCATTGGAATGCGAATCATGAACCTTAAGGACCGGCCCTGGAAACCAACTACCAGCGCACTCCAGGTCTTCGGGAGACATGCTACCAAGAACGTAATCCATCTGGACTCCATAAAAGCCATGATCTTTTTGGAGGGCAAAACTCAGGTCATCGAATCGAATTGTGAGACTGGCTATGTGGTAGTATTTTATAGAGGGGAAGTGCTTGGATGCGGTCTATACTCACACGGAAAGCTGGTCAGTCAGATTCCCAAAGAACGCCGAATGGCAAGCGTTGAGGAGAATGGGGCCGAGGAGAGATGATTCTTCTATGATCTCAGATGTAACAGAGCTTGAGGGGGCAAGTATCCTTCTTGCCAATCAAAATTCTGATCAAAGTTCTGATCAAGATTGCCTGAGGAGGCTCTGGAATCAGCCGCTGCGCCTCTTTCGCCTGGCAAATTCGTTAAGGCAGAAGACTTGCAAAGATGAGGTCTCTTTTGTTATAAACAGAAACATCAACTTCACCAATAAGTGCATAGGTAGTTGTAGTTTCTGCTCTTTTAAGCACGGGGACAGCTACCACCTCACCGAGGACGAGATTTTGTTGCGTTCGAGCGAGGCCGATCAACGGGGGGCCACAGAGATCTGTCTACAGGGAGGCCTTGCCCCGGGAATGGTTTTAGAGGACTACTGTGAGCTCCTGGAAGTGATACACCGCGACTTTCCCAGGATGCATCTGCACGCCTACTCTCCCATGGAGGTGCTGCACATGTCTCGTAACTCCGGAATTTCGGTGAAGGAGTCTCTGGTGGAACTAAAACATAGCGGCCTCGGCTCGATGCCCGGCACTGCTGCAGAGATTCTGGTGGATGCCGTGCGCCAGAAGATCTGTCCAGAGAAGCTGAAAACCGTTGAGTGGAAGGAGATCGTCACAACCGCCCACTGCCTCGGAATTCCCTCCACCTCGACCATGCTCTACGGCCATGTGGAGAGCCTCAACGATCGCTTGAGACACTTAGAGATTCTGAAAGAGATTCAAGCAGAAACAGGAGGATTCACAGAGCTGGTTATGCTTCCCTTTATTCCTGAAAATAATCTGCTCGGCAGGATTGCCCCCGGTTTAGATCTCTTAGATCGACTGAAGATGCATGCTCTGGCCAGGGTTGCTCTCTACCCCAACATTACAAACATTCAGGCGAGCTGGACCAAATTGGGGCGCAATGCGGCAGCGGCCGCCCTGGATTGGGGCGCAAACGACCTGGGCGGAACGCTTATGGATGAAGGAATCGCTCGCAATGCCTGTGAGGAACCGAGCATTTCCATAGAGGAGTTGACGGAGATAATAGCTGGGCGCGGACGCAAAGCAGTGCAAAGGACGACTCTGTACGATCGGATTTGATCTTATTAATTATATTTTTGTTCAATTAACTGGCGACGATAAGCTTTACATATTTTGCCGATTGATTCTCACGAGGTGGGGGTCATTAGAAAAATAATTATTATCTCGCTAATTGCTCTGTCGGTTGCGTTCATCCTTTTTTGGCCAACATCGGCGAAGGATGTTACCATCTCTGGATCGTCAACCGTAATGCCACTGGCCGAGGCTGCTGCTGAAGTATTCAACCTTGAGCAGAATCAATACGTGGTGAGTGTTACCGCAGGAGGAACGGGCGCAGGAATTCTCGGTATTGCAGAGCGCAAATACGATATAGCCATGGCATCACGTGCTTTGACCGGGGATGAAAAGCAGAGATTTGGCAGCAACTTCCGGGAGTTCAAGGTCGGCCTGGATGGTATCAGCCTTGCTGTAAGCGAAAAAATATACCAGGCTGGGGTGAAAAGCTTAAGCAGGGAGCAGATCCGGAAGATCTATTCCGGAAACATCACCAACTGGAACCAAGTAGGCGGTCCGGATGAGGATATATACGTGATATCCCGGGAGGAAGGTTCTGGAACCAGGGACGACTTTAATGAGGCAGTCCTGGGAAACCGAACGGCTGAGACGCCTGGTGTTGATACGGTGGCGAATAGCGGTGTCGAGGTCAAGACTGCAATATCAGGAAGCGACGAAGCGATAGGCTATTTGGGGTTTAACTATCTGGGCAGCGGGGTTCGGGCCGTAGCCTTCGATGGAATCCCTCCAAGTTATGAGAACATAAAATTGGATATTTACGAGCTGAAAAGACAACTCTACTTCTACACTTTTGGCGATCCAACCCCTGGTGCCAAAGCTTTCATAGATTTCGTGCAAGGGCCAGAGGGACAGAAGATCGCGGCCGAAGAGGGTTTTATTCCAAATTGACAACCATTTATTTGAGCCCTCAGCGCAGAAATATCGTTACGTCAATTTTGGAATTGCGAGACTAGCGTTTCATGGGATATCATCTCCCGAAGGTACGCAGCTGGCGCAAGATGGATCGTTTTGAGCGGGGGTGGGCTCGCTTGCCCCGCAAGTGTAGCATGACGCCCAGTCGTCATCGACGATCTGCCCGCTGCAGTTGAGGCCGAAGCAGGCTGGCGGGTACCAGTCAGAGGAGTGCGATGGATATACAGTACCACCCACGCCGATATCCACTCTCGATATGACATCTGCGGCAGCAGCGTCTGGCCCGTCCACGGAATAGGCATCGATGTGAGCCTGGTTCACATAGGTCCCATCGCCAGCAGCACTGGCTCTGTAGATGATGCTCTTTTGCTCCTGAGGCCCCAGATTCAGGATGGTCCAGTTTATGTGGTTTGTATCGTTTTCGGACGGCTCCAGAGAGGAGTTGAGGAACACCATGCCAGGAGGCAACTGGTCCATCAAGAAGGCCACCATGGTGTACTTCTCTTTATTTCGCAGATCCAGACGATACCAGACCACATTCGAATCAATCGAATCCGTTTCATGTTGGAAAACTTAAGGAGATAATAGCCGCAAAGAATAAACTAGAAAGTGAATCTATTTTCAATTTAAACCTGAATCTTGCTTGAAAATCCCAGGTATCTTGCCCAAATCCAAATCGTCATATGCTATAGTGATTATCAACTGTTGTGAACGTGAGAGGTTCATAAGATGAGTAGAGTGATTTAAATGAAGAAACTGGCAATCGTCTCAATAGTCCTGCTGCTGGCAGGAATCGGATTAGCTCTAGGACAAGCAGGATCATGCAACTGCCACAGTAATACGGCCTGTCCGCAAACAGGATGCACAGAGAACTGTGGAAGCTCATGTGCTCTGGGGACTGGTTTGGCATCCCAGTGTGCAGCCAGCTGTCCCAACGCTAACTGCGGAACCGCTGGCGGCTGTCAAGCTTGCTGTGGTACAAACTGTACGGCCTGCTGCGGTGCAGCCAGTAGCTAGACAGCTTTGAGGGCAGAGCCGTCTCCCTCGCAATCTTTTCTTTCTCCAGTTTTTAGTTAGTCTCACCGTGCGTACTCTGTGAACTCAGTGAGCTCTGTGGTTAAACGTCGTAAGCACGCTGGCTCTCAGCGGTTACGGACGTTCACCATAGAGACACAGAGAGCACGGAGGACTCACAGAGGACTCTACGATCTATTACCCACTCGATACAGCGAGGAACCCAAAATAATATTAAGCCATTTTTGGGGCCAGACATTAACCTTACATAATAGTATGGCAATTGTTGACCGATGAAAGTCGAAAGCAAGCTATTGATCTTGTTACTAATCCTTTTCTTTGTGTCGGTATCAGGTGAAGCTGGAGAGCAGAAGGTTGCAGTTTCAGGTTCCAGCACGGTCATGCCTCTGGCAGAGCTATCGGCCGAGGAGTTCAATCTGCTTCAAGACAACTACCATGTGAGCGTAACATCAGGAGGCACAGGTGTTGGCATTGTTGATGCGGCAGAAGGTAGATCGGATATTGCCATGGCCTCCCGGGAGATTCAGCTGGTTGAACGGCAGAGATATGAGACTTCAATTAAAAAATTTATTGAGGTTCCGATAGGATTCGATGCCATTTGTCTGGTAGTAAGCCCTGAAGTATACGATTCTGGAGTGACAACGATCACAAAGGATGAGCTAAAGCAGATCTATGCAGGAGACATCACCAACTGGGAGGAATTGGGCGGCCCGAACACAGAAATATTCGTCATCGGAAGGAAACCGGGATCTGGGACAAGAGATACCTTCGATGAGACTATTATGGGAAGCAAAGAGGCTGAGACTCCCGGCACAATTATTGAGGCTGCCGACAGCTCCGAGGTTAAGGCTGCCATTCAGGGAAGCGATAATGCCATTGGTTATGTAGGGTACAGCTATGTCATGAAAGGAGACACAAAGGTAGTCTCTCTAGACGGCATCCAGCCGACGATTGAGAACATCAAGAATGGAACCTATGCTCTGGCTCGCAAGCTCTACTTTATAACTCTGGGAGAACCAGAACCCGGAGCTAAAGCATTTATTGATTATGTTCTGAGCCCGGAAGGTCAGAGGATAGCCACAGAAAATGGGTTCATACCGATTTGAAACCAAAGAGACCTCTTTGTCATTTTTTAGACCAGAAATTCTGCTTTTCGATTATCGTTAATTCGCCAATCTATCAAGTCCAGAATTCATAATCCAGAAGTCATTATATCGTAATATTTGACCTACTAAATTTAAACGAAATCTTATTTAATACCATGATATTTAATACGATGACTTTCCAAATGATCTCTCATGTCCTCCTTTCTGGAGCATCCACTACTAAAGCCGCAGACCGTAGATAAGAGGCTCTTCCAGTTGGATCTGGCTGCCAACGCCCTAAAGGCCTCCAGCCTCATAGTAGTGCCCACGGGACTCGGCAAGACCGTCATCGCTCTCATGGTGCTTCTTGCTCGACTGGACAAAGGCAAGGTTCTCTTTTTGGCTCCTACCAAGCCTCTGGTGGAGCAGCATGCTACTTTTTTGCGCCGGGTTCTCAAAGACGAGGATATTGTCGCCATGATGACAGGCGAGACGATGCCGGAGAAGCGGGTCGTATCCTGGGAAGGTGCGCGCATAGTGACATCAACTCCGCAGGTGATCGAGAATGACCTTCTCTCTCGAAGGATTGATCTCAAAGATGTCTCACTGGTGATATTTGATGAGGCTCACCGGGCGGTGGGAAATTACGCTTATGTCTACATTGCGGAGCGCTATGCCCGCGAGGCGACAAATCCTCTGGTCCTGGGCATCACCGCCAGCCCTGGCAGCCAGAGCGAGAAGATCGCTGAGGTCTGCACCAACCTGACAATCGAGAAGCTGCAGACCCGGACAGAAAATGATTCGGATGTGGCGCCCTTTGTTCATCTGCGGGAAATCGAGTGGGTGAAGCTGACGGTTCCAAAAGAGCTGCTCGATATCAGAACGGCCATCGAAGATGTGCTGAAAGCCCGGATCGACGACCTGAACAATCTAGCCATCAGCCCGGCCAGAATCGATCCAAGAGCTTCTAAGAAAGAACTCCTGGGTCTGCAGGCCCAGCTTATGTCCTCGGCCCAGAGAGAGGCAAATCAGGCCACGTTTAAGGGAATCTCACTGCTGGCGGAGGTACTCAAGCTTCATCATGCCATCGAGCTGGCAGAGACCCAGGGAACAGATGCACTGATCAGGTATTTTCAGAGGCTGCAGGGGGAGGCTCTCTCCAAGAGTGGTTCCAAAGCATCTCGCCGGATAATGCTTGACCCAAAGTTTCGGCAGGCCATGGATACCTTGCAGACGCTGGAGGTGGAGCATCCCAAGCCCGCAGCGGTAAAGAAGATCCTGCTTGAGCAGATCCTGGCGAGACCTGAATCCCGCATTATGGTCTTTACAAATTATCGAGATACCGCATCGTCTTTGCTCAAGTTCCTGAAGAATGAGCCCGCCATCAAAGCGGTGCGGTTTGTGGGACAGTCCAGCCGGGTCGACGATGAAGGCTTGAGCCAGAAGAAGCAAGCGGAGATCTTGCAGAAGTTTCGGGCCGGCGAGTTCAATGTTCTCATCGCAACCTCGGTAGGAGAAGAGGGAATCGATATCCCTGCTACGGATATGGTCCTATTTTACGAGCCTGTGCCCTCCGAGATTCGCAGCATTCAGCGCAAGGGCAGAACAGGCAGGGCGAGAAACGGTAGAGTAGTAGTACTGATGGCCAAAGGCACGCGGGATGAGGCCTACTACTGGATCAGCGACCGCAAAGAAAAGACTATGAACCGGCAGATGCAGAGTTTAAGCGGTCAAACATCAGAGTCATTGGCCAGGGAGTTCTCGCCCCGGCAGTTGCAGATAACCGAGGATCTGGCTAGGATTAGTGAGAGCCTGAGGAAAAGCCCGGCCACTCAGCAGGCTGCTGAGAACGAAGGGCTGGAATATGAGCCCGGCAGAATTTATGTGGACCCCCGGGAACGAGGGATGGCGAAGCTGCTCGAGGCCAGAGGGATGGAGGTCACACTCAGGAATCTGGATGTAGGCGACTATGTGGTCAGCGACAGGGTGGCCATAGAGCGCAAGACCGCAACGGACTTTGTAGCCTCGATAATCGATCCGGAGAGAAACTTATTCCGGCAGATCGGAGACTTATCTCGAAGCTACGACCGGCCGATTTTGATCCTGGAAGGGAGGGACCTTTACACCCGGCAGGTAAACCCCAACTCCATTCGTGGCGCCCTGGCGGCAGTAGCTGTAGATTATGGTGTCCCCATTATTCCCACAGAAGACCAGGATGAGACCGCATCGGTCATCGCCCTGCTCGCCACCCGAGAGCAGAAGGAGGGGCATGAGCCGAAGCTGCATGGCCATAAGACTGCCCGGACGCTGAAAGAGCAGCAGGAGTACTTGATCTCGGCAATACCGAGCGTTGGGCCGAGGGTGGCGAGGAATCTGCTCAAGCACTTCGGGTCCATCGAGAGGATAATGACCGCGAGGCAAGAGGAGCTGCAAGAGGTGGAGATGGTTGGACCCAAGATCGCGGAGCGAATCCGGGAGCTCGTGGGCGGGGAGTACAAAGGATAAGAATGCTCGAGGATATGCAGCCCGTATCCATTAGCTCGTATTGAGTGCGGTCAGAATTATTTCCTCTAATTTTTGCTTGGGATAATTTCCCACATGCCTATAGACAAGAGTGCCATCTTTGAAGATGAGGAGCGTTGGAGTACTCGATATTCCATACTTCTTCTTAGAAGCGGCATTCCTGTCGATGCAAAGCCTGCCGAATACGATCTGGCCCTTGAAATCCAAAGCCATTTCGTTAATAGTTGGGTCGATAGATTTGCAGGGTCGACAGCCTATTTCCCAGAAATCAACAACAACAGGTGAATAGAGCTTGAGCATTGAATTAAAGTTCTTGTCATTCAATTCCACAGGAACATCAGGGAACTCTATTTCCGGCTTATACGTGCTACTAACAGATGCGTTGCTGATAGATGCACTTCGGATAGATGCGTTACTTGTAGATGCATTACTGATAGATGCGTTACTGCTATAGATGTTGCTGATCGAGGCTTTTATGGGGGCGTCGGTGACGAATTGCACTTCTTTATTTTGCAGACCGGTCACGGTGATCGTAAGCCCCAGCAGTAAGCAAGAAACGAGGATTAGCTCAAATATCGGCGGTTTTCTTGTTAATCCATTCATTGCAATCAGCTCCCACTTCCTTCAATGAAATAGCATAATTCTATAATAAAAGCTTTTGCAGTTTCATCAAAATTATTTGCGAAAATTAATCACTTCATAATTACCTATAAAATGTGATCGCAAAGCCTCATCTGCCATGACCAAAAGGTATATCAAACAAGCTGTCCATCCATAAAGAGCTGCATGAGCGTCGCTCCAAATCAAGTTTGTTGGGTCGTTTTTGTAGTAGGATCGATTCATGGAATCGATGCCAAAGGTAAGTGAATTTAAATGGAGAGATACGGAAGCGGAAATAGCGGCGGCTATAACAGCGGCCCAAGAGAGATGCACGATGCCACTTGCGCAGAGTGCGGAAAGACATGTCAAGTTCCCTTCAAGCCCGATGGCTCCAGGCCGGTGTACTGCAGCGATTGCTACCAGAAGCACAAGCCAGCCAGCTCATC
>Ga0209748_1001759_pt1 | contig 10619 bp, 8 predicted proteins | sample BarGraIncu00421A_FD_185490 | JGI IMG/M metagenome (GOLD analysis project Ga0209748, IMG submission 185490) | Arctic peat soil microbial communities from Barrow, Alaska - Barrow Graham LP Incubations 004-21A (SPAdes) (version 2) | ecosystem: Environmental > Terrestrial > Soil > Wetlands > Peat... | reverse complement strand
AGGACCGGAAGTAGGAACCACAGGAACACGATCTCGACGGCCGTCTGGACCTTCGAGACCTCCCGCGGGGGCGGGCAGCGGTACAGCTCCATGACGATCGAGGAGATCATGACCACGGTACCCACCGTGAACAACACGTTGAGGAAGATAAGGTTCTCGGCGATCGATTGGCGCCAGCCGAGGTCATACCAGTGAAGGTGCGAGTAGTAGGCGCTGAGGATGTAGACGCTCGTCAGGAATACCCACGCCGTCACGCGCATGGTGTGATCGTTGAGCACCTGCATCAAGCGGAACAGCGCCGAGCCACGCGAGGCCGCGCTCTTGCGCTGTGTGATCTGGCCCCAGCAGTAGCCGACGTCCTCGGCACCCCAGGAGTGACGCTTGAGCTGCTCGGAGCGGTTCTTGACCGCGTCGTACCAGCCATCGCCGTCTGTGGCGTCGCCGTAGGTCGGCAGGAAGATCGAGTGAGTCGCGATCTCTTCGCCTGTCTCGAACATGCAGTTGAGGTAGGCGTGCCAGTCCTCAGGAATGACGGCCGGATCCCAGTAGCCGCACCGCTCGCAAAGCTGCAGCGACAGCGTATACGTCGAGATGGGCAGCGAGTCGAACCACGGCATCGACAGCTCGGAGAGCTGCACCGCGTGCTGCATCCAGGTCGTGAAGCGCACAGGCGCCGGGACCTGCCAGATGTTGTTGTAGAAGAACAGCGGCGCCTGCCAGAACGACAGGTGGCGGCGCTCCTCGGCAGCGAACGAACGCGCCACAGCCGAGAAGTAGCGGCGGTCGAGCACCGAGTCGGCGTCGCACGACGTAATCGTGCACAGGGCCGGGTCAATGCCCAGCTCGTCGATGGCGGTGCGGGCATGCTTGCCAGCCCACGCTTCGTTGGAGGACTTGCCCGGCTCTTCGCCCTGGATGTGGCCGGGGTGGATGGTGGCCATCATGTGCAGGTAGCGCTTGCCGAACTCGGCGATGAGGCCATCGGCCTTCGCGCGGGCGTCGGGCTCGCGCTCCTCCATGCCTAGCACAACGATGAGGCGCTCGTCGGCACGATGCTGGATCGCGAGTGCCTCAAGCGTGCGGGCGATGATCTCGCGCGGCTCTTTGTACGTGGGGACCACGACGACGTGGCGCACTTCAGACGGGGCGAAGCCGAACTCGCCCACCTCGTCCTCGCCTGCGGTCCAGTCGACCTTCTTGGCCCGGAGAATGTTGCGCTCGCCAACCAACGCGAAAATCGACGTGACGCACATGCGACCGATGAAGTACGTCACGAAGACGGTCGCAATCGCGAGCCACACCCCCGGGAACAGGATGCAGCCCACAATCGTCACGATTATGGCGAGCCAAGAGACGGCTCCCGGCACGGTATGACCGAAATTGCGGCGCGGATCGACCGCCCTCTTAAGTTCGTTTGACACTAATTCTCCCCTGAGGATGACGTCAGTTCAGTGGCGTCCACCCCATATCATACCCGAGGGCGCGTATCGATGGGGTAACGATAGTGCGCCAGACCCAAATTATGGGCGGCGTTCCCAGCGACGGAAGATCGTCTGCTCGCGGCTAGGACCCACGGCGATCATCGCAACCGGGCACTCGGCCAGGTCCTCGATGAAGCCGATGTAATCGCGCGCTTCCTTGGGCAGATCGTCGAACTCTCGGCAGTTCGTGATGTCGACGCCCCAGCCAGGAAGCTCCTCGTAGATCGGCTTGGCGTGATGGAACGCCGTCTGGTGGCTGGGCAGGTTGTTGTAGCGCGTGCCCTCGTACTCGTAGGCGACGCACACCTTGATCGTGTCGACCGCCGAGAGAACATCGAGCTTGGTGATGACCAGGTCGGTCAGGCCGTTGACCTGCACCGCGTAGCGCGCGATGACGCCGTCGAACCAGCCGCAACGGCGACGGCGGCCGGTCGTGGTCCCCCACTCGCCGCCCACCTTCTGCAGCAGCTCGCCGGTCTCGTCGAACAGCTCGGTGGGGAACGGGCCGGAGCCCACGCGCGTGATGTATGCCTTCGCGATGCCAAGCACGCGATCGATGTGCTTGGGACCCACGCCAGCGCCCGTGCATGCGCCACCGGCGGTGGGCGAGCTCGAGGTCACGAACGGATACGTGCCGTGATCCAGGTCGAGCAGCGTCCCCTGCGCGCCTTCGAAGAAGACCCACTGGTCGGCTTCGAGCGCCTTGTTGATGACAGTGACGGTATCGGCGATGTGGGGCTTGATGCGCTCGGCATAGCCCATGTACTCCTCGGCGATCTCGTCGACGGTGTAGGTGGGCATTCCGTAGACCTTCTCGAGGATGTCGTTCTTCTCGAGCAAGGCCACGGCGAGCTTCTCGCGGAAGATGTGCTCGTCGGTGAGGTCTTGGACACGCAAGCCGAGGCGTGAGGCCTTGTCCATGTACGCGGGACCGATGCCGCGGCGCGTGGTGCCGATCTCGTTGCCGCCGAGACGCTTCTCGGAGGCGCCATCGAGGTCGCGGTGGTACGGCATGATGAGGTGTGCGTTGGAGCTGATCAGCAGGCGGTGCGTCGACAGGCCGTCGGCCTCGATCGTATCGATCTCCTCGAGCAGCACCTTGGGGTCGATCACGACTCCATTGCCGATGACCGGCGTGATATGCGGATACATGATCCCCGACGGGATGAGATGCAGCTTGAGCGTGCGTCCCCCGTGGATGATCGTGTGTCCGGCGTTGTTCCCGCCCTGGAAGCGGACGACGTAATCCATGTCGTCGGCGAGGAGGTCGGTGATCTTGCCCTTACCTTCGTCGCCCCATTGGGCGCCGACAAGGACGATTCCGGCCATGTGAGAACTCCTTGGAAACTCGGCCCCGCGGACTCATCTCTGCCGCTCCCGGGCCGGGCACTCCACCGTAGCGGAGCGCGCCGAGACAGTATGCCGCACGAACGCCGCCGATGGAAGCCGAGAAGCCCAAAGGCAGTGAAGCCGTCGGGTGCGGCTGCTCGCTACGACCACTCGCTCTTCTTGCGGCGGCCAAATGCCACGCCGGTGACGCACAATCCGATCGGCAGCACGACGGCTGGCTGAAGACGCGAGTCTCACCTGCGCCCAACGCGCGGGTCGAACATCCCGAGATGCCCAGATAGTCAGAGAATCTTAGGGGTTTACAGCGACGTTGGCCCAGTTTATGTTAGTGAGCGATAACTACGCATCTTGGGACGGAGTCTCACGTGCTCGATAGCTCGAAGGACATAAAGCGGAACGGAGCGGCCGGGTGAACCGACGCAATGTGATCTTGTGGTTGGCCGGTCTGGTGGTGATCGCGCTCGTCGTCGCGCTGGTCGTGCGTCTCACTTCGGGACCGCCGGCCAACAGGCTGCTTGTCGCCGGCGATGTGCGTCCCGTCGTTCAAAGGGTCGTGGCGCCGGCAATCGCGTATCCGAGCATCCCCTTCAACGTGAAGGTGAGCAGCAACGCTGCGCCGGGAAAGGCCATCCAGTCGGTTGTCGGGACGTACACGAGTGGCGGCCAACCGTCGCTGGTCACGTCCCCGGGCATTAGCTTGCCGCGACCGCCGCAGACTCTAGGGATGCCGCCATTTGGCCAGTCGCAGTCTCAAGGCCAGCCGGTCCTCTCGGGCACGCTCTCGGTGGTCAACGTCAAGGTCGGCGACCACGTCACAACGGGGACCGTGCTTGTGCGGATGGATACCAAACTGCTCGACATAGGTGTGCAGGCGGCGAAGATACAGGCTGCCTCGGCCAAAACGACCGTCCGAGTCATCAACAACGGTATCAACACGATCTTGGACAACATCGACAAGATCTCGACCGGCAAGGCGGCACTTGCTACCGGCAAGGCGGCACTTGCTACCGGCAAGGAGCAATTGGTCAAAGCGAAGGCAACGCTACTCAAGGCGCAGGCCGGGCTAGCCCAAGCGAAGGCCGCGCGAATCAAATACGAGAAGATGCTGGCACAAGCTGAGGCCGCAGCGGCCAAGTTCCCGCCTGGCCAGGTGCCTCCGGCCCTGATGGGTGAGATTGCGGGCTTGAAGATCGCCCTGACGAAGATCCCGACGCTCCAGACGATTGCTGCCGGCTCGAAGAAGATCAATGCGGGGCTGGCACAAGTCGCTGCCGGCGAAGCCAAGCTCGCGACCGGCGCGGCGCAACTGGCGACGGCTGCGCAGCAGCTCGCAACAGCGTCTGACGCACTGCACACGGCCAAGACCCAAGCGTACAAAGCCAGGGCCGTCACCGGCATCATCGCGGGCGGAGCCAACGCCGGCATCTATCTGGCCGAGGCGAAGCGCGATGCAACAATCATCGTCTCCCCCGTGTCCGGCTACGTGACGCAAGCCCCGACCAAGGGCTCCGTCGCCGTGGTCGGCTCTCCCCTTGTTGTCATCACCCCGGACGCACCGGCGCTCGTCGACACCTACTTGAGCCCCCAACAGCTCGCTTCGGTCCACGAGGGCTCTGCCGCGGACATCACGTTTGACTCGTCCGGCGGGCGCGTCGTGCATGGCACGCTGCAGACGATTGGGTCCATTGCCCAATACCCTCCGACGAACTTCCCCACCGACCTTGTGCACCTGACGCGCACGATCAAGGTCACGTTCCGGCTCGACTCCGGCACTCCGCCTCCCGCGGGAACGCCGGTCGACATAGCGATTCACACGAACTGAAGAACCCGCGAGTTGCGTGCCCGAGAAGCACAAACAGGACAGGAGCGTTGAGAACATGAGAAAGCGCATCATCCCGATCTTGCTGGCGATCGTGGTTGTTGCCGCAGTCGGCTACTACTTGTGGAACAGCTACGGTGGCGCGACGGCTGCGAACTCAAGTCTGGGCGGCAGCGGAACGATCGAGGCGCAGCAGATTGCAATAACCCCGCAGATCTCCGGCCGGATTCTCTCGGCGCCGCCCCAGGAAGGCGTTGCCGTCAAGACCGGCGATGTCCTCTACACCCTGGACCCGTCGTTGGTGCAGCTGCAGATTCAGAGCTTGCAGACCGCCATCAACGCCGCCGAGTCAAACTACCGGCACGTGCGCGACGACAGTTCGTCGACTCGCGCCGACAAGGACGCCGCCAAGGCGCAGTGGGAGCAGGCAATCCTTGCCCAGAAGATGGCCAAGGTACAGCTCGGCTATGCGACGATCAAATCGCCGTCTGACGGCGTGCTGACTAACATCGCGCAGAAGGTCGGCGAGAACGCGGCTCCCGGCACCACGCTGGCGATGCTGAGCCACGTCGAGAGCCTCACCGTGACGATCTACATCCCGGAGACCGAGATCGGCAACGTCAAGATGGGCCAGTCCGGCACCCTGACGACCGACTCCACCACCAAGACCTACGACACCAAGGTCACCTACATCTCCTCGCAGGCTGAGTTCACGCCCGCATCCGTCGAGACCAAGGACCAGCGCACCAAGCTCGTCTTTCAGGTGAAGCTCGACATCACCAACGCAGACTCGAACCTCAAGCCAGGAATGCCTGCCGACGTGGTGCTCAGGTGACCGACCTCGCTCCCAACAGCGAGCTAGCTATCGACGCGCGGGGCCTCGTCAAGGAGTTCCGCTCGGTGACAGCCGTCAACGACGTGTCGTTGCAGGTAGCCAAGGGCGAGGTCTTCGGCCTTGTCGGCCCTGACGGCGCGGGTAAGTCGACGTTGATCCGCATGCTCGCGACCACCCTCATACCCACATCCGGCGATGCCTACATCTTCGGCAAGTCGGTCCTGTCGCAGCCTCACGACGTCAAGCCCCGCATCGGCTATATGTCGCAAGCGTTCTCGCTCTATGGTGACCTCACCGTCGCCGAGAACCTGCGCTTCTTCGCCGAGATCCGCGGTGTGCCTCGGCGTGATCTTGCTGCGCGCTCTGCTCGGCTACTTGAGTTCTCAGGGCTGACCGAGTTCTCCAAGCGGCAGGCACAGTTCCTGTCGGGCGGCATGAAGCAGAAGCTGGCGCTTGCGGCCACGCTCATCTCCGAGCCCGACCTGCTCTTCCTCGACGAGCCGACCACCGGTGTCGACCCTGTGTCGCGCCGCGAGTTCTGGCGCATCATCAGCGACCTGCATCGTCAGGGCATCACCGTTTTCGTGGCGACGCCGTACATGGACGAGGCCGACCGCTGTAACGAGATTGCATTCATGACGCAGGGCGACATCATCCTGCGCGACACGCCTGCGGGCATGAAGCGCCGCGTCCCGGGTCGCATCCTGGAAGTCTCGCTGCCCAACTACCGCGAGGCGATGCCCCTCGTGCGCTCGCTCCCGTACGTGAAGAGCCTCGAGGTCTCTGGCGAGATGCTGCGCGTTCTGATTGCCCGGGAAGAAGAAGTGCCGGATGCCGAGGGCCAACTCACTGCCGCCCTTTCGGCCGCCGGCTTCAAGGTCGAGCACGTGCGCTCCGCGCCCACCGACTTGGAGATGGCGTTTGCCACTCTCATCCCGTCGGCTGGTGCCGCTGTTGCTGACGCAGACGCCGACGCCGAGGAGATCCTGGCGGTGGCCGAATGAGACGAATCTGGGCGATCGCTCGCAAAGAGTTCATCCACGTGATTCGCGACCCACGGCTGCTCATGGTCATCATGGCCATGCCGCTGTTGCAGCTCTTCCTCTACTCGTACGCGCTGTCGTTCGACGTGAAGAACCTGCCTACCGCAACGGTGGACTTCGACCACACGACGCAATCGCGCCAGTACCTCGACGCGCTGCAGCAGTCGAACTACTTCCAGATCAATCAGACGCTGACCTCGTACGCAGGCGTGGACAAAGCCTTTGAGTCCAACACCGACAAGGTCGTGGTTGTTGTGGGCGCAGGATTCGGCAGCAATCTCGCGGCCGGACGCGCGGCCAATGTGCAGATCCTGGTCGATGGATCCGACGCCAACTCAGCGCAACTCGCGCGTGGATACACGGCGGCACTGTCTCGTGTCTACGGCAGCAAGGTCATCGTGAACCAGGTTGAGGCCAAGGGCTTCTCTACCAGCTCAGTGCCGCAGCTCTCGTCGAACACGAGAGTCTGGTACAACCCCGAGGGCAAATCGGCGGCGTACTACGTGCCAGGCTTGATCGTGATTCTCGTGACAACTGTTCTCGTGCTCCAAACCGCCAACACGCTGGTCAAAGAGCGAGAGAACGGCACGTACGAGCAGCTGATTGTGTCGCCCATCAAGAACATCGAGCTGATGATCGGCAAGATCGCTCCATGGGCGCTGATCGGCGCGCTTCAGATCATGCTGATTTCGTTGATCGGAATCTTCGTTTTCCAGATTCCGTTCCGCGGATCGGTGCTCTTGCTGGTCCTGAGCAGTCTCCTCTACGTCAGCTGCGCGCTGGGCATGGGGCTGATCATCTCGGCACGCGCGGCTTCGGTCGACTCGGCCAACCAGCTGGCAGCACTCGTCGCCTTCCTCCCTACGCTCATGCTCTCGGGCTTCATCTTCCCGATCAGCAGCATGCCATGGGCTCTGCAGGCAATCTCGTACTGCTTCCCAGGGCGCTACTTCATGGTCATCACCCGCACGATCTTCCTGAAGGGCGGCGGACTCGAGGTTCTATGGCCGCAGATGATGGCTCTAGCGATCTTCGCGGTCGTCATCATTTCCCTCGCCTCTGTCATGTATCGGGAGAGGGTGTAATCGCAGATGTCATGGAATAGAATCCGCCTTCTCGTCTGGAAAGAGTTCACGCAGCTACGGCGCGACCGTTCGATGCTGCCCATCCTCTTCATCATGCCGATCGTCATGTTGTTGATGTTTGGCTACGTCGTCGGCAGCGACATCAAGAACATCCAGCTGGCCGTGCTCGACAGCGACCACTCAGTGCAGTCGCAACAGGTCGTCGATTCCTTTGTGAACTCGACGTACTTCACCGTCTCGGCCAGGCCGACCAACGAAGCGCAGCTCAAGACGGCGCTCGACGGAGGCCAGGCGGTGCTTGCGCTCGATATCCCCAAGGGGTTCAGCGACTCCATCCGCCAGCACCGCTCGTCGCAGATCGGCGTGGTCGTGGACGGGTCGGACAGCCGCACCAGCCAACAGGCGCTGCAGTACTCGAACGGCATTATCTCCGCTCTCGGCGCGCAGTTCTATCCACAAGTGGCGGCGGCTGCGGGTGCGGGCGGCGTGAACGTTCAGACCCGCATCTTCTACAACCCGACGCTTCGGCAGGTCAACACGATGGTGCCGGCACTGCTGGCGTTCATCCTCTTGATGTCGACCACAAACGTCATGTCGCAAGCGATCGTCAAAGAGCGAGAACGTGGCACGCTCGAGCAACTTTTCGTCACGCCTATCGGCCGAACGGACTACCTGCTGGGTAAGCTGCTGCCCTACGTCGGAGTGGCATTCATCCAGGTATGCGTGACCTTCATCGTGGGAGTGCTGTGGTTCCAAGTGCCGTTCAACGGCTCGCTACTGGTCATCGGCAGTGGACTGATGCTCTTCATGCTCGCCGCACTCGGAATCGGCATGTTGGTGTCGCTCATGTCGGGCACGCGTCAGCAGGCACAGCAGACGTCACAGTTCATCCAGATGCCGCAGATGATGTTGTCGGGCTTCATGTTCCCGATCGACGCCTTCCCCCGCTGGCTCTTCTACCTGACCTATCTGATTCCGCTGCGCTACATCCTCGTCATCGTGCGATCCAACTTCCTCAAGGGATCGACGTTCATGGAGCTGTGGCCTCAGTTTGCGGCGATGGCACTCTTCTCCGTCGGGATCTTCGCCCTCGGCCTGTCGCGCTTCCACAAGCGCCTCGCCGACTAGCAGAAAGTAAGAAGCGATATGCGTTTTCCCTGGTCAAAGCCTGAACAGGTCGACACGGTCGACCGAGACAGCGCGCTTGCCATCGACGTGAAGGGCCTGCGCAAGACGTTCGGCGAGTTCGTAGCCGTCAACGCGATCGACCTGCAGGTCAAGCGCGGCGAGATCTTCGGCTTCCTGGGCCCCAACGGCTCGGGCAAGACGACGACGATCCGCATGCTGTGCGGCACGATTGAAGCCACCGCCGGCGACGCGAAGATCATGGGCTACGACATCGACACTGAGTCAGAGCAAGTCCGTCTCAACATCGGCTACATGTCGCAGAAGTTCTCGCTGTTCCAGGACCTGACCGTCGATGAGAACCTACGTTTCTACGCAGGCATCTATGGCCTGTCCGACGAGAAGTTCGCCGAGCGCCGCAAGTACATCCTGCGCATGGCCGATCTCGAAGGCCGTGAGGACGAGCTGACGGGCAACCTTTCTGTGGGATGGAAGCAGCGCCTCGCCCTGGGCTGCGCCACCATCCACGAGCCGAAGCTCATCTTCCTTGACGAGCCCACCTCCGGCGTCGACCCCAACGCCCGTCGCCAGTTCTGGGAGCTGCTCTACGAGCTCGCCAACACCGGCGTGACGCTGTTCGTCACCACGCACTACATGGACGAGGCCACGCACTGCAACCGCCTCGCGTTCATCTACCGCGGCGACATCATCGCCGACGGCACGCCGCAAGAGATCAAGGCCTCGCTTGCCGCCGACACCATCCTCCAGCTCGAGGTGGCCGAGGGCGAAGAGGCACTTGCATCGCTCAAGGACCACCCTCTCGTCGACGAGGCGTACATGCAAGGCGCGCTGCTCAACGTCAACATCGGCGAGCACACGGCGGCCGACGCCGACCTGCCCGGGTTCCTGGGCAACGCCGGGTTCGAAGTCACGCATATCGAGTCCGTCGAGCCGACGCTCGAAGACGCGTTCGTGCACCTCGTAGGCACTCAAGGAGGCCGTGCGTGAAGATGTGCGCCGCGGGGCCCACACCGGAGACCTTCCGCTACTTCGAGGATTTCATCGAAGGCCGCCGAGGCGAGATCCTCGATGCGGGGCTCGCCGTGTTCGGCGAGAAGGGCTACGAAGCCGGCACCATGCGAGAGATTGCCGCGCGCGTCGGCGTGAGCGAGCCCGCCATCTACCGCCACTACGAGAGCAAGGAAGCCATCCTCGCCGACATCGTCGCGACGGCTGGCGACCGCATCGCCAGCTACATGCGACAGGGCTTTGCCCGCATCAACGGCTCCAACATCGAGCCGATGCTCTACGAAATGCTCGAGATGCGCCGGCGAGGCATTGCGGCGAAGCAGGCAGTGCGCGCGAAGGTGGAGGAGGGCGGCGGCCAGAGCACGGTGATGGCGCGCGCGGCGAACGGCGGCGCGGGCGGCATCATGCACATCCTGTTTCACGCCGCGCCACACAACGAACACTTCATCGGGCTCATGCGCGCGCACCTCAGCCAGCCGATGATGCAGAACGTCGCCGAGATGGTCCCGCGCGTGGACGCCGATTTCGGCATCGAGCGCTCTGCCGAGGAGACCGAGGGTTGCGTTCGCGTCTTCATGAGCCTGTTCGTCGGGTACTTCACGACATCGCTGTTCTTTGACGCTCCGCCCAACGACAAGGCCATCGTCCAGGCAATGCTCGCTATGATGGGCTGGGACGCAAGGGAACAGACCAGCTAGCTCCGCTTCTCCCCCGACGGGAGTCACCGCTCATGGCGTCGCTGGGACGAATCACCGCCATAGCGCGCAAGGAGTTCCTGCACATCGCACGGGACTGGCGAATCATGGTGTCGGTGCTCGTCGTACCGCTGGTGATGCTGATCCTGTTCGGCTA
>Ga0209748_1001757_pt1 | contig 10626 bp, 11 predicted proteins | sample BarGraIncu00421A_FD_185490 | JGI IMG/M metagenome (GOLD analysis project Ga0209748, IMG submission 185490) | Arctic peat soil microbial communities from Barrow, Alaska - Barrow Graham LP Incubations 004-21A (SPAdes) (version 2) | ecosystem: Environmental > Terrestrial > Soil > Wetlands > Peat... | reverse complement strand
GAGATATGACAAAAATGAAAAAAACAATTCAACCGGCACCATTCACGATGAATGCCGGGGACTCTGCAACATCTTACGAAGCTGCAGGGATGCTAAATGTTGTTCAAATGCGGCGAATGCGGCTGGGAATGGATTCAGTAATGTCTGATAGTGATCTTCTTGCTCCGGATAATGACCTGGCTATAAAAGACATGAAGGCATGGATTCTTCACGAACCAGTATCGAAGCGTTCATATACTGTGGTAAAAATTCAGACTAACTCGGGAATAATTGGTTTTGGAGAGTGTGCACCTTTGTCAGGCGCTGAATTTGCTAAGGCAAAGAAGGCTCTGACAGGCATTCCTGCAACATCTTTTGAAGTCATAGCGCCTGTACTTTCTAAATATCCAACAGCCAGGGCGGCTTTGAACATTGCAATGCTTGACGTTGTAGGAAAGGTAACTAAAGTACCTATCTTTCAATTACTTGGAGGTCCAACACGTTCCAGGGCGCGTGCTTTGGCAACCCTTACAGGAGATTCAGAATCAGCTTTGATAAACTCAATGAAGAGGGCACAAGGAGCAGGTTTTAAGGCATTTTCGGTACCTTTGCCTCTTATCACAAACCGTAACCAGGGACAGTCCTATGTTTTGGCAACGAGGAAGAGACTGGAAGCTCTACGTGCTGCAGGTGGCGAGGATATGGATTTTGTACTGGACGGCGAGAATCAGCTTACCCCGGGTGACGCGCAGATGATAAGCGCAGCAATCGAAAATTTTCATGTGCTATGGTTTAATGAACCATGCCCTCCGGTAAACCTGGGTGCGTTTAAGAAAATCGCAGCAGAAAACCTTACTCCAATCGGAACCGGTCGCTATATAATAGAAGGTGGCGAGATACAGAATCTTCTGCGCGAAGATACTGTAGATATTATCCGTCCGGATATCGGATTGAATGGAATTTCACAGATCAGGAGGATGGCCGCAATTACCGAAACCTACTACATTGCAGTTGGCCCGACTCATGATGGTGGTCCCATTGGTACGGCTGCAGCTTTACATTTGGCAGCTTCGATTCCGAACTTCTTCATTCAACAAATTCCTTTTCCGGAAGCAGAACAGGATCGGCTTATGAGAGCTGAATTGACATTGGCACCAGTCGAAATCATTAAAGAGGGCTTTGCTGAACTTCCGATTGGCTCAGGGTTAGGCATAACCATTAACGAGAAAAGTCTGGAAAAATATAAGGAGGGTTCATTATGATAAGACGAGATTTTATTTACGGATTAGGTGCTGCTGGTGCGCTAGTTACAGTCAATAAGATTACAGGTAACAATATTACCGGTGGTTGCGACTGTGAGGTGTCACCACTGGACCAACAAGTGCCAACCCCTCTAAAAACACCATGGCAGAATGGATCATACGATCGTGTTCTGTCAAAAGTCAGGATCACAAATCTGAAGACTTTCGGTGTTTCTGTGACGACTACATCTGACAGACCCTATGTGTTCGTAAAACTTGAGACAAAAGTCGGAGTGACAGGATGGGGAGAGGCGACGCTTGAAGGTAAAGCGGGTGCAGCTTTGGCCTGTGTTAACGATTTTCGCGACTTTCTGATAGGAAGCGATCCCATGCAGGTGGAGCATCACTGGCAATCTATGTATGTCCAATCTTTTTACCGGGGTGGTCCGGTAATAGGATCAGCGATTTCCGGGATTGACCAGGCTCTATGGGATCTCAGGGGCAAGCTTCTTGGTTTGCCGGTCTATAAACTGCTTGGGGGACCAATTGATCCCAGGGGCGTCCGTGGATACTATCATGCACGGGCTGATACAAGGGAGGACCTCGAGAAGCTACGTGAAACGGCTATACAGGACGGTGTAAGCTGCTTCAAAATGCAACTTGCCAACCGTGGGTATGAGTGGATCGAGACACATGCGAAGATTGATCAGGCAATCAAGAAAGTCCAAATGACTCGCGAGGTGCTTGGACCGGATATCGACATTGCAGTTGATTTTCATGCTAAGACCAGTCCTAGTGTAGCTTCCATCATTGTAAGGGAGATCGAACCTTTGAATCTATTATTTGTAGAGGAATTGTGTCCACCGGAGAATATTAAAGCACTTAAGAGGATTTCAAACCGGTCGTCAACTCCAATAGCAACAGGAGAACGGCTCATCACATCATACAACTTCAGGGAACTGATTGAGCAGGGAGTAGTGGATATACTGCAACCTGATGCCAGCCACGTTGGTGGTATTACTGCCTTATGGAAGGTTGGTGCGATGGCAGCTGCTTCGGGAATTTCAATGGCGCCCCACAATTGCGAAGGACCTATCGGAGGACTGGCCGCAATAAATGTGGATGCCGCGATGCCGAATTTTCTGGTACAGGAAGTTTGCAGCGCAGTGGTGCCCGGGATAAATGAAAAAGTCTGGGAAGAGTGGCTTGGTTTTCCTGCCCAGCGTATGGTTAACGGAAGGTTTCCGCTTTCGGATAAACCAGGTCTGGGTTTTGAACTGACCGAAGAGGCCCTGAAGAAGTATCCATTCGCTGGAACAGTGCCAATGAGCAGAGTATTCACTGCCGATGGTTCAGTTGCGGAGTCTTAACTATTTAGCAACTAAGTTTGGAAAAATAATGAATAAAGGTTAGCTTACACTTTGCTGAAAAGTAGTTTTTTAAAAGTACACTTATATAAATTGAAATGATTAAAAGATGAAAACATCAGAAAATAAATCCGTTATTGGACGGCGTAATGTGCTTAAAATTCTTGGGCTCAGTTCAGCAGCTCTTTTTACGGGAATATTAGGAGATATTCCCTCTGCACAGGCTAAAGAAATGGGAGGTATAAAGAAGCCTCTGGTACCCAGCGGACGTAGCCGTGTTGCATTCACCACAGGAACCGACCGCCGGGCTATGATAGCCGAAGTGATGACCCCATTCGAAAAGCAGATTCGTAATGGTATGAAAGGGAAGCAATTGATCATTAAACCTAACATGGTGTCGACCATTACGCCACTCTGCGCAACCCACGTGGACGCATTACGAGGCCTGCTTGAATTCGTGAAACCACTATACCATGGACAGATTATTATAGCTGAGGCAACTGCTGGCAATGGTGACTCCACACCAGGATTTAAGAATTATGGATTTCTTGACCTGCAGAAAGAATTTGACATCAAATTCGTTGATATTAACCTGACTTCAGGTAGTCCGGTTTGGATTCTCGATCGGGATCTGCATCCGAAGAAAATACAGATCTCCAGCATGTTTGTTGATCCTCATAACTATTTCATCTCGATATCCCGACTAAAAACACATAACTCTGTTGTTATGACTGGAGGGACCAAGAACATGGTCATGGCTGCACCGCTTAATATCCCGGAGGTTAACGGCAGCCAACGGGTGAACTATAAGAGAGAAATGCATTCTGGTGGATCACGCTGGTTGCATTACAATATGTTTCTTGTGGCACAGAAGGTTCGTCCTAATTTCACGGTTATCGATGGAGTAGAGGGCATGCAGGGCAACGGTCCTATAAGCGGATTCGCGGTGGATCACCGCATTGCGCTTGCCGGCGACGATGTCCTGGCAATAGATAGCCTTTGCGCCAAGCTTATGGGCATACCCCTCGAGGATATCGGATACCTGGGTTACTGCGCTGATAATGGATTGGGCATCATCGATCGTGAGAAGATAGATATTATCGGGGGCAAGGATCCTGATAAGTTTGTGATACCATATAAACTCAGCGACAATATTGCCACACAACTCCAATGGAAGGGTCCGTTAAATCCGCCGAAGTGACCCGGAGAGGGTGACAGGAGGTAAATATATGTATATGAAATCGTATTCCTATGGAATTTGTTTGGCCGCAGCATTGCATCTGGCGGTAGCAGTTCCGAACTTCTTTATCCGGCAAATCCCTTTTACAGAGGCAGAAAAGGTTAGCTTACACTTTCTAATAATTAAATACGAATATTACTAAATAATCTCATTAATCTCCAGTCATGAAAAAAATCAACATTTACAAGATAGCATTAGGTTTTGCTATAATTTTATTGATAATCTCTCTTTTTATAATTCTAACTGGAAATACATCTAAAGCCGGACCTTTACTTATTATTTTCTTCGTTTTACTATCTTTTGCAGTAAGGGGCTTCCAGGCAGTTAAAGGATTATCCTATACTCTCTGGATTTTTACTGCAGTTACTACTGCAATGTTTTATCCTAAATACTTTGTTTCAATAGGCGATTTTCAGGTTAAAGCACTAATCGTACCGCTTCTACAGATTATTATGTTTGGCATGGGATCACAAATGAGTTTGAACGATTTTACCGGGGTGATAAAAATGCCTAAAGGTGTAATTATTGGGGTTGGGTCTCATTATTTGATTATGCCACTAGTCGCTTTTTCAATTTCCCGTATATTTAATTTCCCACCCGAAATAGCGGCAGGGATTATTCTGATCGGATGTGTTCCCAGCGGATTAGCCTCTAACGTGATGTCATACATTGCTCATGCAAACCTTGCTTTAGCAGTTACTATCGGGGCTATCTCAACGCTTCTCTCACCCCTTGTCACTCCTTTACTAATGAAGTTGATTGGCGGACAATATGTTGCGGTTAATTTCTGGAGCATGATGCTGGATATTTTAAATATGATTATTCTTCCGATTGTGGCTGGTTTTATTTTTAATTTATTCAATGGAGAAAAAGTAAAGCTATGGCCAAAAGTCAGACAGTTAATAGCTTTTTTCGTTATAATATTACTTACTAATTTGGTTTACATGAAAGCTAAGCATACCGATATTTCAGGATTCTTTGTAGCTGTGATCAAATCGATGTGCTGGTTTTATTTTCTGCCTATTATTGGAGCTATAGTCATTCGTCATTTTCTTAAAGGAGACAAACAACTAATGGGAAAAATCCTTTCACTATTATCAATGGTTGGAATAGCCATAATCCTTTCCATAATTACTGCTGCAGGTCGTGAAAGTCTGTTAAAGGTCGGCTTATTGCTTATGGTGACCAGCATTTTGCATAATATCTCAGGTTATACTCTTGGATACAGCGTATCATGGCTGTTTGGAATGCCTGAAAAAGACCGTCGAACTGTTGCATTTGAAGTTGGTATGCAAAACGCCGGATTAGCATCTGGATTGGCCCTTCAGATGGGTAAAATGGCTACTGTAGGACTTGCTCCCGCCGTCTTTGGTCCTCTGATGAATATAACCGGTTCAGTTCTGGCTAGCTGGTGGCGAACTAAACCTCCCAAAGAAGAAAAGGAAAATCCCGAAATCGTTCCGGAAATTTAATCACATATTATTAAACATACATTAATTTATGAGTGAAATAAAATTATTACTTAAATCATTTGTGACAGCACAAAATCCAAAAGAAAGTGTAGCCACTATTATAAACAGCGACACAGATTATGTAAACAGGGTACCGGCGACAGAGACACCAGCAGGGTTTAAAATACAATATTTAATTGAAGAAGATAGTGTTTTACGCGTTGATTTGGTACGGGACATTTCCTACGATAAAAATTGTATAAAGAGACCAACAAAAGTTTTGTTTTCAGCAGATAGTGCCAATCCTTATGAGATTGAACCTGTAAAAAATATAATTGCAAATCTCACTTGCAATCCCGGCATTATTTATGATTTATTTATAAATAACCCGAAAGCAAATGTTGGGAATAAGTATAAAACACGCGATGAAGTAATGCAGGAGATTGGAAAAATTCTTGGTCCGGGTTGTGATATCTCAGTTGAACTTAATAATCCTTTTTAACAGAACTAACACTAAAACGGATGGTGCTATGAAAAGCACAGTCCTAAGCGCAGGGGAATTATAAGCAAAACAATCAAAAGATATCTTGATTTGTTCAACGCTACTGATGATTCCAGGATTTTGGAAGATATGAGAACATTTTTCGTTGAAAAAGATATGCTTGCTCCCTCCAACAGCAATTTAAGCTTATTCGAGGTGAAGAAGATGGCTGAAAGAATACTTAAATACAGGAACTGGGATAATCATGAAGGAAGTGACGAGTTGGACAGTGTACGTCACAGTTTAAGATTACTCAGGAACTCTAATCTGCCGGATACCCGTTTTATTCTCTGCAGCATGGAGGGTGAAGATAATTATCCTGCCATTGATAAACTTCTTACAGAACCAGAATTTATTGATATGGTAGACAGGGTCGTTATTACAGCAGAACCGGAATACCTCGCTAAGTTCACAACTACTCCTCAGGTTGTTTCTTACCAGAGACGGTTTATGAATGCTGCTAACGGACAAAAATAGCAGGACAGATTAATATATTTGTATTTAATAATAATTATTTAAAAAGTAAAACTATGGATACAAAGTTGATGGGAGTTTTTGCACCTATTACAACTCCTTTTGATGAAAAAGGAGAGGTTGCGTATGCTAAGCTCAAAGAAAATATGAAATTTTATGCTAAATCCAGCCTGAAAGGATATCTGGCACTCGGCTCCAACGGTGAAAACAAGAGTTTAACTAACGAAGAAAAGGAAAAAGTTCTTGCCACAATTATAAAAAACAAAGGGGCAAAACAAGTAGTAATGGCAGGTTGTATTTTTGAGTCCACCAAGGAAACTATTGATTTTGCAAAAATTGCACAGGGTTTAGGTACCGACTTTATAACATTATTACCACCTTCTTATTTTAAAAAGGAGATGACAGATGCAGTACTTCTGAAATATTTTTCAGATGTAGCTAACAGTGTAACAACACCCTGTCTCGTATATAACGCACCTCAGTTTTGTGGAGGTACGACCTTATCAGTGAGTCTGGTAAAAGAACTTGCAAAACATCCGAACATTGTTGGTGTGAAAGATTCTTCAACAGGAAATATTGAAAGTTTTTTACTGGCTGTCAGGGATAATTTTCATGTAATTCCCGGTTCTGCTAATTTCTTTATGAATGGACTCATTATGGGTGCACCAGGTGGTGTTATCTCTTTAGCAAATGTGTTTCCTGAAATTACCTGCGAGTTGTATAACTTAACAGTGAATAAAAAATATGACGAAGCTTTTAAACTAAATGAAAAGATAATTCTCATGAATAAAGCAGTATCAGGTAGCGGAGGTGTTGCAGCAGTTAAATATGGAATGGATCTGGCAGGTCTGTATGGTGGAAATCCGAGACTTCCGCTGTTACCATTGTCAGACGATTTAAGAAAAAAAATTCAAGATTATTTTAAAAAAGAAGGACTTATATGAAAAAAATATTGGTAAATGAGAAGGTGAGCATCGATGCTCTTAATATTTTAAAAAAAGCCGGTGAGGTTGTATATATGCCTTCTGGTGATTTATCGGAATTCACCAAACTGGTAAAGGATGTAACCGCAGTTATGTTGGACACAACAATAAAAATTACTCCCGAACTTATGGATGAGGCTCCTCAGCTGAAAGTGATTAGCCGGACAGGTACTGGTGTCGATAATGTAAATATTGATGCGGCTACCAAAAGAGGAATCATGGTATTACATACACCGGATGCAAATACAGTAACTGTTGCTGAACACACTGTTGCTCTGATGACTGCTATTACAAAGCATTTGTTGTTCCTTGATGACGAAACCAGAAAAGGCAACTTTAAAACAGCAAGAAGGTTATACTTGCCTATCGACCTCGATGGAAAAACCCTTGGGATTATTGGTTATGGAAGGATCGGAAAATCAGTTGCAAAAAAATGCATGGGTGCTTTTAATATGAAAGTTATTATATACGATCCTTATATAAGCGACAGCGTGGTTGCTCCCGGTGTTATAAGATACAAATCGGAAGAACAGGTTTATAAAGAAGCAGATATCCTTTCTATTCATGTACCGTTGACCGCGGAGACCAAAAATCATGTTAATGAAAAGTTGCTTTCTTTAATGAAACCATCAGCATATCTTATTAATTCTGCACGAGGAAGTATTGTTGACGAAAAGTATCTGGTAAAAATGTTAAAAGAAAACGCACTTGCAGGGGCAGCTTTTGATGTATTGACCAACGAACCGCCACTGGATAATGAAGAATTTCTTTCTACTCCGAATACAATTATAAGTCCTCATACAGCTGCGTTAACCATGGAATGTACTGTACGTGTTGCATGTGAAGCAGCTAACGGTATTGTAGATTACCTCGAGGGAAGAACTCCAAAATCAATATTCAACAGAACAGGATTAAACATGTAATAACATTAAACTTAAAAGAATGGACACAGATAAAAAATATGATGTAATTAGTTTTGGTGAAGCTATGGTAAGATTAACAGCACCGGATCATGCACGCCTTGAGCAATCAAGCCATCTCCATATAGCTATTGCAGCTGCAGAATTGAATGTTGCTGTAAACACATCAAAACTGGGGTTTAAGACAGCATGGGTGTCAAAGCTTGTTGATATATGGTCAGGGCAATATATAATTAACAAAGGCAGGGAACATGGTGTTGATATGTCGGGAGTAAAACTTTTACCATTCGATGGAATGGGTAAAGTAAGAAATGGATTATGCTATCTTGAAGTTGGAATAGGCCCAAGAGCAAGTAAGCAGATTTATGACAGGGCTCACTCAGCTATCAGCTTGATTAAACCTGGTGATATTGACTGGGAAAAAGTGCTTTCACAGACAAATTGGTTCCATACAACGGGTATAACAACAGCTATTTCTGAGAATGCAGCCAACGAAGCAATCACCTCATTAAAAACTGCCAAAAAATTAGGAGTTACTACCAGTTTTGACCTCAACTTCCGGTCAACTCTATGGAGTTCCGAAAGGGCAAAAGAAGTTATGAAGAAGGTTATGCCTTACGTTGATGTAATAATCGGAAACGAAGAGGATTTTGAAAAAATGCTTGGGATAAAAGCAGAAGGCGGAAATGAAACATATTCAGAGCTTGATCCTGAAAGTTATAAGGCAGTAGCCAAAAGAGTAGTTAAGGAATATCCTAATGTTCAGGTTGTGGGAACAACTCTGAGAAATGCAAAAACCGCACTTCTTAATGACTGGCAAACTGTAATGCTTTATAAAGGAGAATACTTCGTGTCAAGAAAATATGAGAATCTTGAAGTACTTGACAGGACAGGCGGTGGCGATAGTTTTGCTTCGGCACTTATTTGCGGCATGCTTGAAGGCAGGGCACCACAGGAAACAATAGAGTTTTCTGCAGCTTACTCTGCACTTTGCCATGGTTTCATGGGTGACTGGAATTGGGCAACCAGGGCTGAAGCTGAAAAAGTAATGAAGGGTGGAAGTGCCAGAGTTGTACGCTGATTTTTTAATATTTCTAAACACATTGATGTAAAATTAAGCGAATATATTTACGATAATTTAAACCTTAAAACGGATGAATAAAAAAATCATTTTACTTGTAATCATTTCGGCTATATGGATGAGAACCAGTTTATACGTCTGGGCAAAGCTGTTGAAAAATACAGGCTTGGATGGCTGGAAGATACAGTTCCATGGTTCTATCATGAGAGATTAAAAGCTATAAAAGATGCAATTGAAACACCAATTTGTACAGGTGAAGATATTTATATGCTTGGAGGAATGTTAGGAGGGTTTAAGGCTTTGATAGATGCACAGGCAGTGGATATTATCCATCCTGACCTTGTAAGCGCCGGCGGGATTTTAGAAACCAAAAAAATCGGCGACTATGCTGAAGAAGCCGGTATTCCAATGGCCATGCACCACAACAGCAGTCCAGTTGCTTTCATGGCAAACATTCATTGTGCTGCAGCTACTGAAAACGCTCTTGTAATGGAGTTTCATGGTGGTGATATGGTTGAATATTGGGAAAGCCTGGTAATAAAGACTGACGGTCAACCGCTGATGACCAAAGGTTATGGTAATGTTCCTCTCGAGTCTCCCGGATTAGGTATTGAACTGAATGACGAGGCTCTGCATGTTAATAGGAATGTCCAAGGTCGGTGTTCCGGGTGTTTCCATGATTGTTGTACCTGCAATGGCTTTTATTTTTGGAGCAAAGCAGTCAACCGGAGTGTTACTTCCTATCCTGATGATAGCTGATATTTTCGGAGTGGCTTATTACCGCCGTCATGCTAACTGGGCTTACCTGATCAAAGTTTTACCATGGGCAGTTGTTGGTCTTCTTGTAGCGCTCTGGATAGGCGAAACCGTGAACGATAAACAGTTTAAAAACCTGATTGCCATTCTGGTATTTTGCAGTATCGGACTAATGATATGGCAGGACAAAAGAAAGGAAACTCTTTTCTTCCCCGACAAATGGTGGTTTGCTGCATTAATGGGTATCCTGGGAGGTTTTGCTACTATGATCGGTAATGTTGCAGGTCCGGTTTTCGCTATTTACCTGCTCGCCATGCACCTTCCCAAAAATAGTTTCATTGGTACCGGTGCCTGGTTTTTCATGATCATCAATTTTTCGAAATTCCCGTTGCAATTATTTGTCTGGAACAATATTAACCGCGAAACACTGTCAATAGACCTGATTACAGTGCCTGCGATTGCGTTGGGAGCATTTCTGGGATTTAAAATCGTTAAAATAATTCCTGAAAATACCTTTCGCGCATTCGTTATAGTGATCACTGTTATTTCTGCATTTTTATTATTACTATAAAATGGAACAACTTAAAATAATA